>ERZ773177.72-NODE-72-length-120803-cov-11.8003_pt1 | contig 120803 bp, 94 predicted proteins | sample MGYA00580534_ERZ773177 | MGnify/ENA primary metagenome ERZ773177 (study PRJEB29015, sample SAMEA2737872) | human gut metagenome | biome: human gut; feature: human-associated habitat; material: faeces | place: China | collected 2012 ...
GGGCAAAGCCATCGGCTACACCTTCACTATAAAGGACAACCAAATCATCTCCATCGCAGTAGATGCAGACATGGCATGGGATGCACAGGAAAAGCCCAAACCCAAATATGAGGGCTACGACTATGTCATAGCCACCGCCGAAGACCTTGCCAATTTCCGTGACGATGTAAACAACGGCAAAGCCACAAATAAGAACGCCATACAAATAGCCGACATCAACTTGCAAGACCTCGCGAGCAGCAGCAACAGCAGCCATACCACAGACGCCAATGACTGGTTTCCGATAGGAATAGCCGAAAAGCCTTTTAGTGGAACCTATAACGGGAATGGCCACACCATAAGTAATTTGAATTTGGGAGGTGCGAGATACCGTACTACCGCCGGTCTTTTCGGTGGTAGCAATGGCACCTTGATAGGCATACATCTACGCGCTGTAAATATTACACCTCTCGCAATCCTGCAATATACAGGGGCATTAGTAGGATATGCCAGCGGAGGAAATATAGCGGCTTGTTCCGCCAGCGGAAGCATAAATAAAGTTTCTTGCTATAATGTAATAAATGATGGCAAGGTATACGCAACAGGCGGATTAATAGGAAGTGCAGCCAATACCACCATATCCTTCTGTCGTTCTGATGTTAATATAGGAGAAAACGGAATTATCACCGATAGAGCAAGTACTGCACCTTACCTCTGTTATGTAGGAGGATTCATAGGAAAGATATCCGTATGCAACATCCTATCCTGCCGATCTTCGGGCTACATAAAATTGGGAACTTTTAATGCACCAAACCAACATATTATCAGGGTGGGAGGCTTCATAGGCAGTGATACTGATGGTAGTATTGGCAACGAGATTTACGGTTCTTATTCTTCTACTACGGGAGCAATAGAAGTCTCTTTCACAGGGGATTCCGGCTCCTCTTCCGGTTCAGTCCAAGAATTGCTCATAGGCGGTTTTATTGGTTATACCGGCTCTGCCGGCTCTAATACCTACAATTGTAGAGCTTGCTACAGCTATAGTCCTATCACTTTAATACATCCCCAATTAGAGAACAGCAGTACTCTTATGAGCAATTTCCGTATTGGCGGTTTTGTCGCTAAAATAGAAACTACCAGCAGAATAATAAGCTGTTATTACGGTCTAGACCTAAAAGAACTGAAGTCTGGGGTTTTTCAAAATGCTTTAACCGCTTACTTTTTCGCGCCCAGCAGCTCATATGTACAAAGTTGCTATTATGTCAGCCAAGGAAAAATAGCACAAAACATCATGTGGAATGGCGGTACATCAAACACAAGATTCAACTTCATAAAGTATGCCCCCGCCACCAATTCATATTTTACGGATTACATAACCAAGCCGTGGAATTCTCGAAAATTCTGGAAAGAAACCCCGGCCAATACAGCATATCCCGAAATAAACTACGATGAATTGAACATTACCCCCTAACCTGAAAAAACAGCATAACAATGAAAAAGTATATCCTACACACCCTGTACAGTGCGCTCGGCATATGCGGCATGAGCCTATTAGTACTCTGTGCCGCCTGCACGGAACAAGACGGGCTACCCTCTGCCGACCCGCAGCCCCTCACCCTCGCCATAGGCGAGACCATCCCCTTTGTGAAAGCAACAGGAGGTACCCACACCCGCGTCGCAGATTCGGGCACAGCCTTAACGTGGGAGAACGGCGACAAGATATATCTTGCCGCAACAATCACCGCAAGCGGAGGAGCCACTACGTATGCCTACTCCACCGCCACATACACCATCAGCGGCAGCACCGGCACTTGGAGCGACCCCGACCCGGCACTCTCCGCCCCGTCAGGCGCCACCGTCAATATAGAAGCCATCTATGCCAAAGGCACTCTGTCCGGCAATATCCTGACCCCCACCGCAAATAGCGTCATAATGAAAGCCACCGCCACGGGCATCACAGTTAACGCCTCTACCGCCGCCATTCCGTTAAAATTCAAAAGCGAACTGGTGCGGTTGGAGGTAACCGGAATAGTCGACGCTTCCAATACCGTTACTGCCAGTTCTTTCAATATTCCCCAAAGCATAGACACACAGCCCGCCAACGGCAGTTTCACCATCACTCCCACCGCCGCATCAAACACTCTCACGCAAAATGGAGTGTATTATGCACTCCCCGGAGACATATCCCTTACCACCCTTAATAAAAAAACCATAGACCTCGCAGCCGCCGATGTCAAAGCCAACCAGTCCTATCCCATCGATATGAGTTCTGAAAACGGCACCATACGTCCCGACGGCGAGCCTTTTGTATAGCTGACATAGGATATTGAAAAACAGAATCATAAAAAAGGGTTGTGTCAAAATGTAAAAGTCCTATCACTCTGTCATTCAGAGGAGCTTGCGACGAAGAATCTCCTCTCTTATGTATGCAGAGAGTAGATTCTTCGCTACGCTCTGAATGACAGACTATACCTTAGCGTAAAAATCAAAAGATGTTTTGAGCGAAGCTAATGTCACTAATGGCGCATATGATATAAATTTAATTTAAAAAGAAGATTAGTTTCCATAAGAATTTCGTAATCATCCCAGACAAGCGGATTTTAAAATCTATAAAATAGTCAAACTAACCCTCTTACCTAATCCTTCAAAGATACGAAAAAGAATGGAACTTGATTCGCAACGTTTACTATTGGCTCGTGAGATTCTCACCACAGACAATACTGAATTATTGCAAGAGATGACAAGAGCCTATAAATGTATCAAACACCGTTTGTCACAGCAAAGGATACCAAAAGCGGAATGTGAAGAGGATGCTACATGATTCTCCTCCATAGATATGTTCAGTTTTGCTTGGTGAGTTTTCACTTTTTGCTTAGTTTTGCACATGAAGTAACTATCATACCCTATGGATAAGCTTAGAATGCAAACGAATAATCAGGCTGATGTCAATTTTCGCAAACTCGCCGAATTATTTCCCAATATTGTAACTGAAACGATTGATGAGAATGGCAAAACAGTACGTGCCATTGACAAGGATTTACTGATGCAAGAGATTTCAACTGCTGTAGTTGAAGGTCGTGAAGAGCGCTACCAGTTTACATGGCCTGACAAACGTAAAGCAATTCTTGCAGCCAATGCACCCAGTACCAACACACTCCGCCCCTGCGAAAAAGAGAGTTTTGGAGAGTTCAATACTACCGAGAACCTCTATATTGAAGGAGATAATCTGGAGGTCTTAAAACTACTTCAAGAAAATTACCTTGAGACTATAAAGCTTATATACATAGACCCTCCCTACAACACAGGTAAGGAATTTGTATATCCGGATAAGTTTTCCCAAACCACCGCCGAATATATGGAGCGTTCCGGCCAATTAGATGAAGAAGGCTACATTCTGTCCCCCAATATGGAGTCCAACGGTCGTTTTCATACCGATTGGTTGAATATGATGTATCCAAGACTGAAGATAGCCCGTAATCTCCTTACCAAAGACGGTGTTATCTTCATCAGTATCGACCAGAACGAGGTGGAGAACCTGAAAAAGATATGTTGTGAATTATATGGCACCGGAAATTTTGTCGGTGAAATTATATGGCAATCGGCAACAGACAATAATCCCCGACAGATTTCAACAGAGCATGAATATATATTGTGCTTCGCAAAAGACATAAACAGCCTGAATCCATGGCTCATAGAATCCGATAAGGCGCAGGAAATTATTACACAGTACAAGCTCATCAAGCATCAAACTAATGACATTCAGGAGCAACAAAAACTGTTGCGCCAATGGATAAAAAGACATGAAAGCGAATTAAAAGGAGTGGCCCACTACAATAATGTTGATGCACGTGGAGTATATAGCAACTCTACCAACTCTTCGAATACCAAACCCGGAGGTTACACTTTCGACATTATTCATCCCACAACAGGAAAACCATGTGTGAAGCCTGTATTCGGCTGGAGGTGGACAGAAAGAACATTTTGGGATTACGATAAAAACGGAGATATAGAATGGGGTAAAGACGAAACCACGCAACCCCACGTCAAGAAGCGTATTGAGACTGTTAAGGAGCAATTTAAAAGCATCTATTATGAAGACGGACGTGCTTCTACCAAACAGCTTGAGCAACTTTTAGACGGAAAGAAGATTTTCGATAATCCCAAATCCGTACAACTGCTAAGCCGCATTATCAGTTTTGCAACCCAAGATGACGACTGCACCATTCTTGACTTTTTCTCAGGAACGGCAACAACCGCCCATGCGGTAATGGAAATGAACGCCAAAAACGGAACGCATAAGAAGTTTATAATGGTACAAATCCAAGAACCGACAGACGCGAAAAGCGAAGCCTACAAAGCCGGATTCAAGAATATTTGTGAGATTGGCAAGGAACGTATCCGTAAAGCGGCCGCATTGATAAAGAAGACATACCCTGGAGCAAGCTTCGACTCAGGTTTTCGCGTTCTCAAACTCGATACAAGCAATATGCAACAAGTGTGGTACACCCCCACCGAATATGTTGCCAAAGACCTTTTTGAACTAACAGTGGACAATATAAAGCCCGACCGCACCGATGGCGATTTACTCTTCCAGACAATGTTAGAACTCGACTGCCCTCTTTCGAGCCGGCTTGAGTCCTTTACGATAAATGAGAAAAAGGTTTATTCAATAGCCGACGGCTATATAATGGCTTGTTTTGAAACAGGCGTTACAGATGAAACCATATCAAAGATAGCACAAAAGAGACCCCGCTTCTTCGTTATGCGTGATAGCTCCATGGCGAATGACAGTATAGCTGTCAACTTTGAACAACTGTTCAAATCATACAGTCCGGACACTCACTTAAAAGTGTATTGATAATGAAGTTTAATTTTAAGATACAATCATATCAGACAGACGCAGTAGATAGTATAATTAGAGTATTTGCAGGCCAATCCAAAGACGACAAGGACTGTGAATACACGCGTAATGCCGACATTATTCTGTCGGACGAACAGCTGATGAGAAACATCAATAAGGTGCAAGCCCGGCAAAACATCCACCTGTCTACAAAGCTGTCATGCGATATGGGTCGTTGCGCTTTGGATGTAGAGATGGAAACCGGTACGGGCAAAACATATGTTTATATCAAAACAATGTTTGAGCTGAACAAGCAATATGGCTGGAGCAAGTTCATTGTGGTTGTCCCCAGTATAGCCATCCGGGAAGGTGTTAAGAAATCAATGGAAATGACCGTTGAACACTTCATGGAACATTATGGGAAAAAAGCCCGTTTCTTCATTTATAACGGCAAAGAGCTCAGCGCACTTGATAAGTTCTCCAATGACCCCGGCATCAATATTATGATTATCAACACCCAAGCCTTCGCCACTTCAATGAAAGAAGGCGCAAAGAACAGGGAAAGTCGTATTATTTACTCCATGCGGGATGACTTTAACAGCCGTCGCCCCATTGATGTGATTAAAGCCAGTCGCCCCATTGTCATACTCGACGAACCGCAAAAGATGGGAGGAGCCGCCACACAGACCGGCATCAGGAACTTTAATCCCCTCTTCACCATCAACTACTCGGCAACCCACAAGAACCATCACAACGAAGTGTATGTGCTCGATGCACTTGACGCATACAACAAAAAGCTCGTCAAGAAAATACAAGTCAAAGGATTTGAGGTGCATAATCTAAGAGGCACCGATCGGTATATGTTTCTTGAAAAGATTATGATTTCCAGCAACAAGCCTCCTATGGCGAGACTTGAAATAGAAGTCCGTCAAGCGAACGGAATCGTCAGAAAAACCAAGACCTTTGAAGTTGGCAACAGCCTGTTCCTTGCCTCCAACGGACTTCAACAATATAAAGATGGATATACCATTAATAATATAGACCCCGTATCCGCCACTATTGAGTTTGTCAATGGCAAGGTGATGCACACAGGAGAGGTGGTGGGCGATATCTCAGAAAAAGATATGCGCCGCATTCAAATTCGCGAAACAATTCAGTCACACTTTGAGAAAGAAGAAACATTATTTCGACAGGGTATAAAGACTTTATCCCTATTTTTTATTGATGAAGTTTCAAAGTACCGGCTTTATAATGATGCCGGCGAAGAACTTATTGGTGAATATGGCAGGATTTTTGAAGAAGAATATAATATCATTCTTAAAGAATACCTCCAACTGTTTGGAGCGGATGGCAGGTCTGGCGAGGAAGACGAATATCAAAAATATCTCCGCAAGTTCGATACGCGCAATATACATAAAGGGTACTTCAGCATTGACAAAAAAGGACACAGCATAAACAGTGAAATAAAAAGAGGTTCGGACATCTCGGATGATATTTCCGCTTATGACCTGATTCTAAAAAACAAAGAACGCTTGCTTAGTTTTGACGAGCCTACGAGGTTTATCTTTTCACACTCGGCTCTTCGTGAAGGTTGGGATAACCCTAATATCTTCCAAATATGCACATTGAAGCACTCTGATAATGCGATAGCCAAGCGTCAGGAAGTGGGCCGCGGACTTCGGCTTGCCGTAAATGGTTCCGGTACTCGCATGGATGCCCAGACAATCGGTGAAGATCTTGTACACGAGATTAACAAGCTGACCGTAATTGCCAGCGAAAGCTATGCCACCTTCGTTTCCGATTTACAACGTGAGATTTGTGATGTCTTGTACGACCGACCGACTAAAACAAGTATCTTTTCATACCTTAGTGACAATGGCTATATTGACGCCGACGGCTCGCATATCTTGGATAGCATGATTGAGAACGGGCATAAAACTATGGTTCAAAAGAATTCTTTAAACGAAAACTTCAAAAAGAAAGAGTTTCAGGAACTATGGAAAAGAATCAACCATAAATATGCCTATACTGTAAACTTCGATAGCGAAGAATTAATAAAAAAATCTTTTGAAGCCATCAATAAGGAACTTCATGTTTCCCAAATCCGCTATAATATCACATCGGGGCAGCAAGAGGATACGATTACCCAATCCCAACTCCAAAACGGCAGCACGTTTGAAAAGGTAACATCGCATTCTCAGAACCTGCGCAACGCACATGCGTGTACCTCCCCATACGACCTGATTGGAGATATAGCCAAAGGTGCACTTCTCACACGTCGTACCGCCGGCAAGATTCTAAGTAAACTAACCGCTGAAAAAAAGATGATGTTTGCGATAAATCCGGAAGAATTTATCACTAAGGTCATCAATATCATTAAAAGCCAAAAAGCAATAATGATTGTGGAGCACATATCATACAACCAAATTGAGGGAGAATATGACAGCGCCATTTTTACATCTGAAAAGCATAGTACAGGCTTTGACAGGGCAATACGTGCCAAACGGCATATAACCGATTATGTCTTTACTGACGGAACTGCCGGACAAAGCATTGAAAGAACTTTTTGTGAAAGGCTTGAAACGGCCGATGAAGTGGAAGTGTATGCCAAACTTCCGAAAAGTTTCCATATCCCTACCCCTGTGGGCAACTACTCTCCGGACTGGGCCATTGCGTTCAAGAAAGACGTTGCCAAGAACCGCTTTTATCTCATAGAAACAAATGGTTCAATGAATTCCATACAGTATCGTGAGATAGAGCAAGCAAAAATCAACTGCGCTTCTAAATTGTTTAATGAGATTTCTACGGAAAACGTTCGTTATTACAATGTGGATAGTTACGACGAACTCCTGAATATAATACAAGATACAAATCCGCAGAGCCATGATATTTAAGAATTATCGTAAAGAAACTTCCGAGCGAAGCGATGCCGGCAATTGGGCAAAGAAACTCCTTGCCGAAAAGACAGGGCTTTTCTTTGATTCTATTGAAGGCTGTAATGAAAACAACCGGAATATTGTTACTCATTTAATGGAACGTGCACGAGTTGATGCAACAGATGGCGAGTCTTCCGATGCAGATGTCTTGGCGGCTATCACTGCATTGGAAAGTACCGATGTACTCCAACGCAAGATTAATTTTGCAAAGGCATTCCGACTTCCCCTTACCTATGTGCTCTACTGTGATGAGATGCAATCTGTATGGGTATATACCATTACGGATGTAACGTCCTGTATCTTTAAGGCTTCTTATAACAGCTATCAAGCCTTCTCTGATTGGATTGCAGCTATCAAAGGATGGAAGTCTTCCAAGCCCTACCGGGAACAAGAGGACTTGCCTTTTTTTGATAAAGCATTAAGACGTGCCGGCACAGCTTGGCCTACAAATATAGATTGCTTTGTATCGACCAAACTGTTACAGCCTATAGGTATCATTGAATTTCAAAACGCAAAAAATACAGGGGTTGAGCGTCACTGTAACAATGAGTTCTTTTTAGGGAAATATGCTCGCACCAACCCTCAAGGATACACCTTGTATGATAATGACATCCGCAGGTGGCAGTCACAGGAGATACTCAGGCTTCAATCCGGATTGCGCTTGTTTATCATAACTTGGTCCCAAAAATCCAAGGATTTTATTTTAAAAGAAATAGACGTAATAACATTCCCCAATTTACCTTTCAGCTCTGATTTGAAGAAGCACAATGAGTATCAGCTGCTAATGCACAAGTATGCCAACTCGCGCGATAAAAAGGTTGCAGCTATTATAGCCTCCCAATTCAGTACTTATAAACTTACATACTCTCCACCGCAAATGAGAAAAGATATTCAAAAACCTCCTCTTTGTGGCAGAGACAAGACATTCCCTCTTATTTATTATCGTTACAAGAAATTAGAACAAGGTCACGAAGACCGTCTTCCTGTCTTGTTTATGGATTTATTATCACGTACTTAACTCAAGCAATATATTTCTTCATTGACGGTTATTATCGGCAAAACCTGTAATAGCCCGCCTTACCCTCAAAAGTAAGGACACCATCAGACGCCTGCACTTCAGCCAGCGGAATAAAGATACGACCATCTTTCTTTACCTGCCAGTTGCCCTCTTTAAGGTCAGTGATGACAAACTTAAACACACCCGCACCTTTGACGGTAAGGGTAAAATCCTGAGATAGCTGTTCACTATTTCTGGCAAAAGTCACAACACGGTCGGCTAATTGAGCACCTACTATCTGTGCATTCTCAATACGCTGTACATCGTTCAGCTTATCACACCTGTCATCGGCAACCTGTATCACATTCAAGAAATTATCGGTAACGGCAGAGGCTGCAGGTGATACCTCTACTCTCCAGGCTCCACGCTCGTTGGCATTGTCAAGATAAGGGGCTACGGCATCATTGGGATAGTTAGTACCGAACACCCAGTTTTCCTTACCGGGGCCGCCAACCTTATCAATATGTATATTGTCTGCCCGAGGCAGAAGAACGGTATTATGCAGCATACCGCTGTCACCGTCTTTAGTACGTCGCACAGTAAAAGTATTACCCTCAAGCGTAGGCTCTTCAATACTATGCAGTAACCAGTATTTACGAAAATCGGGATTGGAAGCCGATACTTTATCATAAACTATAAGTGCGGCAGGTACCTTTTCAGACTTCAAATTAAGAAAAACGAAAGAACGCTTGGCTTCTTTTACTTTCCGGGTATATGCTTGAGTTATATCACCCTTCAAATAAGAATAGTCGGGAGTTTGCGCATCAGGGCCAAATCCATGAGCCAAAACTTTACCTACCGTATACTCTTCGGATAAAAGACTGTCAAGCGAGTTACAAGTTTTCCAACCGTCACCGCACATACGCTGCCCACCGTCATTGGATGCAAATCTGGTCTTTCCGCCACCACCATAGTTCCAACAGCCGAACTTTTCGTCAGGGTCGTATACCAATAAGGAATTATGGGCAATGGTACGTTTAAAATAGTTCTTGTTGTTGGGACTGTTATAACCGCCCGAACTACCGCTGTAAGCGCCGGCATCAATAGCCAAAGGGCCCTTATGGTAGATTTGGAAGCTGCCACCGTCCATATGTTGGTGGTTTCCCACAAACTGTTCGTTGATTTTCATCTCAGCAATCACACTGTTGGCATCCCAACCGGTACGGGCAATCATCCACCCATAAGGAGTACCGGAATAACGTGTCAACGGCAGGTCATCGGGAGCTTTACCTTTCAGATCATAGTCGCGCCACAACAATTCGTATATCAGGCAGTGGTTCATAGACTCATTGCCTGATTTATTCAAGTGAGGATTACGCTCAAACTCATAGGCCAGATATTCATCTTTATAATAACTGGAAGCTAAAAACATAGGCACAGGCATAGTGAGCAATGCGGGACGGTTCTGTGGATAATCATCTCCCGAAGGCAGCAACACTCCATCGGGCCGACGACGATAAACGATATCATAGAGCACAAATCTCGCCGAAGAATCGTAAATACTGCCGGCCCCCATTTTATCCAAAATCCACAAAGGGAATAGATCGCAGGCAAAACGGACATGCACATAATTCGTCCCCTGATGATAGTTCTGCCCTTCATAGAAATAGTTACGTGCCGGAATATAATCACGATAGAGCATCGTAATGACGTGGTTGTACATATCGGGATATTCGTCATAAATGGCAATACCGGCGGACAGCATATCACGCATAATCATCCACTCTGACGGATGCCCGGCTATGGGTTGATTATTACGTGGCGGATAACCGCATTCCATACTCTTTGCCAAGCGAATGAACTCTTTGATATAAGCTTGTTTTTCGGAACTCTTCATTTGGTCATAGCACCAATCATATACCATAGCACCCGTAATCAGCATCGCACCACTGGCTCGCGACAAGTCGGAACGGGTACCAAAAGTGGCACGCTGCAACGTATCAAGCATAGCGGTGATGGCACGGCGTGCCAAACGCTTGTCACCATCCAGCAAATAGTCGAGAGCCTGTAACTGTACTCTCGATGTAACACCACGCATCTCGTAATAGTAACGAAAGCCGCGATTTGTAACGGCAGCTTCTTCGGCGGGAGTACGGTCTTTGCTCAACTCTTTCATGAGAGAAAGTGTCTGTTGCGCTTGAGGCGTTTTCATACGCTCCTTCAATGCAGGCAAATCGGATGAACGAACGTACAAACGGGGGTGCGTTTGAGGTGGAATCGGTACATTAACTCCTTCTACTTCCTGCCAAACTACGTCTTTCGGTAACTCCTGCGCTGAGAGACAAAATAAGTTAAGTATCAGACTGATTGAAAAGAGAATCGTTTTGTGTTTCATTATGAAGTTTATATCAGATGTTAATGCCGTAAAAGTACAATAAAAAAATCAAGTAGCCATAAAAAACAAGAGGTTGTATCAAAATATAAAAGCCCTATCACTCTGTCATTCTGAACGTAGTGAAGAATCTCTTCTCTGCATACATAAGAGAGGAGATTCTTCGTCGCAAGCTCCTCTGAATGACAGACTATACCTTAGCGTAAAAATCAAAAGATGTTTTGAGCGAAGCTAATGATAGGGCTTTTATATTTTGACATATCCCCTTAATAATTCTTTATATATCCGTATACCTATACCAGTTCGTCCGATGTATAACCTTGCGGCAACTCTCGACAGTTATAGCCCGAGGCCATAATTTCACCGTAGGCTCCGGCAGAGCGAAGGGCTATAAGGTCACCACGCTTCACACCGTTCAAGTCGACAGCTTTACCAAAGACATCTGATGACTCGCAAATAGGACCTACCACATCGTAGGTCTGCTGTGGAGCATCTGAAGTAATATTTTCTATCTTATGGAATGCCTGGTAGAGTGCAGGACGAATCAAGTCTGTCATACCTGCATCCAGAATAGCGAACTGTTTGTTAGTACCTTGCTTTACGTACAACACCTTTGAAATGAGCGAACCGCACTGTCCCACTACCGAACGTCCCAATTCAAAATGGAGCGTCTGATAAGAACGAAGCTTCAGGCAGTTGTCATAAGTTTCAAAGTAGCGTTTGAAATCGGGTACCGGCTGACGGTTAGGATGTCCGTAATCAATACCGAGACCACCGCCGACATTGACGTGTTCAATACGTATCTGACGGGCTTCAAGCTTATCCAGCAATTCGTTGACACGATTGCACAGAGCCACAAAATCACCCATATCCAATATCTGAGACCCGATGTGGAAGTGCAGTCCGATGAACCTGACATTCTTCATCCCCTGCGCTACGTCTATCACACTATCCATATCCTCCATACTGATACCGAATTTGTTTTCCGCCAACCCGGTAGTGATATTGGCATGAGTATGCGCGCCTACGTTGGGGTTTATACGGAAAGCAACACTGGCTACCTTGCCCTTCGCCTCAGCAAGTTCATTGATAATTTCCAATTCGGGAACAGACTCTACATTAAAGCAAAAGATGTTATAGTCCAGTCCGAGGTTTATCTCCCAGTCGGCTTTGCCCACACCGGCAAATACAATCTTATCGGCAGGGAAGCCGGCCTTGATGGCCGCACGGATTTCACCGCCGCTGACACAGTCGGCTCCCATCCCGCTTTCACGGATAATAGTAAGGACTTTAGGATTGGCATTGGCCTTTACCGCATAATGCACCGAATAGTTATCGTATCGCGATGCTTCGGCACGGATACAGGTAAGGGTATCACGCAGAATCTTCGTATCGTAATAATAAAACGGAGTACGCAGTTCGCGGAATTTATCAATAGGAAATATTCCTTTCATATGATTATTATGGATTATATCTTTGTTTAGTTAAAAAGAGCGCTTTTATCAGGAAGGTAAAAGCGCTCATATCTATTGTATACTTTCATTATTCATTGAACAACGCATCACTAAGCGATTGTAAAGCCTGTTTCTTATCACATTCGCGGATAAGGAAAGAGATGTTATAGTTGCTGCCGCCGAAAGAAATCATACGCACCGGTATGTCACGCATAGCATCAAGGGCTTTGGCTTCAAAACCGACATTTTCCCATTCGAGGTCTCCTACCACGCAGATGATACACATATCCTTATCTACCGTTACCGTACCGTATTTTTTCAAGTCGTCCAAAATCTCATTGAGATGTTTGGTATTGTCGATAGAGACAGACACACCTACCTCTGAAGTACAGATCATGTCGATAGAAGTCTGATAGCTTTCGAAGATTTCAAACACTTTGCGCAGGAAACCATGGGCCAGCAACATACGGCTGGACTTAATTTTGATAGCCGTAATATTCTCCTTGGCGGCTACTGCCTTGATTTTACCCTTCTCCGTATCGTTGGAAATGAGTGTACCCGGAGCTGTTGGGTCCATTGTATTGAGCAAGCGTACAGGAATGTTAGCGTACTTGGCAGGCTGAATACAGGTAGGATGCAGAATCTTCGCACCGAAATATGCCAACTCAGCCGCCTCTTCAAAGTGGAGATGGCGTACCGGAGAAGTCTTATCTACAATACGAGGGTCATTGTTGTGCATACCGTCAATATCCGTCCAAATCTGAATTTCAGAAGCCTTGACAGCCGCACCTATCAATGAAGCGGTATAGTCGCTACCACCGCGTTGCAGATTATCTACCTCGCCATAGGCATTGCGACAGATGAAACCTTGTGTGATATAAATTTCGGCATCGGGATGCAATTCGAGCTGAACGTTAAGTTTATCTTTAATATAAACCGGATCGGGCTCTGCATTCTTGTCCGTACGCATATATTCTAAAGCCGGAAGCAGAACAGACTTCACGCCACATTCCTGCAGATAGTAGTTCATCATGGCGGTAGAAATCAACTCACCCTGTGCCAACACTACTTTCTCCTCGAACAGTGTAAAGAGGTCTTTGGTATAAGAACGGATATAGTCGAAATGAGATTTGATAAGTTCCAATCCCTTCTCTTTATATTCAGGAGTAGCATAAAGTTCATCAATATGCTGGCGGTATTTCGCTTCCAGTCTGTTGATAATCTCATTAGCACCTTCCGGATTTTTCTTGTACAGATAGTCCGAAATTTCAACCAATGTGTTTGTAGTTCCCGACATGGCGGAAAGAACTACAATCTTACGTTCACCATCGGTAATCAATTTGGCTACTTCCTTAATTCTCTGAGCCGAACCTACTGAAGTACCTCCAAACTTTAAAACTTTCATTTTCGTTCCTGTATTAAAATGTTATATAATCTTGTTTACTTTTCTTCTGCTGGCTCCGGAACAGAATACTGCTCCGTTACATCCGTTATCAAATGGTCGGCACAACGATATACGCGTCCCGGATATTCCCAAAGCAACTGCATATTGTGCGTAGTCATAATAACAAGCGAACCTGCCTCACTAATATTATGTAGAAGCTGGGTTATAGCAAAACCTGTCTCCACATCCAAGTTTCCCGTAGGCTCATCGGCAAGGATAATTTCCGGAGAGTTGAGTACGGCACGGGCTATCACGATACGTTGCTGTTCACCACCCGACAATTCGTTAGGATATTTATAGCCTTTATTATTCATACCCACCAATTGCAATACTTCGCTGATACGGTCTTTTATCTCCCCCTTGTTCTTCCATCCGGTAGCACGGAGCACAAACTCAAGATTGTCGTACACCGTACGGTCGGTAAGCAACTGGAAGTCCTGAAATACGATACCCAACTTGCGACGTAACTGCGGAATATGCTTGCGCTTGATATGCAACATATCATATCCAAGCACTTCGGCATCCCCCGATGCAACATCCAGTTCGCCGTAAAAGGTTTTGAGCAAACTTGTCTTACCCGAACCGACTTTGCCGATAAGGTAGACAAACTCTCCTTTGTGCAGCTCCAAATTTACATCGTTCAACACACACAGTTCCTGCTGGTGTATCTCCACGTCTTTATATCGTATCAGCACTTCGTCCATAATAACTTAATGTTTCTTCCAAGTCGCACTGTGCCGCTCCTCCAACTCGCGTGCCAAATCTTCTATACGATAACCTTTAGAGGTCAGCAATACGATGAGGTGGTACAACAAATCAGCCCCTTCATATATCAAGCGTTCGTCAGTACCATTACACGCTTCAATGACCGTTTCAACCGCTTCTTCACCCACTTTCTGCGCCATCTTATTAACACCCGACTGAAACAGGCTGGTTGTGTAGGAGCCTTCCGGCATTTCGGCATGACGCTTGTCGATGAAATCCTGAAGGAGCTTCAGGAACATAACGGGCTGTTCGTTTTTCTCACCCCAGCAAGTGTCCGTACCCGTATGGCAAACCGGGCCAACCGGATGTACTTGGATTAGTAGAGTATCCTTGTCGCAGTCCTCTTTCATGGAAACTACGTTCAAGAAGTTACCGCTCTCCTCCCCTTTTGTCCAAAGACGATTCTTTGTACGGCTAAAGAATGTTACCTTACCGGTTTTTACGGTCTTGTCATATGCTTCCCGGTTCATAAAACCCAACATCAGCACCTTAGCTGTGTCAGCGTCTTGTATAATTGCCGGAACGAGTCCGTTCATTTTGTCAAAATCCAACATCTCAAATATATTATTAGGTATTTATCACTTTATCACACTACCGCCTTATCATCTTTTCAAATTATCACTTTTCAAATCCGGCGCATTGCGATTCCCCGGGCGCAAAGATACGATTTTAAATCGGGAATTTTGATTTCTCCGAAATGAAAAACGCTGGCAGCCAAGGCAGCATCCGCTTTTCCCTCTAAAAAGACATCACGGAAATGTTCTTTCGCACCTGCTCCACCTGATGCGATTATCGGTATGGAAAGCCCATCGGCAAGGACAGCAAGAGTTTCGTTGGCATATCCGGTCTTTACACCGTCGTGGTTCATACTGGTAAAAAGCACTTCACCGGCACCACGCTCCTGCGCTTCTTTTGTCCAAGAAAAGAGCTCTTTGTCGGTTTCTACACGTCCACCGTTAAGATAGCACCACCAGCCCTTTTCCGTCTGTTTGGCGTCAACAGCCAGCACACAAACCTGCGAACCGAAATGCTTGGCTATCTCGTCAATCAATTCGGGACGGCGAATGGCTGAGGAATTGATAGATATTTTATCCGCACCGGCATTCAGCAACCGGTCTACGTCACTCAATTCATGTATACCGCCCCCCACGGTGAAAGGTATGCTGATGTTGGCGGCAATACGCTTCACCAGTTCGGCAAATGTTTTCCGCCCCTCGAAGCTGGCAGTAATATCCAGAAAAACCAATTCGTCAGCACCCTGCTCGCTATAAGCACGTGCCAACTCAACCGGATCGCCTGCATGACGTAAGTTCACAAAATTGGTTCCTTTTACGGTCTGCCCGTCTTTGATGTCGAGGCAGGGAATGATTCTTTTTGCTAACACTCTGTTTCCTATTTATGATTTATAAGCTATGATTTATGAATCTTAAATCATAAATCCCTCCAGTTCCTTGAAAGTTATACGCCCTTCGTACAGCGCCTTACCAAAAATAACGGCAGGTACACCCGCAGCTTCCAATTGATGAATATCATCAGCACAACTCACTCCGCCACTGGCTATAAGATAAAGACCCGAATGCACTTCCAATATCTCTTTATACAAAGAGATAGAAGGCCCTTGCAACATTCCGTCGCAATTGATGTCCGTACAGATAACTTTACGGATTCCTTTCTCAATATAATCTTTCAAGAAAGGGAATAATTCGCAAGAGCTCTCATCTTTCCACCCATTGACGGCAATCTTATGGTCTTTTACATCAGCTCCAAGGATGATTTTCTCCGAACCGTATGTTTGCAGCCAATGGCAGAAACGCTCCGGATTCTTTACGGCAATACTTCCCCCCGTCACCATTTGCGCACCATTCTCAAAAGCGATAATCAAATCTTCATCGCTCTTCACCCCGCCACCGAAATCTATAATCAAGGAAGTGCGGGAAGCAATCTGCTCCAACGTGCGGTAGTTCACCACATGATGAGATGCGGCCCCATCGAGGTCTACCACATGAAGGCGGCGAATACCATGCGCTTCAAGTTCCTTAGCCACTTCCACAGGGTTCTCATTATACACTTTCTTACTATCATAATCACCTTGGGATAGCCGTACGCACTTTCCATCGATAATATCAATAGCGGGAATTAACTCTATCATTTCAATTAATTACAAATTACGAATTAACAAATAGTGACTCCTTTCATCTATAAGTCCAAGAAATTCTGTAGGATACGTTCGCCTACGCTTCCACTCTTTTCGGGATGGAACTGAGTGGCATAATAGTTGTCCTTATGTAAAGCGGCGCTGAACGGAAGTATATAATCCGTTACGGCAGCCGTACAGTCGTTGACCGGAACGTAAAAGCTGTGTACGAAATAGACAAATTCTTCTTTCGTAAAACCTTTAAAAAGGTCGCTGTCAGTCTGTGAAATTGTATTCCAACCCATATGGGGCACTTTATCCTCATGCTTCTGTGATACAAAACGCTTCACGTCAACATCAAAAATACCGAGGCAATCTGCATCCCCTTCTTCCGAATGGCGGCACATCAGCTGCATCCCCAGACAAATGCCCAGCACCGGCTGGCGCAATTCCTTTATCAGTTTATCCATTCCTTCGGCTCTCAGGAAATTCATGGTTGTCTCCGCCTCGCCCACTCCGGGAAAGATGACTTTATCCGCAGCACGTAACACCGCTTCATCTGCCGTAATCTCCGCCTCAACACCCAAACGCTTCAAAGCATAGTCCACCGAACGGATATTACCTGCATTATATTTGACAACTGCAACCTTCATTCGCTACTAATTAAATATTACGGTCTTATTTTTGTATGCCAATACCTTACGTTCAATATGTTTCTGAACGGCACGAGACAGGACTATTTTTTCCAAATCCTTACCTTTATTCACTAAATCCTGCACTGTATCCTTATGTGTGATACGTACTACATCCTGTTCGATGATGGGACCTGCATCCAACTCCGTAGTTACATAATGGCTGGTGGCACCGATAATCTTTACACCACGCTCAAAAGCCGCATGATAGGGCTTTGCCCCTACAAATGCCGGAAGGAAAGAATGGTGAATATTAATAATACGATTGGGATAAGCGTTTATCATCTTCTCGGAGATAACCTGCATATAACGCGCCAGCACTATAAAGTTTACCTTGTGTTTGGCAAGCAATTCCATTTCTTTCTTCTCCTGTTCTTCCTTAGTCTCCTTAGTGATAGGAAACAGATGAAAAGGTATTCCAAAACGTTCCGCTACATGCTGCAAGTCGGGATGATTACTTATTATAAGAGGTATCTCCACATTCCACTCGCCCGCCGTATAGCGTGCCAGCAAATCGAACAAACAGTGAGACATCTTCGATACGAAGATGGCCATACGCGGTTTTGCATCTGAAAAGTAAAGGCGGAAACTCATTCCATACTTCTGCGCATACAATGTTTCAAAATAATCCTCTATCTTTTCTTGAGGAACCAGGAAATTTTCCAATTCCCACTCGATACGCATGAAAAAGATATTCTCCACATGGTCTACATATTGATCCAAATAGATAATATTACCCTTATTCACCGTTATAAAGTCCGTTACTTCTGCCAAAATACCCGGTTTATCGGGACAGTGAAGTAACAGTTTGGCTGTTTTCATCATCCTAAAATCTATTTTTTATCGTTTTCTAATTACAACATTCTTGTTTTGAGTTCGCAAAAATAACGATTTATTGCAAAATAACGAACTTTTCGAGCAAGAAGTTTAAAACTCGGTATAAAAAGTTTCGTTTTCTCCAGAAATAGGATTCTATCTGAAAGCTAAATGCTACCTAAATACTACCTAAATGTTACCTAAACACTATACAAGCATTTTCCTAAATAGTTGTTAAATCAAAGTATCTCCATTTTTTACAATATTCTCAATATGAGGACATAAAACAAGCACAATCCAAAGCTCTCAAAAAAAAGTTTATCACAGCTATTGCAGATTCAAAAAAAACGCCTACCTTTGCAACCGCAATCGAGAGAGATAGCGATGAAAGAATGAAATTCTGGTGCGTTAGTTCAGTTGGTTAGAATACATGCCTGTCACGCATGGGGTCACGGGTTCGAGTCCCGTACGCACCGCTTTCTTATGAAGCAAAATAAAGAAAAGTCCTGAAGTTCAACACTTTGGGACTTTTTTTTTCTCCAACCCCGCACCCAAAAGTAGCGGAACAGGGAGCAGTAGAAAATTTGCAGGGATTTTGTTTAATGTAATAATACAGTCTCATGCCACTCCCCTTCCACCCTTCCGAAACCTCCTGTTTATACGGGAGGCTTTGGAAGGGTGGAAGGGGTACAGGTGCAAACTGGAATCCAAGCATATTCCCTGTTTTGATGTATATCATAATCCGTTTTAATGTATATCAAAACGGATTATGATATACATCAAAACAGCTCTTTGGCGGCTGAATACTTCTTGCACAAATAGTGATAGGTTTGGATTGTTATTACGGACATTTGTAACCTATTTACTGATTCTCTACAAAGTGGCATACTACCTATAAATTTATTCTTTACATTTGTGCAGGACTAAATAATGATACCTTATGAAAGAAGTTATTAAGCTGGACACAGTAGATGAATACAACCAGTTCTTCGGGCTCGAAACATTACATCCGTTGGTGAGTGTGATAAACCTATCGGAAGCTACCAGATTTCCAACGCATTTCACGATGAACTATGGAGTGTATGCACTCTTTCTGAAAAACATAAAATGTGGAGATATTCGTTACGGCAGACAGGTGTATGATTATCAAGAAGGGACTGTCACCAGTTTTGCTCCGGGACAGGTTGTTGAAACAGAGATGCAGCAAGGAGTGAAACCAAGTGCTCATGGTCTTCTGTTCCACCCCGATTTGATTAAAGGAACTTCTTTAGGACAGGACATCAAACATTATTCATTCTTCTCTTATGCCTCAGCCGAAGCCCTACATTTATCCGAAGAAGAAAAAGGAATTTTTATGGACTGCCTTGAAAAAATAAAAATGGAACTTCAGCATCCGATAGATAAACATAGTAAACGTCTGATTTCACGAAACATCGAACTGCTGTTAGATTACTGTATGCGTTTTTATGAAAGGCAGTTCATCACCCGTTCCGAAAACAACAAGAATGTATTGGTCAAATTCGAAGCCTTGCTTGATGACTATTTCCAAAGTGACAAGCCACAGACAAACGGACTTCCTTCTGTAAAGTATTTTGCAGACAAGGTATTCCTGTCTCCCAACTATTTTGGCGATCTTATAAAGAAAGAAACCGGAAAAAGCGCGCAAGAATACATCCAGACCAAAATGATTGATTTGGCCAAAGAAATGATTGCAGGAACAGAAAAGACTGTCAGCCAAATTGCCTATGAGCTGGGATTCCAATACTCACAGCACTTCAACCGCATATTCAAGAAGAATGTAGGATATACGCCCGGTGAGTACAGAAAGTTGCAAATATAAGGATACAAGACTGTCTTAATGAAAAGCAAAATACTAAATATAGAGACTGTACATCAATGTAATTGTTGTATGGGGTATAAGACATTGCACCCGCTGGTGAGTGTCATCGACTTATCCAAAGCCAACTTGGAACAACACACTATCAGATGCAATTTCTATACAATTATTCTGGTAGAAGGAGAAGCCGGAGACTTTACATACGGACGCAAATACTATGATTACTCCAATGCTTCGATGATATTCCGTACGCCGGGAGAATCCATTAAACTGGATATAAGTAATGTACTAACACAGAAAGGGTGGTTATTGGCATTCCATCCGGACCTGATAGCGTCTACCGCATTGGAAGACCACATCAAAGACTACTCTTTCTTTTTCTACAATCTGAATGAATCACTGCATCTTTCACTGCGCGAGAAGATAAAAATCGTAAACTGTATCTGCAATATCGAAGAAGAGCTGCAACATCCCATAGATTGTCACAGCAAGACTCTGATTGCACGCTATATAGAATTACTGCTGGATTATTGTACACGCTTCAACGAACGCCAATTCATTACCCGTTGTGAAGCCAACAAAATAATTCTGCATAAAACCAATTTACTACTGAACAAGTACATCCTGTCCGGCAGGCTGGAAGACGGTGTTTTACCAACAGATGAATTTTGCGCCAATGCTCTCCACTTGTCTCCCAACTATTTCAGTGATTTGCTGAAATTTGAAACCGGAAAAAGTCTTCACGAATATTTTCAGCTAATGCGCCTGAATATTGCCAAGAAACTCTTGCAATGTAAAGACAATACAACTTGTATGGTAGCCAAGAAGCTGGGCTATGCAAACGCACAATATTTCACCTGTCTGTTCAAAAAGATAACAGGCATGACTCCGGCGGAATACAAATACAGACAGAACTAATCGTTCTCCTACTGATTATTCCTTCTGCACAGGACTGATATAGTCTTCTTTAATAAACTCATCATACACTTTCTTCGGATGATCGAACGGAGCAACCCCTGTCCTGTCTTCCTTAAAATTCTCACGGCGGAATTGTTTCAGTTTTACATTATCTTCTGCATATTCCCTCAACTTTTTCCTCTCACTACCATACAATGAGCTGTCAAGTACCTCATAATCCAAAAGACTCTCTTTGGGAGTAATGGTAGGCAACAGCCGCTGCTCCAACAAACCGCGATAAGCTCCATTATATTCACACCATACATTATCTCCCATTACAAATATACGATACTTGTAACTGGACCACGCTGTTCTAATACAAACTTCACGTGCGTAAATTTCAATTGATGCTTCCGAATCATAACTTTGGTCACGAATCACAACCACTTTCCGCCCGGAAATATCCTCCTTTACAACAGTCGTCCATCTCTCACAATTCAGAATCTCATCAATGATTTCTGATAGTTTTTCTCTGATTTCAAATTGTATTCTCATATTCTTTGCCTGTGGGTCAGGACTTATTAATACCCCCAATTACAACGTTCCAATTTAATAAAAATCCGTATAAAAAACAACTAAAATCCATTATTTTCATAGTTTCAGGCAAGAAATATAAATAATTAAGCATTATTACGAGGAACGCCGGAATATCTTTTTGAAAACAGACTACGGATGTTGTTGTCAATATTACTATTTTTCTCAATAAATCACTACCTTTGCGGCAAATTACAAATAAATAAACGAATAAAAACAACAGGGAACAATGAGTGTACACGATTTATGCTGTATCGGTTATATCACACAAGACAAGATAGTTACCACCAAGAACACGATATATATGCCGGGCGGTACTTCTTTTTATTTTGCACATGCCATTAAGCATCTCAATCCAAATGGCTTTTTATTGGTTACAGCATTGGCGGCCTCAGACATGGGCATCGTGGAAGAGATACAGAAAGAGGGCATTGAAGTAAAGACTCTGCCCAGTGCTCATTCTGTCTGTTTTGAAAATATATATGGAGAAAATCAGAACGAACGTACACAACGCGTTACGGCAAAGGCCGACCCGTTTACAATGGAAGGCTTGCAGGATGTCAACGCCCGGATTATTCATTTAGGCAGCCTGTTGGCTGATGACTTTTCATTGGAGGTCATCAAATATTTGTCTGGCAAAGGAATGCTGTCAGTAGATGTTCAAGGTTTTCTTCGTAAAGTGGATAATGAAAAAGTACTGCCCGTAGATTGGTCTGAAAAGAAAGAGGCTTTGAAATATATCCATATATTAAAAGCCAACGAAACCGAAATGGAAGTCCTTACCGGATGCAAGGATCCCCACGAAGCCGCACTGCTCATTGCAGATTGGGGAGTAAAAGAAATATTGCTGACATTGGGAGACAAAGGTTCGCTGATATATGCCAAAGGACAGTTCTATGAAATACCCGCCTATTCCGCCCTGCAAATAGTAGATGCCACAGGCTGCGGAGATACCTATATGGTGGGATATCTGTATATGCGCAACAAAGGCGCATCCTATCAGGAAGCCGGTTGCTTTGCCGCTGCCATGTGCACTATCAAGCTGCAAACGCACGGGCCATTCTGCGGAACAGAGCCGGAAATCAAAAGGATAATCAATCTTGTTTAAAAACCGGTTGCTTTTGCAGAACATACATATCTGTTCTGCAAAAGCAACCGGCCTTATACTCATTTCTAAGTATGCACATCCTTGTTCTTATTGGGTTGAGCATATTCCATAGGAGAAAGGCCATACATCTTTTTGAAAGCGCTCGAAAAATGAGTTTGGCTGGTGAATCCCACAGCATAAGCTATTTGAGTTATTGAGAGATCTTTATTCTTCAGTAAAATAGCTGCTTGCTGAAGACGTAGATTACGAATGAAATCGCTGGGGGTGGTTCCTGCCATCTCTTTCATACGCCGATGCAGATGGGTACGGCTAATTCCTGTTTTCTGTGCAAGCATCTCTACATTAAGTTCCGCATTACTCAAATTTTCATTGATAATCTTCATAATACGTTCCATTAACACTTCATCGTTTCCTTGTAATTCAACAGATGTTATTTTCCCCTCTTGAGCCTGGCTACCCGAGTATTTTCCTTTTAACCGCATACGGTTAGCAATTAAATTAGTCATAAGCGCCACTAATTCTTCTACATTAAAAGGCTTACATAAATATCCGTCCGCTCCTTGTGTCAACCCCTCAATCCGGTGAGCAAATTCAGCTTGTGAAGTTAGCAAAATTATAGGAATGTGATTAGTGTTGGCATTCTTTTTCAGTTCCTTCAACAGTTGTATACCATCCATGTTGGGCATGATGACATCTGAAATAATGAGGTCCGGCTGTTGGGTAATCGCCTTTTTCCACCCTTCTGTTCCGTCTACAGCTGTATCTACATGGTAATATGCCTCCAAATTTTCTTTTAGAAAGTTTCGCAATTCATCATCATCATCAATTACCAAAACACAATAATTTGTTTTCCTATATTTTACTGTTTTCTGAACCGGAAGATTAGGAAGATATTGATTTACCATTCTATTATACGAAATGGAATTTATCTTTTCTTTTACCATTTCTTCCTTTTTTAAATGCTTGTTTCCTAAAGGTATATGTACCACAAAACGACTGCCTTGAGTATCTTTCCTGTTTTCAGCGAAGATAATGCCATGATGTAGTTTCACCAGTAGTCGGCATAAATTCAATCCAATCCCAAAGCCTAAAGAGTTTGTAGTATGGTTCATATCACCTTGATAAAAACGGTCGAAGATTTTTTTCAGTTCTTTTTCGTTCACTCCCTTACCCGTATCTGAAACAGAGATTTCCATATATTGACACAAAGGACCTGTCTCTTTCAGATTAGTTCCTATATTTACCCCTACACAGACAGTACCTTTTTCCGGTGTATACTTAAGAGCATTTGAAAGCAAATTAATTAGCACCTTGTCGAAATTATTCGGATCAATCCATACATACGGAAGCATTTCCGGGAATTTTGCCTCCAAACGAATCTCTTTCAGACGTGCCTGCTCCTCAAACATATAAAGGCAATTATTGACAAAGCGCTGCATATCTATTTCTTCACAGCATATACGCATCTGGCCCTTATCTATTTTCCGGACATCAAGCAATTGATTAATAAGACTCAGAATACGATTAGTATTATACCTGATTGTTGCTAACATTCTATTGACATCGGGACTACACTGCATTGACTGCAACCTTTCCAATGGACTGACAATAAGAGTAAGCGGCGAACGTATTTCGTGAGCAATGTTGATAAAGAACTGTAACTTCATTTCGCTAATCTCCTCCCGCTGTTTTCGCCTGTAAACGATATACAATAAATAGCCGGCCCCCATTACCAATAAAACATAAATAGCTTTGGCACTCACACTTAGATACCAAGGTGGAGTTATATGAATCTGTACTGACCTGATGGGCGAATAAAGTCCATTTTCACAGGCACGTACTTCAAAAGTATAATCTCCCGGCTCCAAGTGATGATATTGTATCCGGCTTTCTCCGGGTTGTGTTTTATTCCAATTCTCACTAAACTCCTCAAGCCGATATTCATAAAGAATATTTCCGGCATCACGAAAGTCCATGGTCGACACCATAAAAGCAAAAGTATTATCCGTATAAGAGAGATTGAAACAGTTGGCATGAATCAGTTCTTCGGTAATAACCGGTTTCTTTCCCGAACGTGTCTGCATGGTCACCTTCTGATCTCGAATGTACATATCAGTGATAACGGGTGGACTATCCGGTCTAGTTAGTTGAATGTCATCAGGATTAAAGCCTGTGATTCCCTTACCACCTCCAAAATAAATCTTCCCGTCCTGACTTTGGGCATATCGTCCCTCTAAATATACTTTTTCTTGCAACCCGTTCCCGGTATAATAATTTACGACTTGTTTATCGGCTAAAAGCACATGACAAATTCCTTTCGTAGTACTACACCACAAATTGCCGTGTTTGTCCTGTACTAATCCACAAATTATATTATCCGGAAGCCCCTGTTCGGTAGTGATAACCGAATATTGATTCGTTTCCGGAACATAGCAAATCAGCCCATTTTTAGTTCCCATCCAAATATTGTGATCTTTTCCTTCGAGAATGGTATAGAACGAACCGGATTTTATTTCCGGATCAAAAGGCAGGTCAAGAAACCTTTCGTTTCGAACATCATAACAACTTATATTTCCAAAGTGTCCCAACCATACTCTATCTTCCGAATCACATAAAACAGAAATAATCCAATAGTTCGTAATATTACTTTCACCCCCAATCGGATTCTTTCTTGAAAGTAGCTGATACTTTCCGGTAGGTAAATGATAGCGTAAAAGCCCCTCTCCTAAGATAGCTACATACAGATTTTTATGTTTATCCTCTGTAATGCATCTTATACTGAAATCTCCTTGCAACGGATATTTTAACTCCAAATCTCCATTGGTCCGATTTAATGAGTACAATCCTTTCCCATTGATTCCTACCCAAAAAACGCCATCGCTATCTTCAAACATCGAAAAGACATCCCCGGCCGTATGAATGTGTCTAACGATATTTCCGTTACAATCCAATTGGTAAATGCCATTATCCTCTACAGAACACCAAACCGTATTTGCTCTATCACAATAAAGTGCATTAATCCAGCCCGGTATATCAGACAACATAATTGGCTGGTTCCAGAAAGAAAAATGCATTGGATGATGCGGCAACATAAGGAGGCCTTGATATAAACATCCAACCCATAAATTTCGTTGCCTATCCTCAAAAACAGTGTTGACCTTAGTCTGATTGACATTTATAAACGGATTGTAAATTCCATCTATATCCGTAATCTTTTCTTCCCCTTGTTTTATACACACAACCCCTTGCCCGTAGGTGCCCAACATGATATCCCCATCATCCGTAAGTGTAGCTGAATGAAAACGAATATCTTTCTTTTTTCCAGAATATGAAAGCGGCACAAGGTTATCGCTCTCTCTATCCCAAAGAAATACAGTTTGCGCAGTGGCAATGATAAGTCTTTTATCCCGATCTTCCAGTATATTTCGTACAACTATGTTCTTTAGCGGATATAGCTTCTCTTTCTGTCCGGCAGAGTCAACACGAACTACTCCTTGTCGGTCAGTTCCTAACCAAAGCTGTTGCCGACTGTCTTCAAAGCCACAAACTACATAAGGCGGATGAAAAAACTTACTTTCAGTGATCAAAGGATAAGCTGTCATTGTTTGGGGATTGACAGAAAAAATACCTGCATCAGATACATTACATAAAATTTCCCCGCTATTCCGTTGGAAAATACTGGTAATTCTCCCCTTTGTCCTCATAGTATGAAGAGTGACTGTCTGAAAATTATCTTTTTCAGGAAAGTAACGCTGCAATCCGTTGGCAGTACCAATCCAAAGATGATTCTCATCATCAATATATAAAGAGTGAATCTCATTATCAGCCAATGAAGTAGAGTCCTGTTTAGCATGATAATAAGACACAAATTGCGAACCGTCAAATCTACGAAGTCCGTCTCTTGTCCCAATCCATAAATAGTTATTCCGGTCTTGACATAATGCATTTATACATTGACTACCTATTGTTTCTTTATCATAAAAGAGTGCATTTTGTGCAAATACCGATTGTGCAATGCTGAACAGTAAAAATATCAGTTGATTTTTAATCATAGTTTCCATAGCCTTTTTCTCACTACAAAGTTATGCCTTTTCCCAAAGAAACACCTTTTTTTAGATAAAAGAAAAGGAACCATTTACTGTTTTTTTGTATCATGTGACAAAAATGAATGAATATAGTACATAAATATATGCATAGTTATAAGAACTAATGAATAAAGTATATCCGTTAACCCGACTTTATTTTATGTACCCTATCTTTGCTATGTAACAAAAAACATAAAAACACCGATAAGCTGAATTCTGACAAGAATCTTTTAATTATTGATAAATAAACTACTTATGAAAAGAAAATTTTTTTTTGAAGGAATATTTTTCTTGTTTGTATGTGCTGCATCACTCAATGCACAACAAACAATGAATGTTATCCCTCCCATTATCTACGATTGTGCTACTGATACCAAAGATTTTCCAGTAGTAGACACCCAGCAAAGAAGTGCGATAATCCGTTATGATGCAGATGACTACAAAGGGGTAATCCGCGCTATCAGCGATTTGCAAAAGGATATCGAACGTGTTACTGATGTAAAAATAAACACATCTGCTAACGGTCCTTTAGGGAAATATGAAATTATGATCGGAACTTTAGGAAAGAGTAAGGTAATAGATGAGCTTGTAACTTCAGGCAAGATAAAGCCTCGGAATCTGAAAGGGAAATGGGAAAGCTTTATAATAACAACCGTCGATAATCCTAAACCCGGTATCCGACAGGGCTTGATCATTGCCGGAAGTGATAAGCGAGGTACTATATATGGTATCTATGAACTGTCACAACAATTAGGCGTTTCACCATGGTATTGGTGGGCAGACGCTCCTATACAGAAACGCCAGTCGGCCTATGTAAAATCCGGGTATTATGAATCAGGAGAACCTAAAGTAAAATACCGGGGTATTTTTATTAACGACGAGTGGCCCTCGTTTGGCAACTGGGCTACAGAAAAGTTTGGCGGAGTCAATTCCAAAATGTACGTCCATCTTTTTGAACTGCTGTTGCGTTTGAAAGCCAATTTCTTTTGGCCTGCCATGTGGGCAAGTGCATTCAACGAAGATGATCCGATGAACCCGGTTCTTGCTGACGAATATGGAATTGTTATGGGAACATCACATCACGAACCAATGATGCGTGCCCACAAAGAATACACCCGAAGAAAAGGAGAAGTTGGTCCTTGGGATTATAAAACAAACAAAGAACGGTTAGACAACTTTTTCCGTGAAGGTATGGAACGGAATAAAGAGTTTGAGAATGTGGTAACCATCGGTATGCGAGGTGACGGAGACGTTGCGATGAGTGAAGAAGGTGATGAAGCTAATATGCAAGTTTTGAAAAAAGTCATAGAAGGCCAACGTCAGACATTGAAGGAAGTCTATGGTAAAGAGCCGTCAGAAATACCTCAATTGTGGGCAATCTTTACTGAAGTACAACGCTATTATGACGCAGGCTTTACAGTTCCCGATGATGTGATGTTACTTTTCTGTGACAACAATTGGGGATATATCCGGCGTACAGGCCCTGACAAAGAAAAGAAACGTAAAGGAGGAATGGGACTTTACTACCATATAGACATGAACGGTGGACCATGGAATGACCGTTGGGTCACCACTACCACTGTTCCCAAATTACGCGAACAACTCCATTTAGCCTATCAATCAGGCATCGACGACCTGTGGGTCATCAATGTGGGTGATATCAAGCCTAAAGAGCTTCCCATCGATTTCATCATGCGTTACGCATGGAATCCGGAAGCTATATCGGCAGAGAAAACAGGTGATTATATGATAGAGTGGGCACAAAGTATCTTTGGCACTGAATATGCCAAAGATATAGCCGATATCGTATCCAAATATACCAAGTATAATTTATTGCGCAAAGCCGAGGTACAACTCCCCGATGTCTTCAGTGTTGTCAACTATCATGAAGCTGACCGTATGTTGGCTGCTTGGAAAGAGCTGACAGCAAAAGCAGAAGAATTGGAACATAAACTCTCTCCTAAGGCTAAGGATGCCTATTATCAACTGGTACTCTACCCGGTGAAAGCATCTGCCGGAGTAGCTGAAATATATCTGTCTGTCGGAAAAAATCGTTTGTATGCGAAACAAGGACGCATCAGCGCCAACGATTATGCCGCACGCGCGAAAGAACTATTCAATCTTGACTGGTATCTAAGCAATCGTTACAACAATGAAACAGCCGATGGAAAATGGAAACACATGATGTCAGACAAACATATCGGCTATACGAAATGGTATATGCCCGAAAACAATGAATTGCCGGAGTTATCAATAATCAATCCACTTGGGATACCAACTCCGGGAATCGCGGTAGAGGGAAGTGAAGCAGCTTGGCCACTAATGACTGAACACCTTTCATTACCGGTATTTGATGCTCTGAACAATCAGACATATTATGTAGAGGTTTTCAACCGGGGAGTAGGAGAATTTGAATATACAGTCCTTACCTCTCAACCATGGATAAAAGTAGATAAGACAAAAGGCAAAGTAGCCAAAGAAAATCGTATGAATATCTCTATCGATTGGTCCAAAGCACCACAAGGCACAACAGAAGGAGTGGTAGAAATAGTTTGTGGAAAACATAAGGCAGAAGTAAAAGTACCTATTGTCAACGGAACGGTCCCCGACAGTAAAGAAGCTTTCTTTGGTACATTGTCCGACTCGGAATTCTCCATACCGGCATACGCTTATAATGCCAATATTCCGGGCAGACAAGCTAAGTGGAGCTTTATTCCGGATTTAGGCAGGGAAAAAGGCAATATGGGAATAGTACCGGCAACAGCATCAAGTACTCTGGCACACAAGAGTGCCGCCCGGCTGGAATACAAAGTATATCTGCCTTCAGCAGGAAAAACCACAATCGCTTTGGGAATTTTGCCTACACAGGATGTAAATCCGGCACGCGGTCTCCGCATAGCGATAGGTATAGACGGAAAGAAGCCCGTAGTATTGGACGCGCGAAAAGGCTTTGTTGATACATTTGGAGAGTACAACCCAAAGAATCTTGCATTGTCTAAAGTATTGAAGCCACTTCCGGAAAGAAGTACTTTAGCTTTAAGCGGGAAAGGTAAGAATCTAAGAAATGAAGTGTTTGATAATATGCGTTGGTTGGATGTTGAATTAGAGGTGGACAAACCCGGATTCCATACACTGAAAGTCTATATGGTTGATCCGGAAGTTGTGTTGGAGAAAATAGTGGTGAATCCCGATAACAACCGTCCAAGCTACTTCGGAGCACCGTCCAAGCAACACAACGCTGCAACTATGGAAAGCACAAATAACTAACATATAAATATATCTCACTTTTTATCTCAATCCGGTTAAGAATCAGGCAGCTATGGCCTCTGACTCTTAGCCGGATTAGATTATTTTTCAGGAATAGTTCCTATCAACTTACCTGTTTAAGAAGCCAAGCCAAATTTCTTCAAGTCCTCTTCTACACTACCGATACCTGCTATATGGAACATATCCACCAATACTTTAGCCACATTCGGAGAGAGGAATGCAGGCAAAGTAGGACCTAAATGTATTTCTTTCACTCCTAAGCTCAACAGTGCCAACAATACGATTACGGCTTTCTGCTCATACCAAGCTATGTTATAAACAATAGGCAGTTCATTGATGTCATTAAGTTGGAACACTTCTTTCAACTTCAAAGCGATAACGGCCAGAGAGTAACTGTCATTGCACTGTCCTGCATCCAGTACGCGAGGAATACCGTTAATATCACCCAAACCGAGCTTATTATAGCGGTACTTGGCACAACCTGCCGTAAGGATTACAGTATCCTGAGGCAATGATTTAGCAAACTCCGTATAGTAATCACGGCTCTTCATACGTCCGTCACACCCAGCCATTACAATAAAGCGACGAATCGCACCGCTCTTTACCGCATCCACGACCTTATCCGCCAGTTGCAAAACCTGATTATGAGCAAAGCCTCCGATAATCTCTCCGTGTTCAATTTCCGTGGGTGGCTGGCAATGCTTGGCTATCTCTATGATTTCGGAAAAGTCTTTCTTACCCGTTGCATCCTTATTGATATGCTTACAACCCGGATATCCGGTAGAGTTAGTAGTAAACATTCTTTCCTTGTATACAGCATTTGCCAATGGCGGTACAATACAATTTGTAGTAAACAGAATTGGACCGTTGAAAGCCGTAAACTCTTCACGTTGTTTCCACCAAGCATTACCGTAGTTACCTACAAAGTGAGAGTACTTCTTAAAGGCAGGGTAATAATGTGCCGGCAACATCTCACTGTGGGTATATACATCCACTCCGGTACCGTCCGTTTGTTTTAACAGTTCTTCCAAATCTTTCAAGTCATGCCCGCTAATCAAGATACCCGGACGACTCTTGACACCTATATTCACTTTGGTGATTTCAGGATTTCCATAAGTTCCCGTATTCGCCTCATCCAGCAAAGCCATAGTCTTTACTCCAAAGCTACCTGCTTCGAGAACCAACTGCGTCCACTCATCTGCCGAAAGCGAACGGCAGGCTATCGTAGCCAATGCACGTTGTATAAAGACATGAATATCGTCATCATTAAACCCTAAACGCATGGCATGTTCCAAATAAGCCGCCATACCTTTCAGGCCGTATGTCAGCAATTCTTTCAAAGAGCGAAGATCCTCGTCAGGCTCACGCAATACACCTACCGACTTCGCTTTTTCAGCATAAGCGGCACGCGTTCCCTGCCAGGCAAGTTCATCCACTTCCGGCAAAAACACATTGTTACGCTTGGCTTCATCCATTAACCGATTACGCAAAGCAAGTCCCTTATCTATTCGCTGCAAGATACTTTCATCATCGAAATTGGCATTTGTAATTGTAGAAAACAGGGCATCTACCACAAAGACATCGGCTTCTTCAGATACGGGGCATCCGGCTTTACGCAAAGCATCGGTAACCACCGAAACACCTCTTACTACAAACAGCAGCAAATCCATGGCTTGTGCCGTATGACTTTCTTTTCCGCACACACCTTTCAGCATACAGCCTATTCCTTTGGCTGTTTCCTGACATTGATAACAAAACATGTTCGTTTCCATTTTCTTATTCATTTAGAAGTTTATACCTACTTTCCGTCAACACTTTCCCCGTCGTTTAGTTTCTTATAAAGAAAGTGTTTCACTATCTTTGTGCAAAGATGAGGATTCGCACTTACGTAAAGTGTCACGTATGTTACACCAAACCACAAAAAAACAAAAAGAGAATGGAAATATACCCGTTACTGAGAATGCCGCCTTTCCGGGGAATCACGGAAGAAGAATTATTATCCCTTATACTCTCCCCCAAACACGCGCGCCGACTGTATAAACCGTCTGACTTTATAGCTATGCAGGGAGAGACATACCGTTCTTTGTTTATCTTGTGCAGTGGCAAAGTACGTACACAAATGGTCAATGCGGAAGGCAAGCAACTGACTATCGAAACGCTGAAAGCTCCGCAACTGCTTGCCCCTGCATTCGTATTTTCATCGGAAAACCGTTTCCCTGTCAATATCGAAGCAATAGAAAAATGTGAAATACTTGTCATAAGCCAAAGCGCTTTTTTAGAATTTCTACATCAATATCCTATAGTAATGCACAATTTTCTAAGATTGGTATCGGACAGAACTCTGTTTCTTTCCCAAAAGCTGAACGCATTTGCCTTACAAAGTCTTAAATCACGGATATTGAACTACCTGCGCATTCACGGCTCTATACGCAATCAACAGGAAGTGGCGCAAATACTCGGCGTGGCACGCCCTTCACTGGCACGGGCTTTATCCGAACTGGCCGGTGAGGGCTGTTTACGAATAGAAGGAAAAGAAATACAGATTAATGAAACCGATGCACAAAAGTATCTTTAAAAATCAGCCTATATCTACTTATTATTCCTACCTTTGTGAGAGATTTATATACTATGGAAAAAAAGCTATTGCAGGAAGAAGATAAGGAGCGATTGTTCAACATCCCTTTGTTCCGGGACTTACCGCATAACATCAAATTATCATTATTGGATAAATTGGATTATGCCGTCTATGATGTAAAGAAGAAAGATATTATAGCTACCCAAGGTATCCCCTGCAAAAAGTTATACGTTCTTTTAAAAGGAAAGCTACGGGTAGACATCATTGACGGGCTGGGAAACAGTGTAATGATAGAGTATATCATTGCCCCCCGTGCATTCGCCACACCACATCTTTTCGGTTCAAACAACACACTTCCGGCAACATTTACCGCCATAGAAGACAGTACATTGTTCACTGCCACCAAAGAGTCTACGTTCAAGCTTATCAGCCAAGACCCGCAGATATTACATAACTTCCTTTGCGTAAGCGGCAATTGTACGGCCTGTACAGTTTCACGTTTAAGAACCCTTTCCAGAAAAACTGTGCGCGAACGCTTCGTAGTCTACTTGCTGGAAAACAGAACTGCCAACTCAAACTGTGTCACAATAGCTCACACACAGTCCGAATTGGCAGAATATCTGAATGTAACCCGTCCCGCACTTTCTAAGGAAATCAACAAGATGACTAAAGAAGGCATCATCCGGATGACAGGAAAAAGAATCGAAATTCTTAATGAAACAGCCTTAAACGAATATATCTAAATCACCATTTTGCAAAGAATATCTTTGGATTAATGTTCAAAGACAGCCAGCCCCAGTCTTGCCAACGTTTGTGGTTGCCGCCTTTTACAATATCCATAGATTTCGTACCCAACATAACAGAGTAACCGGCAGATAATTTCACATCCTTCATCACATTCCAGTCTATCTGATAATCAAGTTCAGAGCCCAATCCTTTTTTTACCTCCTGCAACTTGGCTGCTGTGGCAAAGTAATGATAGTTCAACTGCATACCGACTTTTGAAGAAGCCTTATAATTCACTCCCAACTGTGCGTCTTGCAAACCGGGAGCCAAACCGTTTACAAACAATGAAGCGTAGAAATAATCCATTGCACCATAGAATTTATGATGTGTACCATACAAAGGATCAAACGCCTTGAACTTCAAACCTTTGTCATTATCTCCACTCAAATAGTCATACCCCAAATTCACACTCCATTGCTTGTCAATAGCATATGCAGCCTTTACACTCGCCATATAAGCCGATACACTTGCCGATGCCTTATTCTTTCCTGTCTGATAATAAAAAGCAGCCTGCATATTCCATGACTGCGGTTTGTAAGTAATGTAAGTTCCCACAGTCTGCATATAGCGGGTATCTGCTATCTGTGTTTCCGGGTCTCCTGTCTCCCATCCCAGATTCATAAAAAGAAAAGAAGCGTCCAAAGGCAATCCTTCGGCAGTGTAATGATACCACAAAGTCTGCATATTCTTATATGGTTGTCCTCCATTATTATAATAAGTGCCGCCTATGGTCTTTTCATCATTCTGATTAAACGCCAAAATAAAATGCAATTTATGCGCCCTGTTTTCATATCCCAACTTCAAAGCATCATGGTAACGTCCGGCAACATTCCAGTCCAAACCACCCAAAATACGTTCATCATCATAAGACAAAGTCTGTCGTCCCAATTGCGCAAAAAAGCCCGCACCAAAACCTAACTTTGCCCATGCCTCGTTCATAATGAAGCGTCCGTTCTTGTCAATCTGAGCATCTTGTCCCCATACGCCTACATGCTGTGCAGAGATTTTCATACTCAGATTAGTACGTTTGTATTCCATAGACAAGCGTGCACGATTATTGATGAAGGCAGCTGCTTTATCCCCTTCTTCACGCGGAAAGAGAGCACCGTTACGGTATTCCGCACGAGGTCTGATTTGCATGGACATTGAAAACTCATTTTCCTTTTCCGTCTTCTGTGCCCACAACATACCGGACAACAGCAATAATCCTAATGCTAAATAAACAGCTTTCATAGTATTCTAATTTAAATTATACGTATGTACACTCGCTCCTTGTGCTGAAGGCAGATAATTGATACCATACCAGCACATTTGTAATAACAGGAAAGATATAAGTAACCCGACCAATGCCTTGCGATATGCCAAAGGACGTCCCAAACGATAGTGGACATACCCCAGATAAGAAAACCATGTAGCCGCTGCCCAAGTTTCCTTCGGATCCCATGCCCAATAATGTCCCCACGCAGCTTTTGCCCAAATAGCGCCGGACAGCATACCCAAAGTCATAAAAGCAAGTCCCACATAAGTCAGGTTATCACACAAATCCATTTCCTGACGTTCAATTTCCTTTTTCTTGAACCATATCAAGTAAACAGCCATTACTGTAGCCGCCCCAAGCATGGCATACGCAAACATATAGACTATGACATGCGGTGTAAACCAAGGACTCTGCAATGCAGGCATCAAAGTCTTATTATGAATCTCCGGCTTGAAAAGATTAATACATATAAACACCAGAGAAAGAACAAAACTAAAACTTAATATCCACTTATATCTCCAACGGCTATAAGTGATAAGTCCGGCCAATGGAAGAAAGAAAGAATACCACAAACGCGTCTCCCCCATTGTACGCATCGGCGGGCGCTCCAAAGAAATCCACATCGCCACTATAAAACCCAAAAAAACTGCCAGTCCTGTCAGAGTAAAAGCATATACCGACACCGGACGTCTTCCGCGCAATGCGGCATATGCGCCTGCACCCCACAAAAGTGCCGCAACAACGGCAAAGAATACAAAGTAATCCCAACTCATACCCTATCCTCCTTTCTTGCTTTCGTCCGGCTATCATCCGATGATACTTCTTTTTCATCGGAACTTATTTTCTTTTCTCCAAAATCTTCCCTTTCTCTCTTCTGCGCATTTACGAACAGACAGACAGCTCCCAACATCATCATAATAATGCCGGTATACACATACGGAAGCCAGGGATCATACACCAGTTCAAACACACTGACATCACTCCAACGTCCTTTAGTCTCATCATAACTTAATTGATAGATATTCCAACCCGCCACTTTCAGCGGATGATTTACTTCAATAGTGTCATTCCTCACATCCCCCTGCCGCGTATAAACCGTTACGTCCGACAGGAATCTTTGCGGTTCCCTTTCGGGCATAATCAAACTTACCTTGTCATTCAGACGCAACGCCTTATAAGGAAACATAAAACTTCCGCAGCTCACCCAGCCTTCTTGGGCTTGCCCGTTTTTGATATTCGTTGCTCTCAAATATACAGCATAAGCTGCCCCCATTGAATGAAAATCCGTAAACTTCAATGTGTCTTCCGTAGCTACGGATGCTGCCATAGGAATGGATTTAAGAAGTGTAATGTTCCAATCCAGCAACCGCCCCTCTGTAACCTCGTCTTCAAGCAGCAAATGTTCCGGCACACCGGCAGGCAACACCTTGCCTGTTTCATTGTCTATCAACATTAGTTTCGGAGGATATTCGTCAATGGTAAATCCTTTCAGTTCAATAGCCAACGGAAGTTCAGAAAGGTTGCCGTTTTCATCCGTAGCGCGCCATTCGGTTTTACCCAATTGAGTAATCATCTTCAAACGTTGCAAATCGGCATTACCCAATGTGGCTGTCAGCAGAGCAATGAATAGTCCCGCATGATTCAGAAGAAAAGGTATCTTTCGCAAACGGAATGGAAAACCGGAACGAAGAATAGTCAATCCGAGCACCGTAACCATCCAGATATAAAGCAACACAAACGGCCAGAATGAAAGCATTTTGGAGAAGCCTAACCAATCTGCCGGCGGCTGTGTAGCGGGCACTTGACGTACCAGCCCCATTACCACCGTAATGGCTGCTACCCAAATAAGAGAAGAAACCGCAGCGGTATAATGTGTGAGCCATTCAAAACAATAAACCTTCTTACGCAACCCGTACAACACTGCCAACAGGAACAGATATGCTGCCAGTACAATTATATTCACCGGCCGGGAAAACAAATCCCAATGGATATTTCCAACAGTCCCCTGCAGAAACAGTCCCGTAGCAAATAGCCCGGCTCCGCATACCAATCCTTCTTTATACCCCCAAGGTCTCTTCCACATTGTTGCTGTTCTGTCTTATTTTTGTGCCAAACGACCGTTAGCCTTAGCTTTCTCCAACCAGGCAGGTACGGTAGTCTTCAAGAACTTCTCCTTTGCCGCCCTCTCGGCATCCATATCCAAACCGATATATTCCTGCGCTTTCTCCTTTGTAGAAATATCAGGCATGGGTACATCTCCTGTAAAACCATTCTTTGCCAACACCTTGGAGACAGCCAAACGAGCCTGTAACGCTTTATCCAAACCATGAGACAACACTCTCTGTATCTCCTGCGGAGCATGGAAAGCAGCCCCGTGAGACGCTACACTAAAATCCCAACGCCATTGTGCCTGACGGATTAATGCCAGTACATCCTTCATCTGGTCGTCCGTAGCTCCTTTGTCCCATGCAAACTTAGCTTCGATGTGCACCTTAGCCAGTTCCGCTTCAAGACGGTTACGAATTTCATTGGCTTTACGCTGACGCTCGTAAACATTGTTGCGCAAAGTTTCCTCGCTTTCACGATGACAAGTCTGGCAAGTACGATCTATCATAGCTAACGGACTCTGAATATGGTGATCGCTGAATTTCACTCCGCCTTCACTCTTGTAAGGCATATGGCAGTCTGCACACGATACCCCGCGTTGTCCGTGAATACCCATTTGTGCTATTTCAAAATCGGGATGCTGCGCCTTCAATATCGGAGTACGGCTCAGTTTATGAATATAATCATAGAAACCGGCCTCATCATAGTAGGCCTCCATCTCTTCCACTGTAAAGCCTTTATCCCATGGGAAAGTCAGATACTTTCCATCTCCCTTGAAGTAATACTCCACATGACACTGTGCACATACCAACGAGCGCATTTCCTGCGGCGTAGCTTTGGTAATATCTTTTCCCTGACGTTGAAAAGCCTCAATCAATGCCGGGCGACTGATATGCAGATTCATATTTTCCGGTTCGTGGCAATCGGCACAGCCGATAGGATTTACTATTTCATCGCCAAAAGCACCCCATTTATTGTTATAAAACGCATCTACCCCGATAGCCTCCATCATACGTGGCACATCCGGACTTTTGCAAGCCCAACAAGTAGAAGGCTGCGGGCCATCAGCCGCCGTGGCAGGAGCACCCGTGCGCAAACTTACCGTTATATCTTCAATGGCATGCATATGTCCGCGAGGTGTAGAATAATCTTTTGAGAATGCATATCCTGCCCACAAAACAACCATTTCCGGACGCTGTTCCAAGACATCCACCGCTATATTTCCATTAAATTCACTTTGGAAATCAGTTTTGGCAGTTTCCGTCCATGTCTGATATTCGCGGGGAAAATCATCTTTAAAGACCTCATTACGTGCTTCGATACCTTCAATCACCGTTTTGCGGTTATTAAACACACTTGCCAACTCCGACCTGCGTTCCATTAAAGCCGACACGCACAAGCCCAAGACAAACACAACGACCATTGAACCACCGAACAACAGCCATCCTTGCCATGATTTTAGTTTCTTTTCCATATCTATGAAGATTTATTGTTATTATTTCTTTATCAGATTCTGAAGCCATTCCGGTACAGGAGATTCCGGGTAGGGCACAAGTGCGGCCGGTGTAGCCGATAGACTGTTCTTTCCACCATGAGGCACATCCCTATGACAGTCCCAACAGGCTTTTCCATCCCCCACCAAAGTCATCATATAGTCTATCTTGCCGGCATCAACAAACTCATTCGTCAACTGCGTATGACAACGAATGCAATTATTCATTATGACTTGTGAACTGGCAGCCTCCGCCTGAATGACTTGCGGCTCACTTTTGGTAAGAAAGGCTCCTACATGTTTCATACCGTCCATTCCTTTGAATGTCCATTTCTTAACCGCATTTTCGTGCGGAACATGACAATCATTACAAGTAGCATCCCGGCTATGGGAACTATGAAACCAAGTAGCATAATACGGTGCCATAATATGACAGTTTACACAGGCTGCAGGATCGTCACCCAGATAAGTGTGCGCCCGGAGAAGATACAGAAACAAACCTCCTCCACCAATAAGGACACCACACACAACGAGCGCTGTCACTTTCCATTTGTAGGAAGTAAACAGTTTTCTTATGATAGATAGCTTCGCCATAGGAACTAATATTTTTCACAAAAATAAAGAGTTACTATAAAAAAAAGTGTAATATGTATTACACTTTGCTATTTATTTTTAAAGAAATTCACATTATACGAAGAGAAAGAGGAGATGACCTAAATGGATTTGCTCTCGATATTGTTCTTAGCCCTACGCCCAATACGCCGTATCCACAGATAATAGCCTGTCAGCGGAAGCGTTCCTCCTAATAATGCGGCAATAAATGTCAGTATTCGGGTGAACATACCGCCCCAACTGCCCACATGTACAGAGTATATCCAACCGCGTATTTTGCTCGAAGCATCGGTATCCTTATATAAGACAGCTCCGGTTATTTCGCCGTTACGCGGATTAAAAGTATAACGGTCGGCAGCCCGCTGATTACCGAAACCTTCAAAAGATACATTGGCAGAACCGTTGGAAACCGTAATCTGTTTATAACCGACATTACGTTCTTTCAGTTCCTCATATACCTGCTGCCAGCAAACGTATGGAGAGATATGTTCCCGGCTTTCGTAGGAAGATTTATGCCCGGGCTTGGCTCCATGAGCCGTTTGCGGTGCACCATGTCCTGCCCCTTGTTTCATCTCTACTCCAAACACTTTATAAAAGCCTGCACGATACCATGGGAAAGACCAAGTCAGCCCGGTCAGAGCCATCGCCAACAACAAGACAAGTGCATACATACCGCCCGCCACGTGCAAATTGTACCAAAAGCGACGCCAACCCTTACCAACAGTAATTTTCAAACTGTTTTTTAGTGCCTTCCCGGTACGGGGGCACCAAATGACGATGCCTGATACAAGCACAAATACGAACATCAGCGTACTTGCCCCCACAATCATCTTACCCCAAAATATTCCACCGTCCGGCTTCATGCTGTCTAACAGCCAACGATGCAATCTGAACATGGTGAGGAAGAACGACGCACGCTCATTCCTACCCTTTACTTCACCCGTATACTGGTCTACATAAACGGATGCCCGTCGCGGTTTCGACAGACTGACCTGATAGGCACGTTCCGCATCAGAAGAAATGGAGACGCCTGTAACAGTAACACTGTCCGGCAATGTCCCGGCAACTCTCTCTATCAAATGTTCCACAGGAAGCGGAACGCCGCTTACCTTTTCCACATAATAGAGGTCGTGCCTGCACAACTCCATTACTTCATCTTCAAATACCAATGCAGCACCCGAAAGGCAGATAACTGTAATAATCAGTCCGAAAGGGACGGACAGCCATAAATGCAGTTTACGAAATGCTTTCTTCATGATATTTAATTAAGGGGACTCAGCTTGCCGATACCTGTAATCTGTGTTGCCTCTACTGTGATGCCTTTTGTAGCAGTAGCACTGGACGGATCTATCTTATAAACAGCCGGATGCCCGTCTGTAGTTGTCACAGCCATATAGGCATAGCCATCCTCTGTATACGGGGTATTGCCGAAACCGGAAATCAAGTCTGCCGACGGAAGTCCGGTGACATACGTAAGCTTCTCGCTTCCCGCTTTAAAGACAGCCAGTTCTTTAGCTTCAAAGCCTTTCTCTGTCAGAGGACGATCGTACATCAATAACAGGAAGTAGTCGTCTGCAATATGCCAGCAACGCAGGAAAGATTTGCCGCCACTCTGTTTCTCCAAGTCACAATAGTAGTTGTCAAAATCTTCCTGGCCCTTAGGAATACGTACTACACCTGCCGGCAAGGTTGTCTGTTGGCGAGCATCACTCATGGTCTTGGCATAGCTTGGAGAGAATACATAAATATCACCGTTGCCGGCTTCCCAGATAGTCTGGTAATACTGAGATTTGAAACGACCGCAGGCATAACTGATTTTATCTGTCTTGATAAGTTTCTTTGTTGTCATGGCAGCATCATCAAAGATTGCCACCCAACATTCGTTGGGGTACTGCGTCCATTGCAATTCACCTTTTTTATAAGCGCTGCTGTTGGAACCGCCGTCTTCAGTCTTTACCAAAGTTTCATTACCCGGCAATATGTACTTGCCGCCGTCTACGGCAGCGCCATACTGGCTCAATCCCATGGGAACAGCCGCGCTATATATTTTCTTGTTATGCTCCAAGATGCCCGCCAATGTCACGAACTCACCGTTTCCAAGAAAATTCTCGGACATATAGGCTTTTACTTTCGTATCATTGGTCTCGAACGTTTCAGCCGCTACATCCAGATAAGAGAGCAAGAACATTTTAGGCAAATACCGGTTGCCGTCGGCATATTCCGTAGGGCCGTCACCGGTAGAGGCGGTGATGATATACTTATCGTAGATACCATAAGTAGTGAACCTCTTGACGGCAAACTCTCCCGAACGTGCCTGCACTTCATTATTGGAGTTCATAATATAAGAACGGGTAGTACCGGCATTTCCCTGATTATAAGTCAGTCCGTAGAGATACTGATTTTTATAGAATACCCATTGGGAAGCACCGTCGTTGACGAGTCCGTTGTTGACGGTAGAAATAGTCCCCTCGTCCAATGTCTTGGAAGTCAGCAAGACGTTAGTCGTATTACCCGAAGCTGCGACAGAGGAAGCGACTACAAAATCGCCTTTATTCCCGCTATTGTTTCCGCCGCCCGACACTTCTGTTTCTGTACAAGATGTCAATGCCAGTCCTGTCATCGCAGTCGCGAAAAGTCCGGCTAAAAAGAAATTCTTCTTCATGATGTTTTACCTTATTATATTATACTAATCGTTATTGATTCTATTCATTGATTTAATTACCGAAATATACGCGTACTTTGCCATAGAACGCCCGACCGGCTTTCTGCAGACTGAAGTTATCGTACAGCTGTTCATCCGTAAAGTTACGGCACTCGAACGACAGGTTGTAGCGTCCGCCATGAAGACTGTAAGAAAGGCTCAGGTTGTGGGAGAACTGGCTTGGAACTACATAGTCACCTTTATTCGCACCGATTTTGGAAGAATAGTAAGTAAAGCTATGCAAGTACTGATTGTCGTAAGATACGGTCAAGGCATTCCCCTTTTTCCCAAGGTCGCGCCAATAGAATGTCACATCGGAATCGGCAAAGATATACGGCAAGTTGGGCATACGTTCTTTATAAGCTATATTTTCCGCACTGCCGGATATAGACGTTTTCATATTATCACGTACATTCATCTGCGTAAAGTTGCCGCCTACGCTCACCCACTTGCCAAAACCGTAACGGGCGGAGATATTATATCCTTTTGTCAGTACTTTTCCGTAATTTATATAAGTAGCTGCGGATTTACCGCCGCTCAAGTCGGTAATGTTGCGCTGAATATAGTCTTTGGTATTACGGTAAACCAATCCGCCTTCCACATATACGGAGTGCCTGCCGAAAACCTTATTGTAACTCAGGTTCAGATTGATGTTATCGCTGTTCTCCGGACGGATACCGATGTCTCCCATTTCCAAATCCTCGTTACCGAACATTTCTTCGACAGTAGGCAGGCGATAGGCTTTTTCGTAGGACAGTTTGGCTTGCAGCCCCGGCAGGATGAAGTAAGTGCCCGCCGCTCCATATCCCATGGACTTTACGCTGCGGGTAGTGCGCACATAGTCGTCCTGATTGGTGTTGGTAGCTACCGGTCCGGCAACAAATTGATTGTAGTATTTACCGAATACGGATAAGTTCCAAGTTTCGGACGGCATCAGGCGGTAAGAAAGACCGGAGATGTTCTTGCGGGTTTCCTTAGCTATGGCATCCGACTGTTCTTCTTTGGTGAGCAATGAAGTATTGGAACGGCTGAAAGCATTCAGCACATGATTGAATGTCAGCATATGTATCTTTCCGAGACGGTAGTTGGCTGTAAACGTACCATTCCAGTTATTGTTATCGGCACGCGAATACTGATAGGACTGTTCGCCGGGAGAGTTCAACGGTTTCCTGGCCCCGTACCAGTTGTACTTATAGGAAGCTGTATCTACGTTCGTCGTCAGGTTCTTGTTGTAGTTGACGGTCAGTACCACATCCAATCCCTTCGTAAACAAATTGCGCTTGTTATACTCCAGCGAAGGCATCAGCGAATGTCCCTTGCGATGTTTCTGTCCGTACACTATATCCTGACGCACCCCGGTCTGTACATCCTGATACATATTGGAATAAGTAAAACCGAGCATCAAACGGTCCGCCCACTTCTTGTCGATAACGCCTACCTTACCGATAACCGCTTCATTATGGTAGGTATCGTTAAAACGTTTCACACGCACCTTCTTGTCACGGTCTATCCTACCCGTTTCAAAGTCTTCCACCGGAGCGTCAATGTAATAGTCATTGTCCGAATAGTTCTGGAACGCATTGATTTCATAGGTAAAACCGTTCTTAAAAGTCTGCCCGAAGTTCACGTTGGATTTATGCGTATTGAACGAACCGTAAGAATAGGACGCATCCAGAAACCAACGGCGGCGTTTCTTGTTCGTGACGATATTGATAACTCCGCCGATAGCATCCGTTCCGAAGCCCACGGGCACTACGCCTTTATACACTTCGATACGGTCGGCAAAATTCACCGGAATATTGTTCAGCCCGAACGAACTTCCAACGCCTTCCTGCGGAACACCGTCTATAAATACCTTTACGTGTTTCCCGCTGAAGCCGTCCAGCATGAGCTGTATGTCCGAGCCTACCCCGCCCGACTCGCGCAGTTTCATGCCCGGCGCTTTAGTCAATGCGTCACTCAAATTCTTGGTGGTGTTCTGCAGTTCTTTCGTATCTACCGCCACGGCATTAAATGCCGAGCGTTTGACACGGCTTACCCCCGTTGACACTACCGTTACTTCGTCCAGTTGCTGAGTTTCGGGAGTGATTGTGATATTCTGTCTCACTCTTTGCCCTCCAACCAGCGTTACCGCTTTCTCTACGGTCTTATAGCCGATGGCCGACACTACCAATGTGTAGTCTCCCGCAGGCGCACTCACATGATAAATCCCTTCTTGATTGGTTATCCCCCCGTAGCCGGTTCCTTTCAGGTAGACCGTTGCAAAATCCACGACTTCTTTTTCCGTAGACAAGATTTTACCGGAAACCATCGTTTTACCCGGCTTCTGTGCGTATGCCGAAAATGCACATACAGACAGGAAGAAAAGGAATAGGTTTGATATAGCTGTTTTCAATTTGAAATGATTATTATGTTGTTACTAATACCGTTTGCAAAAGTCATTAGAAAAAGAAAACTGCACAATCACCTGTTTTAGGTAATTACATCAACGCTATTCTAAGAAAGTATCATACCCGCAATCGCTATTGATAGGTATATTCCATCATTCTATTCGCGGTTCATCAAGCGATGTTCCGCCATTTGTTCATATTTCGTTCCGGGACGTCCATAGTTTGCATAAGGGTAAATGGAGATGCCGCCGCGCGGGGTGAAAATTCCCGTAACCTCAATATATTTGGGGTTCATCAAACGGATAAGGTCTTTCATTATAATGTTTACGCAATCCTCATGGAAAGCGCCATGATTACGAAAACTGAAAAGATAAAGCTTCAGGCTCTTGCTCTCCACCATTTTCACATCGGGAATATAGCTGATGCGGATTTCCGCAAAATCCGGCTGTCCCGTTATGGGACAAAGACTGGTGAACTCCGGACAATTGAAACGTACCCAATAATCATTATCGGGATGTTTATTGTCAAACGCTTCCAAAACTTCGGGAGCATAATCCTGCTTATATTCAGTTTTTCTTCCTAATAAGGAAAGCTGGTCTTTTAATTCGGTCATATTGTTATTTATTTATGATACGTTGATACTTCTCCAATCCTTCTCTGCGTAGCTTACAAGCCGGACAGTGTCCGCAGCCGTCACCGGGTATGCCATTATAACAAGTCAGCGTTTCGTGACGAATCAAGTCGAGTACTCCCAATTCATCTGCCAATGCCCAAGTTTCGGCTTTATCAATCCACATCAACGGGGTATGCAGCACAAACTGCTCGTCCATGGCAAGGTTGAGCGTTACGTTGAGCGACTTGATAAACGCATCCCGACAATCGGGATAACCGCTGAAATCTGTTTGCGACACACCTGTCACGATATGGTTGATGCCCCTCTCGCGTGCATATACAGCGGCAATGCTCAGGAAAAACAAGTTACGCCCCGGCACAAAAGTATTCGGAACAGTGCCTGCCGGTTTTTCCCGGTCCATCACCATGTCGGGGTCTGTCAGTGAATTATGCCCCAACTTGCCAATGAAAGAAACATCCATTACTTCAAATTCCACTTCCGCTTTACGCGCTATCCCCCGTGCCAGTTCCACTTCCTTCTGATGCTTCTGCCCGTACAGAAAGCTCAACGCATATACTTTCTTGAACTCACGCTTTGCCCAAAACAGGCAAGTTGTCGAATCCTGCCCACCGCTGAACACGACTAATGCTGCTTCTTTATTCATTTTTGCTATTGTTTATATGAACAGGAGTCAACTCCTCAACTAACATTTTAAATCTCAGAAATTTTCCACACTTTATAAGAGATTCCCTCATCATAGACATCGCTTCCGTCTATTTTTTTAATGGCCTTCACCACCCGGATTGTCACCGGAAGAATCATCACTTCATACAGAGATTTCAGCACAATCTGGATGCACATCATCACCAGCAATTCCTGCCACGCAATAATTCCTCCAAAGGCCACGGGGAAGAATATCAGCGAATCGGCAGTCTCGCCCACCACCGTAGACCAAATGGCACGTGCTGAAAAATGACGTCCGCCACTCGCTACTTTCATGCGGCTCATGACGTAAGCGTTGAGGAACGAACCTACCAGAAATGCCGACAGGCTTGCAACAACAATACGCGGCGCCATACCGAAAACAAAATTGAAATGGGGCGCTCCCTCCCAAAAAGGAGCGGCAGGCAAGGCTACGGCAATCAGCCCCAGCATCACCACAAAGAAATTCATGGCAAAGCCGCTCCAGATAATCAGGCGCGCCTTACGAAAGCCCCACACCTCGGCAATGCAGTCGTTGATGATATAAGAAACGGGAAACACTAACAGTCCGGCAGTAACGGTAATGCCGAAAACCTGAATTACTTTTGTCTCGAGAAGATTGGCCGCTATCAGACAGACATTGAACAGAATGCCCAGCAGCATAAAGGGTACAGATACTTTTTGCTTCATATTCCTGTTTTTTACGTGGTGTTCTAGAATACACGACCGCTATTCACGGCATCATACATGTAACTAATGATTTCACTCTTGTTAAATCGGGTGCAAAGATACGCTTTCTTCCGGTGACTGCAAAACCATTTTAAATTTAAGTTGTTCAAAGCACATTCACCAAAACCTAACTTAAATGAAAACAATCTTAAAAGTAATGTTCCTGCTGTGCGGCACAGGCCTGTCAACATTTGCAGCCCATGCACAAAAAAAAGTGATTATTGAGGATGAGTCTCCCAAAGGTATCATATTGGTTACCATAGACAAGGCGGGCGACGAAATTATCCGTATCATGAACGAGTCTCAACTGCCCCACATCCATGAGCCGCAAGCCCCGCGCTTCCTGCTGACAGACAGAAAAGGCAAGTTTGCTTTGGGCATCGGCGGTTATGTACGCGCTACGGCAGAGTATGATTTCGGCGGCATCGTTGACAACATCGACTTCATTCCCGCCTACATCCCTAACGGAAGTAAAATCAGGAACCAGTTCCAAATGGACGCCAGCACTTCCACCATTTTCTTGAAACTGGTGGGGCATACCAAAATTCTCGGTGACTTCATCGTGTACACAGCCGGAAACTTCCGGGACGGTTCCAACAAAGGTTTCCAACTGCGCAACGCTTACGTGTCTTTTCGTGATGTAACGGTGGGCTACACCTACGGCGGTTTCATGGACTTGGGTGCATTGCCTTCCACCGTCGATTTCCAAGGTCCCAACGGAGCAACTTTCTATCGTGCCACCCAAGTGGCATACACCTACAAAGGACTGAAAAACTTCCGTTTCAACGCTTCCGTTGAAATGCCCTCTGTAGACGGTACAACCAATGGCGAACTTGACATAGCACAACAGCGTATGCCGGACTTCACTGCCTATGCACAGTACGGCTGGAACAGCCAAAGCCACTTTCGCGTGGGCGGCCTTATCCGCAGCATGACCTACACCAGTACACTGAGCGACAAGGCTCATTCCGTCACCGGATTCGGTGTACAGGCATCTACCACGTTCAATCTGGGCAAGCAATGGCAGGTATTCGGGCAAGCTACCTACGGAAAAGGCATCGGACAATACCTGAATGACATCAGTAACCTGAACGTAGACATCGTTCCCAATCCCGACAAGGAGGGAAAAATGCAGGCATTGCCTATGCTGGGATGGTATGCCGGACTGCAATACAATATCAGCCCGAAGGTATTTCTTTCGAGTACATACAGTATGTCACGCCTTTACTCTGAAAACGGCTATCCCGCCAACGAACCGTCCACTTACCGCTATGGGCAGTATTTCGTAGCAAACCTGTTTTGGAATGTCACCCCCAATATGCAGGTAGCCGCTGAATACCTGCGCGGCTGGCGTACGAATTTCGATAACTCCACCAACCATGCCAACCGCATGAACCTACTGGTACAATATTCTTTCTAATCTGTATAAAAAACGAAGGAGCCGCTCCAAGACAATACTTGAAGCGGCTTCTTCCATATATAAAGGTTGGATTATGAAATATCAGAAGCGATAGTCTATGCTAAGACCGAAAACTTTGTTTGTACGGCTATACACGTTTGTACCGGGCAGGCCTGTACCGTTATAGTTTTGGCTGGTTTTGGTATAGTCGTCATAATTGGTCCACATATAGCCCACATTCAAATCGGCTCTTTCCGAAAGCCGCAATTTTGCACCTATACCCAAAGAGTAAGAATCACAGGAGAAACTGGTATCTGTCTGGTAATCATCAGACAAGCCGTAATCGGTGAACTGCACGCCGCCGCTCAGGGTCAGCCTGCTGATTACATCCCATTCTATACCGGCCAGATATTCGTTTGTTCCTTTTGTCAGATGCTTCTGCTTACCGTCTGCCATACCTGCGTTCTTATCATCATAGAAGTGATACTCTACCGATGCACGCAACACAGGAAGAAATTCATAGGCAGCAGCTACCGAAAGCATGGAAGGAATATCATTAGGAGTATTTACACCGTGCTTGAAAGCTGCCAACGCACCGTCTTCATCCGTATTTTTCTTAGTATTGTTCTCAATGTTCAGATTAGTCTTAAACTCGTATTTCGCGCCGAAATTGAATTTACCGAACTTGGCATCCACACCGATAACCGGAGTCAGCCCCCAACCTGTCTGGTCGCAGTCCAGTTCCAGATTCATCAGTTCCGTTCCCCCCAGTTCCTTATTAAGGTTCGCGTTCAGATAACCTTTATATCCACCCGTAAAATAGTTCATGCGTCCACCTGCAAATGCAGAGAGCCATTCTGTTATTTTATAAGTCAGTCCCAACTGTACGGAGTAAATGTATTGCTTACCCTCCATAGCACTGTTGATGGTATACATATCGGGAGTCAGGATAGGACTCTTTCCTCCGCTCTGCGCATACTTGGCTACGCTTTCTTGAAAAATGCCCGCCATTGCCAGTGATTCGAACATAGGCAGCCCGTCGTCAAATGAAGCTTTTCCACCACCACCGGTAATAGCAAAGAAACCGGAAATAGTCCAATCTCCCTTTTTATAGGCAGCAAATACGCTGGGGATAACCGGTGCAGCAGCCTTACCTTCGTAATATTTGGTAAACGGCTTGTCTGAGGTAACAGGAATAGGTCGCTGAGTACTTGGATCAATACCGCTAATTCCTTTATACGTCATAAAACCGACATCAATATTTCTTGTTTGGAACGCACTCTGAATACTCAAGGATGTATAAAATCCATCTTTAGGCAAAAAAGCCAAACCTGCAGGATTAGACAAAGCAGCATCTACACTGGTAGTATTTGCGCCACGAGACAACATACGAAGAAAAGCAGGGTGTTGATTTGTATTTGTCAGGAGACCTCCTGCAAAAGTTGGAATTGAAACGATTAACATCGCAATGCTAATCAAAGAAATTTTTCTCATCTAAATCTTTTTTATTGTTTTCGGGCGCAAAGGTACAATAATATTGCACATAAATAACAATTTTGCGCATTTAATTTAGGACAACCGAAGAATTTAATTGAAAAAATCAACAGTTTCTACTGAAACATTCACCAATATTCATGCTGAAACAGACAAGGGATTGCTCCATTTGCCGTCCCTGCCGCTTGCATATACTGCCCCTATGCCCAAAGGGAAAAGCAGCCGATGCCAAATCGTTCCACCATGGGGTAAATTTCATTCCACCACGGAGAAAGTTCCGTTCCACCATGACGGAACAAAACTTTCTCCGTGTCGGAACAACATAGCGCCTGCTATCGCCGGCACTCATCATCCGGACAACAGATTATGGGCACAACCTGCCGGATATATCCCGAACATTCTTACCTTTGCGCACGTTATATTCTTTGTGCATGCCGCCTTTTAACAAATGCAGAAAGTGCACTTATACGAAGCGCATCCGTCATGCACACTTAATAACCTGCGAATATTCACCAAAACTTAAAATCTCATGGCATATACTATTGCATTCTTCGGCAGCAAGCCCTACGACGAGGCTTCATTCAATGAAAAAAACAGTGAATACGGTTTTGAACTCCGTTTCTATAAAGGGCACCTCAACCTGAATAACGTTATCCTAACGCAAGGCGTGGATGCCGTCTGCATTTTTGTAAACGATACAGCCGACGCGGAAGTCATCCGGCAAATGGCGGAAAACGGAGTGAAACTCCTTGCCCTGCGCTGTGCCGGATATAATAATGTAGACTTGAAAGCGGCAGCGGAAAACGGTATCACCGTTGTACGCGTCCCCGCCTACTCTCCTTATGCGGTAGCCGAATACACGGTTGCCCTCATGCTCTCCCTTAACCGGAAGATACCCCGCGCCACTTGGCGTACACGTGACGGCAACTTCTCCCTGCACGGCCTTTTAGGATTCGATATGTACGGCAAAACCGCCGGTATCATCGGAACCGGTAAGATTGCCAAAAAATTAATCACCATCCTGCGCGGTTTCGGCATGAACATCCTTGCCTACGACTTGTATCCCGACCATAACTTTGCCCGTGAGCATCAAGTTGTGTACACCACGCTGGATGAATTGTACCACAGTTCGGACATCATCTCCCTGCACTGTCCTCTCACAGAACAGACCAAATACCTTATCAACGACTACTCCATCAGCAAAATGAAAGATGGTGTAATGATTATCAATACCGGTAGAGGGCAACTCATCCACACCAACGCTTTGATAGAAGGACTGAAAAACAAAAAAGTCGGTTCTGCCGGACTGGATGTGTATGAGGAGGAAAGCGAATATTTTTACGAAGACCAGTCGGATAAAATTATTGACGACGACACGCTGGCGCGTCTGCTGTCTTTCAATAATGTAATAGTAACTTCACACCAAGCATTCTTCACCCGTGAAGCACTTGCCAACATCGCAGCTACCACTCTGCTGAATATAAAGGACTTCATGGAACATAAGAAACTTGAGAACGAAGTCAAGCTGTAAAAGACTATTTATAAAACATTAATGATTCGCGGTCTAAACTTTCCGGCTCACTTGCTTGTTACATACAGATAAATCATTTTAAAAAAAAGACTGATTATGAAAAAAGTAATAGACAAAGCCGAAAGCCGCGGACATTCTCTGTACGACTGGCTCGACAGCTACCATACATTTAGCTTTGACGAGTATTATAATCCCCGCCGTATGAACTTCGGCGCCCTGCGCGTATTAAACGACGACCGGATAGCTCCCGGACAAGGATTTGGCACTCATCCGCATAAGAATATGGAGATTATCACCATCCCCCTGAAAGGCGAGCTGAAACATGGTGACAGCAAACAGAACAAGCGCACCATCACCGCAGGCTACATCCAGACGATGAGTGCCGGCACAGGCATCTATCACAGCGAAATGAACGGCAGTGATACCGAAACAGTGGAGCTTCTCCAAATCTGGATAATGCCCGAAAAACTGAATACACCGCCTGCCTATCAGGATTATGACATCCGTCCTTATCTGCATAAAAACGAACTTGCACTCATCGTATCTCCCGATGGCAACGCTCCCGCCAAAACGCTGCAACAGACATGGTTCTCTTTGGGAGAAGTAGAGGCGGGAAAGAAATTGGGCTATCACCTGCACCAATCGCACGCAGGCGTGTACATCTTTCTAATAGAGGGTGAAATAAAAGTAGACGGCACAGTACTGTCCCGCCGTGACGGTATGGGAGTGTATGAAACCAACAGCTTTGAAATAGAGACTCTGAAGGATTCACACATCCTGCTGATGGAAGTACCGATGTAGGACTTTTGCATAAAATAACAGCTAAACCGGAAGTTTGTGTAGCGTTTTTTGTAATATTGCGCTATAATTGAATCCGTACAATGAAACTTGATTACATCTACCATAGCGGCTTCGCAATTGAAGCGGACGGCGTGACGGTCATTATCGACTACTACAAGGACTCCTCGGAAGAGGTACCGAACCGGGGAATCATACATGACCGTCTGTTAAAAAAACCGGGAATACTCTACGTACTCTCCTCGCACTTCCACCCCGACCACTTCAATCGCGAAGTTCTTTCATGGAAAGAAGAGCGCCCCGATATCCGGTACATCTTTTCCAAAGATATTCTGAAACACCGGCGTGCAACGGCGGAAGATGCCACCTATATTAATAAAGGCGATGTCTGCAAGGACGAACATATCCGTATCGAAGCTTTCGGCTCTACCGATGTCGGCATCTCTTTTCTGATAGATTTGCAGGGCATCCGCCTGTTCCATGCCGGCGACCTGAACAACTGGCACTGGAGCGAAGAATCCACACCGCAGGAAATACGTAAAGCAGAAGGAGACTTTCTTGCAGAAATAAAAAACCTGCAACAAAAGGTCCCTCAGGTAGATGTAGCCATGTTTCCGGTGGACAGCCGCATCGGAAAAGATTATATGCGCGGTGCAGAACAATTCGTGGAACGAATAAAAAGCACTATATTTGCACCTATGCACTTCAGCGAGGACTATCAGGGCGGCAACGCATTCCGTACTTTTGCCGAAAGCAAAGGTTGCCGTTTTCTCACAATTTCCCGCCGAGGCGAAAGTTTTGATATTACTAAATAAAACATAGCATTATGAAAAATTTTACACAAGTTTTTATTGCACTATTCTGCCTCTGTATGCCTGCCTTGCTGCACGCCCAAAGAGATGACAGTAAATATCTGGCCGGCGCTGTTCCGGAAGTGGAGGGTAAAGTGATATTTACCAAGGACTTCAGCATTCCGGGTATGTCTCAAGATACAATCTACTCCCGCCTGTTGAAATGGATGGATGCACGACTGGCAAAAAATGAAAACAACAGCCGCATAGTTTTCTCTGACAAGGCTAAAGGACAGATTGTAGGCATGGGTGACGAATGGATTGTGTTCAGTTCTACAGCATTGTCGCTGGACAGAACAAAAATACTTTATCAGCTCACCGTTACCTGCCAACCGGAGAAGTGTATCCTTGAAGTAGAGAAAATCCGTTTCAGCTACCGCGAAGGAAAAGAAAAATATATCGCCGAAGAATGGATTACCGACCGGTACGCTTTGAATAAGTCCAAAACCAAACTGGTGCGCGGCCTTGCCAAATGGCGCAGAAAGACGGTGGATTTTGTAGATGACCTGTGCATCGATGTCACAGAAGCCTTAAGTGCCACTACAGCCAAAGCCCCTGTAGAGGAGAAAAAAGAAGAGAAGAAAGAGACCAAAGCACTCGTCAATTCCGGTACAACAGTGATTACTCCAAAAACACAGGTCACAATAAAAGCTCCCAAGACCGCTGCAACACCGGTCACCGTCACTACCATGCAAACAAATGCACCGGCATCCCCGGCTGCTTATAGAGAAATAGCGCCGGATGCCATTCCGTTCAATACTATTGAAACCGGAAACGGCAAATTAGTAATTGTGATTGGCGAAGAACCTTTCAACATGACTATGATGACTGCCAATGCCGGCGGTTCGTTAGGAAAAATTGCCGGTAACAAACCTGTCATATTCACTATTCTGTCACCGGAACAACCTTATGCACAAATGGATGCAGCCCAAAACTACACCGTGCGCTTCTATCCCAACGGCCAGACAGAACCTTCCGTCATTTTGGAATGCAAGAAAGTTCCGTCACAAGCTATGATAGAAGGTATGCCGCGTACATACATCGGCGAAATCCTGAAAGCAAAAATCAAATAAACCGATAATTTAAACCTAAATAAGTAACAACAGTGGAAATAAAAAGCAAATTTGATCATTTTAATATAAATGTTACCGATCTGGAACGCAGTATCGCTTTCTACGAGAAGGCGTTGGGACTGAAAGAACATCATCGGAAAGAGTCGGCAGACGGCTCTTTCACGCTGGTTTACCTCACAGACAGCAGCACAAGTTTCCTATTGGAACTAACCTGCCTGAAAGAACACCCCCAAGCCTACGAACTTGGTGAGAATGAAAGCCACCTCTGCTTCCGTGTAGCCGGAGATTACGACGCCATCCGTCAATATCATAAAGAGAACGGCTGGGTATGTTTTGAAAATACCGCTATGGGATTATATTTCATCAACGACCCTGATGATTATTGGATTGAAGTACTGCCTGCCAAGTAAGCATCCGATACATCCCACAGCACAGTAATGAACATTAATACTTAATACATTAATAACGTGAGTATAGAAGAAGCAATGATGGGCGGTATTGTTTTCAAAGGCAAAAAAGACAAGCCTAAAGAAGAAAACAAAATAAAGACCAAAGCCAAAAAGAAAACCTACATTACCGGCCAGCACGGTTCCGGTGCAGCAAAAATGAAAGCTGAAATTCGTAAGAAACGCGCGAATAGACATAAAGAGAAGTAAAAATTATTTTTCAAACGAACAGGTGTAAGTTCTACAAAATAGAATTTACACCTGTTTTTCTTTATTATATGCTTATCCACATCATATAAAACCACTATAAAATTATTCAACGAGAACAGTTATTAGCTATACAGTGTTAAAAAATCGCTTACTGATAAAAAAAGTTAATAGAAAACTTTGTTTTTACGTTCTTTACATATATTTTTGAGGCAGCAAACGAACAAATAATATTTTTGAAGAAAAGTGATTTTATCACAAAAGCATAAAAAAAATCACTACTTTTTTTTGTTTAGAAGAACTGTAGTGTATTTTCTTATATCAATAACTTTGAATAACACATATGCCCAGGTACAACGCGGCAAAAAAGATGATGCGAAAGCAGAATTAATATCTTTTAAAGACCGCTGGGGTATCAAGACAAATGCTGTTGATTGGTTATTGACCATCCCTAATATTGGTGTGGAATTTGACTTAGGCAACACGATTCGAAACAAGCGTACGATTGGAGCCAACCTAAAGTGGAATTGGAACACCTCGCAGAAATACACTCCTTCCCTTATCTTCAACGTATTCGATGCACGGGTAGAGTGGCGTCAGTATTTTCGTACCCGCAAAAGAGGCGGTGTTACCAAAGATGCCAATCTGATGACACGCCTTAAAGAACAAATATTCACCACCCAACGTGAAAATCCGCGTCAGGAGCGAGCCTATTACTGGGGAGTTTACGTCAATGCCGCCAGCTACAATTTCAAGATAGGTAAGGAAGGTAAACAGGGCAATGCCTATGGCGCCGGTATCAGCGTAGGCTATACTGCTCCGCTTTATGGCTATCGCAATAACTACATCGACATTGAAATGGGCGGTTCTATCGGACTGTTATACACCTCTTATGACGTCTACACTCACGACGCGGAAAGCGGATGCTACCCACGCATAGCCGAGAAATGCAAAGGCGGGCACATCGTGCCTTTCCCCCTGATAACAGATTTACGTGTAGCTTTCGTCTATCGGTTTATGTCCGCGGGCAGCAAATACAAAGAATCGGTCTACCGCCGGGTACAGCTACGTGACTTTGCCCGTCAGGCACTCAACGAAAAGATAAACAAAATGCGCGAGCGCATCGACTCCATTAATAATGCTGTACGCAAGCAGGGTTTCAGCCGTCCGGACAGTTTACTCAATAAAGAAGAACTGAAGCAATGGAAATTAATGCAGCAAGAGCGTAAAGAACTTGCTCTAAAAGAAGCTGCCGACAAACTGCGTAAAGAAGTTGCAGATTCTTTAGGAATACAGCTTAGTGACAGCCTCACTTCCGAACAAGAAAAATCGATACGCAAAGCATTGAAAGTACGTGAAGAACAACTGAAACAAAAATCTGAAGTACAAGATTCTACCAAAATATCCAAGCGCACCGAAAAAAAGAAAAAGAAAAAGAATAAGAAGGCGAAAGCCGAAGCTACCAAAGAAGATACAGAAACTGTTCAGGGAGAAGCAACTTCGCCCAAGAAGGAGGATGAATGATGAAGCACAAAGTACTGACATATCTAACTCTCAGTCTGCTGTGCGGTATCTTTGCCTGCACCTCAGTAGAGCTCTGTCCGGAGACAGAGCATCCGCATGCCGCAACTATCCAAGCGCAGTTCAATTGGGGAAAATATGATAATGAAAAACCCGGTCAGATGAATATCGTAGCAAGCCGGATTCTCAATACTTGGCGCGCGCATGGTATTTCCGAAACCGGAGAAGAAAAGAACAGTGTGATAAACGGTATATCAGCACCAATCGTCTCCGATGAAACAAGCGACGCCCCTATCCCATTCCGTCTGAAAGGCGGCGAATACAAAGTTTTTGCCATCAATACCCACGACAGGTTGGTTATTGATAGTCTAAACTGTTACCTCACCCATCCGGAGGCCACAGTAGATACACTCTATCTGCATATGCTTGAGACCTCACGCGATGATATAAAAGAATTGCAAGGGCTTAACCTACCCGACTTTAATCCGACTTATAGATATATCAAAAATCCGGGACGCATCTTCTACGGAATAAACAAGGACGTCACTATAGAAACCGGACAGCCCCAAGTGCTTCATTTCGATATGCAGCCGGTGAGCCAGGAAATACAAGTGAAGTTCAGTGTCAAAAAGGCCGGAACCCTTAAAAATGAGATTAATATAGAACAGGTTGTAGCAGAAATATCAGGAGTGTGCGGACGCCTCAATATTGCCGACGCTTATTTGGATACAGACCGTCTTTACCGCATGGTTTTCTCATTCGACAACTTACAGATAGAAACCAACGGAGATGTCAGCACATACTCTACCACATTTTATACCATGGGAATAGTGCCCAGCCCCAAAGAAAATCTGCTTGTAGGGCAAGGAATCCTGCAAATAGCGGTAAAGGCCTCTGTCCCGAAGCCGGGAGATAATAAAACTTTATTAAAACGCTTTTTCTATGCAGCGGGCAATCCCCGACAAACTTTAGTCGACGCACAATTGATAGAACAGAGGGAAAATGGCAAAAGCTATTTGCGCTACCAAGAAAAACCGGTAGTAATAGAAATGGGAACTATGCTGGAAATAGATTCACAGGAAATAATCGACCATAAGGACGAAAATACCTGGGAGGATCAAGATAAAGATGACGACATAGATATAGAAATGTAATAATTACGGAATGCTATATAATAGAAAGGCCATACACATTTATTTAGGCTTCCTGCTCATGTTGCTGTGCAGCTGCGGAAACCTGTTTACGGGAGACGAAACGCCTACCGAAACTGATGTGGTGGACCCGGAACCGGACTCCGGCATTGACGATGACTACAACGAAGCACTCCCTGTTATGATTGCTTTCAATCCACCTAATTATACCATACTGACGCGTGGGCAAGGCGCGCTTTCCCCTGATGACGAAGGCTATCTGGAGAAATTGGAGAATGCCGACTTCCATGTTTATGCATTCCGTTCTGACACTCCCAAAGGAGGCATGAATTATGGTATTACACGAGAGAGTGACAAAGAGATTTGCCTCATAGACGGAAGTACGGGTATACAAGGACAAGATGCCAGCCTTAATATGCACGGGAAAAAAGCCAGCTATACAAGTGTCACCTCATTTGCCCAATGGCAGGATGAGAATGACCAACCTATGTACAGCCAATTGTCAACGGTGACACCTTTCGACTTTTTCGCATATTACATAGATGACCTTAAACAAGCCGCAAGCAACAGTGATGCAGATTTCTTACCCGGAACCTACCGTAACTTTACCCGCAATGAACAAGGTATCAGTTTTGAAGTGGCGGTAGATGGTTCACAAGACTTAATATCTGCTGTTGCAGAACTGACGGAAGACGAGAAAACCAATATAGCCGCCATGCCGGAGGAGGAAAGGAATAATGTAATGAAATACTATTACAGTACTTACACAGCTCGTCGTAACATCACTCCCGTATTCAACCTGCGTCATCAACTTGCACACGTACGATTTAACATTAAGGCTAACATGAGACAGGATGTCATGATAAAGAGTATCGGTATCGAAAGCATTTACAAAGGAAAATTCACCGTTGCCGGACATGACTTCTCGCAAATAGGCGTCAGCTTCAATGAAAAGGCGGGAACGCACCGGCTCGAACTAAAAGAAGCAGACGGCAGCCGGTTCGAGCCACGAGAATTGAAAATAGGAATGACCGAAATTATACCATCACTGAAAGGAACTTCACTACTTGTACCGCCATCCAACAGTGCAGTACTTATCGTCGAAGCCGAAGCACGTACGAAGATACAGGATAATCCGGAGGTATGGGATGACCATTATCCCTATACACTCACTTATCCGCTAAAAGATATGGTCAAAAACAGCTCCCAATCTTCTTATGGATTCCTGGCGGGTTGGAGATATACCATAAATATCACTATTTCCGGTCCGGAAGAAATGGAAATCAAAGTCGAAATAGAGGGCTGGGAGAACGGTGGCGATATTGAAGTAGATGGAGAAGATATGTTTGAATGAAACTATAAAAAGAGAATTATATAAATTGATTTATTAATTAAAATTTAATGATTATGAAAAAGCAATTTTTCTATGCAGCATTGGCCATCGCATTGATGAGCAGCTGTTCAAAAGACAATGATCCGGGGACAACAACCGATCCGACTGATCCGACCGTTCCGGAAGTAATTGATGACACAACTCCGGCAGCAATCCAATTAGGAATTGGAAACCCGACCATTATTGCAACAAGAGGTACAGGTAGCGTAGGTGACTTATCTACCAATAATGCAGCAAATATTTGGAAAGGGCAAGCCCTTCAAATATTGATGGTGGCTCAAGGAACTATGACAGATGCACAAGACAACGGTGCCAATATTTTTGCTGGTGAAACTTTCACTGCACCGACCGGTGCCGGATCCGGATTTATAAAATTCAATACCGGTAACGTTAAATATTATCCCATGCAGGGAAAATTTGACTTCTATGGGTATCATATGGACACAGATCAAGCTCCTATCGAAGATAGAAATACAGTAGGCAGTATTATTGTTACAGCCACGATTGATGGAACTAATGATATTATGGCAGCAACAACTAAATTTTCATCTGAAGATAGTATAAAACTAATTAATAATGCACTTACAGCTACGGGAGAAACCTATAAATATCAAGTAGTTGCCAATAAAACGATAGAAAGGAATGATAATAATAGCGCTATTACAGACCCGGCTAACTCAGCCGACTTGACTTTATTAGGTACAGAATTAGCCAAAGCGTATAGTTCTTATGCTGCTCGTAGAGGTGTTCAGCCAACTTTAATATTCAAACATTTGATGTCTCGCTTGAAGTTCCATGTTAGAGCCGGAGAAGAAAAGGCTGGATTGGATTATTATAAAGCTAACGCAACAGCAGCTCATTATTTTCCTACTTTTGCAGCTGGTGAGATTGCGGACGGAGAGTACGATGCAAGTACAACACCAACTTATGATGGAGAAGTTGAAAAAACAGATGGTGCTGTTTATATTAAGAGTATCAAAGTTACCGGACAAAAGAGTGGAATTTCTTTAACATTCACTCCCGCTGCCGGTCCTGTATTAGCAGGAACAGGAGAAGCTACAGCAGAATTCACCCTCATGGAACGTGATAAAACTGAAACTAATACTGCAAAAAAATTGGTAGCATTAACTCCAATTGCTCCTGCCAATGGACCAGCAGGTGCTGCAACAGCCATAGGTGAAAGTATGATGATTTTGTCTAACGAATCAAGCTTTAACATTGAAATAAAGGTCATGCAGTATGTCATGACGAATGATGGTCAGGGCACGACTGAAGGTGCACCTACCAATCCCGTTTACAAATGGAAAGTATCAAGCCTTAAAACAACAGTTAATGCTCCCAAAACTATGCCCAACCCGGCATATACTGATGGAAGCAACGGACAACCCAAAAGCATACCTTCAACAGACAAGATTGGTGATAACTTTATCTTTGCCGTTGGAAAATCATACAATATTAACGTTACCGTATACGGCAATCAACCCATTGAGGTCACTGCTGAGCTAACGGGATGGATTTCTGGTGATGATGTTGAAGTAAATCCTGAAGATGACGAATTCAATAAAGTTAATCCGTAACATTTACATTTATTATTTGATTGTATAAGTAGTACACTCTATTATCATCACTCAAATAAAAAATACATCAAAAACACCCTGGCGAGGTGGAACTTATTTCACCTCGCCAAATAATCTTTCTTGTTCACTCGCAAAAACCTATCAGCAAGGTAATGCGGGAAATAATAATAAAACAAATGAAAGATACAAACATACACTTTATGTAGAGATATAATAAATACGTTTTACTAAATACTCATTATAATTATGAAAAAGAATATATGGATTTTGGCATTGGCAGTAACCGCACTTTTTGCCGCCTGCTCTAAAAATGATGATCCTACAACCAATCAAGATTCACAAGAACCGGAACAAACTGTAACTGAAAATGATTTCGAAGGTCCCAACGGAGAAGTCGTTGTACAATTAGGGGCACTTAGTACACCATCGGCAATCATCACTCGCGGTACGGGCGTTATTACCGGTACTGATATCACTGTATTGGATAATTTAGGAATTTTTGCTCTGGCTCAAGGTGCAACCTATACAGCTGATGATATAACCAACTGGAGTACTGAGGCATCAAACAACAACTGCATTCTGATGAATGTAAAAGCTAAAGGTACTACAAATGATCCGTACGATACAGAGGTACACGGAACTACCGTAAAAAGATTAACCCTTTTTGATCCTAAAGCTACAACTGATGGGGCTGTATACTACTATCCGATGCAAGGTGCGCAAAATTATAATTTCCATGGGTATTTTCCTCGACAAGATGACAGCAAAGTAAAAATCACCAATGGAGAAGTATATGTAGAGTTCAGCGGCCTGATCGGTGATGATGATATTATAACCGGTGTATCAACTCCCGCTCCCGTTATTACCTCATTATATGAAGATGAAAAGAATCTCACTCCTACCACCGGACTGAGTCTGAATGGGTATAATGCCAAATATATCCGTAAGATTAAGTACAGCAATTGGATTATAGACCAAAATAGCACAATTGCAAAAAATCAGAAGCACCCGTTTATTCCAAGTATATCATTTGACCATAAGTTAACAAAACTCAACTTTCAGATTATCACAGCACAGAAGCAGGCTGACGGTACAGACATACCATATAACGACCGTGTAGAAGCTGCAAAACTAAGAATCAGTGACATTGTAATGACCGATATTTCCAACCAGGCAAACTTGAAAGTATCTACAGGAGAGTTAGAATGGAATGATGCCAGCACGGCTGCATTAGATATGATTAAAGCTAATCCTGATGCAACATTCACCGTGGATGGTACAACAACCAATCTCTGGGATAAAAAAACAATAGACGCTACAACCAAAGATGTCATTGCACCACAACTCTACAAGACAAACGAAGAATTAGTACAAACGCCTTACATATCCGCCGGTTATCTGATGGTAAGACCTCAAAACAACTACACCATCACACTGAACATTATAGCAAACTTGGCCGGGGCTACACCTCAAATTCAATCCGTTACTTTACCTATCAAATTAGCGAACAACAATCCTTTCGTTGCAGGAAGCGAATATGATATCCGCATCGGTGTCTATGCTTTACAAGCAATATTTATTGATGCAAGTCTGAAAGATTGGAACAAAAGTGACGAAAATGTAGATGTAGATATTGAATAAAAACATATTCAACAAACATTTATGTAAATGAGCAAACGAGTAAACATATCGTATCTCTTTAGTATCATACTCCTGCTGCTGACAGGGTGTGAACAAGAAAATTCACAGACTCCTTCCCCAAATAACGGGGAGGAGCCGGTGGAGATTCTTTTGAGCGCCAATGTCATGCAAGTAAGCGCCTCTATTATAACCCGAAACGACTTTGTAGACGAGACATCTTTCAAAGACGGTACAAAACAAGTCGGAGTATTTGGTTTACGAACGCAAGACGGTTCTTTCAATAATCAACCTTATGTGGATAATTTTGCCTTTACCAATACCAATGGCAAGTTATCCGGTGACGGACATATCTATTTTCCTCCAGGCTATGGAAAGATTACAGCATACTTGTACGGATATTACCCATATACCGACGACACAGAATTGTACCGTCAAGGCAATGAAGTACTTATCAGAGTGAAAGGCGGACTTAGCGGAACAACAGATGCCAAGTGGGCAAATGCCCAGACAGATCCGCTTCACGCTACAGCTTCGCACACTATTGAAAGAATTGAAGGTGCTACAAACGACCGTTCACAGATAACTCTTGCCTTACCCTTTTACCACAAAATGGCCCAACTGCAAATTACAGTCGAAACCCAAAGTGGCAATGAAGGCAAATATCAACTACAAGAGATTATCACAACTTTCAGTGAACACCAGCATGGATATATGAATGTACGTGACGGAGTGATAATTTCTGCCGATACCGGTAAGACAGAAATATGCACAGAGATACTTCCTAACGGGGGAGAATTCATCGGTGTATCTACAATTGAAAAAACTGTCGCTCCACAAAGCAAACATAGTGTACTGCCCGGCACCAATGCTATCAAGAGAATTCAAATCAAAGTAAACGGGAAAGAGTATGAAGCCTTCAATGCCACTACAGCCGGTAAAGGCATAAACCTGACAGCAGGCTACATTACAGCCATAAAAATTAATTTCAATCCAAGTACCGATGTTCAGGCTACTCTGGACGATACGTGGAACACTAAGGAAGAACATACTTTTGATACTACTAACTAAAAAACACTTATGCTAAGACACTACTATACTATCCCCATACGCGGTGTGCTCCTCTTGCTGCTGCTTTGCAGCCTACCCGCCTTGCACTCCCAACAAGTAGCCGTAAAAACCAATGGACTGATGCTTGCTGCCATGATGCCCAATGTTGGTTGCGAATTTGTCGTAGGCGAACGGAGTAGTATAGACCTTTCCGCTTTCGGTTCAATCAATATCTATGGCAACAAAGCCAAAATGATAGGCTTTCAGCCGGAATACCGTTATTGGTTCAACGGTCGCCCCATGACCCGCGAGTTTATCGGCGTAGCCGCTCTCGGCGCATCCTACGACATCACTTGGGGACGCCACATTTATCAAGGAGACGCAGCCGGAGCAGGTATAACCTTCGGCTATTGCTTCAACCTGAACAAACGTCTCAACATAGAATGTTACGGCGGCTTCGGAGCTGTCTATTTCAGACAAAAACAATATTACGTCAACGATAACTATGAAGACTATCAAGAGAATGGAACCGCACACGCTAACGCCACCGGCTATAAACTGTTACCTATTAAAATAGGAATTTCCATATCATATATTCTCAAATAAAAAACATCGCCATGAGAAGTTTCATCCAGACATTAGCTCTTTGCGCCGCAATGATGTATATGGCTTCCGCACCAGTCATGGCGCAACAAATATCTATCGTATCCGGTAAAGTACTGAACTTGCCGGAAGGAGAAAAAAAAGCACGCCCGTTTCCTGTAACCGAGAAAGTCTATGTTTTTGCTTTCAACACCGTAGCCGCAGCACGCGACGCACTTAAACAACTGGAAGGCGGTGGCGGTACTATGATGTCTGATGCAGATGCTGTGGCCGGTCCGGACGGATATTATGAAATACGAGTAGCAGAAAATGGCGCTCTCATCTTCCGCGTAGCCATGAAAAGCGAACTGCTGGAAGTAAATTATAAACAAACCATCGACCTCTCCATCGATGGCGGCATTGCCTTGGATGAAGTAGAAGTCGTAGCAGAAAGTAAGCGCCCGCAACCCAAGCCGGTAGCCGGAAAAATAGTGGGCAACAAACTCATTGTAGACAACTCCGTCACTATTCCCAACAATTACGGAGCTGCAAACCGCCGGCTCATCATGCAACCCTACGTACTGGACTGTACCACAGAAGATACAGTAAGATATATAGACCCTACTGTAATAGACGGTGTAGAATACGGATTGACGCAAGACAGACGTATGGCATATAACATGAAGAATGATATACTGGCACCTTTCATCAACCAACGACGTGCACTGAATGAGGAACGTTTTGACCTGATAGTTAAAGATTCCGTACCCGTACCCGATCCGCGCCGTATCTACAGTGTACTAACCAAAGTTATTATCGCAGATTATACACATCCCACCTATCAAGACGAATGGAAACTAACCACCTGCAAAATTAAACGCCCTTTGCAGTTTCTGGAATTCTCTTTTCCGGACTTTGCACTGGATCCCAATAAATATAAAGAGACTCCGCGTCGTGAACGACGGAATACAGCCGGAAATATCTCACTCACCTTTCTTGTAGGCAAAGCACAGCTTGATCCGGAAGACCCGAATAACGAGCTGCAGATGAACAAACTAAAAAACAATTTGCTGGAAATCATCAATGGAGAAGGTACTACACTGAAAGAATTCAAGATTACAGGTGTATCATCCCCCGAAGGTCGGTATGCCAGCAATCTCGCATTGGCAAAGGAACGTACGAACTTTGCTCTTCAACAGATAACTTCTGTAATCCCTGCCGAAAAATGGAAGCGTGTATACAAACATCCCACTGAGACGCGTGTAGCAACATGGGACGAAGTGGCAGACTTGCTGGAACAGGATTCTTTATTGAATGAGGCCGAAGAAATACGTGCCGTCACAAAGAAATTTAAAAATCCAGATGCCCAGTTTGCTACCATTTCACGTCTCCCTTACTACGCAACAACCATAAAAGAACGGTTGCCAAGACTACGTACCGTCCAATATGAATATAAACACGAGATTTTCCGGGAATTGAATCCGGATGAAATTCTGGACCGCTACCAAAACGATCCAAACTATCGTGAAGGGAAAAAACAATTCACCCGATACGAATACTGGCACCTTTTCCAAATGGTTAAAGACCCGAAAGAAGCGGAAAAAATATTCCGTCGCGCTTATAAGGAAACAATGGCCTATGATCTGAAAGGGAAAGAAAAGCCCTGGATTTTGGCCGCAAACAACCTTGCCATAGCATTGTTGCGCCGAGATACATTCGATATAGAAGTTTTGAAACCATTGGTAGACATTACACGTAAGGTGAACCTTGTTGATCGTTTCAACGATGGTATCAGTGTTATAGAAACAGAAGTAAATCCCGAAGTTGTCGTAGCCAATCAACTGGCCATGTACATACGCGCCTATAATTTTGATGACGCAAGTATATTGGCCGGGTTATTGCCCGATACGGAACGTTTCCAAATGATAAAGGCTTTTGCCAACTGCCTCGGCGGATATTATGACTACCGAGGTGCAGCTAACGTCAAAGAGTCAGAAGAACGGAAAAAAGTTTTCCAACTGGTAAAATCATCATCTCCCATGAACAACATAGTAATGTGTATGGCTATGGAAACTGACCTTTACAATCGAGAAGCGGAAAAAATTCTAAAAGAAATGCCAGTCAATGCACTGACTAAATACTTAAAACTCGTCCTATTTATACGCGCCAACAAACTATATGAATGGAGTTACGACAATGCGCTGGCATTTGACGAAGCCTGTAAGATGCTTGATGAAATCATAAAAATGGAGACCAAATATCACAAGATTGCCGAAAATGACGGTGAAATCAGCAAAGAATTCATGGAATACTTCGACCAGGGAGATTGGAAACTTTATTAAGGTGAAAGTTGAGAGTTGAAAGTTCAAGTTGAAAATTATGAGAAGACTACTAACAGGATTAATACTACTGACTACGGCATTGACAGCCACAGCACAGCAAAAAGACACAACGAATATTGGATTCGATGCGACAAAACGCGCTTTTGTCAAACGTTACAAACACCCGGATGCCGTTCCCTTTGATTCATTGTGGAAAAACAATGTCTATATTTCCATTTTGGGAGGAATGGACAAAATGATACCGCGCGGCGATGCCGACTTCAATATAGGACCGGTAGGAGGAATTGCCGTCGGTTGGCAATTCGCTCCCTCCCACTCCTTACGAACTACATTACTGGCGGGAAACTTCTCCCGAAAGATAGACAACGAAACGCTGACACGCATCGGCTTGCAAACTGACTATCTGCTAAATGTCACTTCCTTTATCAGTGGATACAATCCCGGAAGAATTTTTGAGTTCTCTACATTAGCTGGGCTTGGTTATCAATGCTCATCATTCGCAGGCACCACCAAACACATAGGCGAACTACATTTGGGGATGCAATTAAAGCTGCATCCGACAAGTCATGTAGATTTTTATATAGAACCACGTTTCACTATCCTGACTGACGGGATAGATCATTCTTTCCAAAAAAATTGGCACAAATATGATATGACTTACGGTGCAGTAGTAGGTATGAACTATCGCTTCAAAGCATGGAAACCTTTTGGCAAAATCCGGACTTTGGAAGGCGACAAATTCATGGATAACACCTTTATCAGTATCGCGGCAGGCGGACAGTTTCAAGCTTCTCGTCTGACTAACGAGATAGGGCTCACCAAATCTATCGGTCCTCATTTCAGCCTGTCAGTAGGTAAATGGCTGATACCGGCATTGGGGTTAAGGTTATCCGGATTCAGGTCTGATGATACATGGCACAAAAAGGAGATTGTCGCAACAGATGACAACCCGGGAGAAGAGTTTTATGAAATGTCCACCTATACAGGCGGGCGTCTGGAAGGTATGCTGGACGCAACTTACTTTTTCAATGGGCATCAACTGCATCCTCGTTTCTCTGCCAACATACTTGCCGGCGGAGAACTGGGTTACATAAAGAAAGAAAACGGATATCATCCAGCCAAAGGCGGGTATACAGGTTTTACAGGTGGAGTTCAACTCAAATATCGGTTCGCCGATGAGATTTCACTATTTATTGAGCCACGTACCACCTTTGCCTCTTACTCTTTAAAGACAAGTGAAAAAGAACAAGGACGAAACGTTGCTAAAAAGTACACAGACAATCTGTTTAATATCAATATAGGTATTGAGATACAGCGTGCCAATGAAGAAAATCGTATGGCTCGCTCCCTGAACCGAGAAGTATTCACACCCTCTTTCTTTGTTAGCGGCGGAATAGGTTTTTCCACTCCGATTCAAGTCAAACGTTATGCCCTTAAACGATACTTCGATTATCAAGCCATAATCACGGCAGGACGTATTTTCACCCCCTTATCCTCACTTCGTTTAGGAATTGATTTCGGTCCTTTCTCCGTAGACTTGAAGGAAGGAGAAGCAAAATATAATATGCCGAGCGGAAGTCTTGATTATATGCTGAACCTAACCAATCTGATGACGGGATATGACCCTGAACGTAAATACGATGTACAGCTATTTGCCGGAATAGTGGCATCTATGCGGCTGAAACAAGAAAATAGTTTCTTCATTGGCGGAGAAGCGGGACTACAAGCCTCTTATCAAGTAAGTCGCCGCTTCAAAGTTTTTCTTGAGCCCAAAATCCGCATTTACGGAAAGGAATTGTTGATGCAAAATAATGTACAGGGAAAAGATATCATGATGTCCCTGCATACCGGAACCTGTTTCTCTTTTTAGTCAGAAAGAAAGTTTATTTCAGAAGTTCATCAATCTTCTTAACCAATGAAGAGAACTCTTCCGGATTGTAAAGACGGGTAAGCATTACAATCTGCCCTTCTTTGTCTATTAAAACATTACGGGTTATACCTGCCTGACGCAACGCATATTTGGCAAAGATATCGGCTCCCGGATCCAATCCCAATGGGTATGTAACACCTGTAGCTTTACCGAAAGCAACAACCTTCTTCAGCGGTTCGTCACGATCGATACCCATTAACACAAAATTCGGATTGGACTTATGTTTCTGCCAAATATCTTTTTCAATAAAAGGCATTTCTTTACGGCATACACCGCACCAACTGGCAGTGAATTGCAGCATTACCACTTTGCCGCGAAGCTCAGAAAGTTTAACTGTCTTACCATCTGTCAACGTTACGGTAAAATCAGGAGCCATCTGTCCTACTTTCACAATATAACCGGCATTGTCCGCCTCCACTTCCTGTGCCATACTTATCATACTGCACAATGCAAACAAGCCGAACACCAATAATCTGAATTGTTTCATTTTCCTCTCATTTTAATAATTCATAAATATACATTTTATCGCAAAAGAAAGGAATTGGACATAACAAAACAAATAGAACATAAACTCTTTGTAAATCTTTAACTCATATTTCTAATAGAATTCCCGTCCCTTAGATATTAGGTTTTATATCCAACTTTACCGGCTTAACCATATTTTCCGGTTTCAGAATCGTATCCAAGTCTTCTTTGGAAAGAATATTGTGTTCCAAGACTAATTCATAAATACCTTTTCCCGTTTCAAGAGCTTCCTTAGCTATCTTGGTAGAATTTTTATAACCGATAACCGGGTTGAGGGCAGTAACTACACCGATACTATCATGTACATATCTGCGGCATACTTCTTCATTAGCGGTAATGCCATCGATACAAAGAGTACGCAAAGTATCGAATCCGTTCATCAACAAATCGGCTGATTCAAAACAACATTGTGCCATAACAGGTTCCATTGCATTCAGTTCCATTTGAGCCGCTTCACCACTCATGGCAACACAAAGATCATTACCTATTACTTTATAATCTATCTGATTCATTACCTCAGGAATAACAGGATTCACTTTGCCCGGCATAATGGAAGACCCCGGCTGCATAGCGGGAAGATTTATCTCTCCCAACCCGCAACGAGGACCGGATGCAAGCAGACGAAGGTCATTACATATCTTATTCATCTTCACAGCGACCCTTCTCATTGCTGAAGAATAACCTACCAAACAAGAAGTATCAGAGGTGGCTCCCACCAAATCATCAGACAGCTTAATATTCCATCCCGTAATCTTCTTTAAAGCCTTCACACATTTCTCAGCATATCCCGGTTCAGCCGTAATGCCTGTACCAATGGCAGTAGCTCCCATATTAACGGTAAGGAAATCCTCGGCTACAAAATTCAGATTCTTTATTTCATCGCGCAAAATACTGGCGAATCCATTGAATGTTTGTCCGAGAGTCATAGGTACAGCATCTTCCAACTGGGTGCGCCCCATTTTGATAATATGTTTAAACGCTTCCGCTTTACGCTGGAACGCGTTAATCAATTCCTCAAAATGTTTCACAAGTTTGAGGTGAGTATAATACATACCTATATGTATAGCAGTAGGATAGGCATCATTTGTTGACTGTGAGCGATTTACATGGTCATTCGGAGAACAATATTGATACTCGCCACGGTTATGTCCCATGATTTCAAGAGCACGATTGGCAATTACCTCATTGGCGTTCATGTTGGTAGTCGTTCCGGCTCCTCCTTGAATCATGTCTACCGGAAACTGCTCATGATGCTTTCCTTCAAGGATTTCATTACATGCCTTCAAGATGGCATCAGATTGTTTCTCGGTAAGCAAACCAAGCTCAAAATTAGCCATAGCCGCCCCCATTTTAGTAATAGCAAGAGCGTGGATAAACAAAGGATATTCGTTTAGATGAAATTTGCTAATACGAAAATTCTCAATACCTCTAAAGGTTTGTACTCCATACATAGCAGACTCGGGTATTTCACGACTGCCAATTAAATCACTCTCGACACGAGTTTTTTTGGATAGTTCCTCTTTCATAATATATATTTATTAACTGTTTTCACAGATAGTCATCAAAGGATAACCAAAGATATAACAAATTGTTTTGTAAACACACCATTCAAATATTTAGTTAACAAACTTTAATAACAGACGATTAATGCACATAACTTTATATATAGTATATCAAAAAGAAACAAATCAATCCAAAATGCAGATGCTTAACAAAAAGTTAATAAATATTTTATTTAGAAAATATAAAGTAATATATACAACTATTCCACCCTTTTTTTGTTATATATAGAATATTTTTAGAAATTAGCCAAATCAAAACTTAGATAACCTTTCTCTAATCTTAAAATAACAAGTGTATGATCTTACAATTATTATTTGTACTGACTGCTATTATCATAGGCGCACGCTTAGGAGGCATAGGTCTCGGAGTAATGGGCGGCGTAGGCTTAGGTATACTAACTTTTGTATTCGGGCTACAACCCACGGCACCTCCAATAGATGTTATGTTAATGATTGCTGCCGTTATTTCCGCAGCATCTTGTATGCAAGCTGCTGGAGGGTTGGACTATATGGTAAAGTTAGCTGAAAAACTCTTGCGCAAAAATCCGTCCCAGGTAACTATCCTTAGCCCTATCGTCACATATTTATTTACTTTTGTAGCCGGAACCGGACATGTTGCTTACTCTGTCCTGCCTGTCATAGCCGAAGTAGCAACTGAAACCAAAATTAGACCCGAACGCCCATTAGGCATCGCAGTAATTGCCTCACAACAAGCCATTACAGCAAGTCCCATTTCGGCAGCCACAGTCGCATTGCTTGGTCTCCTTGCCGGATTTGATATCACTTTATTCGATATATTAAAAATAACAATCCCGGCAACAATTCTCGGTGTACTGGTAGGTGCATTTTGCTCCATGCGTATAGGAAAAGAGCTAATTGACGATCCAGAATATCAAAAACGTATGGCAGAAGGTTACTTTAACGGCAGAAAGGTGAAAATTGATGACGTAAAGAATAAGCGCCACGCCATGCTTTCAGTGCTTATATTTATTCTCGCTACTGCATTCATTGTTCTTTTCGGTTCATTTGAAGGTATGCGCCCCTCATTCCTGATTGATGGAAAAACGGTTACTTTAGGTATGTCCGCTATTATAGAAATTATCATGCTTTCAGCAGCAGCCATTATTCTATTGGTTACTAAGACTGACGGAATCAAAGCGACACAAGGCTCCGTTTTTCCTGCCGGAATGCAAGCTGTAATTGCTATTTTCGGTATCGCTTGGATGGGTGATACATTCTTGAACGGTAATATGTCCCAGCTTACCGCCTCTATTGAAGGCATTGTACGCCAAATGCCCTGGCTGTTCGGTATTGCTCTGTTCGTTATGTCCATTCTGCTATACAGCCAAGCAGCTACAGTACGCGCTTTAGTTCCACTGGGCATTGCTCTGGGGATATCACCATATATGCTGATAGCCATGTTTCCTGCTGTGAACGGATATTTTTTCATTCCGAACTATCCCACCGTAGTCGCGGCTATCAATTTTGATCGCACAGGAACAACCCGCATCGGTAAATATATACTCAATCATTCTTTTATGATGCCGGGGATTGTTTCTACAGTAGTCGCAATTGCCTTAGGATTATTATTCATACAAATTTTCTGATATAATATACTTCAACCTATTTTTTAATTTAAACAATTAAAGTTATGAAAAAATTAGAAAGACTTAGTATGGTAGCCGCTATGCTACTGTTTTCTGTAGTAATGGCTTTTGCACAACAGAAGCCTAACATCCATATCCTCGCCACCGGTGGAACTATTGCCGGAACAGGCACATCTGCAACAGCCACTAACTATACAGCCGGACAAGTAGCAATCGGAACCCTGCTTGATGCCGTACCCGAACTGAAAAACATAGCTAATGTAACAGGTGAGCAAATCGTTAAGATAGGTTCACAAGATATGAACGATGATGTTTGGCTAACCCTTGCAAAAAAAATCAACCAACTACTGAAACGCTCTGATATTGACGGGATTGTAATAACTCACGGAACTGATACAATGGAAGAAACAGCCTATTTTCTTAATCTGACGGTTAAAAGCGACAAACCGGTAGTTTTAGTCGGAGCCATGCGTCCTTCTACTGCCATCAGCGCTGATGGACCTCTCAACTTATACAATGCCGTTGTAGTGGCCGGAGCAAAAGAATCTAAAGGGAAGGGTGTCTTAGTGGCAATGAACGGAAGTATACTTGGTGCGACAAGTGTATTGAAGATGAATACCGTTGACGTACAAACATTTCAGGCTCCCAATGCCGGTGCACTCGGATACATTCTGAATGGTAAAGTTACCTATAATATGTCATCGGTAAAGAAACATACAATCCTGTCTGTATTTGATGTTACCAACTTGAATGCACTTCCCAAAGTAGGAATCGTTTACAGCTATTCGAATATTGAAGCTGACATGGTAACTCCAATGCTGAATAACGGATATAAAGGTATTATCCACGCAGGAGTAGGCAACGGAAACATCCACAAAAATATATTCCCCGTATTAATGGATGCACGTAAGAAGGGTATCCTTGTAGTGCGCTCATCAAGAGTGCCAACTGGCCCCACCTCCCTTGACGCAGAAGTAAACGATGCACAATACCAGTTTATCGCATCACAAGAATTGAATCCCCAGAAATCACGCGTTCTTTTAATGCTTGCATTAACCAAAACCAATGATTGGAAACAAATTCAGGAATACTTCAACGAATACTAAAAACAGATAGAAATGATAAAGAAACTAACATTTATACTCTTGATAGCGGGCTGTGTACAAAATACGTATGCTCAAGATGCGAAGAAGAGTGAGAAGTTCCTTGAGAATAAAACTCTGTTTGAAGAACTCACCAACGTAAAGAAAAAGCAGGATAAATTCAACTTATTCCTCAATATGCAAGGTAGTTTCGACGCAAATTTCCGCGACGGCTTTGAAGAAGGAGCTTTTAAAATGAAGCAACTTCGCATTGAAGCCAAAGGAAATATCAATCATTGGCTTTCATACCGGTACAGGCAACGGTTAAACCGCTCGAATGACAGCAGCGGTAATATAGATAACCTACCTACTTCGATTGATATTGCAGGAATTGGTGTAAAACTTGGAAAAGGATTTTCCATCTTCGCCGGCAAACAATGTACCGCATACGGTGGTATCGAATTCGACTTGAATCCTATCGAAATATATGAATATAGCGATATGATTGAGAACATGAGCAACTTCATGACCGGCTTGAACATCGGCTATGACATTAATGCCCATCAACAGTTGAATCTGCAAATTCTGGATAGCCGTAACGGTTCTTTCAACAAAACATATGGAGTTGAGACAGAAGAAGGTGAACTCCCCACAATAGAAACCGGTAAACTTCCGCTTGTATACACACTGAACTGGAATGGTAACTTCAATGACGTCTTCAAGACACGCTGGTCTGCCTCCATTATGAATGAAGCAAAGGACAAGTATCTTTATTATTACGCATTCGGTAATGAATTAAATTTAAACAAGTTCAATATGTTCCTCGACTTCATGTATTCCAAAGAAAGCATTGACCGCAAAGGAATCATGACGGGAATAACAGGCAGTATGGAGGGACACAACGCTTCCGATGTCGGCTATTTTTCAATGGTAACCAAGTTGAACTATCGCTTCCTGCCGAAATGGAATGCTTTTGTAAAAGGAATGTACGAAACGGCTTCGCTCTCCAAACAACAAGGAGATTTAGAAAAAGGTAAATACCGCACTGCATGGGGTTACTTTGCCGGTGTAGAGTTTTATCCTATGGATACAAACTTACACTTCTTCCTTACTTATGTAGGACGCTCATATGATTTCACAGCTCGTGCCAAAGCACTTGGACAAAACAATTACTCTACAAGCAGGGTATCGGTAGGGTTCATCTATCAGTTACCGATGTTCTAAACGGGCTCAATAGAAATTTAGCGGGGATAAGCATATATACATTCTGTGCAAGAAGTATTCAGCCGGCAAAGAGCTGTTTTTGATGTATATCATAGTTCATTTTGACGTGTATCAAAATGAATTATGATATACATCAAAACAGAGAATATTCTTGGATTTCAATCTGCACCTGTACCCCTTCCACCCTTCCGAACCCTCCTGTTTATAAGGGATAGCGGGTGGAACCTGCTTTTTACTCCCCCAATGACGCATCTCGGCTTCCCAAACCTCACACCTCAGTTCCCTTAACCACGGACGTTTGTCCTGCAAACCACAGGCATTTGAGGAGCTAAGGTGTGAGGTTTGGGAAGTTGAGGTGCGTCATTGGAATTACCGGAATTGTAGTCTGCGATATGGGGTTCCACCCGCTATCCCTTATAAACAGGAGGGTTCGGAAGGGTGGAAGGAGCACAAGTACAAACTGTATTATTACATCAAACAAAATCTCCACGGATTTTCTACTGCTCCTGCATCCCCTTTACATTATTAGAAATAGAAAACTCCGAAATATCAAAATAGATATTTCGGAGTTTCTTCGAGGTTCCTGGCGGATTCGAACCGCCGTACACGGTTTTGCAGACCGCTGACTAAGCCACTCATCCAAGGAACCAATCTTTCTCGTTTGCGGATGCAAAGGTAGTACATTTTTTGGAACTACCAACTATCCGCAACATTTTTTCTTTATTTCTTTTCTCTCAACGCTGCACTCAGAACGCTTCTTTTCGTACAATTGCTTTAATTCACAACCAGTTGCACAGTTCTCACAAGGATTACGCTTCTCCTTCACTTTACGAAAAAAAACATAAATACTCTGCCCTATACGGACAATGCACAGCAATAAAATGAGAGCTACCGCCCAATTCTGCCAATTATTCATTCAAACAGTCCTCCAATCTGATAAATAGCAAAGGACACTACCCAAGCAAGTGCAGTAGTGTACACTGCCGTAAACAAAGCCCACTTCCAACTACCCGACTCCCCCCTAATGGCTGCCAGCGTAGCAATACATGGAAAATATATCAGTACAAACACCATATAGCCAAAAGCTACCAAGGGCGTAATTGGAATACGTTCACCCAAACTCACAGCATCGGCTTCGGCATCATCAGCATATAGTACTCCAAGCGTACTTACCACCAATTCTTTAGCGCCTACTCCGGAGAGAATGCCGATACCCAACTTCCAGTCAAAGCCCAACGGTTCTATCACAGGCTCTACAGCCTTACCTATCCTACCAATATAAGAATTTTCCTGTTGTTCCGCCACATCTTGATACATGTCATGGTTAGGATAATACCCCAATGCCCATATTACAACGGAAGCTATCATAATGATACCACCCATTTTACGCAAATACTGCGCGCCTTTTTCCCATGTATGACGGAAAATGGATTTAGATGTCGGTATACGGTAAGGGGGAAGTTCCATTACAAACGGCGTATCGTCTCCTTTCACCAGAAAACGACAAAAAAGACGTGCCATAACTACTGCCAACAAGATTCCGATAACATAGATTGCTAACAATACCAAACTGGCATTGTTCGGAAAAAACGCCCCCACCAACAACAAATAGATAGGCAAACGCGCACTACATGACATCAACGGATTGATAAGCATGGTTACCAACCGGCTTTTACGATTTTCAATAGTACGTGAAGCCATAATAGCCGGCACATTACAACCGAATCCCATAATCAGAGGAATAAAGGATTTACCATGCAACCCCATTTTATGCATTATCTTATCCATAATGAAAGCTGCACGTGCCATATATCCGGAATCCTCCATTAACGATATGAAAAAATATAAAATCAATATATTAGGCAGAAAAACAATCACCCCGCCTACACCACCGATAATGCCATCGACCAGCAAATCTTTCAACGGACCTTCGGACATATTATTACGTACCAAATCGCCCAATACTCCTACCAACCATTCAATACCTTGCATCGGATAGTCTCCCAGTATGAATGTTCCTTCAAACATCAGATACAAGAACAGAAAAAAGATAGGATATCCCCATACACGATGTGTCACAATAGAGTCTATCACGCGTGTCGTACGTGCCGTATCTTCATGGTTGTCCACATAAGTTTCGCGAAGCGCACCCGAAATAAAACCATATTTGGCATCCGTAATAGCTTGTTCACTATCCTCGTTTATTACATTGCGCAAGCGTTGCTCCTCACGGTTGCGAACTTCAATAACATCCTTTCCATTAGGAAATTCCTGTACTGTATTCTCCAAATCATCATCATTTTCCAGCAGCTTGATGGCCAAAAAACGGGTAGAGTATTTATACCGTATATTCTCGTTGACACTGATAATGCGCTTCACTTCTTCAATACTCCGCTCCAGTTCCGGTCCATGATTGATGTGAATATGGCGATAAAAGCCCACAGGATGCTCTTTTTCCTCTTTATGAGTGCCAAAGTCATGGTCGGGCACATATTCCTTATGCCAGTTGCGTAAATCATTCAAGATTTCAGTACGTACCTTACCTTTTTTATCCAAAAAGTCACCGCCTTCATAAATATCAATAATAACATGGAAAAGCTGTTCAATTCCTTTTCCGGTACGGCTGATAGTAGGCAGCATCGGCACACCGAATAACTGGCCAAGTTTTACATAATCCAACGTATTTCCGCTCGCTTCCAGTTCATCATACATATTAAGCGCAATAACCATACGCACATTCATGTCAATCAGCTGGGTGGTGAGATACAGATTACGTTCCAGATTAGAAGAGTCCACTACATTGATAATGATGTCCGGAGTTTCGTTGATGATGTGGTGACGGACATAAATTTCTTCAGGAGAATAAGCAGAAAGCGAATAAGTACCCGGCAAGTCCACGATGCGAAAATGATAGCCCTGAAAATCGAAATAGCCTTCTTTGGCATCTACAGTTACACCACTGTAATTTCCCACATGCTCATGTGAGCCCGAAGCAATATTGAAAAGAGATGTTTTACCGCAATTAGGATTTCCTACCAAGGCAACATTAATGGTACGACGTTTCCCCAAAGCAATGCGTTTCAGTTCTTCTTCACCCAAACACATATCTTCACTTAATCCTTTATGATAATCGAGCTGCACAGACTCCCGGTGCATTTCCTTTTCACCGACAATTTCAATCATATCAGCTTCTTGACGCCGCAAAGAGATCTCATACCCCATTACCTTATATTTAATAGGATCTTTCAGAGGAGCATTTAACAGTACCTCTACGGTCTTCCCCTTGATAAAGCCCATTTCTACAATTCGCTTACGGAAACCGCCGTGCCCCAGTACCTTAACGATTACACCTTTTTCACCGGTTTTCAATTCGGACAAACGCATAGTCTTCTGCCTTTCATTATTTTTGTCGCAAAGATAAAAGATAAGTTCATATCGCACAAATAATTTAGAATGTTTTTAAATAAGAGGGGTTAAGGAAACAAACGTCGGGCAACGTTTTCACGCAGAAATGACAGAAATCAAGAAGAAATATGTATATTTGCCCTATGGAAAAAGAAAAAGTAGCACAATATATTAACCAAAAGCAACTCTTTGTGCCAACAGACAAAGTACTCGTTGCCTTGAGTGGCGGTGCAGACTCCGTTGCTCTATTGTGCTTACTGAAAGATTTAGGCTATGATTGCGAAGCAGCGCACTGTAATTTCCACCTTCGCGGTGAAGAATCTGACAGGGATGAAGCATTTGTCCGCCAACTATGCGCAAAGCAGCAAATACGACTACACACCATCCATTTCGATACTATACGTACAGCCGAAGAACGGCACATCTCCATTGAAATGGCAGCTCGGGAATTGCGTTATGAATGGTTTGAAAAAATACGACAGGAAAGCAATGCCGACATCATTGCCGTAGCCCATCATCAGGACGATAGCGTAGAAACCCTTCTATTAAATTTAATCCGCGGTACAGGAATCAACGGATTACGGGGAATACGCCCCAAGAATGGGTACATCGTACGCCCTCTGCTCTGTTTGGACCGTAAAGAAATCACTAACTACCTGAACCGCATAGGACAAGATTACGTGATAGACAGCACCAATCTGCAAGACGAATATACCCGTAACAAAATACGCCTGAACTTACTTCCTATGATGCAGGATATCAACCCTTCCGTCAAAGAAAGTATTCTCAATACCGCTGAACATCTGAACGAAGCATCTGTCATATACCAACGGGGCATAGATGAAGGAATAAAACGGGTGCAAACCCCCAAAGGCATACTTATTGATGCCCTGATGCAAGAACCTGCTCCTGAAACATTATTGTTTGAAATTTTACACCCGCTTGGTTTCAATGCAGCCCAAGTCAAAGACATATACCGAACCTTAAACGGACAGTCGGGAAAAGCCTTTTCATCAAAACATTGGCGTGTTGTAAAAGACCGTAAATATTTGCTGATTGAAGCATATCAACAAGTAGCAGAACCCGTACTGACAATGAAAGAATATGCCTTTACCCCCGATTTTATTATCCCTCGTGATAAGGGAACCGCCTGCTTCGATGCAGACAAGCTTCTACATCCTCTATCTCTGCGACTCTGGCAACAAGGAGATTCTTTTATCCCATTCGGCATGAAAGGCAGAAAGAAAGTAAGCGATTACATGACCGACCGAAAATTTTCCCTTTTACGCAAAGAGCAACAATGGGTATTGTGTTGTGGCAAAGAAATCATTTGGCTGGTAGGCGAAAGAACAGACAACCGTTTCCGCATCGACTCCTCCACACGCCGCATACTCACAATCCATCTTCTCTCCCCCCTGTCATAAAATGACCCTGTTTTCCTTCTGTCTTTTAAAGCAATCGGCAAGTAAAACAGCAAATGGCGTATCAAAGGTACGGGCTTTCTGCGGACACCCCTTTACACAAGCACAACAACGGATGCACTTTTCTATATCAGTACTGCACTCATCACCTTTCCCAATAGCTCCTGCGGGACAATGTGTCGCACAATATCCACAGTGATTGCAAAGTTCCACATCAACTGCCGGAATACGAGGCATGGGCACACCACTTTTACGTAGCTTCACCACTTTTCGCAAAAAGCGGAATAACGGGAAAAATGCCTGATGAGGACGTTGAATACGATTAACATCAACAGTATACAACCTATCCATACCAGCGGCAGTTTCAATCTTAGTACGTATTTTTGCACCAAAATTTTCTGCAAACCGCAAATCATCTGCATCCGGCCGACCTACAGCTATAGGATTCTTATCTGTACTATATGAATGTTCTCCTACAAATGTAGCCCCTGCAATCACTTTAAAACCTCTTTCCGATATAAAAGCGTCCAGTTCTGCCAATGCTTTTTCATAAGCACGGTTTCCATAAACCACAGCCAGCACCACCGGAGCACCGGAAGTATGGATACACTTCATCCGCTCCAATGCCAGAGGTGCGACTTTTCCTCCATACACAGGAACTGTAACCACCACTAATGTAGTTTCGGGAATTTCCAACTTTTCAGCCGGATGCAAAGTCAAATCCGTTTTTGTGATTTCCGAAAGACCTGTACCGCGAACAATTGCCTCACCCACTTGTTTAGAAGTGTGGGTAGGTGAAAAAGTAATCAAATGAACTGCATATATATTCATAAATCTATTTCTTGATGATAATGAAGCAAAGATAAACTTTTAAAATTAAAAAAAAGACGATTTATTTATGAAACCAAAAATAATTATTACCTTTGCACCGTTGAAACATTCTGTCACTCTTTACTGAGGTAAGGTTTGTTAGTCAGATTTCCGGTTCAATAATAAATATCCCTATTAAATCATAATTTACAAGGTAGACTTACCAAATAAGTAAAAACCATTCACACATATACTGTATGTATAATATTATTCAATTAAACGACAAGAATTTGTCGGAATTGCAAGCTATTGCCCAAGAGTTGGGTATCAAAAAAACTGATTCTCTCAAAAAAGAAGAGCTCGTTTATAAAATACTTGACGAGCAAGCTATTGCAGGAGCAACCAAGAAAGTAGCAGCCGACAAATTAAAAGAAGAACGTAAGGGAGACAAACAAAAACGTTCTCGCGTAACGGTCAAGAAAGAAGGAGCCGACAAGGTGTTCACAACCAACAAAAATGGAGACCTTACAAAAGGAAAAAACGAAGAAACGCCGGTCTCACAAGCTGCTGTACAAGCTGCAGAAGCCGCAAAAGAACCGGTTGCTGCTGCTCCTGTAGCAGAAGCTGAAACTCCCAAACGTAAACCGGGACGTCCTCGTAAAATAAAACAAGAAGCAGTTCCAGCTACCGAAGCGTCCAAGACACCTAAAACCGTTCAGACAGAAGCTAAAGCAGAAATCACAGAGCCCCAAAAGGCAGAACTCAAAAAAGTTGCTGCAATCCCCCAACCCCAACCCACACCGGATGAAAGTCCTATCTTATCGGAAGTAGAAGACGATTTTATCCCTATAGAGGACCTGCCTACGGAAAAAATAGAATTACCATCAGAACTCATCGGAAAATTTGAAGCTACTAAAGCAGAAACTCCCGTTCCTGCTGCAGAACAACCGCAACAACAGCGTCCCCGTCTCCGTCCCCGCGAAAGCAATACTCCATATAACAATAATCGTAACAACAATAACAGTCAACGTCCTGCACAGCAGCAACAGCGTCCCACCCAGCAACAAAACAATAATGAAAACAATGTTGCTCCCGAACGCAAACCTACAATAGAACGTGAAAAGGCATACGAATTCGACGATATACTTACCGGAACCGGTGTATTGGAAATCATGCAAGACGGCTATGGTTTTCTGCGTTCATCCGATTACAATTACCTTTCTTCTCCCGACGATATCTACGTTTCACAATCACAAATCAAGTTATTCGGCTTAAAGACCGGTGATGTTGTGGAAGGCGTTATCCGTCCCCCCAAGGAAGGTGAGAAATACTTCCCGCTGGTAAAGGTATCCAAAATTAACGGGCGTGATCCGGCTTTTGTACGCGATCGTGTACCATTTGAACATCTTACCCCACTTTTTCCTGATGAGAAATTCAAACTTTGCAAAGGAGGATATTCTGATTCCATGTCTGCTCGCGTAGTAGATCTTTTCGCTCCCATCGGCAAAGGACAACGTGCATTAATTGTAGCACAGCCCAAAACAGGTAAGACTATCTTAATGAAAGACATTGCCAATGCCATTGCAGCCAATCACCCGGAAGTTTACATGATTATGCTGTTGATTGACGAACGTCCGGAAGAAGTAACCGATATGGCACGTACTGTAAACGCAGAGGTCATCGCCTCCACTTTCGACGAACCGGCAGAACGTCACGTAAAAATCGCAGGCATTGTTTTGGAGAAAGCCAAGAGAATGGTAGAATGCGGACACGACGTTGTCATTTTCCTTGACTCAATAACCCGTTTAGCACGTGCTTATAATACCGTTTCCCCAGCCTCAGGCAAAGTACTGTCCGGTGGTGTGGATGCCAATGCACTGCACAAACCCAAACGTTTCTTCGGTGCTGCCCGCAATATTGAGGGAGGCGGTTCGTTAACTATCCTTGCAACGGCACTTATCGATACCGGTTCTAAGATGGATGAAGTAATCTTTGAAGAATTCAAGGGTACAGGTAATATGGAGTTACAGCTCGACCGTAACCTGTCCAACAAACGTATCTTCCCGGCTGTCAACATCGTTGCTTCCAGTACTCGTCGTGACGACTTGCTACAAGATAAGCAAACATTGGATCGTATGTGGATTCTCCGCAAATACCTTGCCGACATGAATCCGATAGAAGCAATGGATTTCGTAAAAGACCGTTTGGAAAAAACCAAAGACAATGATGAATTCTTAATGAGCATGAACAGCTAAGTTCTTATTAGAAACAAGAAATAGCAACAAGAAATAAAAAGAGCGGGATAATTGTATTATTCCGCTCTTTTTTAATTATTTTTGCCACACGTTATTATTTCTTTCGTGTAATGAAAAGAACAAGAAGGTGAAAACATATAGAACAAACATAATCTTAATCTTTTTATTGCTTGGGATATACCCCTGGGCTTTTTCTGTTTCAAAAGCTACGAACAACCAGCATCTTCATCTTATCAAGGAGTTGATGGACAACAATCTGGCCTATTCCAAAGATGCAACACCAGCTGACATCATTCAATGGGAAGATGAAATCGTGGACATCTTCCGCCAAAAGAAAGATTACAAACATATGTTTCTCATGAAACAGATGGCTGTGTATGCTTATTCCTTTCGGGCTCAAATATCCGAAGCCTTGAAAAAAGCCAATGCCATGATGACCGAAGCTCGATTAATGGAATGCAACATAGGTATTTCCCTGTCTTATTTTGCGTTTGGAGACATCTACCTCAATGCCGGCATGAGATCTGAAGCCAAAGAGGAGTATGAAAAAGCAATCAAGATTTTGAAGAAAATACCCGATACGGAGAAAGTACAGGAGAAAATATTCATACAATTAATCCCTACTCTCATCAAACTCAAGCGTATGGACGAAGCCAAAGCCTATTTAGAGCGCATGAGTGAAATTTACAAGAACAGGCATCTGAATCCTTTTCTTCTTTATGCCTATCAGGCCTACTATTACCTGCGTAACAATGACTTGGATAAAGCCCGGCAATACATCAGTGAAGCTGAAAATACTAACAACCGGATGCCTTCTTCTTTCCATACCAGCATCTTGAGATATATGCAGGCTGAATATGCGCGAGAAACCGGAGATTATACAAAAGCAGCTAAAATATTTATAGAACTTGCCAGCAAATCCAACAATGTAGATGTATATAATAATTATCTAAAAATTCGAAAGAAGATAGCTTACATACATAAAGAATTAGGACAGTACAAAGAGGCTTGCGAAGCATATCATACTATTAGGGCCACACGTGACTCTATCGATGCTCATAGTTACACTTCTCAAATAAACTTACTACATATTGTATATCAAGTAGACCGTCTTGAATTGGACAATCAAGCACAGAGAAACCGAATATTATTTTATCTGATCATAGGCAGTATCATCATCCTGAGTATATTTGCGATCTTTGCTTTCCGCATAAAAAAGGGAAACAAACACTTGGCGGTATCCAGACAAAAGCTGGACAAAGCACAAAAAAATGCAGAGAATTCTATTCGCACCAAAAGCCTGTTCCTGTCGAATATGAGTCACGAAATACGTACTCCCTTAAACGCACTTTCCGGTTTTTCTTCCATACTGACCGATAGTAATATAGATACAGAGATACGCAAACAATGCAATGACATTATTCAGCAAAATTCAGATTTATTATTAAAGTTAATAGACGATGTAGTAGACCTATCCAGTCTGGAGAGAGGAAAAATGCAATTTCATTTCGGAATTCATGACGCCATTTTCCTTTGTCAAAACGTTATTGACACCGTAGACAAAATAAAGCAAACAGCCGCTACTGTTACGTTTCAAACTTCTTTAAAGAAGCTTGAACTATACACTGATGAAGCTCGCTTGCAACAATTGCTTATAAACTTACTCATCAATGCGACCAAGTTCACAACAGAAGGCAGCATAACTCTTACATTGGATATGCAGGACAATATGGCATTATTCTCAGTAACCGATACCGGATGCGGGATTGCTCCTGAAAAACAAGACAAAATATTTAACCGTTTTGAGAAGCTGGACGAGAATGCGCAAGGAAGTGGGTTAGGGCTGTCTATCTGCCAGCTGATTGTTGAGCACTTTGGCGGCAAAATTTGGATTGACACTGATTACAAGGATGGTTCACGGTTTGTATTTACGCACCCTATCCAACCTACCACCATCAATAATAAAGAGAAGGAAGCACAATGAGAAGATTACTATTCATACTGTTCTTTACCCTGCAAATATTTTCCGGTTGGAGCAAAGATTATACGTCATCAATTACTGACAGCTTACTGACAGTACTACCCACATTACCTCACGACATCACTCGCTTAAAAGTACTTCAACAAATAATATTATCTTCTCAAGGCACTTCTCACGCACTCAAATACGCTCAAGAGCTATACAAAGAAGCACAATTACAAAACAATAAACTGCATATGTGCGATGGTGCATATTTCCAGATTCTCTATTATTATAACAATGACGGCGAACAAGACAGCATAAGTAAATGGGTTGACTTGATAAAACCCATAGCCCAAAGTATTCAATACTGGAAAGTCTACTTCGATTCACAAAAGTTACTTATCAATACCTATATATACAATTACCAATACGAATATGCTTTTAACGAAGCATCCAAAATGTTGGAAAAAGCTCAAAGCATAAAGAGTGTGACCGGAGAAGTTTCCGCCTACCAATGCTTGGCCAACATCTACCACGAAACTAACCGCTGGAAAGATGAAGACAAAGTGCTCAAAAGGCTCTACGAGTTATTACCACAAGTTACTCATCCCGGTACACAAATTAATATTTTGAGTCAGCTTATCGCTTTCAGCAAACAAGTAAAAAACTATACCGACCTCAAAACATATTTAGACAAGACCCGAAAAGTACTGGACGATATAATACACAACAATCCGGCAGTATTAAACAGCATGTCCAGTCAATATCTGTACGTAGAAATGTATTACACTTATCTATATATAGAGACCGGCAATAAAAAACTGGCAGAAAAGCATTATGAAAAATGCTCTTCATACATTACTCCTAACACTTTCCTACCCTACTTGGTTATTTATCAGAATATGGCAATCGCATATCATCTCTCCCTCAAAGAATATGACACAGCTCTTGCCATTGCCGATAGCGCAATCCGTTTTGTACAAAAAAACAATTTCGACATATCTGATTATGCTGAAGAAACAGGCTATAAAGCCGACATCCTGAAAGCAATGGGACGGTATGCCGAAGCATTACCACTCTATGAAAAGGCTACTCAAATAGAGGACTCTTTAAGTGTCGCTGTATCCAGCCAACAATTGGAAGAAATAAAAGAATCTTATCACTTCAACCAACTAATATTGGAGCAAGGACGGTTAAAAGGATATATACAAATTATTATTTTAGCGGTAGTAGCTATCATATTAATATTATGTATCACTTACACAATACGCATTAGCCGAATACGACGAGAGCTTAAACTTTCCGAAAAAGAGACACAAGAAGCTACCCGGAAAACAGAAGAAGCCAATGAACAGAAAAGCCGCTTCCTATCCAACATGAGCCACGCTATTCGCGTACCACTTAACAGCGTAGTTGGCTTTTCACAACTCATAGCCACTGATACAGACATCAATGAGAAAAGCCGTAAGGAATATTCTGATATCATACAACAAAACACAGAAAAACTGATGTTATTGGTAAACAATGTTTTGGATTTATCAAGGCTGGAAGCCGACATGATGAAATATCAGTTGACCAACTATGACGTAGTCCAACTTTGTAATGATGCCGTATGCTCCGCACAAATGCAAAATAGCAATCTGCACATTCGCTTCCAAAGTTCGGTACAAGAGTATATTATACACACTGACTGCAACCGGATAATGCAAATGATAATCAGTACACTAACGGGCCCTTTAACAGTCCAAGAGCACAATGAAGTCCATTTCAGTTTAGATAAAAGTGAAGATATTTTATACTTCAAAGTAATCAACTCACCTTTAGCTGACAGAAAACATAATGGTCAGGAAAGTTCTATACGGCATGAAATCAACCGTTTGTTGCTAAAGCATTTTGGTGGTACTTATCAAGTTCTCGCTGATGCACCGGAAGGTCCGACCATTCTTTTCACCTATCCTGCTGCAAGGTTGCAATAATATTCTGCCTTTAAAAGAAGGCAGTTACAGGTATTTTTTGTACTTTTGCGCCTCAATAAGAGTAAATTGTAATTTAGTAATTGTAATAAGATAATATGTTCGATAATTTAAGCGAGAGACTTGAGAGGTCGTTTAAAATTTTGAAAGGTGAAGGTAAAATCACCGAGATTAATGTAGCGGAAACACTGAAAGACGTGCGTAAAGCACTTCTAGATGCCGACGTAAACTATAAAGTTGCCAAGAACTTCACCGATACCGTTAAGGAAAAGGCTTTGGGACAAAACGTACTGACAGCCGTAAAACCCAGCCAATTAATGGTAAAAATCGTACACGATGAGTTAACGCAACTCATGGGTGGTGAAACAGCGGAAATCAATATAGACTCCAAACCGGCTGTTATTTTGATGTCCGGTCTGCAGGGTTCCGGTAAGACAACTTTCTCCGGAAAGTTGGCACGCATGTTGAAAACTAAAAAGAACAGGAAGCCTTTATTGGTAGCCTGCGACGTATACCGTCCCGCTGCCATCGAACAGTTACGCGTACTGGCAGAGCAGATTGAAGTACCCATGTACTCCGAACCGGACAGCAAAGACCCGATAGCCATAGCCCAAAACGCCATACAGGAAGCTAAAGAAAAAGGATATGATCTCGTAATCGTCGACACAGCCGGTCGTTTGGCGGTAGACGAAGAGATGATGAACGAAATTGCTGCAATCAAGGCTGCCATTAACCCAAACGAAATCTTGTTTGTGGTAGACTCCATGACCGGTCAGGATGCCGTAAACACCGCCAAAGAATTCAATGAGCGTTTAGACTTCAATGGTGTGGTATTGACCAAGTTGGATGGTGATACCCGCGGTGGTGCCGCTCTTTCTATCCGGTCCGTAGTAAACAAGCCTATCAAGTTTGTCGGAACCGGCGAAAAGTTGGATGCTATCGATCAGTTCCACCCTGCCCGTATGGCCGACCGCATTCTCGGTATGGGTGACATCGTATCATTGGTGGAGCGCGCACAAGAGCAATATGATGAAGAAGAAGCCAAACGTCTGCAAAAGAAGATTGCGAAGAATCAGTTCGACTTCAACGACTTCCTGAGTCAGATTGCGCAAATCAAGAAAATGGGTAATCTGAAAGAACTTGCTTCCATGATACCGGGAGTTGGCAAAGCCATCAAGGATATTGATATTGATGACAACGCTTTCAAGAGCATCGAAGCAATCATCTACTCCATGACCCCGGAAGAACGCAGCAACCCGGCAATTCTGAACGGATCACGTCGTCAACGTATCGCTAAAGGTAGCGGCACAAATATTCAAGAAGTAAACCGCTTACTGAAACAGTTTGACCAGACCCGTAAAATGATGAAAATGGTGACCGGCAGCAAAATGGGCAAGATGATGCCGAAACTGAAAAGATAAGAAAAAAGTCTCTGCACATACATCCCGCCGATTTCATATATTAAATGAAATCGGCGGGATTTTTGCTTTATTCGGTTATTTAGTCTACTTTTGCGAATAATGCTATGCAAATAATAACTAATACAACAATATTGAATATGACACTAATTGACGGAAAAGCAATTTCCGAACAAGTAAAACAGGAAATTGCAGCAGAAGTAGCTGATATAGTGGCACGCGGCGGAAAACGTCCTCACTTGGCAGCTATCCTTATAGGACACGACGGTGGCAGCGAAACCTATGTAGCCGCCAAAGTAAAAGCTTGTGAAGTATGCGGATTCAAATCCTCGCTAATTCGTTATGAGGCAGATGTAACGGAAGAAGAGTTACTGGCGAAAGTGCGCGAGCTGAATGAGGATGCAGATGTAGACGGTTTTATCGTCCAACTACCCTTACCCAAACATATCTCGGAACAGAAAGTGATCGAAACCATCGACTATCGCAAAGACGTGGACGGCTTCCATCCTATCAATGTAGGACGTATGTCCATAGGGCTGCCTTGCTACGTTTCCGCAACCCCCAACGGTATTCTCGAGCTACTGAAAAGATACAAAATAGAAACTTCCGGAAAGAAATGTGTTGTACTGGGACGCAGCAACATCGTAGGTAAACCTATGGCTGCCCTCATGATGCAAAAAGCTTACCCGGGTGACGCCACGGTAACCGTTTGTCACAGCCGCAGCAAGGATTTGGTAAAAGAGTGCCAAGAAGCCGATATTATTATCGCAGCATTGGGGCAACCCAACTTCGTAAAAGCGGAAATGGTGAAGGAAGGTGCAGTTGTTATTGACGTAGGTACTACTCGTGTACCGGACACAACCAAAAAATCCGGCTTCAAACTGACCGGTGACGTCAAGTTCGATGAGGTTGCTCCAAAATGTTCATTCATCACTCCTGTGCCCGGTGGTGTAGGTCCGATGACCATTGTCTCCTTAATGAAAAACACACTTCTGGCAGGCAAGAAAGCTATTTACCAATAACAAGGATGATGAAAGCCCTCATCACCCTTATCTCTCTACTATATAGTGTAACCCTTTCCTCGCAGGAAAGGATTACACTATTATTTGTAGGAGACTTGATGCAACATCAAGCACAAATAGATGCTGCCCGTACTTCCGGCGGGAAATATGATTACTCCTCTTATTTCTCCCTCGTAAAGAAAGAAATCTCCCGTGCCGATATTGCAATAGGCAACCTTGAAGTAACTCTCGGTGGAAAACCCTACCGAGGTTATCCCACTTTCAGTGCACCCGACGAATATCTGCAAGCTATCAAAGATGCAGGATTCGATGTTCTTCTTACCGCAAACAACCATTGTCTGGATCGTGGCAAGAAAGGACTGGAACGTACTATCGCGCAAATGGATTCTCTCTCCATACCCCATGCAGGCACTTACCGTAACAGCATGGAACGCAGGCAACACTATCCTCTTTTCATCCGGAAAAAAGGTTTTTGCATAGCTATACTCAACTACACTTACGGTACTAATGGAATCAAAGCATCTGCGCCCAACATTGTCAATTATATCAACAAAGAAACAATTCTAAAGGATATACATAGTGCTCAAGCCGTACGTCCGGACGCCATTATAGCCTGTATGCATTGGGGAGAAGAATATCAATCACTCCCTAATCACGCGCAACGCGAACTTGCTGACTGGCTGCTGGAACAAGGAGTAACCCATATTATTGGTTCACACCCACACGTAATCCAGCCTATGGAATTACGCAAGGATGGCAATCAACAACATGCTGTTGTCTATTCTTTAGGAAACTTCATCTCCAACATGAGTACCGCAAATACGGACGGTGGCCTTATCTTTACGCTAGAACTTGAAAAATATCCTCTTCCCAATCCTATTCATCCATTGCAAAACAATTTGAGTTATTCACCGTCACTCAAGCCTTTTGTCTCTTCTTTTCCATTCTCCCGTGTCATCCGGTGTGGATATACCTTGGTGTGGACCGCTCGTCCCACTCTCACTGGAGAAAAAAATTACATTTTATATCCTTCCTACTCATCGGCTGACAACTTACCGGAATCGGCTCGTAATCGCCTGAATATCTTTATAAAAAACTCACGAAATCTCCTATTACAGCACAACACAGGAATTTATGAGAATAACAAATAGCTATTTTTAATTGAAAATATTCATCGAAATATTTGTAATATCAAAGATTATCCCTATCTTTGCACCGCATTTAAGAAATGCAACAACATGGTGACTGTAGTTCAGTTGGTTAGAGCGTCAGATTGTGGTTCTGAATGTCGAGGGTTCGAGTCCCTTCAGTCACCCCAAAAGATAAGAGGAAATTCAGAGATGATTTTCCTCTTTTTTATTGTAAATAAGGCTTTTACGGGTAGATTGACTCCACTAAAATATAATCTGAATGACACTATAATAAATTCTAAAATATTCGCATACAAAAACACGGGTATCAGGAGCTGATGCCGCCCCTATACATATAAGGATAAGAAGATACTAACCGTCAGCTATCCATAAAGAAACATACACACTCCTGTTTTCAAACACCCACTTCTTAGGAGAAAAGCTTGCTCATATAGGAAATAAGCCGTATCTTTACGCTCAAGATGAACATCTTTAGGTTAAAGACCGCCATCTCCAGCCTAAAGATACATATCTTTAAACTGAAGATACAGTTTAAAGCATAGGTTAAGCCTCCTCGGTAAGCAAGTCTGCCTACTTCTGTCCCTATCCCATGCCACTTCTTCCTTAGCCCTATGCAGGACGGACATCAATCACCGAATTATCAACCCGTAAACAACAAGAAATATCATGGCAGAATATCAAATGCAGACCTCTAATCTTCCCAACGAAGACGGCGAAAAAATACTCTTCCCCCGCATCAAGATTTGGGGACAAGTAGACTTGGATTACCTTGCACAACACATCAACTACGCCAGCACTTTCACTCCCGGCGACATCGTCGGACTGGTAAAATCACTCACCCAAGCCATAGCCCGTGAAATGGGGCAAGGGCACTCGGTGAAAGTGGACGGACTGGGTGTATTCACTCCCTCATTAGGGCTGCGCGAAGGCTTTGAACGGGAAAGCGCCGAACAAGGCGGACAAAAACGCAACGTAAGAAGTATCTGTGTGGACAACATCAACTTCCGTGCAGACAAGGATTTTATCTACGAGACAGGACGGAGTTGCATACTGGACCGCTCTAAATGGAAGTTCCGGTACTCTTCCTCACGCTACACCGCCGAACAACGGCTGAAACTGGCGCAGGACTATTTAGAGTCACATCCGTTACTGAAAGTAGGTGATTACTGCGAACTGACAGGACTACTGCGCAACGCCGCTGCACAAGAGCTGAAACAGTGGAGCGAAATGCCTGAAAGCGGAATCGGCCATACTGGCAGAGGGTCACACAAGATATATATCAAGCGAACAACAGACTAACCTATTCTTCCACCTGCATCGCCACAATCTCCTGCAACGCCACCACAGCCTCTTCCACGGTAGTGACATCCTTCACCACCATACTCCGCTTGTTATTCTGCTCCCGCAGGTCGCAACGGCGGGTGTATTTCATCATGTAGGCAATGACTTTGCCGAAAGCCCGGCTCTGATAGTAAGGGCTGTCCGGATTGGAGACAAAGAACAGCGTCATACGACCACCTTTGAGGAACACCTTCTCCGTTCCCAGACGTGCCGCAAGACGGCGTAGGGGAACGATACGGAGCAACTCTTCCGTTTCGGGGGGAATAGGTCCGAAACGGTCTTCGAGGCGGGCGCGGAAGGCGTCTACATCCTTGTCCAGCGTCAGACCGTCCAGTTCGCGATAGAGCAACATACGCTCACTGCTACCGGTGACGTAAGTGGCGGGCAGCAACAATTCAAGATCGCTCTCTACCTGGCACTCGTCTACAAATTGCTCGCCGCTGATAGTGCCGTCGCCTTTCAGTTCGTCGGCATAGAGATCGGCAAACTCGTCGGTCTTCAGCTCATGTACGGCTTCGGACAATATCTTCTGATAAGTTTCGTAACCCAAGTCGGCAATGAAGCCGCTTTGCTCTGCGCCAAGCATATTGCCCGCACCGCGAATGTCGAGGTCCTGCATGGCGATGTGGATGCCGCTGCCTAAGTCGGAGAAGTTCTCGATGGCCTGCAAGCGGCGTTTGGCTTCCGGCGTAAGCGAGGACAAGGGAGGAGCCAGCAAGTAGCAGAAGGCCTTTTTATTGCTGCGCCCCACACGACCGCGCATCTGGTGCAGGTCGCTCAAGCCGAAATTCTGCGCCTGATTGATGATGATGGTATTGGCATTCGGTATGTCGATGCCGCTCTCAATAATGGTAGTGGCGAGCAATACGTCATAATCATAATTGACAAAGTCGAAAATAATCTTTTCCAGTTCGGCAGGTTCCATTTGCCCGTGACCGATGCATACACGGCAATCGGGGATGTTGCGCTCTATCATCGCTTTCAGTTCAGAGAGATTGGAAATGCGGTTGTTTACAAAGAACACCTGTCCGTTGCGGCTCATTTCGAAGTTGATGGCATCGGTGATAATCTCATCGCTGAACGTATGCACTTCCGTCTGAATGGGATAACGGTTGGGCGGCGGCGTCTGGATGACGCTCAAATCGCGCGCACCCATCAGGGAGAACTGTAAGGTGCGGGGAATGGGTGTGGCGGTCATGGTCAGGGTATCCACGTTCACTTTCAGTTGGCGGAGCTTCTCCTTGACGGAGACACCGAACTTCTGTTCTTCGTCGATAATCAGCAAGCCGAGGTCTTTGAACTTAACGTCTTTACCCAGAATGCGGTGGGTTCCGATAAGGACATTCACCTCACCGTCCGCAAGACCCTTGATAACGGCTTTGACCTGTGCCGCCGTCCGGGCACGGCTCAGATATTCCACACGGCAAGGCAGGCCTTTCAGACGTTCCTTAAAAGTCTGGAAATGCTGATAGGCAAGAACGGTGGTGGGAACGAGGACGGCAACCTGTTTATTGTCCGCCACCGCCTTGAAAGCGGCACGCACGGCAACCTCGGTCTTGCCGAAGCCTACGTCGCCGCATACCAGCCTATCCATGGGGCGGGCGCTTTCCATATCCGCCTTTACGTCGGCGGTTGCCTTGCTTTGGTCGGGGGTATCCTCGTAAATGAAAGACGCTTCCAGTTCCCGTTGCAGAAAACTGTCGGGGCTGTATCGAAAGCCCTTCTCCTCGCGCCGTTGCGAATAGAGCTTTATCAGGTCGCGGGCTATATCCTTAATCTTGGTTTTGGTGCGGTCTTTCAATTTCTCCCATGCACCGGTACCCAGCTTGTTGAGGCGGGGGGCTTCACCGTCTTTGCCTTTGTACTTGGAAACCTTATGCAAAGAATGGATGGAGACAAAGACCACATCGTCATTCTGATAGACCAGACGCATCACTTCTTGCGTCGTATCTCCGTTAGGAATACGCACCAGTCCCGTGAAACGTCCCACGCCGTGGTCGGTATGCACCACGTAATCTCCGGGAGTAAACTGGTTCAACTCCTTCAGGCTCAAAGCCACCTTGCCGCTACGGGCTTTATCGCTTTTCAGGTTGTATTTGTGAAAACGGTCGAACAGCTGGTGGTCGGTAAAGATGCAGAGACGCAAAGTATCATCGGCAAAACCCTCATGCAAGGTACGCTCAACGGAGGTAAAGGATATATCATCTCCCCGGTCTTCAAAGATAGCACGGATACGGTCGGTTTGTTTCAGGCTGTCACTGCATATATAGAGGGTGTAGTTGCGGGAAAGATAGTCGTGGAAACTTTCCGCCACCAAGTCGAAATTCTTATGGAAGATAGGTTGTGCGGCGGTACTGAATGACACTGTCGCATCCGGTGTTCCTGTAGGCTTCGCGCCGAATTCCATACGGCGGAAATCGAGTGCACGCAAGGTAAATTCTCCCCCGTCAATCAACTTTCCTTCCAGAGAGATTGCACCGTTTTCTTCGGCCTCGCGGGCGGCAATGGCAGCAGCGGTCAGCGATTCATCGTGAACGGTCTGAATGCGCTCACGCAACCAGAGGAAATCACGCATCGCCAGCAAGGTGTCCGGCCGAAGGAAATCCAAGAAAGATACCATTCCGCCATTGCCGCCCTGCTCCAAGCTACGGCTCAAATCGGGGACTATGACAATATCTTCTTTCTTCTCTTTGGAAAGCTGGCTCTCCACCTCAAAAGTACGGATGCTCTCCACTTCATCTCCAAAGAAGTCTATACGGAAAGGAAATTCGGAAGAAAAGGAAAATACATCGATAATGCTGCCGCGCACGGCATATTGCCCCGGCTCGTACACATAATCCACGTACTCGAAACCGTAACTGCGCAGCACCTCCGTAACAAAGTTCATATCCACCTTTTCGCCCGTATGGAGTTTCAAGGTTTTATCTCCCAGTTCCTTACGGGAAACAACCTTTTCTGCCAGCGCATCCGGATAGGTAACTACACAAAGCCCTTCCTCGCCTTTCTGCAGGCGGCTCAGCACTTCCGTACGGAGAATCTCGTTAGCGGCATCTTTCTGCCCGTATTTTATGGCACGGCGGAAGGAGGAGGGGAAGAACAACACCTGTTCGGTTCCCAAAATCTGTGTCAGGTCGTGATAGAAATATCCGGCTTCTTCCAAATCGCCGAGGATAAAAACAAACGGACATTCCGCCCGCTGTACCAGCACGGACGAAAACAGCGAAGCGGCAGAAGCGCACAAGCCGCTACAATAAAGATGACGGACGGAATTGTCCTTTAGCAGCCTGCACACACCCTCTACATTGAGATGGGCGGCATATAATTGTTGCAGTTCGGTAATAATCATTGTTACGGTGAATTTCCGTTGCAAAAATACATAAATAATCCTTAGTTTTGTCTGTAAGTAATAGAAAAGCACTACATTTGTTCCCATTAATAAGCCCCATATATTTTCAATGAATATGCAGACATCAGACAGTATTGTCATCATCCCCACCTACAACGAACGGGAAAACATCGAGAATATCATCCGTGCCGTTTTTGCCTTGGAGCACGGATTCCACATACTTATCATCGAAGACGGCTCACCCGACGGCACAGCCGCTATCGTAAAAGACTTGCAGCAGGAGTTTTCCGACCGCCTGTTTATGGTGGAACGCAAAGGAAAGCTGGGTTTGGGCACGGCCTACATAGCCGGATTCAAATGGGCGTTGCAACGCGACTATGAATATATATTCGAAATGGATGCCGATTTCAGCCACAACCCCAAAGACCTACCCCGCCTCTACCGGGCTTGTGCCGAAGAAGGGGCGGATGTGGCTATCGGCTCACGCTACGTCAGCGGCGTGAATGTGGTGAACTGGCCTATGGGACGTGTACTGATGTCTTATTTCGCCTCCAAATATGTACGTATCATTACGGGGCTGCCCATCCACGATACCACTGCCGGCTTTGTGTGCTACCGCCGCAGGGTATTGCAGACCATCAATCTGGACGGCATCCGCTTTAAAGGCTATGCTTTCCAGATAGAAATGAAGTTCACCGCTTATAAATGCGGGGCGAATGTGAAGGAAGTACCGGTTATCTTCATCAACCGCGAACTGGGAACATCCAAGATGAACAGCAGCATTTTCGGAGAAGCCGTGTTCGGAGTTATCCGGCTGAAGTGGAATAGCTGGTTTCATAAATATCCAAACTTAAAAAACTAAAGATATGAAAAGGACGCTGATACACAACGCTACGATTGTCAACGAAGGACAGTCCATCCAAGGTTCGGTCGTTATAGAAAACGGACGCATCGCCGAAGTTCTCACCAACTGGAAACCTCTCTCCGCTCCTTGTGAAGAAGTGATTGACGCAACAGGCTGCTACCTGTTGCCCGGCATCATTGACGACCACGTGCATTTCCGCGACCCGGGCCTTACCCATAAAGCGGATATCCTGACGGAAAGCCGTGCGGGAGCCGCCGGCGGTGTGACATCCATTATGGATATGCCCAACACCAATCCGCTGACTGTAACACTGGATGCCCTGAATGCCAAGTTCGACTTGCTGAATGAAAAATGTATCGTCAACCACTCCTGCTACTTCGGTGCAACCAACAATAACTATACGGAATTTGACAAGCTGGACAAACATCGTGTTTGCGGCATCAAGCTGTTTATGGGTTCCAGCACCGGCAATATGCTGGTAGACAAGATGAATAGTCTGCTGAAAATATTCAATGGTACGGATATGCTGATTGCCGCCCATTGCGAAGATCAGGAAATAATAAAAGCCAACATCGAGAAATACAAGACAAAATATCAAGGAGCGGACGAGATTCCCGTCAACGCCCACCCCGGCATCCGCTCCGTTCAGGCTTGTTATACGTCTTCCGATTTGGCTATCCGTCTGGCAAGGATTGCAGGAGCACGCCTGCATATTCTGCACGTGTCCACCGCCAAAGAACTGCGACTATTCAGTGATGAGCCTTTGGAAGACAAGAATATCACATCCGAAGCCTGTGTAGCACATTTACTTTTTTCACTATCTCACTACAACAGTCTGGGCGCACGCATCAAGTGTAATCCTGCCGTCAAACGAAAAGCGGACAGGGAAGCTCTGCGGACGGCTGTCAATTCCGGATTGATTGATGTGATAGCTACCGACCATGCCCCTCACCTGCTGAGTGAAAAAGAGGGAGGCGCACTGAAAGCGATGTCCGGTATGCCCATGATACAGTTTTCTCTCGTCAGTATGCTCGGACTGGTGGACGAAGGAGTTTTCTCATTGGAAACGATTGTCCAAAAAATGTGTCATGCTCCTGCCCGAATATACGGCATCTGTCAACGTGGATATATCCGCGAAGGCTATCAGGCAGACTTAGTGCTGGTACGTCCCAACTCTCCTTGGGAAGTTACTACGGACAAGATTTTGAGTAAATGCGGTTGGAGTCCTTTAGAAGGACATACGTTCAACTGGAAAGTGGAAAAGACATTTGCCAACGGACATCTTGTCTACAATGGCGATACGGTGGATGATTCTTATCGCGGTGAAGAACTGAGATTCGATTACCCGTCAGCCGGAGCGTAATATGTTAACCGATTCAGAGAATAACCTATATATACATCATCAATTGCCAACTATCAATTATAAAGTCCACGAGGTAAGTCCCTACATCAACTGGATTTATTTTTTCCATGCTTGGGGCTTCCAACCCAAGTTTGCGGCAATCGCCAACATTCACGGCTGTGATTCCTGCCGCGCCATGTGGCTTGCGGCTTTTCCACAAGAAGAACGTGCCAAAGCTGCCGAAGCCATGCAACTGTTTAAGGAAGCCAACAGGATACTCAACCGGCTGGATGAATCCCTTACGGTTCAGTGCATCTACAGGCTGTGCCGTGCTAATGCAGAAGGAGACAACCTCATTATTGAAGATACGGTGTTCCCCCTGCTCCGCCAACAGACTCCTCGTCCGGATGGAGGCCCGTTTCTCTGCCTGAGCGACTTCATACGCCCCCTTTCATCCGGAATAGCCGATACGATAGGCCTTTTTGCCTCTTCCATCAGCGCGGAGAGCGAAGGTTACTACCAAGACGACCCTTACAAACATCTCCTTGTACAAACTTTGACAGACCGGCTCGCCGAAGCTGCAACAGAGAAAATGCACGAATATGTACGTAAAGCGGCATGGGGATATGCTCCCGACGAGTCACTCTCCATCCCGGACTTACTGGCTGAGAAATTTCAGGGTATTCGTCCGGCAGTGGGTTATCCTTCCCTGCCCGACCAGTCCGTAAACTTCATACTGGACGAACTCCTGAATATGAAACAAATAGGCATCACGCTAACCGAAAACGGAGCCATGTATCCGCATTCCTCTGTCTGCGGACTTATGTTTTCACATCCCCGGTCACACTATTTTGCCGTAGGCAAGATTGGCGAAGACCAATTGGAAGATTATGCCCGCCGACGCGGTAAGCCGATTGATGAAATGCGAAAGTTTCTTGCAGAAAATCTGAAGAGTTGAATGCTAAAAGTGTGATTTTCCGGTTTCTGTTACGACAAACAAAATAAAAGCGATTCGAGAAACAATACAATGGAAAATATAGAACAAGAGTTTATGTCCGTCATACGGGAATATGAACGCGTTATCTATAAGGTGTGTTACTTATACACCACTCCGAACGCGACTCTTAGCGACCTATATCAGGAAGTAGTGCTCAACATCTGGAAAGCGTTTCCCAAATTCAGAAGGGAATGTAAAATCTCGACATGGATTTACCGTATCGCCTTGAATACCTGTATCAGCTTCATCCGGAAAGAAAAGAACATTCCGGAGATTGTAACCCTCACACAAGAAGCCGACCGCAGCGAAGAGGATGACGAAACGCAAGCCATGTTACGGCAACTCTACCGGATGATAAACCGATTGGGACAACTGGAGAAGTCCATCATCCTGCTTTATCTGGAAGAGAAAAGCTATGAAGAGATTGCCGAAATCACCGGACTGACTGTAACCAATGTGGCCACTAAACTCAGCCGTATTAAAGACAAACTGAAAAAGATGAACAAGGAGGAATAATATATGGAACTGGACGAACTGAAAAAATCATGGAATGCATTGGATGCACAGTTGCAAAAGGAACCTATCGCCGATGAAAAACAAATTAAGGAACTGATTGCAAGCTATAAAACGAATACCCGCCGTAGCCTGGGACGACTCGTAATCCTGCAACGCTTCTCACTCGGAGTGGGTGCGGTCGGTCTGGCTATTATCTTGTTGATATGGCTCCTGCTCCCCACCTTCGGCTTCAACGAACACTTACAAACCAAGACAGCCCTATTCTTGGCCTTCATCACCGCCACTATCCTCGGCGGCATGTGGTGGGACTGGAAAACCTACCTTTGGAACAGGAATACGAGGGTAGACGAAATGTCCGTAGCCGAAGTAAGCCGACGCATGACCACATTCCGCTGCTGGACTCGTTACGAAGTATGGGCAGTGGCTATTTGGGCAGTCATCTTCACCGCACTGTTCTACTGGGTGATGGATTACTATACGATGCCGCTCATAGTACAAGCTATCATGCTGGGATTCTGTATCATATGGGATGTAATCCTCATATATTTCATTTATAAGAAAGTCATCTACAAACACCTCGACAGCATTAAAAAGAATATAGAAGAACTGGAAGATATATGCACCGAATAACCCTTATACTTATCTTATTCCTGCTTTTACCGGATATGTACATCTATTTGGTGTACATTGTTAAGAAAACGCGTAATATCATCTGGCGCAGCGCCTATTGGCTTCCTACCGCCATACTGGTAGCTATATACATCTACTACATCTATCTGACAGGAGATAATGCCCTGTCACATCATCCTCAAAGCATCGGCAGACTGGCGGTGGCGGTAATGTTGTTTGCCGTTCCCAAAACGGTATTTATGCTCTGTTCACTGCTGGGCATATTGATGCGGGGAATCAGCCGGTTGCTGTCATTCATCATTTTCCATACGCCATTCAGGAACCCCCGCTATCCTTTCGTTGCCCACCGGCTTCCTTATACGCTTCTCGGCATAATATTAGGTGCAATCACTTTTACCAATATCCTTTATGGAGCAATGGCGGGTATTACACGTTTTGAAGTAAAGGAGGTGGAATACAGGTCGGCCAATATTCCCAAAGAATTTAACGGTTACCGCATCCTGCAACTGTCAGACATACATATAGGCAGTTGGCAGGGAAAAGAGGAAGCCGTTCAGCATTTGGTAAAGCTGGTGAACGAGCAACAAGCAGATATCATTGTCTTTACCGGTGATTTGGTTAATCAGCAAAGTCACGAACTGGATAATTTCAAAGAAATACTTTCGCAGCTTCATGCACCCGACGGAGTATATTCCGTTCTCGGCAATCATGATTACGGCACATATTACCGTTGGCGCAACAGGAAAGAGGAAGTTGCCAACTTGGAATATTTAATAAGTCAGCAAAAAGAGATGGGTTGGAAAATGCTGAATAACGAGTATGCCATCCTGCGTCACAAAGGTGACAGCATCGCGCTGGTAGGTGTCGAGAATGATGGTGAACCACCTTTCTCACAGTTTGCCGACCTGCCCAAAGCCCTACGGGGAACAGAAGGGATGTTTCGTATTCTGCTCAGCCATAACCCCACCCACTGGCGACGTGAAGTCTTGCCGGACTCTGACATAGAGCTTACCCTTTCCGGGCATACCCATGCCATGCAAATGGAAATGTTAGGGCACTCGTTAGCCTCTCTCATTTATCCGGAATGGTCCGGTATGTACTACGAAGGCAAACGTGCATTATATGTCAATGTCGGCACAGGCTACGTAGGACTGCCTTTCCGCTTTGGCGCATGGCCCGAAATCACCGTTATAAAATTAGTTAGCGAGAAAGAGTAGCAAAATACAAAAAAGGTCTATCTTTGTGGCAATAAAACCCAAAAACCATGAAGATACTCTATAATATTTATCAAGTTTGCTTTGCACTGCCTATATTATTGGTGTTGACTATCCTCACCGCATTAGTCACAATTATCGGTTCACTGCTGGGCGGCGCCCATATTTGGGGGTATTATCCCGGTAAAATATGGTCACAACTGATTTGTTATCTTCTGCTTATTCCGGTAAAAATAAACGGACGGGAGAAACTCCATAAGCGTACTTCCTACGTGTTTGTCCCCAATCATCAGGGTTCTTTCGATATTTTCCTGATTTACGGTTTTCTGGGAAGAAACTTCAAGTGGATGATGAAGAAAAGCCTTCGTAAGATTCCATTTGTCGGCAAGGCTTGCGAAAGCGCCGGACATATCTTTGTAGACCGTTCCAGCCCTCGAAAAGTATTGGCAACTATGAAGCAAGCAGAATCATCGCTTAAAAATGGAGTATCATTAGTGGTATTCCCCGAAGGGGCGCGCACATTCACCGGGCATATGGGATATTTCAAGAGAGGAGCTTTCCAATTGGCGGACGAACTTCAATTGGCGGTAGTTCCCGTTACCATTGACGGTTCGTTCGAGATACTTCCACGTACCGGCAAGTGGATACGCCGCCACCGCATGATACTGACCATCCATGAACCGATTGCCCCCAAAGGGCAAGGCGCGGAAAATATCAAAGCAGCTATGGCTGAAGCATACGCAGCCGTAGAAAGCAGTCTTCCGGAGAAATTTAAAGGAATGATTAAAAACGAAGACCAAGACCGTTAAGGTTCCCAGTCCACACACAGGTTACAGTTTACTGACGGGGAGTGTCAGCCGAAGCGTTTTGCTTGACACGCTGATGTTCCTCAATCAACTGCATATTTTCTTTTGCTTTTGAAAGGAAATCCTTTACCAACTTATTCTGCTTGAACGTTAACGGAGCGGTTCGCATAACATCCTCTATCTGCGGGGTCATGATAGGATACGGCAATGTACTGCACATCATCATAAATACACTCGGACCCAAGACATTTTCATAATTGTCAATGATGAACTGCTTTACATAACTGTTCATTTCCTTCACAAGATTCTCCCCCTCCTGCTCCAACTCCCTATGGACATCTTCCAGATTGGCTCCGTCCAGCACCATACGCGCCTCCTTACGGTCAAGTTCCTCTATCTGCAATTCCAGTGCGTTCCGTTTTTCTATAAACTCATACAACTGGTTGTTGAGAAATGTGCCTTTAGCCGTCAGTTGCGTATTTGAGATGGAAACTTCTATCCTACCGTCTTCCAGCACAAGCGGCATAATCCCCTCATTGTCCATATAAAGAGTAACCATCATCACAGAGTCAACCCTGCCTTTCATGGAGAAAAGCCCGTGAATAACCTCTGCAGAATCAATAGTTACCCATTGACCGTCCCGAAGAGTTTTAAGAAATAACATTTTCCCGTCGAGGCTTGTGACCGAGGAGCTACCCTCCACCTTATACTTCCGGGTACAAGAAGTGAAAAACACGAGTAAAAGCAAAAGAGGCAAAATACGGTTTACACTCATTCTAATCATGCAGGAAACGATTTATGAATTACACGCAGCAAAGGTATTAATATTCCTTATAAACCGGATAGAAAGAAAGGAATTTTCATTTGGTTTACGTATTTTTGCACAATTATAAATAATAAAAAAACGGAAAAAAGACATGTCAACCTATGCTCCTTTTGCCAAACCTCTTTATGTAATGCTCAAACCCGTAGGGGCCGTATGCAACCTTGCATGTGATTATTGTTACTATCTGGAGAAGTCCAAACTGTACGTGAACAATCCCAAACACGTGATGAGTGATGAGTTGCTGGAAAAGTTCATTGAAGAATATATCAATTCGCAAACAATGCCACAGGTGTTGTTCACTTGGCATGGCGGAGAAACCCTGATGCGTCCGTTGGCTTTCTATAAAAAAGCCATGGAACTGCAGAAGAAATATGCCAACGGCCGGACAATAGACAACTGCATACAGACCAACGGGACAATGCTCACCGACGAATGGTGCGAGTTCTTCAAAGAGAACAACTGGTTGGTGGGTGTTTCCATCGACGGCCCGCAGGAGTTCCACGATGAGTACCGCAAGAACAAGCTCGGAAAACCGTCTTTTGTCAAAGTAATGCAAGGCATCAACCTACTGAAGAAACATGGAGTGGAATGGAATGCAATGGCGGTAGTGAATGACTTTAATGCCGACTATCCTCTCGAATTCTATAACTTCTTCAAAGAGATTGGTTCCCGCTATATCCAGTTCGCTCCTATTGTAGAGCGAATTACGCCTCATCAGGACGGACGTCATTTGGCATCATTGGCAGACAAAGAAAAAGCAACGGAACTGGCTGATTTCTCCGTCACCCCGGAACAATGGGGAAACTTCCTCTGCACCCTGTTTGACGAATGGGTGAAGCAAGATGTGGGCACTTACTACATCCAACTGTTCGACTCCACCCTTGCCAACTGGGTAGGCGAGCAACCGGGAGTATGCTCCATGGCAAAAACCTGCGGACATGCCGGCGTAATGGAATTTAACGGTGACGTATATGCTTGCGACCACTTTGTGTTTCCGGAATACAAATTGGGAAATATCTACCAGAAAACATTGGTAGAGATGATGTACAGCGAACAGCAGCAAGCCTTCGGACTGATGAAACAAAAATCACTCCCTACCCAATGCCGGGAATGCGAATGGTTGTTTGCCTGCAATGGCGAATGCCCCAAAAACCGCTTTGCACATACTGCAAGCGGCGAGCCCGGCTTGAACTACCTATGTGCCGGCTACCGGAAATTCTTCAAGCATGCAGCCCCTTACATGGACTTTATGAAACAGGAATTACTGAATCAGTGTCCGCCTGCCAATATCATGGAAGCTATTCGGGAAGGAAAATTCAAATGAAACAATATAGTACATTAACAATAAACTAAGAAGGATGAAATTAACGAAGTATTTGATTGCGGCTATTGCCGTGCTGACAGTCTGCTCCGTACGCGCAGACGAAGGAATGTGGTTACTGCAACTCATGAAAGAGCAGAATTCCACCGACATGATGAAGAAACAAGGATTGAAGCTCGAAGCAGATGACTTATATAACCCGAACGGTGTATCGTTGAAAGATGCCGTAGGCATATTCGGCGGCGGTTGTACCGGCGAAATCATTTCGCCGGAAGGATTAATCCTTACCAATCACCACTGCGGTTACGGCGCTATCCAGCAGCATAGCTCCGTAGAACACGATTACCTGACAGACGGTTTCTGGGCAAAGAGCCGCAACGAAGAATTGCCTACTCCGGGATTGAAGTTCCGTTTTGTGCACCGCATTGTGGACATCACCGACCTCGTAAACGAAAAAATTAAATCCGGAGAAGTAACGGAAGTCAACGCACTGACCGCACCGTTCCTCAGCAAACTTGCCAAAGAAGAACTGGAAAAAAGCGATCTGAAAGGCAAGCCGGGCATTGAAGTAAAAGCCCTGCCTTTCTATGCAGGAAATAAATTCTATCTGTTCTATTATAAGGTATATAGCGATGTGCGCATGGTAGCCGCTCCCCCCTCCTCGGTAGGAAAGTTCGGCGGTGAAACCGACAACTGGATGTGGCCGCGCCATACGGGCGATTTCTCCATGTTCCGTATCTATGCCGACAAGAATGGAGAGCCTGCCGAATACTCCAAAGACAACGTGCCTTTGCAAACTCCTAAATTCCTGCCGATTTCCATCAAAGGACTGCAAGAGAATGACTACGCCATGATTATGGGCTTCCCCGGCAGAACCAGCCGTTACCTTACCCAGTCGGAAGTAAAAGAACGCATGGAAGCCGACAACCAAGCAATGATTGATATGCGTGGCGTTCGTCTTGACGTATTGCGCAAATACATGAATGCCAGTGACAAAACCCGCATCCAATATGCCAGCAAATTTGCCGGAAGCAGTAACTACTGGAAGAACTCTATCGGCATGAACAAGGCAATCGTAGACAATGATGTGCTGGGCGCCAAAGCGGAACAGGAAAAGAAATTCGCCGAATTTGCCAAAGGCAAGCCTGAATATGAAGGCGTAGTAGACAAAATAGACGGTGTTATCGCCAAAAGAATGCCTGTTACCCGTCAGCTCAACTACTTGTACGAAGCATTGAGCGGCGCCATTGAATTTGGCAGCCCGTACATGATTATGGACAATATTAAAACAGCATTGGAGGAGAAAAACGATTCATTGCTCACTGCCGGCAAAGCACAACTGGAAAAAGTGTTCAATGATATACACAACAAAGACTATGACCACGAAGTAGACCGTGCCGTAGCCAAAGCTATTTTACCCGCCCTTGCCCAAAAGCTGAGACCGGAAGAGCTGCCCGGCTTCTACCTGACTATCCGCGACAAGTACAAAGGCGACTATAACGCTTATATAGATGATATATATGACAACTCTATTCTCTCCAACCGTACAAACTTCGACAAGTTCATGAAGAAGCCTACGGTAAAGGTCATTGAGAAAGACCCCGCTACCGCCTACTCACGCTCGAAAGTAGAGAAAATAAGAGCCGTTGCCTTGGAGAACAACGCCCTGAGCGACGGACTTGACCTGCTGCACAAAGCATATATCCGCGGTTTAGGAGAAATGAAACTCCCCGTACCGTCTTATCCGGACGCTAACTTCACGCTTCGCCTGACTTATGGTAATGTGAAGTCATACAGCCCGCGCGACGCAGTGCATTACAACTACTACACAACCACAGACGGTATTCTCGAAAAGGAGAACCCCGAAGACCGTGAGTTCGTAGTACCGGCCAAACTGAAAGAACTTATTCTCAACAAAGACTTCGGCCGCTATGCCATGGCAGACGGCATAATGCCCGTATGCTTCCTGACCACCAACGACATCACCGGCGGTAATTCCGGCAGCCCTGTCATCAACGGCGAAGGCCAGCTCATCGGTTGCGCATTCGACGGTAACTGGGAATCCCTGAGCGGTGACATCAACTTCGATAACAACCTGCAACGTTGCATCGCGCTGGACATCCGCTACGTACTCTTCATTCTGGAAAAACTGGGAGACTGCGGACATCTGATAAAAGAAATGAATATTGTTGAGTGATTCTAACGCATATTGATATGAAACGAATTATATTTGCAATATTCCTTGCATCCGGTATCCTCTCGGCATATGCCGACGAGGGTATGTGGATGCTGACCGACCTCAAACAACAGAACGAGGTCGCCATGACGGAACTCGGTCTGCTGATTCCCGCCGAAGAAATATACAATCCCGGCGGCATAGCCTTGAAAGATGCGGTAGTACACTTCGGAGGCGGTTGCACAGGCGAAGTTATTTCTGCAGAAGGGCTGGTACTGACCAATCACCACTGCGGTTACGGAGCCATCCAACAGCACAGTAGCGTGGAGCATGACTATCTGACGGACGGTTTCTGGGCGATGTCACGTAGCGAGGAGTTACCTTGTAAAGGCCTCACTGTTACTTACATCGACGAAATAATGGACGTAACGGACTACGTCAACGAACAGTTGCAGATAGATTCCGACCCGAACGGAACGAATTATCTGTCTCCCAAATACCTTACCATGGTAGCCGACCGTTTCCTTTCCGAGCAAGGCATCACGCTGACGCCCGGCCGCAAAGCGGAACTGAAAGCATTCTATGGCGGAAACAAATACTACTTGTTTCTCAAGACCACTTACAGCGATATTCGCATGGTAGGCGCGCCCCCCTCTTCTATCGGAAAGTTCGGAGCCGATACGGACAACTGGATGTGGCCGCGCCACACAGGAGACTTCTCCCTATTCCGCATCTATGCCGACAAGAACGGACAGCCTGCAACTTACAGTCAGGACAATATACCTTTGCAAGTAAAGAAGCACCTCACTATCAGCCTTGCCGGTTACCGCGAAGGTGACTTTACATTTGTCATGGGATTTCCCGGACGCAACTGGCGCTATATGATTTCCGACGAAGTGGAAGAACGTATGCAAACCACTAACTTTATGCGCCACCACGTGCGCGATGTCCGCCAGAAAGCCCTTATGGAACAAATGCTGAAAGATGATGCCGTACGCATTCATTATGCAAGTAAATACGCCTCGTCCGCCAATTACTGGAAAAACGCCATCGGCATGAACGAAGGACTTGTCCGCTTGAAAGTACTGGACACCAAACGCACCCAACAGGAACAACTCCTTGCACGCGGTCGTGCCTTGAACGACAGTTCTTACCAAAAAGCCTTCGAACAAATACGCAGCATCGTAAAACACCGCCGCAATGCTCTTTATCATCAGCAAGCCATTCAGGAAGCCCTGATTACAGGTCTTGACTTTATGAAAATTCCGAGTACTACGGCTCTGGTCACTGCATTGCAGAGTAAGGACAAAGCCAAAATAAAAGCTGCAGCAGACAGCCTGCAAATTGCCGCCGACAAGTATTTCGCCTCTGTCCCTTTCCCCGAAGTGGAACGTATTGTGGGCAAGAGAATGCTGCAAACCTACATGAAATATATCCCTGACGAACAACGTATCGGTATTTTCAAAGTTATCGACAAGCGTTTCAAGGGAGACAGTGATGCTTTCATCGACGCTTGCTTCAAGTATTCCATCTTCGGCAGTAAGGAAAACTTTGCCAAATTCATCCGCAAACCCAGCCTGTACAAGGTTGGCAATGACTGGATGACGCTGTTCAAATACTCTATCACCGATGGTCTGCTGCAAACCACCATTGCCATGATGGATGCCAACCGTAACTACAATGCCGCCCATAAGGTATGGGTAAAAGGCATGATGGACATGAAACAAGAAGCCGGTACGCCTATCTATCCCGATGCCAACTCTACCCTGCGCCTGACCTACGGACGCGTATTGCCGTATAAGCCTGTCGACGGTGTGGAGTATGGATATTACACCACACTGAAAGGAGCGATGGAGAAGGAAGATCCCGACAATTGGGAATTCGTAGTTCCCGACAAATTAAAGCAATTGTACCGGACTAAGGACTTCGGACGATATGCCATGCCCAATGGAGAAATGCCCGTCTGCTTCATCGTAAACACAGACAATACAGGTGGCAATTCCGGCAGCCCGGTATTCAATGCCAAAGGCGAACTGATAGGTACAGGATTCGACCGCAACTACGAGGGCCTGACCGGTGATATCGCTTTCCGCCCCTCGTCACAACGTGCAGCTTGTGTGGACATCCGTTACACCTTGTTCATCATAGACAAATATGCCGGCGCTTCGCACATCATCAAAGAACTGACGATTAGCGAATAATGCTTAGTGAACAATTCTTCCATTTATCTGTTATATACTCATAAACTATTATAAAACAAAGATTATGGAAAAGTTTGAAGAATTAATACAATCAGAAAAACCTGTTTTAGTGGACTTCTTTGCTACATGGTGCGGTCCTTGTAAAGCAATGCATCCGGTATTGGAAGCGTTGAAAAGTGAAATCGGCGAAAGGGCACGTATCGCAAAAATAGATGTAGACCAGCATGAAGAACTGGCTGCAAGCTATCGCATACAAATGGTTCCTACTTTCATCTTGTTCAGAAAAGGTGAAGCTGTATGGCGTCATTCCGGTGTAATCAGCGGTAAAGAGCTTAAAGCCATTATCGAACAAAACTCATAATTAGAACAAATGAAGAAAATTATAACTATGGCGGCTCTCATCTTCTCAAGCATACTTACTTATGCCTGTACCGATGGAGCCAAGCAAAAACCGGCGGAAACGCAAGAGACCACCCAAGAGGGTAGCGTAATCGTAATGAATAAAGATATGTTTATCAAGGACATATTCGACTACGAGAAGACCAAAGAGTGGAAATACAAAGGTGACAAACCCGCCATCATCGACTTATATGCCGACTGGTGCGGACCCTGCCGAATGACTGCTCCTATCATGAAAGAGCTGGCGAAAGAATATGCCGGGAAAATTGTGATATACAAAGTCAACGTGGATAAGGAAAAAGAACTGGCTGCCTTGTTCAATGCCACCAGTATTCCTTTATTCGTCTTTATCCCGATGCAAGGCGAACCCCAGTTGTTCCGCGGAGCTGCCGACAAGGCAACTTACAAGAAAGCAATTGATGAGTTCTTGTTGAAAAAATAAAACAAAGTGTGTCAAAGCAGGAAATGGCGATTTATGCTTATAAGACTATCGGCATTTCCTGCCATACACCGTCATATATTTCCATTACGTTTTTATAGCCGGCTTTCTTCAATGCCCGTAATGCTTCCGGGCGGCCGCTATTTATCCGTTCCGGATAATGAGAATCACTATTGACCTGAACACGAATACCTAAGTTACGCAATAACGGGAAATAGCGTTCATTGGGATAGAAAGTTCCCAAATCATGGTAAGACTTGGTATTGATTTCCACCTGATAGCCATGTGCGGCAATATCCTCAAAGTATTCTTTTACGAGTGTATCATACCAGTGTTCATCGAGCAGACCGGGACGGTAACAGGCAGCGTTATAGTGCATCTTGTCCGCGTGTCCCACTATATCAAAACCGCCTAACTCCAACATACGTCTCAACCGCCCGTAATACAGATGAACAACCTGCTCCAAGTCACCGCAGAAATGTTCATCCACTATATGCCTGAAGGTATCAGCCGGAACATCTACATCAACGACCTCTGATTTATCATTATACAACATATGTACGGACCCGATGCGGTAGTCCAACGGCAGTTCCCGAAAACAGGTAACGGAGGGGTTGCTCTCCTCATTCAGATAATCTATTTCCAAGCCGAGGTAAAGTTCTATCTTACCGGCATATTTCTCTTTCATCCGATGAAATTCCGCCAAATAGTCGTCCATACTATCCCACTCCATCGTCCATGCCGTAGAAAAAGGCAAAGGGGCATGGGATGAAAAGCCATACGAAGTAAATCCCTCGCTCAAAGCAAACCGTACGAAGTCTTCCATGCCTGCACGTCCGTCACAATACAGACTGTGACTATGATAATTCGTCAGATTTTCACTCCTGCTCATCCTCTTATTCTTTCATTAAATTATTATTCCCGAACTTCAGTTCGACTCTATTTCGCTTAATTCCAACCAGCGCATTGTCTTCTCATCAATTAAGTCCGCCAATTCCGGCAGGCGTTTCGACTTCTCCGTCAATTCATCTACGGACAGCGTACCACTGCACAAGGCATCTTCAATGGACTGCTTTTCGGCTTCCAATGCTGCAATATCCTGTTCGAGTTGCTCAAATTCGCGTTTTTCTTTAAAAGACATACGACGCTTTTCATTCAAACGAACTTTCGCAGTCTTCTCTTCCTGAGCCTTTGCAGCTTCTTTCTCCTTCTCTTTCTCTTGGGTGGCTTTCACGTCTTTCCAGTCGCGATACTGAGTATAGTTGCCGGGGAAATCGCGAATATCTCCCTGACCGTTAAATACCAGCAAGTGGTCTACCACCTTATCCATGAAGTAGCGGTCGTGGCTCACCACAATGACGCAGCCCTTGAAGTTCTGCAAATATTCCTCCAGTACATTCAATGTTACAATGTCAAGGTCATTGGTAGGCTCATCCAGCACCAGGAAGTTCGGATTGCGCATCAATACCGTACACAGATAGAGACGACGACGCTCGCCACCGCTCAGCTTATAGACATAACTATGCTGCGTTTCGGGTGTAAAGAGGAAATGTTGCAGGAACTGCGATGCCGTGAGGCGCTTGCCGTTACCCAGTTCTATCACTTCCGCAATGTCCTGCACCACATCTATGACCTTCATCTGTTCGTCAAACTGCAAGCCGTCCTGCGAATAGTAACCGAAGCGAACGGTTTCGCCTATATCCAGCGTACCGCTGTCCGCTTGTTCATGTCCCATCAGTATCTTGATGAAAGTGGACTTTCCCGTACCGTTATTACCTACAATACCCATCTTCTCATAACGGGCAAAGATGTAAGAGAAATCGTCCAGTATCTTCAAGTCACCGAATGACTTATAAAGATGGTCTGCTTCAAATATCTTGCTACCGATGTAAGACGCCTTTACATCCAGCTTTACATTATCATTGTTGAAACGTTGCTTGGCCACTTTCTCCAACTCATAAAAAGCATCTTCCCGATAGCGCGCCTTATGACCTCTGGCCTGCGGCATACGGCGCATCCATTCGAGCTCCGTACGATACAGGTTGTTGGCGCGTTCTATCTCCACCGTCTTGGCTTCGATACGTTCTTCGCGTTTTTCCAGATAATAGCTATAATTGCCCTTGTACTGGTATATCCGGCGGTTGTCTATTTCAACAATCTCCGAACAAACGCGGTCGAGGAAGTAACGGTCGTGCGTCACCATCAACAGGGTCAGGTTGGTACGGCGCAGATAGTCTTCCAGCCACTCGGTCATGTCGAGGTCCAAGTGGTTGGTAGGTTCATCCAATATCAGGATATCGGGTTCGGTGATAAGTGTATTGGCAAGCGCTACGCGCTTCAGTTGTCCGCCTGAAAGGGACTTCACCTGCTGGTTGAAATCACGGATTTTGAGTTGTGAAAGGATTTGTTTGGCTTTCTGCTCGTACTCCCACGCTTTCTCATGGTCCATACGCACCAGAATCTCGTCCAAACCGGGATGCCCTTCCGTCTCCATGCAACGCTCGTACTCTTTAATCAGTTCCACGGTGCTGTTGCCATGATGGAAACAGGCTTCCAATACGGTCAGTTCTTCCGGATATTGAGGGTCTTGTTCCAGATAACCTACCCTTATATCACGTCTGAAAGAGATTGTACCGCTGTCATAGCCTTCCTTTCCCGAAAGGATATTGAGTAATGTGGACTTTCCGCTGCCATTCTTGGCAATGAGTCCTACACGCTGCCCTTCGGACAGTCCAAAAGATATATTTTCAAATAACACCAAGTCACCGAATGACTTGGTCAGGTTTTCCACTTGGAGGATTGAATTTACTGCTGCCAATGTTTTGATAGTTGAAAGTTAATAGTTGCCATACGGAGAGAAATCTGTCCTGCGGACAGGGACTTATGAAAGTAGATTCTTATAGATTTCCGCAAGGTCGCAGGGTTCTCCGGCTTTCACTTTGCTCCATACTAATTTCATCGGGTCTATCATCATGTCGTTTGCCGTATTCACAAGAACGGGAGCTTCACGGTTGCCGTCGACCAGCGTACGCCACTCCAAACCGTCTATCTCATTAGCCAAAATGACGCAAAGCGTAATGCCCAACGCCAACCATGCCTCTTTTTTCTTGGCACTGATGCTGCCGCTGTCCATCATCTGCTGCATATTGGCTATATCTTCCTCCTGCCCCTGAAAGTCTTTTTTCAATTGTTCTTTCACGGTGGCGCTCACCCACTCGTACGCCTCGTTTATTTGATAAATTTCCGAAAGGCGTACCGGGATTATCTCTGCCGGATATTTCCGGTTGGCTGTGCGGACTTCCAATGAAGCTATGACGCTCTCCGCCTCTGCCACCGGTTCTCCTTTGCGCACCGTAAACGAACATTCAAAAGCGACATCGCCTATTCCTGCTATCCAAAGATGAGAGGTATAGTACGCGCCTTCTTCCTCGAACATTTCTTTGCTGTAAGCACAATCCAAGTGCCCTACCTTTACAGGCGCAGCCGAAGCATTCTCCTTTAGTTCCTGTCTGACGGCTTCCTTGCCGTATGCCGTACTGCCTTTATAGGCCGATATACGGAAATTGCCTGTCCACTCATTAGGATTATAAAACAGGAAAGAGCCTTCCCCGTCTTCAAATTCGTTCCAGTCTGCCGGATAAACCATAGAGAACCATGCTCCCGGAGAAATAAATTTCTTACCTTGTTCCATACTTCATTGACTAAATGACTTCTTTCTTGCAAAAGTAACATTACAACCGTTGATATGCAAACAATGCAACAAAAAAACAACCGATTCTCACGAACCGGCTGTTCCAATCATCATCTATGAATGAAGACTTTGTAGGTCTCCAATATCGTATTATATTTTAACTCTATTTTTTCGAATGCAAAGATAATCAATGAAACAATATGTGCATCAATATTTTAAGATATTTAATTTAACATTCTATAAACTAATGAGTTTCCGACACGGTTAGTTTATCCTGATTATTTACCAATAGGCTGTATCTTTCTTCTTACGTCCTTGGATATTTCCAGAAACATATAATTCAATCTGCCGGAATGAATGCCTTTTTCGTTGTCTCTATATTTCTTGCTTGCATATTCTTTACTTTTCTCAAAAGTGATGCGGGACATCTGGTTCTGCGTCTTTCCCACCATAGTAGAGTCCAGCTGTTCGTCGGGAAAGAAATCATCCAAGTCCACATCGCCAATCATGGTAGTCTCAAGGAACTTCATGTCCTTATGGCTCGCATCGGTGTAATAGCCCACAAACATATGTCCGGGCGTACGCACCAGTATCGGCTCTATATTAATGGCACGAAGCAAAGAAGCAAACAAGACGCTTCCGTCCACACAATTTATTTGTGATGACTCCAAAGCATCGTCGAACGTACGCACCCGCTGGGAAAAGACCACATTGCTGGAGAGGCTCGTATTGGAAACGGAACTATAACGGAATTTACGTTTCTGCAAAACATTCCACAAGGCATACACTTGGTTATCCACAGCTTCGGGGCTGCCCTGATAGCCCAAAAATCGGTTCACTATACGGGTATTCAGGGCTTCACGCAATAATTGGTCTATCATAGGATTTTCCTCATTTACATATGCCGCAAAGAAGATTCCGGTATCATGGAATTTTGTACCTCCCGTGACATACCCCAACAAACACTCGTTGATGCTGCGCACCGAAAACGTACGTACCCGCTGCCCCAGTTCCTTTCCATTCATTTCCACCGTAATGGCAACACTTATCGGCTCCGCCTGATTATTGTTTTTCAACGCTTCATAGTTCCAGATAATATCGGGGTAAATAATATATTCGGTACGCGGCTTCGCCAATACGAACTCCGAAACGGAACGGGAGAAGAAAGGCGTTTCCGCAACCTCCACCCTCACCCTGCTATACGCTTTTGCAGAGCGTACCTTCACTGCGATGCAAGACTTGGGGTTTCCGACAAACATCGAGTCGACCGGAACAATGACCTGAGCATCCGTTGTTGCAACAGACAAAATACTGGAAGGGAATATATTTCCTCCCAATTCATCCGTTATCTCAAAACCGGAGCGAAAAGGAGCAACATTCAACCAAATTGAACCGATAACTACAATCGCCAACACAGCCACCGCTAATGACATACGCCATTTGGATTGCTTCCACCTCATCATGCTCATAAGTTCTTTCATACAGTCATTCCCATTAAAACCACACAAATTTAGCATATAAATCTCTATTTATATGCTAATGGGATAAGAAAACTGTTACTCGTTTGGAATTGTCCACTTTATTTAAGGGTAAGGTTGCTCTGTTTAAAGTGTTTTGAGCGAAGCTAATGACAGGACAGATGATGTATCCTAACGAAACAGATAATGCGTTTTAACAAAACAGATAATGCATTTTGTTATGATAATAATCCCGTTTGATATACTTGAAAAACTTGTTTGATACGCTTGAAAAAGTCATTTGACACGCTTGAAAAAGTCATTTGGTACGGATAAGCCTAAAAGAGAACAGTGAAATCCGCGTCATCCGTGCCTAAAAAAGCACACAACCTATTGCCACCGGAATTTTGTAATCACAATGTAACACTTGTTTCACTCTATCGTAACAAAAATGCCCCAATTTTGTCGAAGAAAAGAAATAAAGTTTAACTTTGTAATAAAGAGGCGTTGCAGTCTCTCATTACATTAATAAAGAAGTACAATGAACGAATACCGGATTTTAGTAGTAGACGACGAAGAAGATTTATGCGAAATCTTAAAGTTCAATCTCGAAAACGAAGGTTACGAGGTAGATACTGCGAATTCTGCCGAAGAAGCCTTGAAAATGGACATCAGTGCTTACAACCTGTTGCTGCTGGATGTGATGATGGGAGAAATCTCCGGATTCAAAATGGCAAGTATGCTGAAGAAGGAGAAAAAAACCGCCCAAGTGCCCATCATCTTCATCACCGCCAAAGACACTGAAAACGATACGGTAACGGGATTCAATCTGGGAGCGGATGATTATATCTCCAAACCGTTTTCCCTGCGCGAAGTAGCCGCACGCGTCAAAGCAGTGCTACGCCGCACCCGGCAAGGAGAAACGGAACACGCACCGGAACAAATCGTCTACAAGTCATTAGTGCTCGACATCATCAAAAAGAAAGTAAGCATAGACGGTGAAGAAGCGCCCCTCACCAAGAAAGAGTTCGAGATATTGCTCCTGTTACTGCAAAACAAAGGACGCGTATTCTCGCGTGAGGACATATTAAGCCGCATCTGGAGCGACGAAGTATATGTACTGGACCGCACCATAGACGTAAACATCACCCGTCTGCGCAAGAAAATAGGAATATATGGCAAATGTATTGTAACTCGTTTAGGATATGGTTATTGCTTTGAAGCCGAATAATGACGGGCATTTCCTGTCGTTCAGCCGGAAGTTGTTTCTTTCGGTGATTTCATTGTTTCTTGTTTTTGCGGGCTGCTTTATTGCTTATCAATACCAACGGGAGAAAGAGTATAAAGTGGAGTTGCTTGACACACAGCTGCAAGACTACAACGAACGCCTGCAACAGGAATTGAGGAGTACTCCCGACAGCCTGTGGAGTGCCGCTTTGGATAAATACATCACCAAAGGCTCGCACAAGAATCTGCGTGTCACCATCATAAATTTGCACGGAGACGTGCTTTATGACAGCTATAATGAAACGTTCCAAGAAGCGTTCAGCAACCACATCAATCGTCAGGAAATTCAAAAGGCGCTAAAAGACGGGAAAGGGTATGATTTAAGACGTACTTCCGAAACAACCGGCATCCCTTATTTCTATTCGGCAACCCTCTACCCAGATTATATAATCCGCTCGGCGCTGCCCTACAACGTAAACCTGATAAACAGTCTTGCCGCCGACCCGCATTACCTTTGGTTTACAGCCATTGTAACCTTATTGCTGATATTCGTCTTCTACAAGTTTACATCCAAACTTGGTACGGCAATCAACCACCTGCGCGAATTTGCCAAGCGCGCCGACAAGAACGAACCTGTGGAAACCGATATACAATCCGCCTTTCCGCACAACGAACTTGGCGAGATTTCCCAGCACATCATACAGATATACAGACGTCTGCGCGAAACAAAAGAAGCGCTGTACATCGAACGTGAAAAGCTCATCACCCACCTGCAAACCTCTCGCGAAGGACTGGGAGTGTTCACCAAAGACAAGAAGGAAATTCTTGTCAACAACCTTTTCACCCAATACGGCAACCTCATTTCCGACTCTAACCTGCAGACCACAGAAGAGATATTCTCCATCTGTGAGTTCCAAAAGATAACCGACTTCATCAGCAAGGCGCAAAAACGGCCCTCGGATAAAGAAGAAAAACGGCTGTCCATCAATATCAATAAGAACGGACGCATATTCATTGTAGAATGCATCATCTTCCAAGACTTGAGTTTTGAAATCTCCATCAATGACATCACGCTGGAAGAAGAACAGATACGCCTGAAACGGCAACTCACGCAGAACATCGCCCACGAACTGAAGACTCCCGTAAGCAGCATTCAGGGGTATCTGGAAACTATCGTCAACAACGAGAATATCTCGCATGAAAAGATGCAGACCTTCCTCGAACGGTGCTATGCCCAAAGCAATCGCCTCAGCCGCCTGCTGCGGGATATTTCCGTACTGACGCGCATGGATGAAGCCGCCAACATGATTGATATGGAAAAGGTGGACATCAGTATGCTCGTCACCAATATAGTCAATGAAGTGTCGCTGGAATTGGAAGAAAAACATATTACCGTCATCAACAGCCTGCAACCCAAGATACAGCTAAAAGGCAACTATTCATTGCTCTACTCCATATTCCGCAATCTCATGGATAACGCCATAGCTTATGCCGGAACGAATATCCACATCAACATCAACTGCTTCCGCGAAGACGAGAATTTCTATTATTTCAGTTTTGCGGATACCGGAGTGGGTGTTTCGCCGGAGCACCTGAACCGCCTGTTCGAACGCTTCTACCGCGTAGACAAAGGACGCTCACGCAAACTGGGCGGCACAGGCTTGGGACTTGCCATCGTGAAAAACGCCGTCATTATCCACGGTGGAACAATCTCCGCCAAGAACAATCAGGGGGGTGGACTGGAATTTGTGTTCACGCTGGCAAAGGAGAAATAATTCTCTCCATTCATTCTTGTATGTCACTTTTTTCATTATCTTTGCGATGCATTGGTTTGCCTCCTTTCTTTCAAAGGAGGCAATTAAAAGGGAATCAGGTGCAAATCCTGGACAGTCCCGCTGCTGTAAGTTTCACATAATGTTGCAGGCTATAAACTCTCTCCATGCCACTGGAAGCATATTCCGGGAAGGCTGTTTGCAACAGAAACAAGTCAGAAGACCTGCCATGCACTGTTTTATCATTGCTTTCGAGGAAAAAGCGTTGAGTCTAATGAACCGGATAATTCATCCAATCATTTCATTCATCAAAACTCTTTCAAAGAAAGTAAAAGAGAATAAACTCTGCCAAGTTTATTTAAATGATGTCCGGCCGAAGTGATTCGTCCGGACATTTGTTTACAAAAAGTCAGAAAAAGATTGCCTATCACCCGCAAAATCATTATATTCGGCACATAAAAACACAACAAACGGATTCTTCCGTTGACCTATTGTCGAACTTATAAAAATTAAGAATCTATGGAATTACCATTTGCTGAATCATGGAAAATTAAAATGGTGGAACCTATCCGCAAAAGTACCCGCCAAGAACGTGAACAGTGGTTGAAAGAGGCTCATTACAACGTTTTTCAGCTGAAATCAGAACAAGTCTATATCGACCTCATCACCGACTCGGGAACAGGAGCCATGAGCGACCGGCAATGGGCAGGCATAATGCTTGGGGACGAAAGTTACGCAGGCGCTTCTTCTTTCTTCAACCTGAAAGAGGTTATCACCCGTCTCACCGGATTTGAATACGTCATCCCTACCCATCAGGGGCGTGCCGCCGAAAATGTATTGTTCTCCTATCTGGTGCATGAGGGGGACATAGTACCGGGAAACTCCCATTTCGACACAACCAAAGGACACATCGAAAGCCGGAAAGCAATAGCGCTGGACTGCACGATAGACGAAGCCAAACAAACACAACTGGAAATCCCCTTCAAAGGGAATGTAGACCCTGCCAAATTGGAAAAAGCATTGCAGGAACATAGTGACCGCATACCGTTCGTCATTGTCACCATCACCAACAACACAGCCGGAGGACAACCCGTTTCCATGCAGAACCTTCGTGAAGTCCGAAGCATTGCCGACAAGTACGACAAGCCTGTCCTTTTTGACTCTGCCCGCTTTGCCGAAAACGCTTATTTCATCAAAACCCGCGAGGAAGGTTACAAGGACAAGAGCATTAAGGAAATCACCAAAGAAATGTTTGCCCTTGCAGACGGCATGACCATGAGCGCCAAGAAAGACGGCATCGTCAATATGGGCGGATTTATCGCAACCCGCCGACAGGACTGGTACGAAGGGGCCAAAGGATTCTGCGTGCAGTTCGAGGGCTACCTTACTTATGGCGGCATGAACGGCCGCGACATGAATGCGCTTGCCATCGGCTTGGATGAAAACACCGAGTTCGACCATCTTGAAACCCGCATCCGCCAAGTAGAATATCTGGCAAAGAAACTGGATGAGTATGAAATACCTTACCAGCGTCCTGCCGGAGGACATGCAATCTTTGTAGACGCCCCCAAAGTACTGACACACGTACCCAAAGAAGAATTCCCGGCACAGACATTGACCGTAGAGCTGTATCTGGAAGCCGGCATACGAGGATGTGAAATAGGTTATTTGCTTGCCGACCGTGACCCCGTTACCCGCGAGAACCGCTTCAACGGACTTGATTTGCTCCGCCTTGCCATTCCACGCCGCGTGTACACCGACAATCATATGAATGTAATAGCCGCCGCACTCAAGAATGTATATGACAAGCGTGAGACTATCACAAGAGGAGTACGCATTGCATGGGAAGCCCCGCTAATGCGCCACTTTACCGTACAACTGGAACGGCTGTAGGAATTACAGGCTCAACGTTAGAACAAAATCCGGAAACAAGCAGTAGTGAATCTGAAAATTCCGTTTCTCCGCCGTACGATATTCCTCGGCGGAGAATACTCCTTGTTCGCTGACTGTAAACGGCAGCACATGCAAATGCTCCCGAAAATCCACATCGGAAGCATTCATACACTTAAACATGGTTTCCTTGGCAGACCAATGGAGCAGCAACGACCATGTTTCCGTATCTCCGAACAAAGAAATCCGTTCATCTTCCCGCATGAATTTATGCGCTACCTTACGTACCCGCTCGCCATAAAATTCGATATCGATACCCACTTCTTTCTCCGGCCTGCCCAACAAAACGGCAACATAGCCCTTGGTATGCGAAATGCTGATAGAGAAAGAGCTGTCCGCCAAATACGGTTTTCCATTGGGATGGTAACCTATCTCTTTCTCTTCACCAAGCATCACATACAGCAATACACGGACGGCCAGCCGCTCCAATTTACGGGACTCAGCCGTAAATACCCGAATATCCGCCTCATATTTTTCTCTATGGGGAAGCAAGGCAAACAGTTCTTCCAACGTCTCATCGGTTTTCCAAATGCCCCACCTGCAAGAGCTGTCGGTATATTGTTTAAAGACAGGCATTTTATTTTTCTGTTTCAGAACTTTCCCGAACAGGTTCATTAACCGTGAATTTCACTTTTAAGATACGGCGGTTGTCCATTTCAAGAACTTCAAATTCATAACAATTGTAAGTCACCTTCTCATGAAGTGCGGGAAACTCCCCTTTCAATTCAAGCAACAGTCCCGCCAAAGTATCGGCATCACCCGCCACCTCGTCAAAGGTCTCCTCATCTATCTTGGTTATCTTGTAGAAATCTGTCAGCTGTGTTTTGGCTTCAAAGACCCATGTGTGGTCATTGAGAACTGCATAGGTACGCTCTTCATCATCATATTCGTCACGTATCTCACCCACAATCTCCTCTATAATGTCTTCCATTGTGACGATGCCCGATGTTCCTCCGAACTCATCCACCACAATAGCGATATGAATCTTGTTCGCTTGAAAATCACGGAGCAAATCATCAATCATCTTGGTTTCCGGAACAAAGTATGCCGGACGAATCAACGACTGCCAACGGAAATTATCTCCCTTGTTCAGATGAGGAAGCAAGTCTTTGATATAAAGCACTCCCTTTATATTGTCACGTGTTTCCGCATAAACGGGGATACGTGAATAAGCATTCTCTACAATACACTTCAACACATCCTTAAAAGGAGTGCGAATCTCCAAATCCACCACATCCAAACGGGATGTCATTACTTCCTTAGCCGTCTCACCGCCAAAACGAATAATACCCTCCAATATATTGTTCTCTTCTGAAAGTTCGGCTTTGTCTGTCAACTCCAACGCATGCGACAGTTCATCCACTGAAATGTTATGGTTCTTCCGTACGAAATGCTTGTTGAGAAACGAAGTGGAACGCACCAATACCGAAGATAACGGATAGAAGATGGAACGACACGCCATAATGCCGGGAGCAGCAAAACGACAAAAAGCCAATGTCTTCTGCGCCGAATAGATTTTTGGCATAATCTCTCCGAAAAGCAACAACAGGAAAGTCAGGACAACCGTCAGAATCACGAACTCCGCAATAACCGAATGGAACAGGAATACATTCATAAAGAAGAAGTTGCAGAGCATAATAATCGTTACGTTCACAAAGTTGTTCGTAATCAATATCGTAGCCAATAATCGCTCCGTATCATCCAACAAATTCCTGATTTTCTCGTCAGAAGGATGTTTCCCCTCTCCAATAGTATTCAAATCGGAAGGAGACAGTGAGAAGAATGCTATTTCGGAAGCCGAAGCAAAACCGGAAGCAAGTAAAAGCACACCTGCCAATACAATGGCTATAATAGCCGAAACAGAAGGAGTTTGTACGGTTATACCGTTAAAAATATCTGCCAACTGGCATAAATAAGCGTCTGGGTCCAAAGATTTTGGTTTTAGTTAAACAATTAGAACGGTAAATCGTCCGTTGGATTATTTTGTGCAGGAGCAGCCTGCGAGTGTGTTGACTGTACAGGAGCAGCCGTTTGTCCGGATATACCTGCCTGCGGTGTAGTTCCGGGCGCTGCGCTTCTTGCAGACAGCATTTCCATGTTATCTACAAAAATCTCCGTTACATAGCGTTTTGCACCGGTCTGATCATCATACGAACGGGTCCGTATTTTACCCTCCACATAAAGTTTGTCTCCTTTATGCACATATTTCTCAGCCGTTTCTGCCAGTCCGCGCCAAAGGACAAGATTATGCCACTCCGTACGCTCGGGAACCTGCGTTCCGTTTGCCAATGTATAGGCACGGTCTGAAGTAGCCAAAGGGAAAGTAGCGACAGCAACACCTGTGTCAAGGTATCTCACTTCGGGATCTCTGCCTACATTTCCTAACAATATCACTTTATTTACTGACATATACTTTCAATTTTATATTTGTTGCCAAAATTAACGAGAATAACAACATCATGCAAGAATACAGCCAACTTTTATACATATTTCTCCAAGAACGCATGCACCAGACGAGATACCGGATATTGTTCCAAATCTTCCACCCTGATGCACTGATAACCCGAAAACGAACGGGAGTTCTCCGGCAACACAACTTCATAAAAGTTAGTATAAATCACCCTGTGCGACAAAATATGTTTCACATTCCGAAGCACCGAACGCACTTCCGGCGTCTCCCCCTCCGCCAAAAGTGATCGAAAAGAAGCCGATGCAAGGAATTCCTCTTCAGACAAGTCCTTATCCGCTTCAACCAACGGCAACTCAAACAAGTTCTTCCAAACATCGTCGCCCGTCCGCTTATGTATAAAAGTACGCGCGCCCATGCGTACATATATATAATTAAAGTAGCGGTTGGAAGTTTTTGTTTTATGTTGCTTCACGGGAAGTTGCGTCACCAGCCCTTTTGATAAAGCGGTACAACTATCCGCCAAAGGACAAAACATACAGTTGGGAGACTGCGGCGTACACTGAATAGCCCCAAAATCCATTATGGCCTGATTATAGGTCGCCGGCCGGGATTTATCAAGCATCTCATCCGCCAAAGCCGCAAAAAGTTTTTTTCCCTCCGTAGAATCAATCGGAGTATCAATACCCCAATAACGGGAAAGGACGCGATACACATTACCATCCACCACCGCATACGGCATATTATAGGCAATGGAACAAATAGCGGCAGCCGTATAGTCGCCCACCCCTTTCAAAGCGCGCACTTCCCGATAACTTGCCGGAAACTTGCCGTTCATACTCTTGGCGGCGGCATACAGATTACGGGCACGGGAGTAATAGCCCAATCCTTGCCAGTATTTTAAAACTTCCTCCTCCGAAGCCGAAGCCAAAGCCGCCACATCAGGAAAACGACGGATAAAACGAAGGAAATACTCATATCCCTGCACTACCCGCGTCTGCTGCAAGATAATCTCAGAAATCCATATCCGGTAAGGATCGGTTGTTTCTCTCCACGGCAAATCGCGTTTATTATCCGCATACCAATCCAGTAAAGTCTCAGTCAATATATTCATAAATAGTTCCATATCCCCCAAAGGATGCAGTCCTTTTTCGGAAGAACAAAAATACGGATTTTCAGTCTAACAATGCCCAATGCTTAGACTTTTTTCAAAAAATGTCGAGAATATATTTTTTAGAGCCGCCAAAAAGCTATATATTTGCAGTCCAAAAAATTAGA
>ERZ773177.75-NODE-75-length-115881-cov-11.8522_pt1 | contig 115881 bp, 89 predicted proteins | sample MGYA00580534_ERZ773177 | MGnify/ENA primary metagenome ERZ773177 (study PRJEB29015, sample SAMEA2737872) | human gut metagenome | biome: human gut; feature: human-associated habitat; material: faeces | place: China | collected 2012 ...
GGGCAAAGCCATCGGCTACACCTTCACTATAAAGGACAACCAAATCATCTCCATCACAGTAGATGCAGACATGGCATGGGATGCACAGGAAAAGCCCAAACCTACCCCTGTACCTAATCAGTACGACTATTATATATCCACCGCCGAAGACCTCGCCATTTTCCGTGATCTGGTGAATAATGGCAAAGCCACAGATAAGAAAGCCATACAAATAGCCGACATCAACTTGCAAGACCTCAAAAACACCACCAACTATGCCGATGACGCTACCGACTGGACTCCGATAGGCAAAGACAGGGCTTTTACCGGAACCTACAACGGGAACGGTTACACCATAAGGAATTTGAAGATAACCGCCCACAATAGTCAGGGATACCCCACCGGTCTCTTCAGTAAAAGCAGTGGCACTCTGGTGGGCATACACCTGAGAAATGTAGATATAGACCTAAAAAGGGACATTGAATCTGCAGGAGCATTAGTGGGACAAGCCCTCGGAGGAAACATAACAGCCTGTTCTGCCATCGGAGATATGTGGATAATTTATTGCGATAAATATAATTACAATACACCTCCTTCAACAGGCGGATTAATAGGAAAAGCAAGCAATACCTACATATCTTTCTGTCGCTCTGATATTACAATAGGAGAAGGCGGCATTCTCATCACCAGTAACAGTCCTACGTTTTACTCCTGTTATGTAGGAGGATTCATAGGAGATATATCCGGATGTAACATCGCATCCTGCCGTTCTTCAGGTGACATAAGGTTGGAAACAATCAATGCAGCCAGCACTCATAATATCAGGATAGGAGGATTCGTTGCCAGCGATGACGGCAGTAGTTTCGACGAAATTCTCGGTTCTTATTCTACGGGAAGAATATATATCACTTTCACAGGGAGTTCCAGTACGGCGGACTCAAGAGAATTGTTTGCAGGCGGTTTTATAGGCTATGCCGGCTCTTCTACCTTTAAATGTGCATCATGCTATACCTATACGGAGATTAATCTCACACATCCTACTCTGAAGAACGGTATTAGGATGAACAATTTCTATTTTAGCGGTTTTGCCGGCAATGCACTGTCTTGTACACTACAAAACTGTTACGGAGATAGCCGCACTATACCCAACTGGAATGACTGGGGAAATGTTTTTGTCTATAACATTTTCGCACCCAGTGGCGGTACTCGTGATAATTGCCATACTTACGGTTCAACGAGCAACGTAATGACGATTATGAAAACCTATATTCAATCAACCAACACATTCAAGTTCATAAAGTATGATCCCTCTACCAATTCATATTTTATAGATGATACAGGCAAGCAGTGGCTATCCTCCACATACTGGGCAGATGCTACGTCCGCTGACGACAATAAGTATCCCAGAATAAACTACAGTAAATTGAACATTACCCCCTAACCTGAAAACAGCATAACAATGAAAAAGTATCTCTTACACACCCTGTACAGTACGCTCAGCATATGCAGCCTGAGCCTATTAGTACTCTGTGCTGCCTGCACGGAACAAGACGGGCTGCCCTCTGCCGACCCGCAGCCACTTACCCTCGCCATAAGCGAGACCGTCCCCTTTGTGGAAGTAACAGGAAATTCCAACACCCGCATCGCAGATTCGGGCACAACCTTGACATGGGAGAACGGCGACAAGATATATCTTGCCGCAACAATCACCCTAAACGGAACCACCACGTATGCCTACTCCACCGCCACATACACCATCAGCGGCAGTACCGGCACTTGGAGCGACCCCGACCCGGCACTCTCCGTCCCGTCAGGCGCCACCGTCAAGATAGAAGCCATCTATACCAACGGCACCCTGTCCGGCAATATCATGACCCTTACCGAAAAGAACATCGTAATGAAAGCAACCTCCACAAACATTACAATTACAGCTTCTACCGCCGCCATTCCGCTAAAATTCAAAAGCGAACTGGTGCGGTTGGATATAACCGGAATAAGCAACACCAACACCGCTTTGGCCAATATTGATATTCCCCAAAGCATAGACACACAGCCTGCCAACGGCAGTTTCAGCATCACCCACGCCATTGTTGGATCTGCCAAGGAATTGACTACTAACGAAGTATATTATGTATTTCCCGGAAGCATAACTTTTATGGCCAAAAATCCCCCAAAGCTGGTACAGATCCTTTACTCCGACGTCGTCGCCAACCAGTCCTATCCCATCGATATGGGCCCCGACAGCGGTACCATACGTCCCGACGGCGAGCCTTTTGTAAAGCCATAGGATATTGAAAAACAGAATCATAAAAAAAGCCTCGTTTGAAAAAACGAGGCTTTATATTTATAAAGAAGCAAATTCTATAAAGAGCCGAACCATCTCTTACCTTTAGGGGTGGCGATGTACAGCAAGAATCCGCCGCATCCCACAGCTACACCTATCAATTTCATATGCAAAGAAAGCAATCTTACTTTAATTTTGCATCATCATTCCATGACTAAAATAAAGACTCCTTTACTTCATAGATTCTAACTTTTATGCTATCTTTGGACACCCAATGCGTTCATTATTCGGTAAGCCGTTTTTATCTTCCCTTTAGATATAAGAGTGTTGAATTTTAATTTATGCCAAGAGAGTAGATTCTTCGCTACGCTCTGGATGACAGATGATATAAGCTAACTATACCTATTCACTTATTTAATTCAGTAGTTATATTTTGCCGTCTCGCAAAAAATAACGAATTTTGCTCGTTCAAAACAACGGTCATAAAAACTAAAGATAAATGAAGAAAGCTCTAATCTCCGGAATCACCGGACAGGACGGTTCGTTCCTTGCAGAATTCCTATTACAAAAAGGATATGAAGTGCACGGCATCATGCGCCGTTCCTCATCTTTCAACACCGGACGCATCGAACATCTGTACTTCGACGAATGGGTGCGCGACATGAAACAGAAACGTACCATCAACCTGCACTACGGAGACATGACGGACAGCAGCTCGCTCATCCGCATCATCCAACAAGTGCAACCGGACGAAATATATAACCTTGCCGCACAAAGCCACGTAAAAGTGTCCTTTGACGTGCCCGAATATACAGCCGAAACAGACGCCGTGGGCACACTGCGTATGCTTGAAGCCGTACGCATCCTCGGACTGGAAAAAAAGACGAAGATATATCAGGCATCTACCTCCGAACTGTTCGGCAAAGTGCAGGAAGTGCCCCAAAAAGAAACTACTCCCTTCTACCCGCGCAGCCCCTACGGCGTAGCCAAGCAATATGGTTTCTGGATTACGAAGAACTACCGCGAAAGCTACGGTATGTTTGCCGTAAACGGCATTCTCTTCAACCACGAAAGCGAACGGCGCGGAGAAACTTTCGTGACCCGGAAAATCACACTGGCCGCCGCACGCATAGCACAAGGTTTTCAGGACAAGCTCTATCTGGGAAACCTCGACGCACGCCGTGACTGGGGATATGCCCGCGACTATGTAGAATGTATGTGGCTCATCCTGCAACATGACACCCCGGAGGACTTCGTGATTGCCACCGGAGAGATGCACACCGTACGAGAATTCGCCACACTCGCCTTCAAGGAAGTAGGCATACAACTGCGTTGGGAGGGTACCGGCATTGACGAAAAAGGTATCGACACCCGCACCGGAAAGGTACTGGTGGAGGTAGACCCCAAATACTTCCGCCCCTCCGAAGTGGAGCAACTACTGGGCGACCCCACCAAAGCCAAAACATTGTTGGGCTGGAATCCCCGACAGACCGGCTTTGAAGAGTTGGTGCGCATCATGGCGGAGCATGACATGAAGTTCGTACACAAACTGCATCTAAGAAGCAAAGAGATTTGAATAAATAAACGAAGAACAAACCATTCGCAGTCATCACAATGATAAACAAGAACGCAAAAATATACATCGCAGGCCACCGCGGATTGGTAGGCTCTGCCATCTGGAAAAACCTGCAAGAGAAAGGATATACCAACCTCATAGGCAAAACCCATAATGAACTCGACCTCTTGGACGGAGTAGCCGTCCGCCGTTTCTTCGATGAAGAACAACCGGAATATGTGTTCCTCGCCGCTGCCTTCGTAGGAGGCATCATGGCAAACAGCATCTACCGCGCCGACTTCATCTACAAGAATCTGCAAATACAGCAAAACGTCATCGGCGAGAGCTTCCGCCACAACGTGAAGAAACTGCTCTTCTTGGGCAGCACCTGCATCTACCCGCGTGATGCCGAACAACCGATGAAAGAAGATGTACTCCTCACCTCTCCGTTGGAATACACCAACGAACCGTATGCCATCGCCAAGATTGCCGGACTGAAAATGTGTGAGAGCTTCAACCTGCAATATGGTACGAACTACATCGCCGTTATGCCCACCAACCTCTACGGTCCCAACGACAACTTCGATTTGGAACGCAGCCACGTGCTCCCCGCCATGATTCGAAAGATACACCTCGCCCACTGCCTGCAACAGGGCGACTGGGACGCCGTACGCCGCGACATGGACCAACGTCCCGTGGAAGGCGTCAACGGCAGCAACAGCAACGAAGAGATACTGGGCATACTCGCCAAATACGGCATCAATGAAGAAGAAGTGAAACTCTGGGGCACGGGAACACCGCTGCGCGAATTCCTCTGGAGTGAAGAAATGGCGGATGCCAGCGTGTTCGTCATGGAGCACGTAGACTTTAAAGATACCTACAAATGCGGCGACAAGGACATCCGCAACTGCCACATCAACATTGGCACGGGCAAGGAAATCACCATCCGCCGACTTGCCGAACTGATTGTGGACACAGTGGGCTACCGCGGAAAACTGACTTTCGACAGTAGCAAACCCGACGGAACCATGCGCAAACTCACCGACCCCGGCAAGCTGCACGCACTGGGCTGGCAGCATAAGATTGACATTGAGGAAGGTGTGGAACGGATGTACCGCTGGTACTTGGGCAACGACAAGTAAACGATATGGGAATAGCACTCCGCCACATCGGTAGCGTAGTATGGCTGATACTTCTCTTGTATATCGCCCCGGTAGTGGTTACAGCCGCTACCGTAACCTACCCTGTGCGGGGAAAAGTCATTGACAGGAACTCCCGGAAACCCGTTGCCTACGCCAATGTGATGGTAGCGGGCATTCCCGGCAAGGGGGCTTCCACCGACTCACTCGGCATATTCCGCATCGAACAAGTTCCTCCGGGAATATACCGCTTTGAAGCCACGTGCATAGGCTATGTCACCTCATCTACCCCGGAATATATAGTCTCCGCCTCCACCCCGTTCATCGAGATAGAGATGGAAGAAGACGCCAACCTGCTGGCAGCGGTAGTCGTAACGCCTTCCCCCTTCCGGCGAAGCATAGAAAGCCCCGTAAGTATGCGCGTCATCGGCCTGCAGGAAATTGAGAAAAGCCCCGGAGCCAACCGGGACGTTTCCCGCATTGTACGCGCCTATCCGGGAGTGTCATTCTCACCCGTCGGCTATCGCAACGACCTGATTGTACGGGGCGGCGCACCCTCCGAGAACCGTTTCTACATGGACGGCATCGAGATTCCCAACATCAACCATTTCGCCACGCAAGGAGCATCGGGAGGTCCGGTGAGTATCGTCAATGCCGACCTCGTACGGGAGATTACATTCTATACAGGTGCATTCCCCACGAACCGCTCCGGAGCGTTGAGCTCGGTTCTCGACTTCCGCCTGCGTGACGGCAACCCCGACAAACAGACTTTCAAAGCAACCCTCGGAGCATCCGAAGTATCCCTGAGCGGAAGCGGGCATTTCAATGACCGCACCACTTATCTCTTCTCCGTACGGCAATCGTACCTGCAACTGCTATTCAAAGTCTTGGGACTGCCTTTCCTGCCCAACTTCATAGACGGACAGTTCAAAATCAAAACCAAACTGACTGAACATGACGAACTGACCGTACTCGCCCTGACAGGCATCGACAAAATGAAACTGAATACGGATGAAAAAGGAGAAGATGCCGAATACCTGCTAAGCTACCTGCCCGCCATCCATCAGGAAACATTCACCGTAGGAGCCGCGTACAGGCACTACGCCGGAAAACATGTACAGTCCGTAACCCTCAGCCATAACTATCTGAACAACCGTAACCTGAAATACCGCAACAACGACGATTCCTCCGAGGACAACCTCACTCTGCGCCTCCGTTCGGTAGAACAGAAAACCACCGCCCTGTTCGAGAACCAAACCCGCCTCGGACAATGGACTCTGAAAGAGGGTGCGGAACTCACTAACTCCATCTATACCAACAACTCCCGGCAACTACTGTACAAGGGTAACTCCGGCAACCCGTTCTCACTATACGAAACCTCGCTCAACATCATCGGTTGGGGAGCTTTCTTCTCGTCCGGCTACTCCACCCGCGACAATCGTTTTACCCTCTCCACCGGCATCCGCATGGACGGCAACAACTACAACCGCAGCATGAAACAATTGTGGAAACAACTGTCTCCCCGTCTCTCCGCCTCCTACAAACTGTCGGAGCAATGGATTCTGAACGGCAGCGCCGGACTTTATCACCAGTTGCCGCCCTACACGGCACTGGGCTACAAGAATAACGAAGGGGTTTACCTCAACAAAGCACTGAAATATATGCAGGTAACAGAGGGCAGCATCGGAATAGACTGGCATCTGCACGACCGTATTATGGTTTCAGCCGAAGGCTTCTTCAAGCGTTACAACCGTATCCCCCTCTCCCTGCAAGACAATATCCCGCTTGCCTGCAAAGGCAATGACTACGGAGTGGTGGGTAATGAATTGCTTGCTTCTACCGCCGATGGCATGGCATATGGACTGGAAACCATGTTCAGGTGGCAGGTATCCGGCAGATTCAATTTGGTATCTTCCTTCACCCTCTATAAAAGCGAGTACCGCAACCATTCCGGAGATAAGTACATTCCGTCCGCATGGGACAACCGTTTCATCCTCAATATGAGCGGCACGTACAACCTGCCCAAACGTTGGAGCATAGGCGGCAAACTGAGCTACATAGGCGGTGCGCCCTACACCCCCTACGATGAAGAGAAATCATCGCTCGTGGAAGCATGGAACGCCAAAGGACAACCTTACTACGACTACTCACTCTACAATACCGGGCGACTGCCCGATTTCGCCCAACTGGACATACGTGCAGACAAATCGTTCTACCTCCGCCGTTGCATGGTGGGAATCTATCTGGATTTGCAAAATGTGACCGGAAGCAAACTGAAGCAACCAGATGTCATAATGAGCACAGGAGTCATTGAAAATCCCTCCGCACCCGCATCCGAACAACGCTATAAGATGAAATACCTCAAACAGGAAAGCGGAACCCTGCTGCCCACTCTGGGTATCACCGTAGAGTTTTAGAAAGTCCGCCGAGGTACTATTTTCCCCTAAAAGTTTGCATTCTCTATATAAACCCTTATATTTGCACAATTTTCAACTAAATGTGCAATATATAATGGAACAAAGTTTTATCGCCTATATAGAGAATAGTATCAAAGAAAACTGGGACTTGGACGCCCTGACCGATTATAAGGGAGCGACCCTGCAATACAAGGATGTAGCCCGCAAAATAGAAAAACTGCATATCATTTTTGAAGCGAGCGGCATCAAGAAAGGCGATAAAATCGCTGTCTGCGGACGTAACAGCTCACACTGGGGAGTAACCTTCCTCGCTACGCTGACATATGGCGCAGTCATTGTGCCCATCCTCCATGAGTTCAAAGCGGACAATGTGCACAACATCGTCAACCATTCCGAAGCCAAGCTTCTTTTCGTGGGCGACCAAGTGTGGGAAAACCTCAATGAAAGCGCCATGCCGCTATTGGAAGGCATCTTCATGATGACGGATTTCACCCTGTTGGTATCACGCAACGAACGGGTCACTTACGCCCGAGAGCACCTCAACGAGATGTTCGGCAAGAAATTCCCCAAGAACTTCCGCAAGGAACACATCGATTATCACAAAGACCTGCCCGAAGAACTGGCGGTCATCAACTATACCTCAGGTACAACCAGCTACTCGAAAGGCGTAATGCTGCCCTATCGCAGCTTGTGGTCCAATACCAAGTTCGCCTTTGAAGTGTTGCCGCTGAAAGCCGGAGACAAACTGGTATGTATGCTGCCAATGGCGCATATGTACGGACTGGCTTTTGAATTCCTGTATGAATTTTCCGTAGGCTGCCACATCTATTACCTCACCCGTATGCCGAGCCCGAAGATTATCTTCCAAGCCTTTGCCGACGTAAAGCCCAACCTCATTGTAGCCGTGCCGCTCATCATCGAAAAAATTATCAAGAAGAGCGTATTGCCCAAACTGGAAACGCCTACCATGAAACTGTTGCTGAAAGTGCCCATTATCAACGACAAGATAAAGGCCACCGTACGCGAACAAATGATACAGGCTTTCGGCGGTAATTTTGCAGCGGTAATTGTAGGCGGTGCAGCCTTCAACCAAGAAGTAGAACAATTCCTGCGTATGATAGACTTCCCCTACACCGTAGGATACGGTATGACGGAATGCGGCCCTATCATCTGTTATGAAGACTGGACACGCTTCAAACCCGGCTCTTGCGGTAAAGCCGCCCCGCGTATGGAAGTGAAGATTCTCTCTCCCGACCCGGAGAATATCCCCGGTGAGATTGTTTGCCGCGGTCCAAACGTCATGCTGGGCTACTACAAGAATGCGGAGGCCACCGAAGAGGTGGTGGACAAAGACGGCTGGCTACATACCGGCGACCTCGCCCTTATGGATGCCCAAGGCAATGTCACCATCAAAGGACGCAGCAAGAATATGCTCCTTGGCCCAAGCGGACAGAACATCTACCCCGAAGAGATAGAAGACAAGCTGAACAACCTGCCGTACGTATCTGAAAGCATCATCGTACAGCAAAACGAAAAACTTGTAGGATTGGTATATCCCGACTTTGACGACGCCTTTGCCCACGGTCTCACCAATGACGACATAGAACGTGTCATGGAAGAGAATCGTGTAGCCCTGAATGCTGAACTCCCTGCCTACTGTCAGGTTTCAAAGATGAAGATATATCCTGAAGAATTTGAAAAAACGCCTAAGAAATCCATCAAACGCTTCTTGTATCAGGAAGCAAAAGGATAAGAAGAAACATATCTAACCTCTCAATGAAAAACGAATTATTATTATCTGCCGCGCTACTTCCGTTATGTGGAATGGCAGGAGAAGCAAAAGCAATGCCGCCAAGCGAAGTAGCACCCGCTGCGGAGAAACGTCCCAATATCATTTTATTTTTAGTGGATGATATGGGTTGGCAGGATACTTCCCTGCCTTTCTGGACACAGCGTACCCGCTACAACGATACGTATCATACGCCTAATATGGAGCGTTTGGCAACTCAGGGTAAAATGTTTACGCAAGCCTATGCTTGCAGTGTCAGCTCACCCACACGCGTCAGCCTGTTTACGGGAATGAACGCTGCACGCCACCGGGTGACAAGCTGGACATTGCGCAAGAACACCACTCACGAAAAGCCGGACTCGGTTCTGAGTTACCCCGAATGGAACGTCAACGGCATCTGTCAAGAACCCGGCGTGGAGCGTACCACACATATCACCTCACTGGCACAAGTGCTAAAGGACAACGGCTACCACACCATACATTGCGGCAAAGCGCACTTCGGCGCTAACGATACTCCCGGGGCCGATCCTCTGAAAATGGGTTTCGACGTAAACATAGCCGGTCATGCGGCTGGCTCTCCCGCCAGCTACTACGGCATGAATAACTTCGGAAACAAACCCGGAGGAAAGAGTCCGCTGGCAGCTGTACCCGGACTGGAGAAGTATCATGGAAAGAATATCTTCCTCTCCGAAGCCCTCACCATAGAAGCCGGGAAAGCACTGGATGATGCACTGGAAACGGACAAGCCTTTCTTCCTTTATATGGCGCATTATGCCATCCATACACCGATTCAGCCCGATATGCGTTTCTATCAGAAGTATCTGGACAAAGGACTTCCCCTGGTAGAAGCCGCGTATGCCACCCTGATTGAAGGCATGGACAAGAGTCTCGGCGACATAATGGATTATCTGGACAAAAACAACCTGACCGACAACACCGTCCTTCTGTTCATGTCCGACAACGGCGGATTGGCCGCACACACTCGTGCCGGACAGCTGCACGTGCAGAACTACCCGCTCAACAGCGGAAAAGGTTCAGCCTACGAGGGCGGAGTGCGTGAACCGATGATTGTGCGTTGGCCCGGTGTAGTAGCCGCCAAAACCAAATGCGACCACTATCTGATGATAGAGGACTTCTTCCCTACCATTCTCGAAATAGCCGGGGTGAAGGATTACAATACCGTACAGCAACGCGACGGCATCAGCTTTCTGCCCCTACTTACCGGCAAAGGTAAAATACCCTCCCGTGACATCTACTGGCACTATCCGCATAGCTGGGGTCCTTCCGGACCCGGCATAGGCGCTACCTGCTCCATCCGATCCGGAGAATGGAAACTGGTGTACTACTTCGGAAGCGGCAAGCACGAATTGTTCAATATCCCGGCCGACATCAGCGAAAAGCATGATGTAGCCGCCAAGAACCCGAAACTCGTAAAGAAGCTATCCAAAAAATTAAGTAACTACCTACGGTCAGTGGATGCACAGCGTCCTACACTGCACACTACCGGACAGCTGGCTCCATGGCCGGATGAAATGCTATAAAGAATTATGAAACGTATATTTTCACTCATTTGCCTGTCCCTGCTTTCAGCCGGGACAGTTCATGCCCAAGTAAACAAGCAACAACCCATCCGTAAAGAAAAAACAGGCATCAACCTTTCTCTTTGGAGAAATATTGCCACACAACGTACGGACACTGTTGGAAGTACTTTCTTCAATCTCGGTATCTTTTCCGCCATGAACCGCCTGAACGGTTTGGGAGTAAATGCCTTGGGAGCTGTTGTAGGCAGAGATATGAACGGAGTACAATTCTCCGGTATATCCAATATGGTGGGTGGAAGTATGCGGGGCGTACAGGTAGCGGGTATAACCAATATCAATGGGAGCAATCTCAGCGGTTTGTCCGTTTCCGGTCTGGTGGGCATTACCGGCAGTTATGCGCAGGGAGTGGTTCTCTCCGGTCTGGCGAACATTACAGGGGATAACAGCAATGGCGTCATCATGGGCGGCTTACTGAATATTACGGGTGAAAAAAGCGCCGGTGTACAGCTTGCAGGACTTGCCAACATTTCGGGCGGCGACTTCGCAGGTGTCACTGCATCCGGACTGCTGAATGTGGTAGGCGGCGATATGAAAGGAATACAGATTTCCGGTTTAGGAAATATCACAGGAAGCACGTCCGTCGGTGTGCAACTCGCTCCCTTTAATGTGGCTGTCCATGCCAAAGGTCTTCAGATAGGTTTGGTGAACTATTACAAGGATAAGCTGGACGGTTTCCAGTTGGGACTGGTGAATGCCAATCCGAACACAAAGGTGCAGATGATGATTTTTGGCGGTAACACCACAAAACTGAATATGGCAGCCCGCTTCAAAAACGAATTGTTCTACACCATTCTTGGAGGGGGTACACATTACCTCGGTTTCAGCGATAAGTTCTCCGGCGCACTGTTCTACCGTGCAGGTTTGGAATTGCCTGTATACAAACAACTGTTCATCAGCGGTGATTTAGGCTACCAACATGTGGAAACTTTCAAAAACAAAGACTACGGCTTCCCTGCCCGCCTCTATTCCCTCCAAACCCGCATCAACCTTGAATACCGCCTGCCCAAACACTTGGGAGTATTCGTTACAGGCGGTTATGGTTGGGATAGGTATTACAACAGGAACGCCAATTTTGACAAAGGTGCCATTATAGAGGGCGGTGTGGTATTGTTTTAAAGGATTTCTTTTTCCTTGATAAATCCTGTCCGATATGCTACAAGCAACTTCTTCAGGTCTTGGATTTGCGTAATAAGCTGTTTGCCCTTATCCGTATCTTTCACCATCATACGCTGCGAGTTGAACTCAATGACGAATGTTGTAGATTTGATGTCTTGTCCCTCCTCAATCGCCTTCTGACGGCTTTGGAAAGGGTCGTGCTGCACTAACTGCATACCGTGTGAGTGGTACACCAATGTATATCCGGCAATACCTGTTTCGGGCTGATAAGCTTTGGAGAAACCACCGTCAATCACCAGCAATTTGCCGTCCGCTTTTATAGGACGCTCGCCTTTGATGATTTTCACAGGTACATGCCCGTTGATGATGTGTGAATGAGGACCCGGTTCTACCCCGAATTCAGTCAGAATATTATCGCAAATATCGGCACGGTTGCGGAGCGTGTAGTAATAGCCCTTACTCTCTTTGTGCAAAGCCTTGTCCGCAATGAAGTATCGCTCAAAAGTCGCCATCTTGTCTTTGTCGAAAGACGGTGCATCCGGCCCGCACCACATATACCACATATAGTCCAATGCAAAATTCTTTTCTTTGGAACCGTCCTCATCAAAGTAAGCGGTACGGATAAGCTGGTCGGTCTTTTGCAGTAACTTATGTCCCCAATACTCTTTCTTACCGATACGTACATGCTTGAAACTTCCGTCCTCATTCAAAGGTACAGACGCATGGTACAACAAATTACTGTTGCACACCAAATACATACCGCCGTAGGTAAACAAGCAACGCATATGTTTCTTGAGTTTCTCGCTGTTCATGAACGAAGCATGAATCTTATCCACCAATTCCCGTTCTTCATCAGTCAGGCGATACGGGTCAGCCGGGTCGATGGTCGGGAAATTGCTGTCACGCAATTCATATTCTTTTCCTTCGTACACAAATACCCCCCGTTCAAAGTCTATCTTATGCAACAGCTTCCTACCCTCCATACCAAACTCCGGACGACGGTTGATAATCTCCGCCTCCAGTTTGAATTGGATAATCGTAATTGCTTTATGCATCTGTGTAATCAGGCGCAATGTCTTTTCATTGTAATTGGCATCGGCAAAGTTCATCTTCGGGGCAAAGATAGTGCAGGCGTCATCCGCATAAGTATCCATTGCAAATGTAGCCAACGGCAACAGGTTGATGCCGTATCCGTCTTCCAACGTTGCCAAGTTAGCATAGCGCATGGACATACGGATTACGTTCGCTATACAGGCATCATTGCCCGATGCGGCTCCCATCCACAGAATATCATGATTGCCCCACTGAATGTCGAAGTTATGGTAATCGCAAAGCGTATCCATGATGATGTGTGCGCCCGGGCCACGGTCATAGATGTCTCCCACAATGTGCAAGGAGTCAATCGTAAGCCGTTGGATAAGGTTACACATGGCTATGATAAAATCATCCGCACGCTTGGTCGAGATTATCGTACTGATAATGACATTGATATACGCATGCTTGTTAGGTTCCACACTGGACTCGTGCAGCAACTCCTGAATGATATACGAGAACTCTGCCGGCAACGCCTTGCGTACCTTCGAGCGTGTATATTTGGAAGATACGTTCTGGCACACTTTCACCAACTGGTTCAAAGTGATAAGATACCAATCGTCCAAATCGGTTTCCTGTTCCTTTATCAACTGCAACTTCTCCTCCGGGTAATAAATCAGCGTGCAGATTTCTTTTTTCTCACTCTCGCGCAGCGTATGGCCGAAGATTTCATTCACCTTCCGTTTTACTGCCCCCGAAGCGTTCTTCAATACGTGTTGAAAAGCTTCGTATTCTCCATGAATATCCGTAAGAAAATGTTCTGTACCCTTAGGCAAATTCAGAATAGCCTCCAGATTGATTATTTCCGTACTGGCATCGGCTATGGTAGGAAAACTGCGCGACAATAATTGCAAATAGCGCAAGTCACTGATTATACTTTCCGGAGTAATAGTTCCCATGACAAGATTTATGATTTTAGATTTATGATTTATATTCGGTTATCAGTAATTAATACTACATTTAATTCTCAACTCAACAAAAACATCAACAATACCTGCGCTATGATTACCCGCAAGAACATACACATCGGATATACCGTAGCATAAGCCACTGACGGATTGTCACCCGGAATAGTGTCGTTGGCATAATTCAGTGCCATCGGGTTTGCCATACTTCCGCACAACATACCTGCCATGGAACCGAAATCCACCTTCATCCATTTAAAGGCAATCACACCCATTATCAGCACCGGAATCACAGTCAGCGCAAAACCTGCAGCAATCCACAGCAAGCCTTCCGGACGGAACACCGTCTCGAAAAAGTGTGCCCCTGCATCCAATCCCAGACAAGCGAGATAGAGCGACAACCCCAAGGCACGGAGCATCAGATTGGCGCTACGTGTAGTATAAGTCACCATATGCATCCTCGGCCCGAAAGTGCCTATCAGAATACCTACGATAATCGGTCCACCTGCCAATCCCAACTTCACCGGAGCACTGATGCCCGGCAGGGAAATGGGAATAGCCCCCAGAGCCAGTCCTAAAATGATACCTATAAATACAGCCACCAAATTGGGCTCTTTCAGACTTTTGATAGCATTTCCCAATACTTTTTCCACATTCTGTATGGCGGCAGCCTCACCCACCACTGTCAGGCGGTCGCCCAACTGCAAGGTCAGTTCCGCAGTGGCAAGCAACTGCACGCCGCTACGATACACACGACTGATATTAATGCCATAATGATTGCGCAAGTGCAGCGAACCCAGCTTCTTTCCATTCAGCTCGGGGCGCGTCACTACAATACGTTGTGAAATGAGTTGGCTGTCTATGGCATTCCAGTCAATGTCTTCCTTATTCCAATCGGTATGCTCTTGTTCACCGAACAGTACGGTCAATGCCGGAGCATACTTTTCCGAAGTCACCACCAATAAACGGTCTCCCTCTTTGATAATCTTCTCGGAGGTAGGAATACTTACGTTACCATCCCGCCACAAACGGGAAATAACGAACTTCGGATAGTTCAGCCCGCCTATCTCCTTGATGCTTTTATTGAAAATAGCCGGATTGTGTACTTGAAACGCTGCAATATAGGTTTTGTTCGCATCGTCTTTCTCTTTCAGTTCCAAATCTTCCTTGCAAACCAAAGCCTTGCGTATTACCAATACGGCAAGAATCACTCCCACCACACCCAATGGATACGCCACCGCACAACCCAGAGCCGGGGTGCTGGATTCCAGTCCCATTTGCTTCAATGTCTGTTGTGCCGCACCCAGAGCCGGTGTGTTGGTCGTAGCTCCACAAAGGATACCCACCATATTCGGTAACGGAATATTCAGTCCGTAGCTGCCCAACACCGTCATCAACGTGCCTATCAGCACCACACCCAGAGCCAACATATTCAGTTGCACGCCGCCTTTGCGGAAAGAACTGAAAAAGCCGGGCCCTACCTGCAGCCCCAACGCATACACAAATATCACCAGTCCGAAACTTTCCGCATAATTCAGCATCTGCGGATCAATGGACAATCCGAAATGTCCGGCAAGAATACCGGCAAAGAAAACAAACGTCACACCAAGGGAAATGCCGCAAATATGCACTTTCCCCAAGCCTAATCCGATAGCGGAAATCAACGAGAGTACCACCACTGCCTGCAGGGCGGAATGTTCGATAAACAAACTATATAGCCAGTCCAAAATGTTACAGTTTTATCTCTATATTTAGGAGTGCAAAGATAGGAAGTTCCGCGAAGCCTAAAAAAGATAAATGCAGGAAATTCGCACAAAGCCTGAAAAAACAATTGAATAATCTGATGAAAATCCATATCTTCGTACCTTTACCCCGAGAAAATAACGCAATCGTATATATTTAATATAAACTTTAATAACCGTTTCAAACAGTATGAATACAAAGAACCACACTGTAGGCATCCTCGGTTCCGGCTGGATTGCCGAAAAAATGGCAATCACTCTTGCAGGAATGAAGGGTTACGAATGTCTCGCCATCGCCTCCCGTACACAAGCGCACGCCGATAGCTTTGCCGCCAAGCACGGTATTGCCCGCGCTTATGGCTCTTACGAAGAACTGGTCAAGGACAATGACGTGGAACTGGTGTACATCGCCACTCCCCATGCCTTGCACTACGAACATGCACGTATCTGCATCGAACACAACAAGCCCGTACTTTGCGAAAAGGCATTCACCGCCAATGCCCGCGAAGCCGAGACATTGCTGGAACTTGCCGAAAGTCGCAAGGTCTTCATCACCGAGGCCATTTGGACCCGTTATATGCCTCTGTCACTCAAAGTTATCGAATTGGTTCGGCAAGGTGTCATCGGACATCCCTATACACTGACTGCCAATCTATGTTACCCCGTTTCGGAAAAGGAACGGATGCAACGCCCCGAACTGGCAGGAGGCTCCTTACTCGATCTCGGCGTGTATGCACTGAACTTTGCCGCTATGATTTATGGAGACGAGATAGAACGTACCGTATCCGCCTGTACCAAGACCGACACGGGAATGGACGACCAAGAAAGCATCACACAGTTTTTCAGTAATCGCAGAATGGCGGTACTAAACAGTTCCATGTATCCGCGCAGCGATCGCAAGGGAATAATTTCGGGTGATAAAGGATATATCATTGTGGAAAATATCAACAATCCGGAAATAGCGCGTGTTTACGACTTGGATTACCGTCTGACCGCCGAATATCCCGCCCCTCCTCAGATTACAGGCTACGAATATCAAGTTATCGCCAGCTTCGAGGCTCTCGAACAAGGATTGCTGGAATCTCCTTATATGCCACATCGCGAAACCCTGCGTATCATGCGCATAATGGATGAGCTAAGGCGGGACTGGGGAGTGACATTTCCGAATGATGAAATTATCTAAATATACCGTTTTTCTTCATTTTTCTGAAATATGTATCATACAAAAAAGAATGTGTAACATAGATATAGTTACTTTTTGTACAAAAAGCATTCTTTTGTAATCGTAAAGTAAAACCTTTAATTTATTATTGTATGAAACATTTATTTAAATTTTCCCTCTGCGCATTGGCATTCGTCATGGGCGCAGGCAGCGGATTGGCACAAAACGATGAAACAGGACTAAAAGATGCTTACAAAGACTACTTCTCCATTGGTGTAGCAGTAAATATGCGCAACATCACAAATCCTGAACAGATTGCCATTATCAAAAAGGACTTCAACAGTATCACTGCGGAAAACGACATGAAACCGCAACCAACCGAACCGGCCTACGGACAGTTCAACTGGGAGAATGCCGACAAGATTGCCAACTTCTGCCGTAACAACGGAATCAAGCTCCGCGGACACTGCCTGATATGGCACGCCCAAATAGGCAAATGGATGTATCAGGACGAAAAAGGAAACCTCGTATCGAAAGAAAAATTGTTTCAGAACATGAAGCACCACATCACAGCCATCATGGAACGCTACAAAGACGTGATATATGCATGGGACGTAGTGAATGAAGCAATCTCCGACGGTGGCTGGCAAGGTGGACGGAGAGGTATGGGGCAGAAACCGAGCCCTTACCGCAATTCTCCCCTCTATCAGATAGCGGGTGACGAATTCATCAAAAAAGCCTTTATCTATGCTCGTGAAGCCGACCCCAACGCACTCCTTTTCTATAATGACTATAACGCCGCCGATCCGCAAAAGCGCGACCGCATTTATAACATGGTGAAATCTATGAAAGAAGAAGGTATCCCCATTGACGGTATCGGTATGCAGGGACATTACAACATCTACGGTCCGAGCATGGAAGACGTAGATGCCGCCCTGACAAAATACTCTACGATAGTAAAGCACATCCATATCACCGAACTGGATATCCGCGCCAACGAGGAAATGGGAGGACAACTCAATTTCAGCCGTGAGGCCGGCAATATCAGCCAAACGGTAAAAACACTTCAGGAAGACCAATATACACGTCTGTTCAAGGTTCTCCGTAAACATAAGGATGTGGTAGGCAACGTTACTTTTTGGAATCTATCCGACAAAGACTCATGGGTTGGTGTACGCAACTATCCGTTGCCCTACGACGAGAACTACAAGCCAAAGCGTGTGTACAACCTCATCAAGAATTTTGACCCTGCAGCCGACAATGCGGTAGTGAAAGAAGATTTTCGTCCATCCGTACTCAACCAACCGGGACAAGAATATCCTATGGTCAACTCTCAGGGATATGCCCGTTTCCGCGTAGTGGCTCCGGACGCCAAGTCAGTCATTGTCAGCCTCGGTTTGGGCGGTCGTGGAGGTACAGTTCTCCGCAAGGATAAAGACGGCGTATGGGTAGGTACTACCGAAGGACCTATGGACGAAGGATTCCACTATTACCACCTCGATATTGACGGTGGTGTGTTCAACGACCCGGGCGCAAAGAATTACTACGGTTCCTGCCGTTGGGAAAGCGGTATTGAAATTCCGGCTCACGATGCAGATTTCTATGCCATGAAGGAAGTGGCTCACGGTAACGTACAGCAAATCTATTTCTATTCCAAGAGCACCAATACCCACCGCCGCGCATTCGTCTACACTCCGCCGACTTACGGTAAAGACAAGAAGAAATATCCGGTTCTCTACTTGCAACATGGTTGGGGAGAAGATGAAACAGCTTGGTCCAATCAAGGACATGCCAATCTCATCATGGACAATCTGATAGCCGAAGGCAAGATAGAACCTTTCATCATTGTAATGACCTACGGCATGACGAACGATGTAAAGTTCGGACATATCAACGAGTTCACAGCCAAAGAATTTGAAACAGTGCTGGTAGACGAGCTGATACCTTACATTGACAGCAATTTCCGCACGCTGGCCGACAAGAAACATCGTGCTATGGCAGGACTTTCCATGGGCGGCTTCGAAACGAAACTGATTACTCTCCGTCGTCCTGAAGTATTCAATTACTATGGATTATTGAGTGGTGGTATCTATACTCCGAATGACATCAAAGACAAGAACCAAGTGGCAGGTATCTTCATCAGTTGCGGAAGCAAAGAAAATCCTACAGGTGTGACCAAAGCTGTAGAAGACCTAAAAGCTGCCGGCTTCAACGCCACCTCGTTCGTGTCTCCCGACACAGCACATGAATTTCTGACTTGGCGCAGAAGCTTGTACCATATGGCGCAATTGCTATTCAAGTAAAAGTATAAATGCAGCCCTGCCTATTTGGAGTAAGCAACGTACTGAAAGGGACTCGGCAGAGATTTAGTGGGAATAAACATGTATAATCAATTCTAAAAAAAGAACTTTTTGTCAGCCACTCCATGCAAATTGGCTCTGAACAATTTTATTTTAGCATTAAAAAACTCAGCGGCTGCATTTGAACATAAGCATTCAAATAGATACACATTGCGTACCTTGTTTTTGGGGTTGTAGTTTTGCGCCCTCAATAACAATCTCAAATCACTACTTGCGCAAGAAGTATTCAGCCGGCAAAAATCTGTTTTGATGTATATCATAATTCATTTTGATATACGTCAAAACAGATTATCATGTATATAAAAACAAGGAATATTCTTGGATTTCAGTTTGCACTTGTACCCCTTCCACCCTTCCAAAACGTCCTATTTATAGGGGGATAGCGGGCGTAAAAGGAATGAAATAAAACTGTATTATTACATCAAACAAAATCCCCACGGACTTTCTACTGCTCCGTTAAGTTGAATATTTTCACCCTCTAAAAACAATAAAAGGCAAGCAGTTTTATCGACTACTTGCCTTTTATTCGTGATTCCGTTGCGATTCGAACGCAAGACCCACGCCTTAGAAGGGCGTTGCTCTATCCAGCTGAGCTACGGAACCAGCCTTAATTGCGGTGCAAAGGTACGCTTTTTTATGAAAACTGCAAATATTATATTCAAAATATTTATTATCTGTATTAAAATGATAATATCTTGCATAAAGAGTAAATAGTTGTATAATTGAAATACAACACATTAACTCCCATGAAGTCATTCTAAAGAATATACGAGTTATATGTCAGAAGAGTTTTTACAATCCCTCTCCTATTTCGGTATCAATTATAATTGTACTACAACTGATAATAGGTATCATTAGCCATAACAATTGCATCTTCCAAAGTACCTCCACTTTGTTCTACAAATGCAATAACGGCATCTATAAATTCGTTGAAAGTGGCAACATCCTCACCGGCAATTTTTTCATTATAGTCTTCCTCTGTAAAATCCAAATTTTCTATTAATTCTGTTTTCATTTTTGTTTCAATGGTTATATTATAGTATCATTATTGAATACCTTTTTTTGCAAAAATAATATATCGTCTTGACTTCTTAGCTATTATTTGCAAATAATATTTACCATTAAATTATATTCTAGCGAACAAAATTCAAACATAAACTTACTTATTAACAGCTATAATGTAATAGATTTCCAAGTATTCTCAAGTTATTCAGAACAGTCTTAACAAATGTATATGTTTTTCCAAACGATTATTTAAATCAATATCATTCACATTCTGCTCTATCTATAATGTCAAGATATCACAACCCAAGTGGTAGTTTACAGGCGTACCAAAGTACAAACAAAGCAGTCCAGGCAATAAGAATAGCCAACGAATATCTCCATGTATATTGAAGTAGTGAACCATATGTGGACTGCCTGTCGTATTGCTGCATATAGGTCAGCACAAGCGGCATATAGAACATAAAGGGGGTTATGGCATTCGTCGCGCTGTCACCAATACGATATGCACATTGCGTCATATCCGGTGAAATTCCCATACCGGCCAATACCGGAATAAAGATAAAAGACATAAACGCCCACTTCGACGTGGAGGAAACCATTATAAGGTTGATAAGAGCAGTAAACAGAATGAATAATATCAATATCCACAAACTATCCAGTTGGGCAGAAGAGAGTGCATTCGCTCCCATTATTGCGATACATTTATCCAAATGGGAATACTCAAAGCAAGCAAACATCTGGGAAGCAAAAAAAGCAATGACAAAATAAACGCCCAATAGATTCATCGGTTGGGTCAGCCCCTCTATTACATCGTTGTCCGTACGATAACGCCCTGATGCAAATCCATATACCATTCCCATTAAACCGATACCCAAAGAGAGCAAAAACAAGATACCTATAATGAAAGGTGAACGGATAAGCCCGCCGTTGACACCCCTCAAAATTCCCCATGAAGAGAATGTAGCCCACAGAACAAGCGTTGCATAAAGCAACCCTACAATTACCGCTCCCCACAAAGCCCTCTGTTCCTTACGAGAGAGCTGCTTATAACCGCAAAAAGCACTGTTCCCATTATATTTTCCCAAACTTGGCAATAACTTTTTACGGGTGATGTAATAGATAATGAATATCAATAGAAAAGTAGATATACAAAAGAAATAATAATTGCATAGCGGTCCGACTCTTCCACCCGATACATTCGTCATATCAGAGGCCTCTTGTGTTGCAGCCGCAAGCATAGGGTCGAGCGTACTTAAAAGAATATTGGCACTATAACCACACGATACAGACACATAGGATGCAATAATACCGCCTATGGGATGCAATCCCACTGAGTGAAACAATGTTGCGGCAATAGGCAGTAATATGATATATCCGGCATCCCCCACTACATTGGACAGCAATCCCAGAACAATAACACTAAGCACAATACGCCACGGATTATGTTCCCGGTTGCGTATGCCTTTGCGTATACACGCATCTATAAACCCCGAATGCCGGGCAACCCCTATTCCGAACATCGCCACAATAACCAGTCCCAACGGAGCAAAACCGGTAAAGTTTGTCACCACATGGCGCAGCAACCAACGAATCCCTTCCGGGCTCAACAAACTTTGTACACGTATTTCCTCTCCGGTCTGAGGCAGACGCACGCTTAAACCGTAGACATCAAATATCCACGACAGAAAGATGACTCCCAGCGTCAACAGGAAGAACATCGTTGCAGGATGGGGCATGCGCCATTTATTTCTCATAGTTTCTCAGTGCCTCCGGACTATTCATCGTCCGCTTCCAAGTTGTCAATATCAAGAATGCGCAGTTCAAGTGCACGCACAACAAGGCGCGTAGCGTTCACTCCCATCCGTTCGGAAGCCGAGAAAAGGCGTCCTACCAAATCATTCTGCCGCTTCTCCAATGATTTCACTCCGAACGGCATTCCTTTCAGATTGGCAATCATTTCTTTGGTATATCCCAGGGCCAAATGGCGCAGAAAACGTTCATCATATTCGTCTATATCGTAACTGATGACGGCTTCCTGCCGTTTCGCGTCATTTTGGACGGAAGTCTTAAAGCGTTCCACAATCTTCTCCAATATGGGGTAATTAAAAACAAGTTTCTTGCCATCCATAACGGCTTGTACGTCCGTCTTTGTCAACAATTCTCCGGTTTTCAGGATGATACCGTCAGCTCCTGCATCAAGAACATCCACCCATAGTTTCTCATTCAAAATCTCTCCGGTAAATATCAGCACGTGCACGCCGGGATACCGTTTAAAGATATTGCGGCAAATATCCACACCGATAGTAGTAGAGCCACCCAAGCCTAAATCCAACAACACGAGATCAGGTACACCGGCTTCCATTAAGGTCCAGAACTCCTGTTCCGTCATGGCGGTACCGATAACTTCCGCATCCGGTATCTCATGGCGGAATATCTCTTCCGTACCTTTTAACTCCAGTTTTACGTCTTCTACAATGATGACTTTAAATTTCTTTGCTTTCATATTTCATATCTTTTCATCCTAACTTATTTTGATTTGCTCCGAGAAAAAACAATTATCCTCCGGGCTAAACTCTCTTTAGACAACGGGGCAACGTAAAGTATACTGCAAATCCTCCCCCTTCCATCGGCTCTGCATTGATGCGGCATCCTCTCCTTCCTGCAAATTCATCATGGTCGCGAATAATCTGTTTACATATCAGATATTCCGTACCATGCAACTCTCCCCTTTCACCTGCCGTCATACGTGCCAAGTCCGGGTAGAACAATTGGTTCAATTCTTCCTTTGTTTTCTCCCGCCGCATATCCGTAAAAAGGAAACGCACAAAATCATCTTCTACTGCACAAGTCAGGCAGATTTTTCCTGAAACAGATACAGACAGGGCTTCATCAATCAGATTCTCCAGCAGAAAACGCAATTGATTCACATCTCCGACAACTGACTCATCCACTGCTTCCGCATTGAAAACAACGGAGGTGGAAACTCCCTTGCTTGCCTTGCGGAAATACTTCTCCGCAGCTTCCAGCAGTCCGGGTACAGGAATCACCGTACGCCTGAAAGTAACCTCCTCCAGCTGGCGGGACGCACATTGGCTCAAAATAGAGAATACGCCTTTATAATACTCTATCAGTTCACTGATGGCCGCCACAGTTTCCTGTTCTTCCGTTTCCGGCAATTCACCGGAACGGAGCCTGCCTATCAGCTGCTTTATCCTGTTGGGATAATAAATCGTCTCATGTTTGATGGTAGACAAACAATTGTCGAGCACCATATTCTGCACATGCAGCAAGCTATCTTCCCATGATGCACGGCGTGCTTCATCCTGAGCCGTTTCGATATCCCGGTATTTTATGGCCAACTTCACCACCGCATTAAATACCACTATCGCAACGTAGCGGGCTATCAGTTCCAGCAGCAAACGGTCGGATTCTTGTTGCGCTTCACTTCTCACCAAACACAGCACTCCTATACATTGACTGGAATTTCCGGCTTTCACGACAAGAGGAAGCGCTTGCATTCCATTCTCCGACAAGTACATTTGCTCCTTAAAACAACGTTGCATCAGGTCTGTCCATGCAGGCTGCTGCCCCTCGGTTATTTCTTCCAGAGGATTGGCTGCGTATTCCAGTTTGCGGGCGGCTTCATTATATACAGCAATACCCAGCCGTTCTATGCCCAGCAACTCATTAACGGCATCGAACGCATTGTTCGCTATTTGTTGCGGAATATCTTTCAACGTATCTTCTTCCCGTTGCAGCATCTCCTCATTTTCAGATACAGGCATTACAGACGCAGTAAATACCTGTTTGTTGATTTCCAACACTTGTTCCAGATTCCAACGGTTCACCAACCTCCGGCGAAAATACAGGATGTAATACCCCAGACATAGCGTAACCAGCAAAATAGCGACCAGTAAGATACTCACCATCTTATTATTCGTAGAACGTTCCAACTCACGACAGAAGCTCTCCAGAGACTGATCTTCACCCAGCAGCTTATACAAAGTAGTATAAGCGCTATTATTATAATTGTAATTATCCCATTGCTTCAAGGCGAGAAACGCCACAGCCGCCTCATTCCTAATATCCAGTATCACATGAAAATCGGAATTGAACATCTCGTTCCACCAGTCCAGTTCGGCAGGCATATCATTCCCCGTTAAAGTCATATAGCGGTCCGGTTGCCCGGCATACTTCCTATAATGTTCATTCAGGCAAGTCATTGCGGAATCTATATATTGCAAAGCCATTGCAAATTCGCCGTCCACATTACAGTAGTACGCTTCATTGGCATAATCGGAAGCCCGGTCCAGCAAAACCCCGTATTCTTCCTGCAAAGCCAATGTCAACGAATCCGTAAGAGTGTCCATAGGCACATCATCGCCGGCTGCCTTCGTACAGGAAGCCACACTCACAGACAGTACCAGCAACATCATTGTCAGAACCTTGCGTACACCGGTAGGCAGTCTGAAGTAAAAACGGCTGCCCTGTCCCAATGTGCTTTCCACATTGAACAGGCACACATTGAAAATCGGGTTCGTTTTCTTATACTTCTCAATGATGCCCTTACAGTTCATCAAGCCGAATCCGCTACCTTTGTTCTTCCTCAATTCCTCCCGGTCGGACGCATCTTTCATACCGATAGCTTTGGAGTCATACACTTTCTCTCCTACGATGCGGGTAACATCTTCCGGAGACAGGCCACACCCGTTATCTTCAACGGATATTTCCACGCAGTCATTCTCCTTACGGGCATAAACCCTTACCTTTCCTCCTTTAGGAGTATATTTGCGCGCATTTTCAGCCAGTGTATTTATCATAAAGAGAGTCAATGCCCTGTCTGCCTTCACGCAAGCATCGGTCGGTTGCACTTCCAAATCCAGTTGTTTCATTTCAAAAGCCCGGCTTCCTTTCCTCAACAGTTCGAAGAGTTCATTCAGTTCAAATGCTTCAATGTTCAGGCTCAACGTACCTTGCTTCATCTTAATCCACAAAGCCAAAATATCGTTGTACTCGTTAATCGTGGTGACAAGCTCGTCAATATACTGATACTTCTCTTTTTTGATAGTTTCGTCATGGATATACCCCATGCGCACCAGCTTGTGCACCTCGTTCAGAATACGGTCAATATACGGATGAATACCGTTCACAATAGACAGACAAGCCTTTTTTATCAGATTCTGCCGTTTGTTTCCGGCGATGTGCTGTTCGTGGATATAACGTTGTTTTTCCAGCCTGCGCTGTTCCTCGCCGAGGGAGATGGAAGTCATTCCGTTGTCCAGCGCCCATTGTATATAAGGGTTGATTACTTGCATCATAGCCTGTTCATCTTTCCCCATGCGCTGTACGAATACCAGTTTTCTATCTTTAATAGATATATCTTCTGTACCGAATAAGTCTTTCAGCTCAGGACGTACTGCCGCTAAAATCGCATCCGTTATATCCTCCTCGGTTTGTGCATCGGCGGGGATAGATGCAGTTATCCCCTGACATATATCCAGCATGGATTGCAAGCGGCGCAGATGTAATTTGTTGCGTATTTTGGAGCGTTTATTAAAGAACCAAAAGAATATCAATACCCAAATAACTCCCGTAATCACAAAGAAAAGCAAAAAGTTCAGTTGTCCCGCCTCCTTCTCCAATGCTTGGTAGCGGCTTTCCAGTTCTTTGTCCTGACGGGTATCTTCCAGAATATCCAAATAGATATTCCTGTTATAGTCGGAATATTCTTTCATCTCCAGTCCGGCATATGTCACGCTCAGTTGTTCTCGTATTCTTGAAATCCACTCGGGCACGGTCTTCAGTTTCTGTTGAATCCACGACTTCTCCGCGCATATCGTATCACGGCGGTCATATGCCTTCAGCCAATCCAAGCTGTCGTGACAATCGTAAAAGCGTCGATGATGATCGTTCACACATTCCAGAGCACGTGTCAATGTGTCCAAAGCCTGTCCATACTCCCCGTGTGCATTCAGATACTTCCCGATAGACACATAAGCGCCTGCTATCTGGTAAATGTCATTGTATTGCCGGAACTTCTCCAAAGCCAATTGTCCCAACCGCATGGGCAATAAAGAATCCATCGGCTCGCCAAACTGCTTCAGAGCGTGCGAACGACGTCCTTGAAAAAATTCATAATCATCCGGCGAAGCCGTCAGGTTTGCCAGACCTTGCACACCGTTCCCCTCAAAATACAAATACCCTTTTCTGGAAGCCAGCCTCCAAGTAGTATAAAGTTCGTCAAATTCCCTTAGACGACGCTCATCCGGCGTCTCGCCTTCGCACAAAGAAGCCGAACCTTTTATATAGTGATAATACAATAACTGGTTGGTATCTGTTGCCAGTTCCTCGTTCTCCGACACCTCATTTATGGATGCCAGAGCTTCCGGACGCTGTTGCAGATAATAATAGTATACGGCAGATACAATATAGAACTCCGACCGCGCATAACTCAGGCGCATTCGCTCATGCCTGTCTGCAAACAGGTTATTATCCTCCGCAATACGCTTCATACGGCGTACGGCGCTATTTCGATAATCATAAAATTCCTTGTTCAGCGCTGTCCGTTGATAAATCTTCATCAAACCGATATCGGCGATAAGAAGTTCCAACTCGTTCTTTGTCAGATTGTACACTTCCTGATGATACCTCTCGGCCTGTTCAAAATCCATACGCATAAAGGCGCAGAATCCCAAGTTATTACAGGCTTCGGCCTTTCCCTGCCTGTAAAGTTCCGCCTCTTGATAGGCCCTTGAAGCCGCATGGAACGATGAATCCAGATTTTTATATCGATAGGAGTATGCCGCCTGATTCAAGGAGTCAATCAGGTGCACCTCCTTTGTGGGAGCCGTACCCACGCACGAAACAAATGCCGTACCAACCAAGTATAGCATTCCCACCGACAATAATATAGATGAAAGGCGTTTCACAAAGCAAAGCTACAAATAAATCCGGTAAAGAAAAATATTTTTTCTACAATAAGTCTTGTATTATGTAGCGGGAAATTCATACCTTTGCATGCAAATTAATAAATAGGTAACATCTATTACAAAATGAGCGAAAAAGCACCCTTTATGGTATTCTCAGGAACAAACTCGAGATACCTTGCAGAAAAAATCTGCGCCAGCCTTAATTGCCCTCTAGGAAAGATGAATATCACCCACTTTGCCGATGGTGAATTCGCTGTTTCTTATGAAGAGTCTATCCGTGGCGCAAATGTATTCCTGGTTCAATCCACTTTCCCTAATTCCGACAATTTGATGGAACTTCTGCTGATGGTTGATGCGGCCAAAAGAGCATCTGCCAAAAGTGTAATTGCAGTTATTCCTTATTTTGGTTGGGCACGTCAAGACAGAAAAGACAAACCTCGTGTTTCCATCGGCGCCAAGCTGGTAGCCGACCTGCTCTCTGTTGCAGGTATCGACCGTTTGATTACTATGGATCTCCATGCTGACCAGATTCAAGGTTTCTTCAACATTCCGGTTGACCATCTGTATGCATCGGCAGTATTCCTTCCTTATATCGAATCATTAAAGCTGGATGATCTTGTTATTGCAACCCCCGACGTAGGCGGTTCAAAACGTGCCAGCACATTCTCCAAATACCTCGGTGTACCATTGGTTTTGTGCAACAAAACGCGCGAAAAGGCGAACGTAGTTGCCACCATGCAGATTATCGGCGATGTACAAGGCAAGAATGTCGTATTGGTAGATGACATCGTAGATACGGCAGGCACTATTACCAAAGCAGCCAATATCATGATGGAGGCCGGTGCCAAGTCCGTACGTGCCATTGCCAGCCACTGCGTAATGTCCGACCCCGCATCATTCCGTGTACAAGAATCCGGTTTGACGGAAATGGTTTTCACAGACAGTATTCCTTATGCCAAGAAGTGCGCTAAAGTTAAGCAATTAAGTATTGCCGATATGTTTGCCGAAACTATCAGAAGAGTAATGTCAAACGAATCCATCAGTTCTCAATACATTATTTGAGAATAAAAAATTGAAAATAAAAAAAGAGAGAGGGCTGCGCAATGAAACTGTGCAGCCCTCTCTCTTTTTTTATTCTCAATTCTCAATTCTCAGTTTTCCAATCTTCCCATTTTGTAGGTTCCCTTCCGCACTAACTTTCCATTCTTGTCGGTTTCTACAAACGGGCCATCCTTTTTGCCTTGTTTGAAGAAGCCTTCGTAGCGGTTGCCGTTCTTATCTTCCTGTACGCCGCTTCCCTCTTCCAGTCCGTTCACAAAACCACCTTTGTATTTTGTGCCGTCGGTAAGAATCAGGGTTCCTTGACCATTGAATTTATTATCTTTCCATTCACCTTCGTAGGAGTCACCGACGTTCCATTTGTAAACGCCATAACCGTTGCGTTGGTTGTCCTTCCACTGACCGTCATATACAGCACCGCTTGCCCACGTAAATATACCGTGCCCGTCCTGCATACCGTTCTTGAAGTTTCCTACATATTTATTACCGCTCGCATGGTAGTAAATACCTGCGCCCGTACGTTCGCCCTGCACATAAGAACCCTCGTAGCGATCGCCCGTATGGAAGAAGTAAATACCCTTGCCATGCTGCATATCCTCTTTCCAGTCGCCCACGTACTTGTCACCATTGGCATATTCAAACGTGCCTTTGCCGTCGCGGACATCATTTTTCCAATGCCCGTCGTATTTGCAGCCGTCATTCCATATTAATGTGCCTTCTCCGTTTTTCTTGTCATCCTTCCACGAACCGATATATTTGGAACCGTTTTTCCAAGTATAAGTGCCTTCGCCTTCACGTTTGTCGTTTGCCCAGTCACCTTCGTACAGGTCGCCGTTATAATAGTACATGGTACCCTTACCGTGTTGGTAGTCCTGATACCACATACCGTCGTAACGGTTGTTATTCATAAAATAATAGATTCCTCTGCCATGTTGCTGGTCTTGAAACCACTGGCCGTCGTATTTCTCGCCGTCGGGAAAAGTGTAAACTCCGTATCCCTCTCGTTTTCCTTTGACGTACTCGCCTTCATACACATCGCCATTCTTGAAAACCGTTTTTCCTTTGCCGTTGGGTTTGCGTCCTTTCATCTCGCCGGTATATACGGAACCGTCTTTAAACGTATGCGTCCCTATTTTTATTTCCGATGAGAAAGTCCCTTTTATTTTATCAAAGAAACCGCTTTTTTCTTGGGCTGCGGCATTTCCCTGTGACAAGAATAACAGAATGATTGCAGTATATAGATATTTCATCTTTGGTTACAAATTACTTGATTAGGATTTGGACAAAGATACGATTAATCTGCTAAAACCACGAGACGCATTCCGCTTTTTATGACATTTTTTTGCCGGATATGACTTCTTTTAATTTCTCTTTGCACAAATGCCGTCCGGCAAGTTCGCGTATATCTTCGGGGGTAATCTCCTTAACCGCATTCAGGGCATCCTCAAAGTGAGTGTCCCCAAAACCGGAAACTTGGACGAATATCCACGCATCTGCCAGTGAGAATGCCGATTCATAGCTGCGGCACATCTCGCCCAGCATATAATTCTTTACCATAGAGAGTTCGTCTTCCGGCACCAACTCATTCTGCAGGCGGTCTATTTCATGGTAAACCTCCTGAATGAGAGGTTCTACAAACTCGTTTGCCGTTTCCGTATTGACAACCAGCATCCCCTTTCCCGGATACGGGACGATGCCTGCGGAAATGCCATAGGTATAGCCTTTCTCTTCGCGGATGTTGGACATCAGGCGGCTTCCGAAGTATCCGCCGAACAACGTCACCATTACCCGCGTCTTCAGGTAATCGGGATGGTTGCGTTCCAAAGAGAGCGTGCCCATGCGGACTGCACTCTGCATGGCATCCGCATACTCCACAAAAATCCGTTTGTCCGCAGATGAAGCCGGGATAAAATCTTTCTTCTCCGGTTTGCGGAAATCCCTGCCGAACGCTTCCTTGCCGAACAAGTCTTCTATCCGCCGGATGCAATCATCGCTCACTTTGCCGGACACATAAATCGTGCAGTTGCATGAATGGTAGTGGCGGTCGTAGAACTCCTGCAACACAGCCGGGTTTATCCGTCCGTAATCGTCCTTCTGCACCAGCCGTCCGCAAGGATGCTCCTTGCCATACACCGCCTCCATCAATGCCCGGTGGGCCAAGAAGTCCACTTTGGACGAATTGACCAAGAATTGCTGTATATTATTGTCTACAATAATGCCCAACTCCTTCTCCGGAAATACAGGCTCTTTTACGATAGACTCCAGTATCTCCAACGTCTGCGGCAGATATTTATTCAGTGAATAGAGCGTGATGTAGGCATATTCCGATGCGATGGACAATTCCAACCATGCGCCGTAATAATCCAGCTTCTCCGCTATGTGCAAAGCATTGTACCGGCGTGTCCCTTCACGCAGCATACGGTTGGTGAACAGAGCTTGCAGGGGCCGGGACTGTTGCCAGCGTCCGCCCTCCATCAGCAAGTCGATGCGCACCACTTCATTATCACCGGAATCGAGCACATTCAGAGATACGCCATTGGGCATGACAGAGCGTCGGGGCATCTGTACGGCCAAGTGCTCTATATTCCTCACTTCGGGTTGGATGGTTCTGTCCACAGGCATTGTCAGTCAGGTATTCATTTGGCGTTTCGGGCTTGCAAGAAGCGTTCCGCCTGCTCCAAGTCCTGCGGGGTATCGATGCCTATCGTCTCCACTTCGGTGACACCTGCCTTAATGGTATAGCCGTTCTCCAACCAGCGCAATTGCTCCAGTGACTCCGCCAGTTCCAATGAAGATTGGGGAAGTGAGGTTATCTCCTTCAGCACTTCCACGCGATAGGCATACAAGCCGATGTGTTTGTAGTATGTATGGTTTTTCAGCCATTCGCGTTTTTCCGCATTACGCTGGTAGGGAATGATGGAACGGCTGAAGTAGAGAGCATTCATATTCTTGTTGAGCACCACTTTGGGAGAGTTGACGTTCTCCAATGCCTCGAAGCCGTTGTCTGCGGTGAAGGGTTTTACCAGAGTGGCTATCTGTGTGGACGGGTCGTTAAAACAGGCCTTTACAGTCTCCAGTTGAGACGGCTGTATAAAAGGTTCGTCACCCTGAATGTTCACCACTACATCAAACCCTTCCCCTACTTTGGTGCAAGCCTCGTAGCAACGGTCCGTACCGCTTTTGTGGTGCACGGATGTCATTACGACTTTTCCGCCGAATGCCTTTACGGCAGCTTCGATGCGTTCGTCATCGGTTGCCACATAAGCATCGTCCAGAACACCCGCCACTTGTTCGTACACCCGTTGGATAACGGTTTTTCCGCCCAATAAAGCCAAAGGCTTGGCAGGGAAACGCGTAGATGCGTAACGGGCGGGGATTATTCCCAGAAATTTCATATCGTCAAAACTTTATTTACTGTGTTATTATTCGGGAGACGGTCCGGCTACGCTTTTTCGTCCAGTTCCTCCAGCCCGCGCACGATATAGTCCCGTTTCAAATCCTCCGGCTTATACACCCGGCTGTCGCAAGAAAGCAAGTCTATATCAAGACGGACAATCTCCTGTTTCTTTTCATCGGGAGTCCTTCCGGCTTCCCGTTCTATATCTTTCAGATGGTGCATTACTTTGTCGGCATCACAGTCGGACATGAAGCGTGCCACCTGATTGGCAAACAATGCCTGCCGCCGGAAGAACAAAGGTTTCGTGTCCGCCTCTGCAGAAAAGCGGATATTCGGAAACAGCTCTGACAGCCTCTTACGCGCCAGCGCCAAATTGTCCTTCCTATGCTCATTGCTGCCGATGCAGATTGTATAAACCATTTTTTAAGTTCCGAATCTCATTTTCAATTAAACAGGTCGTCCAGCCCCATTTCCGATGCAGGCTCCGTCTCCTCGTATTCATTATCCTTACACGGGTCAAAGCCTTCGGGCAGTTGGAATGTTTCGTTCTCATCATATCCCAAAGACTTGTCGCCAAGCACTTTCACCATATATTTGGCCCAAATAGGCAATGCCATGGAGGCGCCTTGCCCGTGAAGCATCGTATCGAAGTGGATATCACGGTCTTCACCGCCTACCCAGCAGCCGGAAACCAGTGACGGCGTGAAGCCCATGAACCAGCCGTCGGCATTATAATTGGTAGTACCCGTCTTGCCGCCCATATCGGCTTTTACTCCCAGGCGGCGAACACGCCCGCCCGTACCTTCATTGATTACGGCACGCAGCATTACCAGCATCTTGTAGGCGCTGGATGCACTGATTACTTCCTGCATCTCCGGCGAGAATGTAGCCAGCACGTTGCCGTCGTTATCCTCGATGCGGGTTACGAACAGCGGTGCAACCCGGATACCCTTATTGGGAAATGCGGTGTACGCGCTCACCATCTCGCCTACGGAAATCTCGCAAGGGCCGAGACAGAGGGATACGGAAGGTACAATCTCGCGGTTGCGCACACCGAAGCTGTGCACCAGACGTTTCAGTTCGTAGGGGTTCAGCTTGCTCATCAGATAGGCCGTTATCCAGTTGTCCGAATTAGCCAGGCCCCACTTCACCGTCACCATTTCGCCGTAGCGCTTGTTGTTGGCGTTGCGCGGTGTCCAAGGCGTCCCGTTTTCGTCTATCAGCGTATATTCCACGTGACGGGCTTGGTCGCAGGGAGAGAACCCGTTCTCCATAGCCAGCGAATACACATAGGGTTTCATGGTAGAGCCAATCTGGCGGCGTCCCACCATCGCCATGTCATATTTGAAGTAGTGGTGGTTCGGGCCGCCCACATACGCTTTTACATGGCCGTTGCGCGGGTCCATCGACATGAATCCGGCACGCAGGAAAAATTTATAATAGCGTATGGAGTCCATCGGAGTCATCACGGTATCTTTCTCGCCGCTCCAACTGAAAACGGACATTTCTTCGGGCGTGTTGAACGCTTTCTTTATTTCGGCTTCGGAAGCCCCGGCATTCTTCATGATGCGGTAACGGTCGGACAGTCTCATGGCACGTCCCAGAATCTCGTCCACCTGTTCCTGAGTCAGGCGGAAAGTATAAGGCGCTTTCTTGGCTCCCTTCTTCTCTTTGAAGAAATAGCCCTGCAATTCCTTCAGATGCTCGGTCACGGCATCCTCCGCATATTTCTGCATACGGGAGTCAATCGTGGTATAGATTTTCAGCCCGTCCGTATAAAGGTTGTACTTGCTTCCGTCTTTCTTCGTGTTCTTTTCGCACCAGCCGTAGAGCGGATTGGTTTCCCAGTCGAGCGAATCCTCGTAATACTTCTGCATCTGCCAGCCGCGATAATCCGATTTATCGGGCTTCTTGGCATTCAACACGCCGCGCAGGTATTCGCGGAAATACGTTGCGAGGCCTTCGTTATGGTCTACACGGTGATACGAAAGTTTCAAGGGCAACGCCTGTAATGAGTCACGCTCCTCAACGGTGATATATCCGGCTTTGCGCATTTGGTCGAGCACCACGTTGCGGCGTCCGCGCGAACGTTCATTGTAGCGCACCGGATTGTAAAGGGACGGATTCTTGCACATGCCCACCAGCGTGGCGGCTTCCTCTATCTTCAGGTCCTTCGGCTCGCAACCGAAGTAAGTGTAGGCGGCAGTCTTTATGCCGACCGCATTATTCAGGAAGTCGAACTTATTGAGATACATCGTAAGAATCTCCTCTTTGGTGTAATAGCGTTCCAGCTTTACGGCGATAACCCATTCGATGGGTTTCTGGAACAGACGTTCCATTATGTTATCGGCGCTCGGCGAATACAGCTGCTTGGAAAGCTGCTGGCTGATGGTACTTCCTCCGCCGGCGTTCTTCTGCATCAGGATGCCACGCTTCACCACAGCGCGGAACAGGGCAATGGCATCGATGCCCGAATGTTCGGCAAAGCGCACGTCCTCCGTTGCAATCAGCGCATTGATGATGTGGGGAGACAGGTCGTTATATCCCACGAACACACGATTCTCCTTACTATAGGAATAAGTGCCCAGAACCTTTCCGTCTTCCGAGAAGATTTCCGTTGCAAATTTATAATTGGGATTTTCCAGGTCTTCAACGGGAGGCATATAGCCAATCCAACCTTTTGCTATCGAGAAGAAAATAATAACGCATGCCAGTGCTATCAGTGCTATGAAAATCCAAAGGACTTTTACGACTTTTTTTATCATGTCCGGTTCAACAATTTCTGTGATTATAATAATAGGACAAAGGTACGGAAATATAATGTATATACACTCAAACATTCCCGCTTTTTTCGTCTTTTTTTAGGTTCGGAAAGCGCAGTTCGCTGAACATTTTTGACCATTTTTTGTCGTTTTTGTTCACGGAACTGCCGTTTCAGTGAACAAAATTGAGTTAATTAACACACGTTAATCAACTAACAACCAAACCAATAAGCCATTTTTCCGTATAAAAAAGTATATATTATATTTATATAACAGCAGCAACATAAAAGAAAGAAAGAAAAAACGCTGCTGTTGCCGCCGCTTTTTTCTCCTCGGGAAAGCACGCAGTTCATCGTCCGAAAGCACGCACCTCATCACCCGAAAGTACACACCTCGCGAAGCCCGACCACGCACGCCGAATCATACGAACTGCGTGGTCTCGGTTGACGAGGTGCGTGCTTTCGGACGGCAAGGTGCGTCATTGGCGGCAACGAGCATTTTTATCTCAAAAAAGTCCTCTCACATTTTCGTGCGCCACATCTTTTTCGTACCTTTACACTCTCGAAAAGTAAAAAGAATATCAACGATATGGAAAACAGAAGTTTAGTCACTATCGCCGAACACAGCAAGGAAAAAATCCTCTACATGCTCGAAATGGCGAAAGAGTTTGAGGCAAAGCCCAACAGGCATCTGCTTGATGAGAAAGTTGTCGCCACCCTATTTTTCGAGCCGTCCACCCGTACCCGCTTAAGTTTTGAAACTGCCGCCAACCGTCTCGGGGCACGCGTCATCGGTTTTAGCGACCCTAAAGCCACCAGTTCGTCCAAAGGCGAAACACTGAAAGACACCATCAAAATGGTGAGCAATTATGCCGATATCATCGTGATGCGCCACTATCTGGAAGGGGCGGCACGCTATGCCAGCGAAGTAACCGCAGTGCCCATCGTCAATGCCGGAGACGGAGCCAACCAGCATCCTTCGCAAACGATGCTCGACCTCTACTCCATCTACAAGACACAAGGCACACTGGAAAACCTGAACATCTACCTCGTGGGTGACCTGAAATACGGCCGCACCGTGCACTCCCTGCTGATGGCAATGCGGCACTTCAACCCCACATTCCATTTCATCGCTCCCGAAGAGCTGAAAATGCCGGAAGAGTACAAGATTTATTGCCGCGAACACGGCATCAAGTTCGTGGAACACACCGACTTCACCGAAGAAGTAATAGCCGATGCAGACATCCTCTACATGACCCGTGTGCAGCGCGAACGCTTCACCGACCTCATGGAGTACGAACGTGTAAAGAACATCTACATCCTGCGCAACAAGATGCTGGAACACACCCGTCCCAACCTGCGCATCCTTCATCCGCTGCCCCGCGTCAACGAGATAGCGCTCGACGTGGACGACAGCCCCAAAGCCTACTATTTTCAACAGGCGCAAAACGGACTCTATGCCCGCGAAGCCATCCTGTGCGATGTGCTCGGCATTACGCTGGACGACGTGAGAAGAGACGGGAAATAAGTGTGTTTTTTCAAACTTCATACTTCTAATTTTACACTTTATACATCAATCACACATGAGCGAGAAAAAGCAAGAATTACAGGTTGCCGCATTAGAAAACGGCACTGTTATCGACCATATACCTTCCGAAAAGCTGTTTACAGTGGTGTCGCTTCTCGGACTGGAACAGATGAGCAACAACATCACAATCGGCTTCAACCTCAAGAGCAAGAAGCTGGGAACAAAGGGTATCATCAAAATAGCGGACAAGTTCTTCTGTGACGAGGAAATCAACCGCATCGCCGTAGTTGCCCCCAACGTCAAACTGAATATTATCCGCGACTACGAAGTGGTGGAAAAACGCGAAGTGAACCTGCCCGACGAATTATGCGGCATCGTGAAGTGCGCCAATCCCAAGTGCATCACCAACAACGAGCCGATGCCCACCCTGTTTCATGTGGTAGACAAGGATAATTGCGTCATCAAATGCCACTATTGCGAGAAAGAACAGAAAAGAGAAGAAATAGAGATAATTTGAGCGATTTCATGAAAGAAGACTGGAAACCGGGAACCATGATTTATCCGCTCCCCGCCGTGCTGGTGAGCTGCGGGAGCACACCGGAAGAATACAACATACTGACTGTCGCATGGACGGGAACGCTTTGCACGAACCCGCCTATGTGCTATATCTCCGTACGTCCGGAACGCCACTCCTACGACATCATCAAGCGCAACATGGAGTTTGTCATCAACCTGACAACCAAAGACATGGCACGTGCCACCGACTGGTGCGGCGTACGTTCGGGCAAGAATTACAATAAATTCGAGGAGATGAAGCTGACGCCCGGCAAGAGTACCGTTGTCAGCGCTCCGCTCATAGAGGAGTCTCCCTTGTGCATTGAGTGCCGGGTGAAGGAAATCGTAGCCTTGGGCTCGCACGATATGTTCATAGCCGACGTGGTGAATGTGCGTGCCGACACCTCCCACCTGAACACGGAAACCGGAAAACTGGAACTGGCAGAGTCCAACCTGTTGGTCTATGTGCATGGAGGCTATTATGAATTGGGAGAGAAAATCGGAAAATTCGGCTGGTCGGTAGAGAAGAAAAAATGATAAGATACACCCAAGCGTATCATTACATTAATTATTCAAAAACAAATATGGGAAAAAGAGGATTGCTTTTCGGGTTTTGCCTACTGGCTTTCTCCACAGCCATGTGGGGGCAACTCCCCTTTGTGCCCGGAACGGAAGAACCGGAACAGCCCCAACACACCCACCGCCATGACCGACGGGTGAACTTCGGTGTCAAAGGCGGCTTCACCTCCTCGCTTTTCCTCGTGTCGGACTTAGTGCTTAACGGCACTGTCATCAACGAAGTGCAGAACAACTACAAGATAGGCTTTTTCGGCTCGTTCTTTATGCGGATAAACTTCAAACGCCATTTCCTGCAACCGGAACTGTCTTATACAATCAACCGCTGCAACATCACCTTTGAAAAGCCGCTGCCGGAGGACGCACCCGAAAACAGCGTGCCCGAAATGGCATCCATCACCTCCTCTATCCACAGTTTCGAGATTCCCGTAATCTACGGCTACAACATCATCAAAGAAGGGCCTTACAGCCTTGCCGTATTCGGCGGCCCGAAAATACGCTACATATGGGACAAGCAAAGCAAGGTTACTTTTGATAATTTCGACCAACGGGATATTGAAGAAGAACTCTACCCGCTGAACGTCAGCTTCACCGCCGGCGTTGCCGTAACCATTTCCCGCGTTTTCTTCGATTTCCGGTACGACATCGGACTGCACAACATCTCCAAACGCATCAGCTACAAGCCCATCTACGACGAGAGTGCCGGCGAAGAAGCCCCCCTTGCCAACCAAATACGATTCCACAGGCGGGATAATGTGCTCAGCTTTTCGCTGGGAGTGTTCTTTTGATAGGAAATTTCTCACTTTTCTTACAGTTTATTCATTTATTTCCTTTAAATTTGTGCGCTTAATAAGAGAACACAGAATTATCAAACTTATCTAATAAGCAAGAATGAAAAGAGACGATTTAATTTTCGACATCATCGAAAAAGAACATCAACGTCAGCTCAAAGGCATTGAACTGATTGCATCAGAGAACTTCGTAAGTGACCAAGTTATGCAGGCAATGGGCTCCTGCCTCACCAACAAGTATGCAGAAGGCTATCCCGGCAAACGCTACTACGGCGGTTGCGAAGTTGTAGACCAAAGCGAACAGATTGCCATTGACCGCCTGAAAGAAATTTTCGGCGCAGAATGGGCTAACGTACAGCCGCACTCGGGTGCACAGGCCAATGCAGCCGTATTCCTCGCAGTGCTGAATCCGGGTGACAAATTCATGGGCTTGAACCTTGCGCATGGCGGCCACCTCTCTCACGGCTCATTGGTTAATACTTCCGGTATTATCTACACCCCCTGCGAATACAACCTTAATAAAGAAACCGGACGCGTGGACTACGACCAAATGGAAGAAGTGGCACTGCGCGAAAAACCGAAAATGATTATCGGCGGCGGTTCTGCCTATTCACGCGAATGGGACTACAAACGTATGCGCGAAATTGCCGACAAGATAGGCGCTATCCTGATGATTGACATGGCACACCCTGCCGGGCTGATTGCCGCCGGCGAACTGGATAACCCTGTGAAATATGCCCATATCGTAACTTCTACCACCCACAAAACCCTGCGCGGCCCTCGCGGCGGTGTTATCATGATGGGTAAGGACTTCCCCAACCCATGGGGCAAGAAAACTCCGAAAGGCGAAATCAAGATGATGTCTCAATTGCTCGACTCTGCCGTATTCCCCGGTATTCAAGGCGGTCCGCTGGAACATGTCATCGCAGCAAAAGCCGTTGCCTTCGGTGAAATTCTGCAACCGGAATGGAAAGAATACGCCAAGCAAGTGAAGAAGAATGCCGCTACATTGGCACAAGCCTTGATGGACCGCGGCTTTACAATCGTTTCCGGCGGTACGGACAACCACTCCATGCTGGTAGACCTCCGCAGCAAATATCCTGACTTGACAGGTAAAGTAGCCGAAAAAGCATTGGTGTCCGCAGACATCACTGTCAACAAGAATATGGTTCCGTTCGACAGCCGCTCTGCATTCCAGACTTCCGGTATCCGTCTGGGTACTCCCGCCATCACAACCCGCGGCGCAAAAGAAGATTTAATGCTGGAAATCGCTGAAATGATTGAAACCGTTCTCTCCAATGTAGAAAACGAACAGGTCATCGCAGACGTTCGCGCACGCGTGAATGCCAAGATGAAGGAATACCCGCTGTTCGCCTACTAAAACAAAGGAAGGGCTAAATGAATGAAGAACCGCTGAAATGAAGAATTAAGAATGAAGAATGAAGAATTGAGGAATATATAAGTTTCTACAATTAAGAATAAAAAGGAGATAGGCTGCGTAGTTCAAAACGAACATTACGCAGCCTATCTCCTTTTATTCTTAATCCTTTACTCTTAATTCATCACTCCCAATTCTTCATTCTTCATTCTTAATTCTTCATTTCAGTGGTTCTTCATTTCAGTGGTTCTTCATTCAATTTCAAGAAAGTCCCTCTATGTTGCCGTCCACTATGTCGATATGCTCTGCCTGCGGAACTTTGGGCAAGCCCGGCATCCGGAGTATCTCACCGGCAATGGCTACAAGCATTTCCGCACCGTTGTTGATAACGATGTCTTTGATGTGGAACTCGAAATTATTGACCGCTCCGTATATCTTAGGGTCGGCAGAGAAAGAATATTGCGTCTTGGCTATGCAGATGGGGTAATGTGCAATGCCCATTTCTTCGATGAGCTTCATCATCTTGCGCGAAGCGCTGCTGTAAGTCACCACACTTGCTCCATAAAGGTTGCAAGCCACCTTCTCTATCTTCTGCTGCACGCTATCGTTTTCTTCGTAGGTGTATTGCAGCGGAGCGGAAGGTTTCTTTTCAATCGTGTCTACTACAAGGTTAGCCAAATCGATAGCGCCTTCCCCACCCTCGGCAAAAGCATTGTTGATGGCAAAGCCCACTTTCAAATCTTCTTCGCAATGACGGCGGATGGCTTCCACTTCTTCATCCGTATCGCTGGCAAAACGGTTGAAAGCAACAACAACGGTCTGCCCGAAATAGCGCAGGTTACGAATATGTTTGTCAAGATTACCAAAACCCTCTTTCAGACCTTCCATATTCGGTTCCTTGATGCGGTCGAGACTGACGCCACCGTGCATTTTCAATCCTTGTGCAGTGGCAACGATGACAGTCAGCTTGGGTTGCAAACCGCTCTTGCGGCATTTGATGTTATAGAACTTCTCCGCTCCCAAGTCTGCACCGAAGCCGGCTTCCGTCACTACATAGTCGCCAAATGTCATTGCCATTTTGGTGGCGAGAATGGAGTTGCAGCCATGTGCAATATTGGCGAACGGACCGCCATGAACAAAAGCGGCTGTCCCTTCGGTAGTTTGTACCAAGTTGGGATGAATAGCGTCCTTCAGTAATACGGTGATGGCACCGGCAACTCCTAAGTCTTTTACTGTGAATGGTTTGCCGTCAAAATCAAAGCCCAGTATAATGTTTTCAATACGCCTGCGAAGGTCTTCCGTATCTTTTGCGAGGCAAAGGATTGCCATAATCTCCGATGCGGGCGTAATATCGAAGCCGGACTCCATAGTGACCCCGTTAGTGCGCGGTCCGAGGCCGGTAACAATGCTGCGCAAAGAACGGTCGTTTACATCGAGCACACGCCGCCAGATAATTTCTTTCAGACCGAAGCCATCTGCCTGATGCTGGTAAATATAATTGTCCAGCAAAGCTGAAATCATGTTGTGAGCGGAAGTGATAGCATGGAAATCTCCTGTGAAATGTAAATTTATTTTCTCCATTGGAAGCACCTGTGCATAGCCGCCTCCCGCCGCTCCTCCCTTCATACCGAAGCACGGACCGAGCGAGGGTTCACGCAAAGCTACAATCGCCTTCTTTCCAATCTTATTGAGCCCCAATGCCAGACCGATAGAAACGGTGGTCTTACCAATGCCTGCCTTCGTAGCCGTGATAGCGGTTACAAGAATCAGGTTACTTTGTTTTACTTTCTCTTCGTCAATCAGCTGTTCGGGAATCTTAGCGATGTAACGGCCGTAGTTTTCTACTTCTTCACGAGGAATACCCACACTTTCAGCAACCTGCTTTATCTTTTTCAGTTCTATGCTGCGCGCTATTTCAATGTCTGATTTCATATAGGGCTTTTCTTTAAATAACAACTTTGATTTTTGAAAGTTGCAAAAGTACAAAAAAGAAGGGAAAATACAGGTATATACAAAGAATTTAGTAAAACAGTAGTTTATTAAGTTATCAGGTTAGATTAGGTTATTGGATGAGATTATTAGATTGGATAAAATTATTAGGGATTAATGGGATAACCTAAGGCTGAAAGCCTTTTATCATATAGCCCGGGGTAACACCCCGGGGACATTTTGTCCCCAAATATTTTGTGCCCTGTAAGGGCAAAACATCAATATTCACAGATTTTGCCCTTACAGGGCGCAATGTTAATCATATGCATACCCCCGGGGTGTTACCCCGGGCTATATGATAAAAGGCTTTCAGCCTTAGGTCTTTTTCAAATCATAAACTAATTATCATGTCATAAATTGATCACTATGTTATGAATTGATTACTATGTTATAAATTGATTGGCATAAAAAAACAGGTATAATCAACTTGTACTATCTGTCATTCAGAGCGGAGCGAAGAACCTCTTCTCTCAAATATAGGGAGAGGAGATTCTTCGCTCCGCTCTGAATGACAGATACCCTTGATATAAACTAATTACCAACTAATACTTATCATTAATTAATTAATTAATCATTAATTGACTGGCACATCATTATTTAAACCGCGACGTATCCACCCCTTCCCTTTGTTTTTCTTTATAACCGCCAAACTTATATGTGAACGACACGCCCAATTCACGGAAGCAAGAATAATGATTGGTTACGTTCTGTGTCAGGAAGCGGATACGTGGAGAGATTTGTCCGGTTTCAAATATATCGTTGCAATACAAGTTCAGTATCGCTTTTCCATTAGCAAAGCCATAACGCAAGGCGGCATTCACATTGCCGGAAGTAGGCAGGTCGTAAATTCCCTGAATGGCCTTGCTATGTACAAATCCGGTAACGGTCAGCTTCAAATCGGGCCGGGTGGAAAGGGTGAAAGTATTATTCATTTGCGCTATGCCGTAACATTGCTTGCGATTGAAAGGAATATCCCAAAAATCATTGTCTTTCTCGTGATGCCATATCCCGATGAGCGTCAGACGAGAGTTCAACCAATTCTTTATCTTAAATGGTACGGATGCCTGTATACCAGCTTGTTGTTGATAGTCAAAATTCATATATTTATAAATCTCAACCAACCGTTGCGAGGATTGGTAAAGCGTCTGCGTCGAGTAGTCTTTAGTGTGGTTGAGCCAAGCGCTGAAGATATATTTTCCTTTCAAAACGTAGTTCATTTTAAACTCGTAACTTTGCGCAGGCTTCAACAGAGGATTACCGTGAATCTCGGAATATCCGCCGCCAAGATAAGAAATGGCATCCTGCACAGCCCAATAGTCAGGATAGTCCTTATCGCTGCTTAGAGCAAGTTGCAGGATATGTCCGGGGGCAGGCATATAATTGAGGTTGATGGTAGGATACCAATCCCACTGATTCCAAACAGGTGACTTATAGCGTTCTATGGCCAAGGAAGCATCCAGTGAGAGCTTGTCGCCGAAACTCTTACTGAAACTGGTATAGATGTTCAGCGTCTCTTCCCGCTTGCGGGACTTCATGCCGCTAAGATTGGCGCCGGTATTTTCATCCGTTGCCGATGACGTTGCATCTGTATTGCCAAACTGTTCTCCTGTCTCCGGATTATAATAATATTGGTAACTGTTGTCTGTGCTGGTGGTATAGACCACTCCATAGTTCAGTGCCCAGCCCTTACCCAAGTTGTGCTCCTGTGCCAAAAACATCTTCCAACGATTGATGCGCTGACAGTCTTGTGTAAAGAAATCAAGTTCATCACTATCCAACAAACGGCTGTGCAGCAACTGGTCGGACGGAGAACGGTAATAAGTAAGCTCAACACCCGCCTTCAGACCGAAAGGAGTGCGATAGTCCAAGCGTCCGTTGTGAAGCCAGTCGGTGCTGTTGCTAAAGGTAGTGGACTGCTGCGAACCGAAGATGTTCATCCGGTTGTGAAACGTTGTATAGTTTCCGTTATAGACAAAACTCAACTGATGCTCCTTAGCGATATTGTAATCGGCTCCCACCCGGAAACTATGCGTATGCGAGCGGCCGCGGCGCACCTCATCGGTTGTCATTGGATGCACCGAGCCATCCGCTAAAGTGTGCACAGCATCTTTGTCCGTCGTATTGTAAGTACGGCCGTGTTTGTGCGAGTAAAGAAAATCTGCCGAGAATTTATTTCCGTTATATAAAAGGCTGGCGCGTTCTTCAAAGTTTTCGTAATACTTCTGATGGTATTTGGCATAGAGTTCGCCTTGCCAAGAAGAAGGACCGTCCGAAGTTTGCTTCAAATGTACATTGATAAGGGCGCCACGCACTTGGTAGCGGGCAGGTGCGTTATACATAACTTCGGCTTTTTCTATCCGGCTTGCGGGGATACTCCGCAGTAATGAATAAAGCTGTTCGATGCTGAGAGTTGTAACTTTTCCATTCAGAATGACGGTGACGCCCTGCCCTGCCAGTTGTAAAGCGCCGTTCATCTCGGTTACACCGGGAAGCTCCTTTACGGCATCATAGGCGTTGTCCACAGGCAGGTCGCGGATAAGGCGAGGCAAATCGTAAACCAGTTTGCCCTGCGATGCTTTCACAACGGGACGTTCGCCGGTAATCATTACTTCGGGAAGGCTCTGGTAAATGCTGTCCAAACGTGCATCCGAGGTTATAATACTGTCTGCACTGAGAGTACGTTCTGCGCCGGTGTTTTCTTGGGCGAAAAGACTGATGCCTGTCAGGCAGATTACTGATAATAAATAGAACCGTTTCATATGTTTCATATTATATTTTGTATTGACCTCTGCAAAGTACGGCATTAGCTGCGTAACCCTGTGTTATCATCGGCTTACCAAGTGTTATCTACTGTTATCGGAAGTGTTATTTAGTCTTACCACATGATACAGCACACGATATAACTCCTTATATTTGCCTGCATAAGCATAAAGGAATCATTATGAAACTGCCTCTGAAATATATTGCCGTACTCGTTATCCTGTCTTTGGCGGGTATCTTCTCCTATCAGGCCTATTGGCTCGGCGGATTGTACCGTACCATGCGCGATGATTTGGAACGTAATGTTATAGAAGCCATGCGCATGAGTGACTACAACGAGATGATGCTGCGCGTGGAAAGGATGCGTAAGGACAATACAGACCATGGAGAAGTGAGCGTATCCGCCGGATTCGAGAAAGACGGAACGCAAAACAAAACCTATGTACGCAGTAGCACCAGTATAGACCGCAACGGCCGGAAAGAAGAAACCACCACCCAACAGGTCATTCATCAAAAGAGTGATACCATTTCGATGAATATCTCGGACAATTCTTCTGTACAAGCTATTATCACCCGCGATGACACTGCAGCCTCGGACTCCGACAACTCACCCCGGGCTGCCTTGATAGCCAAAGACGGACTGGATGTAATTCTACGTGACCAAAACAGCATGCTGGAACTCGCCATATACTTCCAACGAGGTCTGCATTCCGGTCTGGACATTATTTCCGATCCCGATGTCCTTGTATATGACAGCCTGCTGACCCTGCAACTGAAAGAGCGAGGTATCACACTTCCCCACCGCTTGGAGCACATTTACACGAGCGACCGGGAATCGTCTTACGCATTCGTGGACACACTTGCCGTTGCCGGTACCGCCGGATACATTCCCAGCTCCGAAGCCAAACAATACAACTATGCTTTCGACCTCAATACCCACCAAAGTTACCGCCTTTGGATAGAACCCGTCACACAGTTGGTATTGAAACAAATGTCGGGAATTCTCGCTACCTCATTCGTAATCCTTATTATTCTTGTTTTTGCATTTTGGGTACTCATCCGAACTATCTTGCGGCAAAAGACACTCGAGGAAATGAAAAGCGACTTCACCAACAACATCACCCATGAACTGAAAACCCCTATCGCCGTTGCCTATGCAGCCAACGATGCTTTGCTGAACTTTAACCAAGCGGAAGAAAAGATACAACGCGACAAATATCTGCGTATCTGTCAGGAACAGCTGCAACGACTCAGCGGACTGGTAGAACAGATTCTTTCCATGAGTATGGAACGCCGCAAGACGTTCCGCTTGCATCCGGAGGTACTGTCCATAGAAGGCATTCTCGAACCGCTCATCGAACAGCATAAACTGAAGTCGGAAAAGCCCGTACATATATCGATGGATATCGAACCCTCAGGACTTACCCTCACCGCAGACCGTACCCATTTCAGCAATATCATCAGCAACCTGATTGACAATGCCATAAAATACTCCCCCGAAGAAGCGGAAGTGAACATCCGCTGTCGCCAAACCTGTTCTGCGGAACAAGGAGAACTCGTTGAAATCGCTATCAGCGACCGTGGAATCGGCATTGACTCCGAGAAACAGAAACATATATTCGATAAGTTCTACCGCGTCCCCACCGGCAATCTGCACAATGTGAAAGGTTACGGGCTCGGTCTGTTCTATGTCAAGACCATGACCGAAAAACATGGAGGAAGCGTTTCCGTGAAGAGCGAACCGGGCAAAGGAAGCACTTTTATTGTAAAATTAAACAAATAAACGATGGATAAAATAAAAGTTCTATTAGTTGAGGATGAAGAAACCCTCGCCATGATTATTAAAGATACACTGGAAGGACAAGACTTCATTATATACACCGCTGCCGATGGCGAAGAGGGATTGCGCCAATTCTTCGACCTGCGTCCCGATGTACTTGTGGCAGACGTCATGATGCCTCGCATGGACGGCTTTGAAATGGTACGCCACATCCGTCAGACGGACAAGCATACACCGGTACTTTTTCTTACTGCCCGTTCTGCCATCAATGATGTCGTAGAGGGCTTTGAACTCGGCGCAAACGATTATCTGAAAAAACCTTTCGGTATGCAGGAACTGATTATACGCATCAAAGCACTGGCTGGCAGGGCTTTCAGCTTCACAGAAGCGGCACCCAAAGAAGTCACCGACTTTGAGATAGGAGATTACCGTTTTAACTCTGTCACACAACGGTTGTCGTATGTAGGAACCGCCGTATCTCCGCAAGCTGCTACGGAAGTGGAGCTCTCCCACCGGGAATCGGAAATACTGAAACGCCTTTGCGAAAACCGTAACCAAGTGGTCAACACTCAGAATGTTTTACTGGACCTTTGGGGAGACGACAGCTTTTTCAATTCCCGCAGCTTGCACGTATTCATCACCAAATTACGCCACAAACTTGCGCTGGACGACCGAATCCGCATTGTAAATGTACGGGGAATAGGATATAAACTGATTTTTTAATATTTACTTAAAGAAAATTCGGAGAATGGCTGGAAAGATTTATCTTTGTAGTTAAGAGATGAGGAGTTAAAGGATTAAAGAGTCAAGCCAATTAATTGGAGAAGGCTCCATTAAGAATAGTTGAATGGAACAATGAAACGAATTTGTTTTTTTATCATCACATTACTTGTAAGCGCTGCCCCACTGTATGCCCAAAGCGAAGTGAAAGGTGACAGCATACACTCCAATGCCTTGCCCGACGGCACTCCGCCTGAAGGGATGCTTATGCCTGAAGTGAAGAATTATGACGGCTTTCTCTTAGATATGAGTTTAATGAAAATGGAAGCGCCCCGCCTGCCTAAGTTTACGCTGGAAATACCGGATGCAAGCAAAGACTACGGTAGACTATTCCGTCTTAATCCGAACGCTATCTACTCACAAGGGCTTTCAAATGTATTTTCACTTACCAATTCCACCGTTTACAGTATGAACCCGTTCGGACTGACCGGATTCTGGTCGTCACCGGAGAATCTGCAAATGGGCAGCTTCAAACTGAAAAACGGTATGCGCATCAATACTTATGGCGAGTACGACAAAGACGGTTGGAAAGTGCCCAACCGTTCGGCACTGCCTTGGGAAAGGAATAACTTCAAGGGAGCATTCGAGATGAAATCTTCCAACGGCGCTTTCGGCATACGCATCGAAGTGCAGCAAGGAAACAGGACACCGTTTTAAAACATAAGTTCCGGTTCTGCCAATCCCTTTTCGTTACGGTACACACGCACCATTTCCAGAATTATATCTCCGTATTTCTCTACTCCTTTCTTTCCGAAATAAGGAATGCGGACAAGCATGGCTTTATCTGCCGGCAGCAAATTGCTTATACCTAAAATTGCTTTTTGCTGAATAACCGTATAAACGGGCAGCCCCAATCGGGATGCTTCCGAGTTTCTCCACGCTACCAACCGGTCGTATAGTTCGGGATGCAGCACGTCTGACGGAACTTGAATGGCAGTTGCAGTTGATTCTTTCTTCTTCCGCTCCTGTATATGCTTCTCTACCGCCTCCGACATACCTCTCCGTTTCAAATCTTCTTTTCCGGAGATAGCACGGTCGCCGATAGAGAGTACCGCTTTCTGCCTTAAATAGTCGGCTGTGTGGAATCCGTTTTCCATAACGTAAGCCAGAAGGTCGTCTTTCAGTAGGAAAAGAGTATTCAGTTCTTCTTTCGCTGCATTCAGCTGTTTCTTCAATTCTTTATTGTCAGTGGCAAGAATCTGTTCTCTTATCAATACAAGGTATTGGGGTTCCATTTCTTTTCTGAAGTAATTGGCTCCTGCGACAATTCGCTCCTGCAATGTCTTGTCCGTAGCATAGTTCTGTGCAGCGTCAATCAGACGGTTGTATTGCATACCGAACTTCTGCGCTACTTCCACCACCTTTTTGTGAAAACGTTCCGCTTCTTCTTTGTATGCACCCAACTGTTTGGGATAGAGCTTATAAAGATGCTCGTCAATCAGGCGTATATAGTGTTGCAACGCCTGCTCTAACGGTTGGAAATCGAATAGTCCGGACAACAGTTCGTGGAAATAGGTTCGTTGCAATGAATGGAAACGATTCTCATCCGGTTCGTTTCTGCGGGCTTCTTCCGTAAAGCGGTCTACCGCTTGGTCACTGATAACGGCCTTTGCAGAAAGAGGGGCGCTGAGCACCAAACCGTCCAACGTCTTGCAACGACTCAAAGCCACATACGTCTGCCCATGTGCAAAAGATGAACTGGCATCGATTATGGCACGCTCAAACGTAAGCCCCTGACTTTTATGGATGGTAATGGCCCATGCCAGTTTTAAAGGAAATTGACGGAAAGTCCCTTCAATATCTTCCACAATCTCCTTGCTTTCTTCGTCCAATACGTATTTTGCATTTGTCCACTCCTCTTCTTGCAGTAAGAAAGATTCGCCGCTGTCCTTGGCACACACTTCAATACTGTTGGCGGAAACATCAGAAACTTCACCAATCATGCCGTTGTAGTAACGGTGTTCGCCGGACGAATCATTCTTTACAAACATTACTTGGGCGCCTTTTTTCAGTTCAAGGACTTCGTCCGTGGGGTATGAATATTCGGGAAACTTCCCCTCAATCGTGGCACGAAAAGCATAGGAACGGCCCGAAAGCTGTTCTAACTCATAATCGTTGATACGCTGCGCCTGATAGTTATGGGTAACCAAACGAATATAGCCTTCCTCTTTTCGGGGCTGGAAACCGGGAAGATAACGACGGTTCAACGCTTCCAATACTTGAGGGTCGCAATGATTTTCGCGAATGCGGTTCAATAAGTTCAAGAAAGTTCCGTCACTCTGCCGATATACGGTGTTGAGTTCGATAGTGCAATATTCCGTCTGTTTCAATGCCCGGCTGGAGAAAAAATAGGGAGTGTCGTAATACTTCTTCAGCATCTGCCATTCCTCATCCTTCACCACGGGTGCCAGTTGTTGTAAATCGCCAATCATCAATAGTTGCACACCGCCAAACGGCTTGTGGCGGTCACGGTAACGGCGAAGCATTTCATCTACCGCATCCAACAGGTCGGCACGCACCATACTGATTTCATCAATCACCAGTAAGTCCATGCTACGTATGATATTGATTTTCTCTTTACCGAAACGGAAACGGTAGGTGGCCTTTCCATTCGTACTGAACGAGCTTTCGGGTACATAAGGTGCGAAGGGAAGCTGAAAGAAAGAATGGATTGTGACACCGCCTGCATTGATAGCCGCGATGCCCGTAGGCGCAATAACGACCATGCGTTTAGGACTCTCCTGCTTGAGTTTACGTAAGAAAGTTGTTTTACCTGTTCCTGCTTTACCTGTCAAAAAAAGATGAGTGCCTGTGTTTTCAATGAACTGCCATGCAAGCGCTAACTCAGAGTTCTGCTCCATTATTCTTTTCAGTTTGTTTTTACGAGTGGTAAAGGTAGTACAAATATAAGAAGAAAGAGGGAATTGCCCGGATGTTTTTTGCGGGACAAACGGCAGACATAAATATAAGAGGTTATATCCTTTTGGAACATAACCTCTTATATTTTTCTCTTCGCTGAGAAAATTATTTCAGACTACCGCCGATAATATCCAGCAATTCATTCGTAATCGCTTGCTGACGACTCTTGTTATATTGCTTTGTCAAGTCCTGAATCAGTTCATTGGCGTTGTCCGTAGCCGCTTGCATAGCAAGCATACGGGCTGCATGCTCGGAAGTGTTCGAATCCAACAAAACCGTGTAAATCTTCTGGCTCAGAACTTTAGGAAGAAGTTCAGCTATCAACCGTGCTGCAGAGGGTTCTACAATATAATCATTATTGAAACGGCTCTTCTCCACGGTGGCTTCGGTTGCTTCTTCCGCTACCTTTTCCAAGTTGATAGGCAAATACTTATCTCTTGTCAGAACTTGTGACCCGGTAGATTTAAAATGATGATAAATCAACTCCACCTTGTCGATGCGTTCCTCCAAAAATTCTTTCATCAAGAGTCCCGCAAGTTCATAAGCCTGCACATACGAAGGCTTGTCAGCCATTTCCTGATAACTGCCTTGCGGTTCATAACCCAATTTCCTTACGGCTTCTTCCACCTTCTTACCTACGGGATATATCAAGATATTCTCCCTACCCAATGATTTATAGTCTTCCAATGTACGTTCCAACATCTTCGCCACATTAGAGTTGAAAGCACCACATAAGGACGAGTTGGACGAGAATGCCACAATCGCTATCCTCTCTACCGGACGTTCGTTGGTATAGGGCGACTCTACCGTAACATCTGTACTCAAGAAGTTTGTCAGAATCTCGTTCAGCTTCCGTTGATAAGGCAGCATATTCTCAATCCGCCCTTGCGCCTTGTGCAGTTTGGCAGATGCTACCATCTTCATCGCCGAAGTTATCTGACGCGTACTCTTGACGGAGCTTATTCTATTTTTTACCTCTTTCAGTGAAGCCATTTTATATAGTGATTAGGTGTTAGTGATTAGCGGTTGGATATCTAACCGCCATCTACATAAATTGCTTGGCTGCCTTTGCCGCTGTCTCTTCTATCTTCTTGCAGACCTTATCATCAATGACGCCCGTCTTCAGTACGTCGAGCACTTCCAGTTGATAATCTCTTTCAAGGAATTCGAGGAAACTGCGTTCAAACTCGCTCACTTTATCCAAAGGTACATCTTTCAGCAAACCGTGGGTACCGCAATAAAGAATAGCAATCTGCTTCTCTACGGGCATCGGGCTATACTGAGGCTGCACCAACAAACGGGTATTCTTTTGTCCCTTATCAATAGTCAATGCTGTTACAGGGTCCATATCACCACTGAATTTGGTAAATGCTTCCAATTCGCGATACTGAGCCTGGTCTATCTTCAATGTACCCGCCACTTTCTTCATCGCCTTAATCTGGGCATTACCACCTACACGACTCACAGAAATACCCACATCAATAGCCGGACGGTTGCCCTGATTGAATAGGTTTGTGTCGAGGAATATCTGTCCGTCCGTAATGGAAATTACGTTTGTCGGGATATAAGCTGACACGTCACCCGCTTGCGTTTCAATAATAGGAAGCGCTGTCAATGAACCGCCTCCCTTTACTTTGCCTTTCAGACTTTCGGGCAGGTCGTTCATCTCACGCGCCACTTCTTCCTGACTGATAATTTTTGCCGCACGCTCCAACAAACGGGAGTGCAGATAGAAAATATCACCCGGATACGCCTCACGCCCTGAGGGACGGCGCAAAATCAGAGACACCTCGCGATATGCCACTGCCTGCTTGGACAAGTCATCATAAACAACCAGTGCATGACGACCGGTGTCACGGAAATACTCGCCAATTGCAGCACCTGCAAACGGAGCATAGTACTGCAATGCAGCCGGATCGCCCGCTGTAGCTGCCACAACGATAGTATAATCCATTGCACCGTATTCACGCAGTGTATTTACGATAGATGCCACCGTAGAGCCTTTCTGACCGATGGCTACATAGATACAATATACCGGATCACCGGCTTCATAATTGGCACGCTGATTAATGATGGTATCAATAGCAATGGCAGTTTTACCCGTCTGGCGGTCACCGATAATCAGCTCACGCTGTCCGCGACCGATGGGAATCATAGCATCAACGGCTTTCAAACCGGTCTGTAACGGCTGGTTTACCGGCTGACGGAAAATAACCCCCGGTGCTTTACGTTCCAGCGGCATCTCACAGAGTTCACCGCCTATCAGTCCTTTGCCATCCAACGGTGCGCCCAACGGATCGATAACACGCCCCAACATACTTTCTCCTACCATAATGGAGGCAATACGTTTGGTACGTTTCACCACGAACCCTTCCTTGATTTTGTCCGTAGGTCCCAACAATACAGCACCTACATTGTCTTCCTCAAGGTTCATCACGATAGCTTTGATACCGTTGTCAAATTCCAGCAACTCGTTTGCTTCGGCATTGCGCAATCCGTAGATACGTGCAACACCATCGCTGACTTGCAGTACCGTACCGATTTCATCCAGTTGCACACGGGTATCAATACCTTCCAACTGTTTGCGCAAAATATCGGAGACTTCGCTTACTTTTATATTTTCAGACAACATTTTATTTAGTGATTAATTAGATTAGTGTTATACAATTCTCCTGTTCTTATCAATGAACTGTTGTTTCACTCTCTTCAACTGAGTAGCAATACTCGCATCCAAACGGAAATCGTTGATGTCGAAAACGAAGCCGCCTTCAATAGATGGATCAACATCTGTCTGCAACTCCATTTTGGCATGTAACAAATGGGAAGCACTATTTCGAATACGTTCCTCTATTTCACGGCTTACAGGCACGGCAGTCGTCAGTTTCGCAACACCGATATGCCTGCTCTTTCTGTATAAATCCAGAAAACTCAAACATATATATTGTAAAAATGACTCACGCCTGTTTCTTAATACCAGTGTAATGAAACGGGTTAACTCTCGTTCGGCGGGAGCATTTCCCACAGCTGCAGTACAGATAAGCGAAAATTTCTCCTGCATCGGCAAAACCGGATTCTCCAATGCAGTACGCAAATCGGGGTGCTTCTCAAAACTTCGGCTCAACATACGTATCTCTGCATACAGCCTGTCTTCCGTACCCGTACTTTTAGCATACTCCATAAGAGCCTTTGCATATCGCATCGAAACAATTCCTATATCCATTTTTTCTAAAGGTTACTGATTAGTGATTAGCCGTCAGCATTTCATCCAGCATACGGTCAATCATTTCCATTTGTTCATGCTTTTCGTCCAAGTTACGACGGATAATTTTTTCTGCTATATCTACCGATAGTACAGCAACTTGACGACGAATATCACGAATAGCCTCTTCCTTTTCTTGCTGAATCTGCAGTTTCACATCATCCAGTTCTTTCTGCGCAACGGCTTCCGCATGTTTACGTGCTTCGATAATAATCTTGTCACGCTCGTGCATTGCTTCCCGCATGATGCGTCCCTGCTCCTTGTTCGCAGCAGCAATCAGCGCTTCACTCTCCTCTTTCAATTTGGCGAGTTGGGCGTTAGCCTGGCGTGCCACTTCCAGAGATTGGTCTATGTAGGTTCTACGACCTTCCACCATTTTTGTAATGACAGGAAAACCATATTTAGCCAATACCACAAAAACCACGCCGAATGAAAGGAGCATCCAGAACAGCAGACCACTATCAGGTAATAACAATGACATAATTTTATTTTTTTATAAGAAGAATACCAACAGACACACAACAACTGCCAACAAAGCAACACCTTCAATCAAGGCAGCGGCAATAATCATGTTCATACGAATATCTCCCGATGCTTCCGGCTGGCGTGCTATGGCTTCCATGGCAGAACTACCAATCTTACCAATACCCATACCGGCACCGATAACAGCTAAACCAGCGCCGAGCGCTGCACCTAATTTACTAACTCCAACCCCTGCCGCAGCAGCTTGTAATAATACAGATAGTAACATAACTTTCAGTTTTTAAATGATTATTTTATTAATGTTTTATATTCTCAATTTTATCACTTTATCACCTTCTCGCCCGCCTTTTCTTTGTGTTCCTCCTGAGCCAAACCGATAAACACAGCGGACAGCATAGTGAACACATATGCTTGGATAAAGGCAACCAATAACTCCAATCCGTTCATAAAGATATTGAACAATACCGAAGCTACCGTCAGCGACCCGTTCAAAACAGGTCCCATACTTGCCGATATGAATATCAAACAAGTAAGCACCAACATAGCCATGTGTCCTGCCAGCATATTGGCAAAAAGACGAATCATCAGTGCAAATGGTTTTGTAAAAATACCAAAGAGCTCAATAAACGGCATCATAGGTACAGGTACTTTCAACCACCAAGGCACATCCGGCCAAAAAATTTCTTTCCAATATGTCTTGGTTCCAAAAATATTAACGGCAAGGAATGTACAAATAGCCAATACCATTGTAATAGCAATATTTCCGGTGACATTGGCCCCTCCGGGAAATATAGGAATCAATCCCATGATATTATTTATGAAAATAAAGAAAAATGCAGTTAGCAAGTATGGTGCAAACTTGCGATACTTTGGTCCTACACAACTTTTTATAATATCATCATTCACCATCATAATAAACATTTCCATAAATCCGATGAAGCCACCCGGAGCTGCACTGCCTTGCGGATGCTTACGATACCATTGGGCTACACCCAGAATAATAACGAGCAATAACACACTATTGATAAGCAATGCTAACGCAACTTTCGTAATGGACAAATCCCAAGGACGCACCTCATTACCCGCAGCATCATATTCTATCAATTTTCCTTCGTACCTACTGCCTTCCGGAGCAATGGAGAAGCCCTCATAACATCCACCATTCTCTTCCAAACGGGAAGACAGGAACATATGCCATCCCGTTGTATTGCTATATAGAATGACAGGCAAAGGAACAATAACTTGCGTTTTTCCAAAAGCAGTAATGTGCCATTCGTACGAATCGCCAATATGACCGAATACGATTTCCTTTACGTTCACCGTAGCCTTCTCTTGTTCTGCAGGAATACTATCAGCCTGCACAGCAGCTGGTAGTAACAGTCCTATCACCAATAATACTCCGGTTAGTATGTTACGCAATTGTTTCATTTTCTTTTCTCATTTTCTTTTTCAACTTTCGGTTAGCTTCAAAAGTGAAGAAAAACCAAGAGTCATAAATCAAATATATCAGATAGTTTGCGATAAACGTCAGCAAAAAGCCTTTGGCTTCCTCACGTACCGCAACACAATACACCAACATCACAATAATAGAGGCAAGCATCCTCATAACACGCATCAGCAAGTATATCTGCAACATACGTCCCGGCATCCGATAGCGGCAACTTTCGACCATGTTTATCATAAATACGCCAAAGACCAAGAAGAAGATCGGTATCAGCGGATAACCACCAAAATAATGATGCGGAAATACTGAATAGTAAACCCAGCCACCTATACCACCTACCAACACGGTCAAGAGCGCTACCTGCCACAAATAGTTTCGTTTTGTAATACTCACGTCAAATCATTTTAAGGTTAGAAATCAAAAGGGTCAGTCTACACAAACCGAAACTTTATTGCCGTTCATCTCCACAAAACCGCCATGGATATCCTGCACATGTTCTTCTCCATCCGTTGTAACATAAGCCAATGCACCGGTTGCCAGCGATGACACAATAGGCGCATGGTTCGATAATATAGTAAACGAACCAAGCGTACCCGGCAAAGTAACACTGTTGACCTCACCACTGAATATTTCCTTATCCGGTGACACAATATCCAAATGCAGTCCCTTCATCTCTTTAGTCTATTGAAAATTAAATACTCCGATTACTTTTTTGCTTGCTCCAACAACTTCTTGCCTTTCTCTATCGCTTCCTCAATAGTTCCTACATTCAAAAAAGCCGGTTCTGGCAGATAATCCACTTCACCATCCAAAATCATTTTAAAGCCTCTGATAGTATCTTCTATGGAAACCATTGTACCGGGAACTCCAGTAAACTGTTCGGCAACAGCAAACGGTTGGGACAAGAAACGCTGTACACGACGTGCCCGGTTCACCAACGTACGGTCAGCATCGGATAATTCTTCCATACCCAAGATTGAAATAATATCCTGCAATTCTTTGTTACGTTGCAGAATCTGTTTTACACGTTGGGCCACTTCATAATGTTCCTGCCCTACAATGTGCGGATCAAGAATACGCGAGGTCGACTCCAATGGATCAACAGCCGGATAAATACCCAGTTCGGTAATCTTACGACTCAATACGGTTGTTGCGTCCAAGTGTGTAAAAGTTGTGGCAGGTGCAGGGTCGGTCAAGTCATCAGCCGGTACATAAACAGCTTGCACAGAAGTAATAGACCCATTACGTGTAGAAGTAATACGTTCTTGCATAGCACCCATTTCCGTTGCCAGTGTCGGCTGGTAGCCTACAGCAGAAGGCATACGTCCCAACAATGCAGATACTTCAGAACCGGCTTGGGTAAAACGGAAAATATTATCAATAAAGAACAATATATCACGCGGACCGTTCGATTCGGAGCCCATATCCCGAAAAGACTCCGCCACTGTTAAACCTGACAATGCAACGGATTGACGTGCACCCGGCGGTTCATTCATCTGACCGAATATCAAAGATACCTGCGATTTGGCCACTTCATTATAGTCTACTTTAGAAAGGTCCCAATGCCCCTCTTCCATTCCTTTTTTAAATTCTTCACCATAACGGATAACACCGGACTCAATCATTTCTCTTAACAAGTCGTTACCCTCACGGGTACGCTCTCCTACTCCGGCAAATACGGAAAAACCATTTTGCTTCTTGGCAATATTATTAATCAATTCCTGAATAAGTACAGTCTTACCCACACCGGCACCACCGAACAGACCAATCTTACCACCCTTACTATAGGGTTCTAACAAGTCAATAACTTTGATACCTGTATAAAGGACTTCTTGTACAGTAGTCAAATCCTCAAATTTTGGGGGTTCGCGATGAATGGGATATGCACCGGCACGATCCAACTCTTTCATTCCGTCGATAGAGTCGCCTACTACATTCATCAAGCGGCCTTTAATTTGCTCTCCTATCGGCATAGTGATTGGTCCGCCCAACGGGTAAACTTTCATACCTCTTTGCAAGCCGTCCGTACTATCCATAGCTACGGTTCTTACGGTGTTTTCACCAATATGCTGTTGTACTTCTACAATCAGCCTCTTACCGTGATTCTTTTTTATTTCCAGTGCGTCGTGAATGCTTGGCAGCATCAGTTCTGCCTCCGTACCTTCAAAATAGACGTCTACAACAGGTCCGATAACCTGAGAGATATGTCCAATAATCTGTGACATAAGCAATCTTTTTATATTCTATTTTCTTAATTATTATCTAGTAAAGTTGTAAGTCGTCGCGTGTAATCTTCTACCAGCCAAGTCGCGTCCTTCATCACTCAATTTCACTTTGCCCTATTAACATTTGCACCAGGCTGTTTGTTCATTCAAAATAGTTACATAAGCAACCTCACAAATGTATAAACAAATCACGTCTAATTGTTCTCCTTAGAAGCTTTTTTTCTATAAATTATACGATTTTGAACGTTTTATACTACAATAGGAACAATTTATTCCATATATAATAACGTTGATTAACAATTAGTAATGCACCTAATATCACAGACTACACATCTCGGTAATTCCAATGACGCATCTCAGCTTCCCAAACCTCACACCTCAGCTCCTCAAATGCCTGTGGTTTGCAGGACAAATGCCCGTGGTTAAGGGAGCTGAGGTGTGAGGTTTGGGAAGCTAAGATGCGTCATTGGGGAAGCAAAAAGCGCGTTCCACCCGCTACCCCGTATAAACAGGAGGTTTCGGAAGGGTGGAAGGGATATAACAGGTCTTTGTTGGCTGAATAATCTCTACTGAACCATGAAATGCTGCCAACCCCAATACACAAAAAATAAGCCCTGTCTCTCGACAAGGCTTATTCACAACACAAACACAAAATAAAACACGACAAAACTACTATGCAATCTTACCTGTCTATGCCGGGGAGGCATATGTACCGGTTATGGATATTCACATACACATAAGCAGCTTCAGGCTGATTTGCATGTAATAAACAAATGCGGGGAGGCATTTGTTTATTTTCTATTTGTTAATAAAAACAAATCCGTTTATTCTTATTGAATACCTCTTTCACGAAGTTTCAATTGCCAATTCCATGCAGAACGTAAAGTATCTTCAATACCCACTTCTGCTTTCCAGCCTAATTCATTGTTAGCCAATTCCGGATTAGCCCACACCTTTTCAATATCTCCGGCACGACGACCCACTATCTGATAGTTCAACTTCACACCGGTCGCTTTTTCAAATGCATTAATCAACTCTAAAACAGAAAGCCCCCGTCCCGTACCAATATTGAATACTTCCACTTTTTCTTTTTGTTTCTTCTCCAATATACGTTGAATGGCTACAACATGAGCCTTTGCTAAATCTACCACATTGATGAAATCGCGAATACAAGAACCGTCAGGAGTATCATAGTCATCACCGAACACACTCAGTTTCTCACGGATACCGATAGCAGTCTGAGTAAGATATGGTATCAGGTTCTGCGGCACGCCGTTGGGCAGTTCCCCAAGCAAGGCTGTAGGATGAGCGCCAATCGGATTAAAGTAGCGCAACAAAATAGCATTAATAGGTGCACCGGAAGCAACTGTATCACGAACAATCTCTTCGTTTATCTGCTTGGTATTCCCATAAGGCGACTCCGCTTTTTTGATAGGCGCCTCTTCTGTTACGGGAAGTTGATCCGGCTGACCATATACTGTACAAGAAGAAGAAAATACAATACCTTCCACTCCATGTTTCGGCATCAGTTCCAGTAAGTTTATCAAAGAAACCAGATTATTACGATAATAAAGCAACGGTTTCTCTACGGACTCTCCCACAGCTTTACTTGCTGCAAAATGGATAATTGCTTTAATACCTTTATATTTGGTAAATATAGCATCAAGACCTGCATAATCCAAGCAATCCAACTTTTCAAATACAGGACGAATACCCGATACCTTTTCAATGTTATTTACGACATCTGCACTGGAGTTTGACAGATTATCGATAATAATAACTTCATAACCTGCGTTCTGAAGTTCTACAACAGTATGAGAACCAATATAACCTGTTCCACCTGTAACCAAAATTTTTTCTTTCATATTAAAATAGATAATTTAGCTTTTAGGTTATCATTAGGCTACAAATGTAAGGAAATAAATTCAGAATACATATATACATGAAGGAGAAAATTAACTAAAGATTATCTTACCCCTACCGTGTACGATAACTCCCCATAAAACAAAATAAAGCGAAGAACCTACCCTCTGCTTTTATGGAGAGAGTAGTTTCCTCGCTTTATACTAATTCCCGGATATATCTTAGATTTTAACTACACCGGAGAAGCCCATAAATGCCATCGCCAACAAACCGGCTGTAATCAAAGCTATCGGAGTTCCCTGCATACCTTTCGGCACGTTTACCAGACTCATCTGTTCACGCAAACCTGCAAAAAGTGTCAATGCCAAGCCAAAACCAAGAGCAGTGGAGAATGCATAAACCACACCGGTCAATAAATCATAGTCTTTCTGAATAACAAGGATAGCCACACCAAGGATACAGCAGTTCGTTGTAATCAGAGGCAAGAATACACCTAAAGCCTGATATAGAGAAGGAGACACTTTTTTCAGGATAATCTCTACCATCTGCACCAATGCGGCAATCACAAGGATGAAGGTGATAGTTTGCAAATATCCTAAATCGAAAGCATCAAGCACATACTTCTGAATGAGGAACGTTACGATTGTTGCAATAGTAAGCACAAATGCTACTGCCGCTGACATTCCTAACGCTGTCTCTACTTTCTTGGATACACCCAAAAACGGACAAATACCCAAGAATTGCGACAACACGATGTTATTGACAAAGATTGCCGAGATAAATATCAATATATATTCCATAATATCAATTACTAATTATGAATTACAAATTATGCTTTCTTAAAGCTGTTAACCAATGCGATGAGATATCCCAAAGCAATGAACGCACCCGGAGCAAGGACAAATACCAACATTCCGTATTCTTCGGGAAGAATCGTAAGGTTGAAAATCTTGCCTGTACCCAAGAATTCGCGAACAGCACCGAGCAAAGTCAATGCAATAGTAAAGCCTAACCCCATACCCAGACCGTCAAAAAGCGATGCCACCGGATTATTCTTGGCAGCAAAAGCTTCGGCACGTCCTAATACAATACAGTTTACCACAATCAACGGGATAAACAAGCCTAATGTTGCATAAAGCGCAGGAACATAAGCTTGCATCACCATTTGCAGCAGAGTTACGAATGATGCAATTACAACAATAAAGGAAGGAATGCGCACCATGTCCGGAATTAAGTTCTTAATAGCCGAAATTACCACATTAGAACAGATGAGCACAAACATTGTAGCCAATCCCATGCCCATACCGTTGATAGCGGACGAAGTAGTACCCAAGGTAGGACACATACCAAGCAGGAGCACAAACGTAGGATTCTCTTTAATAATCCCGTTCATCAATACTTTAAAATTATTCATATCTCTACTCCTTTCTTATTTAGCACTGATAGAATCAGTGAGTTCAACTTTAATAGTAGCTCCCGTAGCACTATCTGCCGTATTTTGACCAGCATATGCAGCATATGCAACATTCACGGCATTCAAAAACGCACGTGAAGTAATGGTAGAAGCTGTAATAGCGTCCACTTTACCACCGTCTTTACTTACAGTCAGAGGAGCTTCTCCCGGATTCATACCGGTAATATCTCCCTTATTTCCTTTCTTGAACCAATCTGCGGCTTTGGAACCTAATCCCGGAGTTTCCACATGCGACAGCAAAGAGTAATCAATAATCTTACCTTCAGCATCGAAACCTACCAGAACCTTCAGTTCACCACCGAAGCCCATAGAAGTTGCTTCAACAGCTGCACCGATGAATTTACCTTCTTTTGTGGCAGGATATACAGAGTATTCAACACCGTTCACCTCTTGAGTTTTCTTTTCTGCAATCGGATCATTATCAAAACCCGGAACTACGGCACTCACAGCATCACTCAATGTCTTGGCATTGGCTTGTGCGATAGGTTCCTTCGTCAGTTCGTTTACATAAGCCAGCAATGCTACGGAAATAGCAGTAACGCCCGTAAGTACCAGCAACATATTCTTTAAGGATGATTCTAACTTTTTCATTTCTTCTTCGCTACCTCCCCAAAGCGTTTAGGTTTAACATATGTGTTGATTAGCGGAGTGAACGCATTCATAATAAGAATAGCGAATGACATACCTTCCGGATATGCACCGAACAAACGGATAATTACCGTCAACAGACCGATACAAACACCGTAAATCAACATTCCCTTATGGCTCATCGGAGAAGTTACATAGTCCGTAGCCATGAAGACAGCACCCAGCATCAAACCACCGGACAACAGCTGCACCACCGGAGATACATAAATTTCCGGATTAACCATATACATAATGCCGGAGAAAACAAACACCGTAGCCAGAATAGAAACAGGAATATGCCATGTAATAATCTTCTTCCACAACATATAAGCCAATCCCAGCAACAAAGCCAATGCGCTGACTTCACCCAAGCAACCGCCATTATTACCAATCAGCAAGTCAAAAGATGCGGGAATATCACTTAATGACATACCCGGAGCGCCATTGATTACACCTTTCATAATAGCCAGCGGTGTAGCGGCAGTAGTAGCATCCGTATAGGCTGTCAACTGTCCGACAGCTGGCCATGTAGTCATCTGCACCGGAAAAGAGAGCAACAGGAATACACGTCCTGCCAATGCCGGATTAAAAGGATTACAACCCAAACCACCGAAAGACATCTTGCCCACACCGATAGCAAACAAAGCGCCCAAGATGATTATCCAGATAGGAAGGTTGGAAGGTAAATTAAATGCCAGCAACACACCGGTAATAACAGCAGAACCGTCACAGATGGTTGTGGTTTCTTTTTTCATCAGGAATTTGCCGATAGCCCATTCAAAGAACAAGCAGGCAGCTACGGAAGTAGCCGTAACAATCAGTGCACCCAGTCCGAAAAAGTAAAGCGACACAAGAAATGCAGGAATCAATGCAATGAGCACGCCATACATATTCTTCTTCACGCTGTCACCACCGTGAACATGGGGCGAAAGGGATACGATTAATTTATTCATAAGATTATACTAAATTAAATCTTTCATTTTTTTACTTGACGTGCACGTATCATTGCTCCTACCTTTCCCTTACCTAAGCGGATATAATCCAGCATCGGACGGTTGGAAGGACAAGTGAACTGGCATGAGCCGCATTCGATACATGACATGATATCTTCTTTCTCTACTCTTTCAAAATCTCCGTGAGCCGATACAGTAGCCAGTAAGTAAGGTTCCAGTCCCATAGGGCAAGCACCTACACACTTGGCGCAACGGATGCATGGTTGTGCCTCACCGCGCTTAGCTTCTTTATCGTTCATAATCAGAATACCGGAACTACCCTTGGCTGTCGGTACATCTGTATTAACCAGAGCTTTACCCATCATCGGACCACCACCGATTATCTTACCTGTATCTTCGGGCAGACCACCGCAAGCATCAATCAATTGCTTCATCGGCGTACCGATACGTGCCAGGAAGTTAGAAGGTTTGGAAAGAGATTTGCCGGTTACGGTAATTACACGTTCAAACAACGGTTTATTTTTCTGAACAGCCTGATACACAGCAAATGCGGTACCTACGTTCTGAACGACTGCACCGGTAGAGATAGGTAATGCTCCGGCAGCAACCTGACGACTGATTACAGCATCAATCAGCTGTTTTTCACCACCTTGCGGATATTGAACTTTCAAAGGAACAACCTCAATGCCGGCGTAACCGGCAGCAACTTTCGTCATTAGCTGGATAGCATCGGGCTTATTATTCTCAATACCGATAAATGCCTTATTCACTTTTACGGCTTTCATCAGGATAGAAATACCCACCATAATCTCTTCGGCATGCTCCAACATCAGCTGATGATCGGCAGTCAGATACGGTTCACACTCTACGGCATTGATGATAACACATTCTGCCTTAAAAGCCGGAGGCGGACACAACTTAACTTGTGTAGGGAAGCAAGCGCCACCCAAACCAACGATACCTGCATCCGCAATTTTCTTCACAATTTCCTCTGCAGTGAGGTTGCACTCTTTTACCAATGTATCGGTGCGGTCGATAGATTCTTCCCACTCATCTCCTTCTACATCAATAAAGATAGCGGGTTTGGCATATCCGCTGGCATCGACAACTGTGTCAATCTTAGCGACCTTTCCGCTGACAGACGAATGAATAGCAGCTGATACGAAGCCACCGGGTTCGGCAATCTTTGTACCTACTTTCACGACATCACCCTTAGCAACGATAGGCTTTGCAGGAGCACCGATGTGCTGGCTCAGTAAGATTGTGGCTTTTGCCGGAATCTCTGCCTGCACGATAGGCTGATGTGCTGAAAGTTTATTTTCGTGTGGATGAACTCCACCAATTGAAAATGTCTTCAACATACAATTCTGTATTTTTAGTCGTTTTATTACTTTTAATATTATGCCTCTACTTTCGGAGCCTCTATATCTGTTTTCGGCTTGCGTGGAGGGAAGTTAAGTGCGATAATTGTACCTTGCGGACAAACTTCTTCACACTTGCGGCAAGATTTGCATTTGTTCGGATCGATGTACGCCAAATTATTTTCCAAAGTAATCGCTTCAAACGGACATACTTTCACACATTTGCCACAGCCGATACAAGCTACAGTACAAGCCTTACGTGCCACTGCACCCTTATCCTTGTTTACACATTGCACATACACGCGACGGGATTTCTTACCCTGAGGACGGATTTCGATAATGTTTCTCGGACAGGCCTTAGCACATGCGCCACATGCGGTACATTTAGCTTCGTCCACTTCCGGAAGCCCGGTTTCGGGATTCATGTGGATAGCATCGAACTGACAAGCATCCACACAGTCACCGCAACCCAAACAGCCAAAACTACATCCTGTTTCACCACCATAAAGAGAAGATGCAATCGCACAACTCTTTGCACCGTCATATTGGTTGATACGGGGACGGTTGGCACATGTTCCGTTACATCTCACTACTGCAACCATAGGTTCGGCAGCTGCTGCATCCAATCCCAAGATTTCGGCAACCTTCGTCATAACGGGTTGTCCACCCACCGGACAAAGCTTACCTTCCAGCGAACCTGCCTTGACACAAGCGTCAGCAAATCCGCTACAACCCGGGTAACCACATCCACCGCAATTTGCTTGGGGAAGCACAGCTGCCACTTGCGCAATTCGCGGATCTTCATACACGGCAAATTTCTTGGAAGCTACATAAAGTATAGCCGCTGAAACCAGTGCTATAGCTCCCAATGAAATTACTGCAATCAGAATTACATTCATAAATTAGTTGTTTATTAATTATTTATTTTATGTATTAGTTAGTTCATTGGTTTGACTGAAAAAGAGAACTTCTTTCCCAACCTCGACTTGTTCAACCACAATATATAATAATAAGGTATAAGGAGAGCTAACGAACAAAGTGCGGAACTCAGTTCATCATTCCATATAGCCATAAAAATAAAAAGGGAAAAAATTAAAACAAAGAAAGGTAGTACAAAAGCAAGCAGAACCGCCATCACTCCCATTGACAATTCACCGATAACCCATACGCGGTCACCGGGCTGATAGGCTGTTTCGCTGTCATTGGTAACATCAACGAGCTTCTCTTTCGTATCGGCGGAACTGCAATGTCCCTTGATACTACATGAAGCGCATGCTGAAGTCTGAATAATTCTCACTTGAAGATGAGAACCGTTTATGTTTTCCACAATACCCTGATGTTTTATAGTATTCGCCATTTTGCAAAGTGTGCATTACAAATCGCGGCAAATTTACGCATTATTTGCGAACTGCAAGGGATTAGATTGTTTTTTCTGTGTACGTAAACGTTCATTTTCCCGTTTTTAGTGATTTTTCTTTATTTTTTCTACTAAAACACACAAAGAACGCCCCGTTTTCATTCAACGGGGCGTTCTTTTTAGTCGTTAACAATATGTATGGTTTACCATTTGTAATTGATACCGAAGCTCAACAATTCTTTTACCTGAAAATAGCTGTCTCCTTCGGTTGGCTTGGCACTGTCATCAAAACGGGCGTGTACATAAAGCTTAGTGGAAAGATAACGGTTCAGTACAAAATTCACAGTATTTTCCCATTCAATACGTGTCCATTCATAACTGGTCTGAAAATCCAAACGAGAATCCAGCACAATGGAAGGTATAATGGTCCATGACAGCGTCGGTTGTATTTGAGAACCGAAATTATGTTTGACACACTTGCCTTCGTCCAAACCGAACTTTACTTCATCTACCTCCTTATTGCCCACATAACGCAACATATAAGTCAACGGAGCCATGAAAACAGACAAATTAAATTTCTTCTTTTTCAGTTTATAATCCATACCGATACTGGACGACCAGTCTGCCGGAGCAAAGAAAGCGGAAACCAACTCCTCACTGTTCGCTTTATAACCGTGACAGAACTGTGTCTTAAACTCGGTAGTAATTGTATAATACCATTTAGATGCAGCCTGAATACCTATTTTACTATAAATACGAAGTTGGTCGGTACTTACCAGATAATTGTGAAACTCATCGGAAGGGGCGGAACTGAAGCCTAATTTAGCATCCAGCAGGTTCTCCCATTGAACTTTCTCCTTATCATTATAATTAGCGAACAACTGCAAATTGGCAAGCACGGCATTTGTGCTCTCACCACCTTTATACCAGTTATCGGAGATATAGTTCTGCGTAATTTGCAATGAACCGTTTCCTCCGGTGACCCACCAGTTAGGTTTCTGTATCACCACCTCCGCTTCTTCTTTCACCCCTATCATTTTTTCTTGGGCAAAAAGTTTGGCAACGGAAGGCTTGGAAGAAACTTCCTTTTCAATATTATCCTTGAAAACTTTCGTTTTTTTAATTTCCTTTTCAGTCATTACCACTAAGTCCGGGCGATTAACATAGGTATTCAGCATCACACGGTCTACTATCTTATTGGCATTTTCCTTCGACAAGAAGCTCAATGTATCAAACGGCAAAAGTTCTTTTGTCATTGCCGGTACCGTATCAGGCTTTTGAAAACTCCAGTTTACCTGAGACAAACGTTCCATTGGAGCATAATAATAGGTAGTGGGAACAAACAAACGGTAATAGTCCGGGTTGTATGCAATATAGCGTTCGGGAGTGGCCGGATCATTTAAATAATTCAGCACTCCAAAATATTTCTCATGCAACACCGAGACTGTATCCAATTGATATCCTTCATTGTACGGTTGCAGCTTCAATATCCAATTTTGGCTCCAAATGCCCGACAATGTATCCGCCTTTTCCGTTGCAGCCTGTTTCTTTATAGAATCCTGGGCTATTACCGGAAATGAAAATAGTGCGGCAACTAATCCTATTAAAACACGTCTATTCCTCATAATTTCTTAAAATCTATATTTGAACGCAAAATTAAACCAAAATGTTCAGATTACAAAAGGAGTGAAGTGAAAGTTTATCAGAACCTTATTATACACGCATATTCCACTTTTTATAATTGTTTTCACTAAACTGTTATGTACTTCCTCTTTTTTTTCATAATTTTGCGCTTTAATTTTTAGAGAAAACATTTAAAACAGTATAGTTGTGGGAGAAACAAAGTATATTTTCGTCACCGGTGGCGTTGCCTCTTCATTAGGCAAAGGTATCATTTCGTCATCCATCGGTAAGTTATTGCAAGCAAGAGGTTATAAAGTAACGATTCAAAAGTTCGACCCGTACATCAACATTGACCCGGGTACACTGAACCCTTATGAACACGGAGAATGCTACGTAACGGTAGACGGTCATGAAGCTGACCTTGACTTGGGACACTATGAGCGTTTTCTGGGCATCCAGACTACCAAAGCTAACAACATTACAACCGGACGTATCTATAAGAGCGTCATCGACAAAGAGCGTCGTGGCGACTATTTGGGAAAAACGATTCAGGTTATCCCTCATATTACGGATGAAATCAAACGTAATGTAAAGCTCTTGGGCAATAAATATAAATTCGATTTCGTTATTACCGAGATTGGCGGTACGGTAGGTGACATCGAGTCTCTCCCGTATTTGGAAAGTATCCGCCAGCTGAAATGGGAATTGGGTAAAGATGCACTGTGCGTACACCTTACTTATGTACCCTACCTCGCAGCTGCCGGTGAACTGAAAACCAAACCGACCCAGCACTCCGTGAAGGAACTGCAAAGCGCCGGAATCCAGCCCGATATACTTGTGCTCCGTACGGAACATGAATTGAGCACCAACTTACGCAAGAAAGTGGCACTTTTCTGTAATGTAGACGAGAATGCCGTTGTACAGAGTATCGACGCGCCTACTATCTATGAAGTGCCTATCTTGATGCAAGCTCAGGGATTGGACCAAACTATCCTGAAGAAAATGGGACTTCCTGTCGGAGACACTCCGGGATTGGGTCCTTGGCGTGCTTTCCTCGAACGCCGCCACAAGGCGGAAACAACAGAACCGGTGCATATAGCATTGGTTGGCAAGTACGACTTGCAGGATGCCTACAAGTCTATCCGCGAAGCGCTCTCACAAGCCGGAACATACAATGACCGCAAAGTATCGGTAGATTTTGTAAACAGCGAAAAGCTGACAGACGAAAACGTAGCGGAAGCATTAAAAGGTATGTCAGGCGTTCTTATCGGACCGGGCTTCGGCGAACGCGGCATTGCCGGAAAATTTGTAGCCATCAAGTACGCACGTACACACGACATTCCCACATTCGGTATCTGTCTGGGTATGCAGTGCATAGCCATTGAATTTGCACGTAACGTCTTGGGATATGCGGATGCCAACTCCCGTGAAATGGACGAAAAGACTCCCCATAATGTTATCGACATCATGGAGGAACAGAAATCCATTACCAATATGGGTGGAACCATGCGTTTAGGCGCTTACGAATGTGTGCTGCAAGAAGGCAGCAAGGCATACGAAGCCTATGGCACAGAACACATACAGGAGCGCCATCGCCACCGTTATGAGTTCAATAATGCTTACAAGGAAGAATATGAAGCAGCAGGCATGAAATGCGCGGGTATCAATCCTGAATCCGACTTGGTGGAAATTGTAGAGATTCCGCAACTGAAATGGTATGTCGGAACACAGTTCCATCCGGAATACAGCAGTACGGTATTGCATCCGCATCCGTTGTTTGTAGCTTTTGTAAAAGCTGCGATTGAAAATGAAAAAAAGTAATCATTACTAATTTTAATAATTGATAATTCATAATTGATTAAATGGATAAAAATACCATCACAGGCCTTGTCCTAATAGCCGTTTTGTTAGTCGGATTCAGTTTCTTAAGCCGTCCGAGCAAGGAACAGCTGGCAGCACAACAACACTATTATGACTCCATAGCCCAAGTACAACAACGCGAAGCTGACTTGAAAGCAAAGGCGGAAGCCGCTTTGGCTAACGACAAAGAGGTTCAAACGGCAGACTCCGCCGCCCTCTTCTTTGATGCGCTTCAAGGAACTGACTCACAGGTTACAATACAAAACAACCTGGCGGAACTGACAGTGGCCACCAAAGGCGGACGTATTTCATCAGCTACATTGAAAGAGTATATGGGACAGGACAAAAAGACGCCTGTTACCCTATTCAGCGGCGATGACGCTTCCATGAACTTCCTTTTCTACAACAAAAAGGAAACGATACAGACAGAGGATTACTATTTTACAGTGGCAAACCGTACGGACAGCACCGTAACCATGCGTTTGTCTGCAGACAGTGCCAGCTATATCGACTTTAAGTATGCCATGCATAATGATACGTACTTGGTGGATTTCACAATAGATGCCGTAGGCATGGAAGACAAGCTGGCAAGCACCAACTATGTAGACATTGAGTGGTCGCAACGTGCACGCCAGATAGAAAAGGGTTACACCTACGAGAACCGTTTGTCTGAATTGACTTATAAAATTACCGGAGACGGAACCGATTATTTGTCCGCCGGCAAGAATGATGAAAAAGAAGTTGCAGAACGTCTGGACTGGATTGCCTTCAAAAATCAGTTCTTCTCTTCCGTATTCCTGGCTGACGCAGATTTTGAAAAGACAAAGTTAAACTCAAAGATGGAAGCGCAAGGCAGCGGATATATCAAGGACTATTCTGCAGAAATGAGCACTGTTTTTGATCCGAGCGGCAAAAATCCTACCCGGTTGTTCTTCTACTTCGGCCCTAACCATTACAAGACACTGACCGCACTTGACAAAGGGCGTGAAGACAAGTGGGAACTCAACCGTCTGGTATATCTGGGCTGGCCGTTAATCCGCTGGATAAACAAATGGTTCACCATCAACATCTTCGACTGGTTGTCGAGTTGGGGATTGAGTATGGGTATCGTTTTGTTGCTGATGACATTAATTGTAAAAGCGGTAGTATTCCCTGCAACATGGAAAACCTATATTTCTTCAGCCAAGATGCGTGTGCTGAAACCGAAAATTGACGAAATCGGCAAGAAGTACCCGAAGCAGGAAGATGCCATGAAGAAACAACAGGAAGTAATGGGGCTTTACAGTCAATACGGTGTCAGCCCCATGGGAGGATGCCTGCCGATGCTGATTCAGTTTCCTATTCTGATGGCATTGTTTATGTTTGTGCCGAGTGCCATTGAGCTTCGCCAGCAAAGTTTCTTGTGGGCCGATGACTTGTCTACATACGATGCATTCATCAACTTCCCGTTCCATATTCCGTTCTTGGGCAGTCACCTCAGTTTATTCTGTTTGCTGATGACAGTAACCAATATTCTGAACACCAAGTTTATGATGCAGCAGCAAGACACAGGCGCCAATCCGCAAATGGCAGCTATGAAGTGGATGTCATATCTGATGCCTGTAATGTTCCTGTTCATATTGAATGACTATCCTTCGGGACTGAACTATTACTACTTCATTTCGACGCTCATCAGTGTAGTGACTACGCTCATCATGCGTAAAGCCACTAACGAAGAAGCCCTTCTTGCACAATTGGAGGCAAAGAAGAAGGATCCGAAAAAGATGAAGAAAACCGGCTTCGCCGCCCGCCTTGAAGCAATGCAGAAGCAACAAGAGCAGATGATGAAAGAAAAGCAGAACAGGAAATAAACTTCCGTTCAAGATATTTTTTCAGAAGGAAGCCGGACAATGCACTTTGCCCGGCTTCCTTTTCCTTTTTTCGAGTATATCAGTCTCCCCCAAAAAGAGTTATCGAATGTATCCCAAAAACCTATTTATCGAATATGCAGACTAAATACACCTACAAAGAAATCTGGCTTATAGCCTACCCTATTCTCATCAGCCTGCTCATGGAGCAGATGATCGGCATGACAGACACTGCCTTCCTGGGACGCGTGGGCGAGATAGAATTAGGAGCATCCGCCATTGCAGGTATCTTCTACATAGTAATGTTCATGGTGGCATTCGGTTTCAGTATCGGAGCGCAAATTCTGATAGCACGGCGTAACGGTGAGCAACAATATAAAGAAATAGGCAACTTATTCTATCAAGGCATCTATTTTCAAGTAGGAATGGCAGCGGTCATGTTTGCTGTATGCTACAGCTTTGCACCGGCAATATTGAAACGGCTTGTCTCTTCCGAACACATTTACGATGCGGCAATGAGTTACCTGAACTGGCGTGTTTTCGGCTTCTTCTTCTCCTTTACGGCAGTAATGTTCCGTGCCTTTTTTCTGGGAACTACACAAACCAAAACACTGACACTGAACTCCATTGTCATGGTATTAAGCAACATCGTGTTCAATTATATCCTGATATTCGGAAAGTTCGGCTTCCCCGCCCTCGGCATTGCCGGAGCAGCCATCGGCTCGTCAATGGCGGAATTGGTGTCATTGATATTCTTCATTATCTATACCCGCAACCGTATTGATATTCGCAAATACGGACTGGACAAGATACCGGGTATCCGTTGGAACATACTCAAACGTATGCTCAACGTTTCCCTATGGACCATGGTGCAGAATTTCCTCTCACTCTCCACATGGTTCCTGCTCTTCCTCTATGTAGAGCATTTGGGAGAACGTTCACTCGCCATTACAAATATCATCCGCAACGTATCCGGAATCATGTTCATGGTGATGATGGCATTTGCTTCTACTTGCGGTTCACTGGTCAGCAACCTTATCGGGGCGGGAAACATCAGTTGCGTACCCGGAACAATACGGCAGCACATACGCATAGCCTATGCCTTTGTATTGCCCTTCGCCATCTTCTTTGCACTATTCCCCAAACTGATATTGGGAGTGTATACGGACATTCCGGAACTGCAGGAAGCGGCCATCCCCTCGCTTTGGGTACTTTGCTCCGCATACCTGTTCCTCGTGCCGGCCAATGTTTATTTCCAGTCCGTATCGGGAACGGGTAACACACGTACCGCATTGGCTTTGGAAATGATAACGCTGGTGATTTACACCTGCTATATCACATATATCGTTGCCTATCTGAAATTGGACGTGGCATTTGCATGGACCTCTGAAATAGTTTATTCCGTGGGTATTTTGGTGCTTTGTTACTTCTACATGAAGAAAGGAAAATGGAGTCTGAAGAAAATTTAAATTAATTCCCTATCTTCGCTACCAAAATAAATCTTCAAACATATATGAAACAATCAAACCTATTATTTATGTCGGCAGCAATGATGTTGGCATCCTGCGGCGGAACTAAAGACGCAGGACAAAACGGGGCGCTTATCGAGAAATCGGATATAAAGATTGAAGGTAAACGCATGACGCCCGAAGCGCTTTGGGCAATGGGACGTATAGGCAGTGTAGCCGTATCGCCCGACGAGACGCAGATTGCCTATTCGGTGGCTTATTACAGTGTACCGGAAAACAAGAGCAATAACGAGTTGTTTGTCATGAATGCAGACGGCAACAATAACAAGCAAATCACTCGTGACAATTGGCAGGAAAGCCAACCAGCCTGGATTAAGGAGGGTAAGAAGATTGCTTTCCTCTGCAATGAAAGCGGCAGCAGCCAAGTATGGGAAATGAATCCCGACGGCACGGAACGTAAACAGCTTACTCAATATGACGGAGACATCGAAGGCTTTTCTTTCTCTCCCGACGGTAAGAAGTTACTTTTCATAGCCCAAGTAAAAACGGTGCAGAGCACTGCGGACAAGCATTCCGATTTGCCCAAAGCAACCGGTATCATCATTACCGACCTGATGTACAAGCATTGGGATGAGTGGGTTACAACCGCCCCGCATCCTTTCGTCGCCGAGTTTGACGGCAATGGAATCAGCAACGTAAGAGATATCCTCGAAGGACTTCCCTACGAAAGCCCGATGAAGCCTTTCGGCGGCATCGAGCAACTGGCATGGAGCCCCACATCGGATAAAGTGGCTTTCACCTGCCGCATGAAAACCGGACTGGCATATGCCATCTCCACCGACTCGGACATTTACGAATACGATGTACAGAAAGGCGGCTTCATCAACCTTTGCAAAAAGGATGCGAAAGCCTCCAACGGGCAAGCTGAAATGGCAGGCTACGACACCAATCCGCAATATTCTCCGGACGGCAAATACATCGCATGGCAGAGTATGGAGCGAGACGGCTATGAGGCAGACCTCAACCGCTTGTGTGTAATGGACCGTACCACCGGAGAGAAACGTTTCATCAGTCAGGGATTCCCGTCCAATGTAGACGCTTTCTTATGGAACAAAGATTCGCAAAGCATCTTCTTCTTGGGCGTATGGCAAGGCAGAACCCAAATCTACAATACCAACCTGAAAGACGATTGGATATACCAACTGACCAACGGTATGTACGACTATGCTTCGATGGCCTTATGCGGCAACAGCATGATTGCCAAACGTCACTCCATGTCTGCGGGCGACGAAATCTTTTCCATCGGACAATTGGACAGCAAACCTTTCCCCGTCTGCATATTCCGTACGGATGTGTGCAACAATTACAACAGCACCGATTCCGTAAAAGAGATTTATCCCGTAACGCAACTCACCTTCGAGAACAAGCAAATCTACGACCAACTGGAAATGGGCAAAGTGGAAGGACGCTGGATGAAAACCACCGACGGCAAGCAGATGTTGACATGGGTTATCTATCCGCCCCACTTCGACCCCAACAAGAAGTATCCTACCCTACTCTTCTGCGAAGGCGGTCCTCAAAGCCCCGTCAGCCAGTTCTGGAGTTATCGTTGGAATTTCCAGATTATGGCTGCCAACGACTATATCATCGTGGCTCCCAACCGTCGCGGTCTTCCGGGCTTCGGCGTAGAATGGAATGAAGCCATCAGCGGTGATTACGGCGGTCAATGTATGAGAGATTATTTCACCGCCATTGATGAAATGTCCAAAGAACCGTTTGTAGACAAAGACCGTTTGGGTTGTGTAGGCGCCAGCTTTGGCGGCTTCTCCGTTTACTGGCTTGCCGGACATCACGACAAACGCTTCAAGGCGTTTATCGCTCACGACGGTATCTTCAATATGGAAATGCAATATCTGGAAACAGAAGAAAAATGGTTTGCCAACTGGGATATGGGCGGTGCATACTGGGAAAAGAACAACGCTACAGCCCAACGTACATTTGCCAACTCTCCCCACCTTTTTGTAGACAAATGGGATACTCCTATCCTCTGCATCCACGGTGAAAAGGATTTCCGTATTCTTGCCAACCAAGCTATGGCAGCTTTTGATGCCGCCATTATGCGCGGTGTTCCCGCCGAATTGCTTATCTATCCCGATGAGAACCATTGGGTGCTGAAACCGCAAAACGGTATTCTGTGGCAGCGCACATTCTTTGAATGGCTGGACAAATGGCTGAAGCCGGCTAAATAACAAAGATAAAAGAGAACATAAAAAAGGAAGTTAACATCATCGCAACAATGATGTTAACTTCCTTTTTCTATGATGTTAACTTAGTGTAAGCTATCCTGTTAACTTCATATCTGCCATAATGTTAACAAGATATTATTCCACCTGTCAAACCAAGATACCCAATATCGGAAACGTCGCCCCCTGCATTGCAAAACAGATGCCAAAAACAGCCGCACTTACAATCCAAAGGATAACCAAAGTCCATTTCAGTCCGGAAGCCATGGGCTGCCACTTAAATAGCTGGCTGAATATTGCCCAAACAAGGCTTACCAATGGAATACCCACCAACAGAATACCCGCAATATACATGACGATAGCCGATAACGGAGAAGTAGGCAACACCACATCAAAAGTAGGGAACATCGAAATAAGCGCAGCCCCGCCGCCGATAGCCACCATTATAGCCGCAAAAAGCAAAGCGACAAATACCACTCCGAATACAAATAACAACGGGCTGCAGATGATAGCGAATATCACCAAACAGATTTTGAAAAACCAACCGGCAACCATAACCAATGCATCACCCAACTTCTGCAAGACAGTACGGGGTTTATCAGATTTCACATAATCGTTCACACCATTGGCAACCTTTTCAAAACCGTCAGTCACGGTTTTTCCTATATTCTCCACTGTAACAGCTTCGCCGCGCATATTCAGTTTCTCGGCAGCCGTACGCGCTTCGGGGATAACCAACCAGCAAACAATATAAACCGGTATCAACGTTCCCACTCCACAAATCAATACAACCAGCAATAACAGACGTAACAGAGTCACATCCCATCCCAAATACGCTGCCATACCACTGATAACACCACCCAGTAACTTATCATCCGGATTACGGTAAAGACGACGATGTGTTGTAGTACGGGTTGTGTTTCCGGTGCCGGCAAAAGGCTCATTATCGTTCTCCGCTTCCATATCTTCCGGTTTTCCCATACGGGTAATCACCTCTTCCACATCAGCGATGGTAATCACTTGAGAACCTGCAATAAGTTTCTCCGCAAAGAGTTCGGAAATACGACGTTCAATGTCATCGATTATCTCGTCCGCACCGGCTTCCTTACGGAAATGAATCTTTAAATTACTTAAATAATTATCCAAAAGGCGGTAGGCATCTTCATCAATATGAAAAACAGTGCCACCTAAATTTACCGTTAATGTCTTCTTCATTGTTGTATGTTTTTTACTTTTTCATTTATTACTTATATATAGCTATCAGCAACTAATTATTGGCAATATGGTTGACCGTGTCACTTAATTCCTGCCAAGATACTTCCAATTCGCCCAAAAAGACCTCGCCTTTCTCTGTAAGCTTGTAGTATTTACGCGGCGGCCCCTGTGTAGACTCTATCCATTCGTAACTCAACAAATCATCGTTCTTCAAGCGGGTGAGTAACGGATAAAGCGTACCCTCTACCACAATCAGCCGTGCCTCTTTCAGCTTCTGTATAATATCCGAAGCATAAGCCGGTTCCTTATGGAGCAATAGCATGATGCAATATTCAAGCATGCCCTTGCGCATTTGCGACTTTACATTATTAACGTCCATAATCCATATATTATTAAATTATTTTACTAAGTACAACAAAGATGCCATACCTACATCCTTTGTATGGCACAAATATATGTATTATATTAGTACTATGTATTACAAAGTACTTTATATTTATATTAATTAACAATAAAGTCGTATTTTGTACCCATAACACTTAAGGTTTATACCTTTTATATCTTAAGTTTATACTACTAATTCACAAAGCATACTATATTTGTATCCGATTAACAATATAAACGCCACAAATATGTTTACTATCAGAAAAGCAACAAGTGCTGATTGTGAGTTGATTCACAAACTTGCCTGGCAGATATTTCCCGAAACTTATAAGGAAATACTTTCAAAAGAGCAAATCGAATACATGATGGAATGGATGTACTCTGTAGAGAATATCCGCAAACAAATGGAAGAAGAAGGGCATGTGTACCTTATAGCCTATGAAGAGTGTGAAGCGGCAGGATATGTATCCGTACAACCGGAGGGCAAGGACCTGTTTCATCTGCAAAAGATTTATGTACTCCCCTATTATCAAGGAGCACACTGCGGAAGTTTCCTGTTTCGTGAAGCTATAAAATACATCAAGGAAGTACACCCGGAGCCATGTATGCTGGAATTAAACGTAAACCGCAATAATAAGGCAATGCACTTTTACGAACACATGGGAATGAGAAAACTGAGAGAAGGGGATTTCCCGATAGGAAACGGATATTATATGAATGACTATATAATGGGAAAGGAAATTTGAATTTAATGAAGAATAAAGAATGAGGGATGAAGAATAAAGAATGAGGAACAAAAAATTCTTCATTCTTCATTCCTCATTCTTCATTTAAATAAGTTTTCTCATTTATTTTGCCACTCTCTCCAGCCACTTAACCATCGAGAGCATTACAATCATAGAAGCACCTGTGGCACCCACAAAGACTAACCAGCATGCCCAAATTGGAACGGTAGTATAAAGAATACCGCCAATGAAAAGCAACGAGTTGCCTACTGCAGTTGCAGCCAGCCAACAGCCCTGCATCAAACCTTGCAAATGAGGAGGAGCCACCTTCGACACGAAAGACAAGCCCAACGGTGAGATAAACAATTCGGCAACCGTAAGGATGAAGTACAAGCCAATCATAATCCACGGGGTTACACGGATAGCATTAATTTCGGCCGCACTCATTGTACTCAGCGCATCTTTGGCGGGCAGAGTGAATGAGAATACCATCAGGAACACATAAGCCAATGCCGCAATACCCATACCGATAGCAATCTTCATCGGAGTAGAAGGTTCCTTGCCGTTTTTCTTCAACGAACCGAACAACCACATGATAAACGGAGTGAGGAATACCACAAAGAACGGATTTACACATTGGAATATTTCAGCACCCTTGATACGGGTAAATCCAAGGTCGATATCGATTACACTCAAATCCACATAGTCGCGCGCAAAGTAAGTCAGCGAATAACCATTCTGATGGAATGACAACCAGAAGAAGATTACTACACCGAATACAGCGAACAAAGCATAGATACGTTGCTTGATTTCTGCTGCACTCATCTTGATTTCTTCCTTACTTACAGTAGCACTTTGCTCTGTGGCAGCTACCACTTTCTTTGCCGGGTCGGGAAAACGGTTCTTATTGACCAGATAGATTACCAATGAAATCAACATGGCAACAATAGCAGCCATGAAAGCATATTGGAAACCACGGTTAAACACATCCAGATAGTTGTTGACAAATGCGCCCATATCAGTCACATGGCTGCCGTTGAGTGTAACTTTATCTGCCAACGACGCAAGATTTTCCATTGCCTGAGGAGCCATCTTATCACCTTCCTTAAGGAATTGGTGACAAAGTTCGGGCAAAGTGGCATCATAGTCGAAGTTATTGACCTTCAACCACCAGTTACGCACACCGATAGCAATCCACGGAGCAAAGAAACCGCCGATATTAATAAACATATAGAAAATCTGGAAACCGGAGTCGCGCAAGCTTGAGTACTTGGGGTCATCGTACATCTGACCTACCAGTGCTTGAAGATTACCTTTGAACAAACCGTTACCGAAAGCAATTACCAAAAGTCCGAAACAGGTCAATCCCAAGTAAAGCGCCATACTGGGAACCGGCGTAGGAGTAGGAATGGCAATAATCAAATAGCCGACAGCCATCATCACCAAACCGGCAAGAATAGTGCCTTTAAAGTTTTTAGTTTTGTCAGCTATAATACCGCCTGCCAATGCCAAGATATAGATGGATGCATAGAATGCGGAATAAATATATCCGGTAGTCGTTTCAGACAACCCGAACTTAGCCGAGATAAACAATGTAAGGATTGCCATCATAATATAGAAGCCGAAACGCTCTCCCATATTAGCCAAAGCGGCAGCAATCAAACCATTAGGGTGCTTGCTAAACATAAAAATAAGTTTTTGTAAATTAGTAATTAGTATTAGTTTATTTATATTTTTTGCAAATATATGCTTTTCATCGAGATTTTCGGTAAGAAAACAGAATATCTCTTACCCGAACCGAGCTTTTATGACTCAAAAAGAGTACAAACCTCGGCGCGTACTTCCTTTATCAAATCTTTCGGATTCAACTTAAGCTGCAATCCGCGTTGTCCGGCGCTGATATAGATATGGGAGAATTGCAGGCAAGTCTCGTGAATATAAGTGGGAAAAGGCTTTTTCATACCGATAGGCGAACAACCGCCGCGAATATACCCCGTCAGCGGAAGCAGCTCCTTCATAGGGATGAGGTCACACTTCTTGTTTCCGGAGACCTTAGCCGCCAATTTCAGGTCGACTTCATGCTCTCCGGGAATGACGCACACGAAATAGCCGGTCTTGTCACCATGCAATATCAGTGTTTTGAAGACCTGTTCTATATCCTCTCCCAAGCTGGCGGCAACGTGTATGGCACTCAAATCTTTCTCATCCACTTCGTAGGGGATGAGTTCGTAGGCTATCTTTGCCTTATCAAGCAGCCGGGCTGCATTCGTTTTATTAATCTTGGATTCTTTCATTGCAAATCAGGACTCTTTTATTACAAATCATGAAGCTCTTCTTTCAGAAACTTCGGCGTATATCCCCTCGTACTCTTCGCTACTTCCTCAGGCGTGCCGCAGGAGAGAAGTTCTCCCCCGCCCTTACCTCCTTCGGGACCCATGTCGATAATATAGTCCGCCATTTTGATAACATCAAGATTATGCTCGATAACGATAACCGTATTACCCTTATCGACCAGTTTATTCAATACGTTCATCAAAACGCGAATATCCTCAAAATGTAGTCCGGTAGTAGGTTCGTCAAGAATATAAAGTGTCTTGCCCGTATCCCGTTTGGAAAGTTCGGTAGCCAATTTCACACGCTGGCTCTCTCCACCGGAGAGTGTGGTGGAAGATTGTCCCAACTTGATATACCCCAAGCCAACCTCTTGTATAACCTTAATCTTATTCAATATCTGAGGTACGTTTTCAAAAAACTCCACTGCACGGTTTATTGTCATATCCAGCACATCGGCAATGGATTTCCCTTTAAAGCGCACTTCCAACGTCTCTCGATTGTAACGCTTGCCGTGGCAAACCTCACAAGGAACATAGACATCGGGCAGGAAGTTCATTTCAATGGTTTTGTAACCATTACCCTGACAGGCTTCACAACGTCCGCCACTGACATTGAACGAGAAACGTCCCGCTTTGTAGCCGCGGATTTTGGCTTCGGGCAAGCCTACAAACAAGTTACGGATATCGGAAAAGACCCCCGTATAGGTAGCCGGATTGGAACGGGGGGTTCGTCCTAATGGTGACTGGTCTACATTCACCACCTTATCTATATACTCCAATCCTTCGATACTGCCGTACTCCAAAGGATCTTGAAGAGAACGATAAAACTTCTGTGATAGAATAGGCTGAAGCGTTTCATTAATCAATGTAGACTTCCCGCTACCCGACACGCCCGTTACACAAATCAGCTTGCCAAGCGGGAACTCTACATCCACATTCTTCAGATTATTGCCTTTTGCACCACGCAGCCAAAGACTATGTCCATTGCCTTTCCGGCGTTCGGCAGGAATTTCAATGGCACGTTCACCGTTCAAATATTGAGAAGTCAGCGTATGCGTTTGCAGCATCTTCTGCGGAGTTCCGGCAAACACGACCTCACCACCCAACCTGCCCGCTTTGGGTCCCATATCTATAACATAATCCGCAGCGAGCATCATGTCTTTATCATGCTCCACCACGATAACGGAATTACCCATATCACGCAATTCTTTCAGCGAATGGATGAGCCGCTGATTATCACGTTGATGCAATCCGATGCTCGGCTCGTCCAGAATATAGAGCACATTTACCAACTGCGAACCTATCTGCGTAGCCAACCGGATACGCTGGCTTTCACCACCGGAAAGACTGACAGCGCTACGGTCCAATGACAAATAATCCAATCCCACATCCAACAAGAACTTCAGGCGGGTACGGATTTCTTTCAATATTTCTACAGCAATCTGTTGTTGCTTATTGCTAAGATATTGGTCTACATTCATCAACCAGTCATATAACTCGTTGATATCCATTGTGGAGAGTTCGTAGATATTTTTATCATGAATGCGAAACGACAAGGCTTCCTTATTCAACTTTGCGCCATGACACTCAGGACAGACAGCCGTTTTGGCAAACTGCTCCGCCCACTTCTGTGCCGTGGCAGACGCATCCTTTTCCTGTAACATCTGGATGTACTTCACCACTCCCTCAAAAGTAACAAAGTAGTCGGAAGATGTACCGATAAGCGAACTCTTTATCTTTATACGCTCGTCCGAACCGTACAGTATTTCATCAATGGCATCGTCCGGAAGTTCCTTGACAGGGGTTTTCAGCGTAGCTTCGTATTTCTCCAACAATGCGGTAATCTGCCAAAAAATCATGCTGTTTTTGGATTTTCCCAAAGGAACGATGGCTCCCTCTCCGATGGACAGTTCGCGGTCGGGGATAATCTTGTCTATATCAATCTGGCTCACCACACCCAGACCTTTACACTTGGAACAAGCCCCCTGCGGGGAGTTGAAAGAGAAGTTATGGGGAGCGGGGTCACGATAGGACAACCCGGTTACAGGGCACATCAGGCGCTTGCTGTAATGACGAACGCTCTCACTTTGGGCATCAAGAATCATCAGCAATCCGTCACCCTGACGCATGGCAGTGGCAACGCTGTTCTTCAAGCGGGTGTCATCCTTATCCGTTACCACCAGCTTGTCAATGACCACCTCCACATCGTGGCTCTTGTAACGGTCCAGTTTCATGCCGGGCAATGCTTCGCGCACCTCGCCGTCCACGCGGACATGGAGATAACCTTTTTTGCGAATTTGCTCGAACAATTCCTTGTAATGACCCTTACGACTACGCACCAACGGAGCAAGAATGTAAATACGTTTCCCTTTATAATCATTCAGAATAAGCTCAAGAATCTGTTCTTCGGTGTATTTCACCATTTTTTCACCGGAAAGATAAGAATAAGCTTCACCGGCGCGGGCATACAGCAGACGAAGATAATCGTATATCTCCGTTGTCGTACCTACGGTAGAACGTGGATTTTTATTGGTTGTCTTTTGCTCTATGGAAATCACAGGGCTCAATCCTGTAATTTTATCCACATCAGGGCGTTCCAAGTTGCCCAAGAAGTTACGGGCATAGGCTGAAAATGTTTCAATATAACGGCGCTGGCCTTCGGCAAATATCGTATCGAATGCGAGAGATGACTTGCCGCTTCCACTCAACCCGGTGATAACAGTCAGGCTGTTGCGGGGGATTTCAGCATCAATGTCTTTCAAATTATGTACACGCGCTCCGTATACATTGATATATTCTGTTTCTTCTTGCATACTTTAATTAATGAATTTGTGCAAAAATAACGGTTTCCCACCGAATATCAGTCGAAAAGATGTATTTTTCAGTTTTGAAATGCACAATATTATTTCTTAACGCAATCCTTTGGTTAAAATAGGACAATATTGCTAACTTTGCAGCTACTTTGGGAAATTGTAAACATAAACCAACGATTACTGAATGAAAACAATCAACCGTATTTTTTGCTCCCTACTGTTTGCCGGCGCATGCAGTTTCGGTGTAAATGCACAAGAAAACCAGTCATATTTTCTGCATACAATAGAAAAAGGTCAAAGCTTATATTCCATTGCCAGCATGTACAACATCAGCCAAGCGGATATAGTACAACTAAATCCCGGCAGCGATGACAAGATATATGTGGGACGCACCTTACGCATTCCGCGTACGGATGCCAATTCGCAAAAGGAAACTTTTCATACCATAGCTCCCGGTGAGACTCTATATCGCCTGACCGTGAAATATAACGTATCCGCCAAAGCCATATGCGATGCCAATCCCGGACTGAGTGCCGAAAACTTCCGCATCGGGCAGGTAATTCAGATACCTTCTTCTACAGACGCGACAACCGCCACCGCAAACGCACCGGAACTTTCCGGCACATCTGCAGGGACTGTATCTGTTCAAGCTCCGGTACAATCACGTTGCCGCGATATGCACAAGGTAAAACGCAAAGAAACAGTATTCAGCATCAGCCGCGAATATGGCATCACTGAGGCCGAACTCATTGCCGCCAATCCGGAGTTGCGGGGTGAGAATAAAATAAAGAAGGGATCATTCCTCTGTATCCCCTATCCATCTTCCCAAACGCAGCAAAGCACACACCCCCAAGCTGTGCCAAGCAACAGCGAACTATTCAGTGAAAACAAAAAGAGCAATGAGCGCATCAATGTTATCAAAGCTGCCGTTATCCTTCCGTTCCTACCCGACGGGGCAAGTAAAAGCGAATCCGCAAAAATGGTGGAATATTATGAAGGTTTCCTCATGGCGGTAGACAGTTTGAAGCGTACAGGCACTTCCATCGACCTTTATACTTACAGTACCGGTCCTGCCACATCATCCCTGAACTCCATACTTGGAAAAAACGAGATGAAGGATATGGATATTATTTTCGGTCCGCTACACCAGCAACACATCAAGCCGCTGGCCGACTTTGCCGACAAGCATGATATACGTCTGGTCATACCGTTTACATCCAAAGACAATACCGTATTCCGTAATCCGTCGGTGTACCAAATCAATACGCCCCAATCCTATCTCTATTCAGAAGTGCACGACCACTTTGTCCGCCAGTTCCCTAATGCCAATGTCATCTTCATCGAAGCCAGCCAAGGCACTAAAGACAAAGCGGATTTTATAAAAGGGCTGAAGGAGGAACTGCTCAACCGCTCCATACCGATGAAATCTTTGAAAGAAGATGCTACCGTAGAATCATTGAAAGCCGTACTGCGTGACGACCGCGAAAATATCTTCATCCCCACTTCCGGAAGTAACGTCACACTGATTAAGATACTTCCGCAGTTGACGTTATTGGTACGCGAAAAGCCCGACAACCGCGTACATCTGTTCGGCTACCCGGAATGGCAGACTTACACAAAAGATCATCTTGAAGCCTTCTTTGAACTCGATACATATTTCTATTCATCTTTCTATACGAACAATCTGTTGCCGGCAGCTATCAACTTCACCAAGAGTTATCGCAAATGGTATGGAAAAGAAATGGATGAGCGTTATCCCAAATTCGGCATGTTAGGTTTCGATACAGGTTATTTCTTCCTCAAAGGGTTGTCCCGATACGGTTCCGGATTTGAAAAGAACTTGAACGGAATGGACCTCGTTCCCATTCAGACCGGATTCAAGTTCCAGCGCGTAAATAACTGGGGCGGATTTATCAACCGGAAAGTATTCTTTGTGCATTTCACCAAAAACTTTGAATTGATAAAGCTCGATTTTGATTAAAGAGACGGCACTACAGCCATTAGGTCATAGCAATTCGCAATTTTAGGAAAATGAAACTAAAAACAATTATAGGAACAGCACTCTTGGCAGGTATGTGTGCCTTGCCGGCAAGCGCACAGGTGGGCGAACAACGCCATAACTTTTCTGTGGGCATCAACGGCGGTATCAACCTGAATAGTGTAAGTTTCTCTCCCAGAGTCCGCCAAAGCAATCTGATGGGCATCAACGGAGGACTGACAGCCCGTTATATTTCCGAGAAGTACTTCAGTATGATATGCGGTGCGCAAATAGAGCTGAACTTCTCCCAGCATGGCTGGGATGAATTTTACCAGGACTATCCCGAACTGCAATACACACGCAAGATGAACTATGTAGAAATTCCTTTCCTTGCGCATCTGGCATTCGGAAAAGACAGGGGGCTGCAATTCTTTATTCATGCCGGGCCGCAGATTGGCTTCTTCTTAGGAGACAGTTATACAATTAGCGGTGACTGGGACAATGATACGGGAATAACCGTTGAGCAACACGACAAAGCTGTAGATAACAAGTTTGACTATGGTATTACGGGCGGGGCCGGCATAGAGCTTCGTACCAAAGCTGGAAACTTTTTGGTAGAAGGCAGATATTATTATGCTTTGTCCGACTTTTACAGTAGTACTAAGAAAGACTATTTCTCCCGTTCAGCCCATGGAGTTATCACGGCTAAAATCACTTATTTATTCGATTTAAGAAAATAACGGTTCAGTTGTAGTTCTTGGGGGATTAACGTTTTCTAATTCCCCTTTATGTATACACATTCGCTAATCTGAAGAGGAAGTGATGTACATCACAATTTATTTTGATATACGTCAAAACGGATTATGATATACATCAAAACAGGGAATATTCTTGGATTTCAGTTTGCGCCTGTACCCCTTCCACCCTTCCGAATCCTCCTGTTTATACGGGATAGCGGGTGGAACCCGCTTTTTACTTCCCCAATGACACATCTCAGCTCTCTAAACCACACACTTCAACTCCCTAAACCACGAGCATTTGTCCTGCAAACCACAGGCATTTGAGGAGCTGAGGTGTGTGGTTTAGGGAGCTGAGATGCGTCATTGGAATTGCCGGAATATGCAGTCTGTGATATGGGGTTCCACCCGCTATCCCGTATAAACAGGAGGATTCGGAAGGGTGAAAGGGGGTGGCATGAAAGCAACACGGCTTCTGCCAACAATTGCAATTGATTTGTTTGTGCCACAAGACAAAGCTCGAACTTTTATTACACTAAACAAAATCTCCACGAATTCTCTACCGCTCCGTTTTTTACCAAGCTCTCAAGTTTTCAAACTGAGCCAAAATAACGACAGGTCTGATAAATAAAAGAGGTGTCAAAATGTAAAAGTCCTATCATTAGCTTCGCTCAAAACATCTTTTGATTTTTACACTAAGGTATAATCTGTCATTCAGAGGAGCTTGCGACGAAGAATCTCCTCTCTAATGTATGCAGAGAAGAGATTCTTCACTGCGTTCAGAATGACAGAATGATAGGACTTCTATATTTTGACAACCCCTTTATTATTTCAATCTCCGCTTCTTATCGAAACAGACTCATTATCTCAATCTATCCGCAGCTTTCACCATCAGTTCGTCACGATAGATAGCACGGAAAGCCAAATAATTCAGTATGATACATACGGCAGGTAAACATAAAGCCCAACCCAACTGGAAACTCATTGCATTCAAATCGCCTTTCAAGATAAACATGAATACAAAGAAAGCAATGTAATAGCCTATCAGTAAAAGACTGCCGAATATCGTCATACGAACTTGCAGCATACGGTTACGGAACAGGAATATAGTGCATAGCGCAATGATTGCACTCAATAAAAGAATACCAAACAAGCCCCATGTAGACTGAAAACTCCCGTCGGCCAAAGTTACCCCCAGTGGTTTGAAAACATGAGCGGATATCCCATCCGAACCTATAAACTCTCCCACCGGCAAGCAGATAGCCACAACCAGCAGAATTGCTACTAACAATAAATAAACGGATTGAATACGTTGTATCATTACTGCAATTTCTCTTTTTCCTTAGAAGGATTACGATAATATACCTTACCTTCAAGATACTCCTGAGTAGCAATCAATGTAGGTTTCGGTAATTTCTCATAGTAACGGGAAATCTCAATCTGTTCGCGATTCTCGAATACTTCTTCAAGATTGTCATTATAAGAAGCAAACTCAGCCAGCTTCTTAGAAAGATCATTCTTGATTTCAACACTGATTTGATTGGCACGCTTACCAATAATCGCTACTGTTTCATATACATTACCGGTATCCTCACACAACTCCATCATATCGCGGGTCACCGTAGTAACAGGAGCATTTGTCTTTCTGTAATCCATAAATTTCTATCTAAATTAATTTTATTCTATAACGATGATAATCTCTCTTTCTATCAGTCTTTCAAAATCTTCTGCGCTTCCTTGAAAATGCGATCGGCATCTTTCATGTATTTGCTTTCAGGAAATTCATTTTTAAAAGCATAGTATTCATCTACCGTCTCGCGATAACGTTCGGCTCTCTTATCCTCCACACTATACACTGCCATTTCATATTTGGCACGCAGGATAAGAATAGACAAATCTTCACGCATATTGGTATAAGGGTAATCCTTCAACGCATTTTGTGCAGTGATAACGCAAGACTCATAGTTATTTCCCAAATAATTTCCTAAATTATAATAGAGTTTGGCCGAAAGATATTCTTTCATAACCAGCTTGTCCTGCAATGCGAAAATCATGCTTTGAGCCTCATCTTTTTTTGAACTGTTCGGGAAATATTCAAGAAACATCTGCAATTGCTGAATTGCATTATATGTACTGGACTGGTCCAAACGGGGTTCCGGTGTATCCAAATACAACGCCTTTCCTGCATGGAAACGCGCCAATTCAGAAAACGTACCACGCGGATACACATTGTAATATTGGGTAAATGTCTGTGCGGCAGTCTGATAATCATTCTGGTTATAATAGCTCATACCCAGCATATAAAGTGATTCTTCCGCTTTATCAGTACCTTTAAGAATAGCAATCAATTCATTCAGCAAAGTTGCAGCACGATTGTACTGGCCTTTTGCAAAGTAATTCTTTGCCGCTTCGTACTTGTATTCGTAGTCTGTGCTTTTCAGCAACTTGTTGTATTCTCCACATGAGGAGAGCAGCAGTGCTGCAAGCAAAGTTATAAGGATGTTCTTCTTCATTACTTTTATTCAAATAATGCGCAAAGATAGAGGTTCGCATCGAATTAAACAACGATACGCACCTTAATTTTTCAAAAACAAAGACGAAGGGAGAAAGATAATCGATGAATAGGGAAAGAAAAAAATAATAGAGTGACAGAAGGGTAAAGTGATGCAAGATAATAAGATGACAGAGCAACAGAGTGATGAGGTACTGAAATTATACCCTATCACTCTGTTATTTTTCTTCCTTTTTACAGTTTATATAAATCGCTTGCAGCGAGTAAATCCACCTTTTTCTCCGTCAATACCCGGATACAGTTTTCCATATCATTGGGACGGATAATAACATTGGCAGTCTGTCCGTTGGCAAAAGAGTACATATATTCAATAAATACACCTTCATCAGACAGGCAACGAAGCACTTTTGCCAATGAACCCGGAACATTGGGACAGCTGATTCCCACCACATCTGTTACGTTTACGGCAAAATGATTGTCCTTTAAAGCCTTATACGCTTTATCCGGTTCGGAGACGATACCGCGAAGAATACCGAAATCGGCATTCTCGGCTATGCAGAGAGCAGAAAGATTAACACCTTCTTGGGCAAGAACTTCCGTTACCTCCGTAAGGCGACCGGACTTATTTTCCAAAAAAATAGAAAGTTGTTTTGCTACCATAAGTTTACTATTTGAGGATTTACAATTTACGATTATCTATTACGCGTTTCGCTTTACCTACACTGCGTTCAATACTGCGTGGCTCTACCAAACGGACATCTACGCCCAAGCCCAATACACTCTGCAAACGTGCAGTAAGTTTCTTTTTCAAAGCCAGCATCTTGTTAATCTCATCGGAGTAATATTCCGGACGGACTTCCACTTGCAGTTCCATGGTATCCGTATTATTCTTACGGTCGACAAGCAACAAATAATGCGGTTCAAATTCAGGCATTTCAAGAATAACAGATTCAATCTGTGTGGGGAATACATTCACACCGCGTATAATGAGCATATCATCACTACGCCCGAGAATACGATCCATACGTACCAGTGTACGTCCGCAAGCACATTTTTCATAGTGCAAAGCCGTAAGGTCTTTGGTGCGATAACGCAGCAACGGCATACCTTCTTTGGTTAGGTGAGTAAATACCAACTCGCCTGTTTCACCCGGTGCAACCGATTCAAGCGTTTTCGGGTCTACTATCTCCGGGAAGTAATGATCTTCATTAAGATGTGTACCATTTTGGCATTCGCATTCGTATCCCACACCCGGACCCGCTATTTCGCTCAATCCGTAAATATCATAAGCCTTTATACCCAACTTCGTTTCAATATCCCGGCGCATATTCTCCGTCCACGGCTCTGCACCGAATGCCCCGACTTTCAACTTGAACTCTTCACGCGGAAAGCCCGAATCTTTAATGGCATCCGCCAGATACAGCGCATAAGAGGGCGTGCAGCAGAGTACTGTCGAACCGAAATCATGCATCAACGTAATTTGCTTCTCCGTATTACCGCTGGACATAGGAATAACAGAAGCGCCGATATTCTCGGCACCGGCATGAGCGCCTAATCCACCGGTAAAAAGCCCATATCCGTAAGACACTTGAAAAATATCCGAGCTGCCTGCGCCATAAGCTGTAAAAGCACGTGACAAACATTCCGACCAAGCTGAAAGGTCTTTACGCGTATATCCCACCACGGTAGGCTTTCCGGTCGTACCGGAAGATGCATGGATACGAACTATCTGACTCATAGGAACGGCACAAAGCCCGAAGGGATAATTGTCCCGTAAATCGTATTTCGTAGTAAAAGGAAGTTTCACAATGTCGTCAATGCTGTTGATGTCATCGGGAGTAATTCCCAGTTCCTGCATTTTCTTGCGGTAGAAAGGAGTATCATGATATACACGTTCCACTGTCTTTTTAAGACGAATGCTCTGAATTTTACGAAGGCTTTCGCGATCCATGCATTCGATACTTTCGTTCCAAATCATGTTTTTGTTGTATTACATTAATGGTTGTTATTAATTTGATACCGCAAAGATATGTTTTACTTACGAATTCACAAATTTTCGATGTAACTTTCCTATCTTTGCCCTACAATTCTGATGAAATGAACAAATTCGAGTTAACATCCGCCTATCAGCCCACCGGCGACCAGCCGGAAGCAATTGCGCAGCTTACCGAAGGTGTGCGTGAAGGAGTCCCTGCACAGACATTACTGGGTGTGACAGGTTCCGGAAAAACATTTACCATTGCCAATGTCATAGCCAACATCAACAAACCTACGCTCATATTGAGCCATAACAAGACGTTGGCAGCGCAACTATACAGTGAATTCAAAGGATTCTTTCCAAACAACGCGGTAGAATATTACGTATCCTATTATGATTATTATCAACCCGAAGCCTATCTTCCTTCTTCAGACACTTATATAGAGAAAGACCTCGCCATCAATGACGAAATTGACAAACTTCGGCTTGCCGCCACTTCCGCCCTGCTTTCCGGACGCAAGGACGTGGTAGTGGTATCTTCCGTATCGTGCATCTACGGTATGGGAAATCCGGCGGATTTTTATAATAACGTCATCGACGTGCAACAAGGGAAAAATTACAGCCGCAACGTATTCCTGCGCCGGCTTGTAGACAGTCTTTATGTCCGCAACGACATCGACTTGAACCGCGGTAATTTTCGCGTAAAGGGTGATACCGTAGACATTTACCTTGCCTATGCCGACAACCTTCTGCGCATAGTTTTTTGGGGAGATGAAGTAGACAGCATTGAAGAAGTGGACCCTATAAGCGGAGTTACAATCGCCCGGTTCGATGCCTACAAAATATATCCCGCTAACCTCTTTATGACGACCAAAGAAGCCACCCTGCGGGCTATCCACGAGATAGAGGACGACTTGCACAAACAGGTGCAGTGGTTTGAAAACGAGGGACGTCCTTTTGAAGCCAAACGCTTGCAGGAGCGGGTCACCTATGACATGGAAATGCTACGCGAACTGGGCCACTGTTCGGGCATTGAGAACTATTCGCGCTATTTTGACGGACGTGAAGCGGGTACTCGCCCTTACTGTCTACTGGATTTTTTCCCCGATGATTTCCTGATTGTCATTGACGAGAGCCATGTCAGTGTTCCGCAAATACGTGCCATGTATGGCGGTGACCGCGCCCGAAAGACCAATCTTGTAGAATACGGTTTCCGGCTTCCCGCCGCAATGGACAATCGCCCGTTGAAATTTGAGGAATTTGAATCAATGGCCAAGCAAGTGATATACGTCAGCGCCACCCCCGCCGACTACGAACTGATGCAATCCGAAGGTATTGTAGTGGAACAGGTGATTCGCCCCACCGGTTTGCTGGACCCTATCATCGAAGTGCGTCCCAGCCATAACCAGATAGACGACCTGATGGAAGAAATCCAATTGCGCATAGAACGCAATGAACGTACGCTCGTCACCACTCTGACCAAACGTATGGCGGAAGAGCTGACAGAATATCTTCTCAATAACAGCGTAAAGTGTAATTACATACACAGTGATGTAGACACGCTGGAACGCGTAAAAATTATGAGTGATTTACGTGAAGGTGAATATGATGTGCTTGTCGGTGTCAATCTTTTGCGTGAAGGACTGGACTTGCCGGAAGTTTCTCTTGTGGCTATCTTGGACGCGGACAAGGAAGGATTTCTCCGTTCTCACCGTTCGTTGACTCAGACAGCCGGACGTGCCGCCCGTAACGTCAACGGTATGGTTATCATGTATGCCGACAGAATTACGGACAGTATGCAGCTCACCATTGACGAAACCAACCGCCGCCGCGAAAAACAATTGAAGTACAACGAAGAACATGGCATTACTCCCCAGCAAATAAAGAAAGCAAAGAATCTCAATGTGTTTGCCGGTACGGAAGGACTCGCCGAAAGCGGAGCGGGTAAAGAAAAATCTTCCGCAACCACTCCCCGTCCCTATGTGGAACAAGACAGTACCGCTACACTCGCTGCAGACCCGATTGTTCAGTACATGAGTCGCGCCCAACTTGAAAAGAGTATTGAGCGTACCAAAAAACTCATGCAGGAAGCCGCCAAGAAACTCGACTTCATTGAAGCCGCTCAATATCGTGATGAAGTGCTGAAAATGGAAGACCTTCTGAAAGAGAAAACAGAATAGAGCCTAAAAAGCCGGTCTGCATCAAACTGTTTGATGTTGTATTTGTTACTCTTTGTATATAAATCATTTAACAAATAAAATTATGAATACAAAAAGAGGAACGGTAGCATTAACAGCCTTAGCTGCCCTGTTTTCATTAGGCATACAACAAGCGGGCGCATGTACGCGCGCCACTTACATCGGACCGGACAATATGGTTATCACAGGCCGTACGATGGACTGGAAAGAGGATATCATGAGTAACCTCTACGTATTTCCCCGGGGAATGGAAAGAGCCGGATACAATAAAGGTGAAACAGTGAAATGGACTTCCAAGTATGGCAGTGTCATCGCAACAGGTTATGACATAGGTACGTGCGACGGCATGAACGAAAGAGGACTGGTAGCCAGTTTGCTGTTCCTGCCGGAGTCCGTATACGACCGTCCCGGAGATACCCGTCCGGTAATGGGCATCGGCATTTGGACGCAATATGTACTTGACAACTTCGCCACTGTACGCGAAGCTGTAGACGAACTGAAAAAAGAGACCTTCCGCATTGATGCTCCCCAAATGCCTAACGGCTCGGCTTCCACCCTCCATCTGGCTATTACAGACGAAACGGGAAATACCGCTATTCTGGAATATCTGGACGGAAAACTGAGTATCCACGAGGGTAAAGAATATCAGGTAATGACCAATTCACCCAAGTATGAAAATCAATTAGCTATAAACGACTATTGGAAAGAAGTCGGTGGATTACAGATGCTGCCCGGAACCAATCGTTCCAGCGACCGCTTTGTACGCGCGTCATTCTACATCCATGCCATTCCGCAGACGGCAGACGCAAAGATTGCAGTGCCCAGTGTATTGAGCGTGATGCGTACCGTATCCGTTCCGTTTGGAATCACTACCCCGGACAAGCCCCACATATCTTCTACCCGTTGGCGTTCGGTCTCCAATCAGAAAGACAAAGTCTATTATTTCGAATCGACTCTCACTCCTAACCTGTTCTGGCTTGATTTGAAGAAAATAAATTTCAACCCTAAAGCCACAGTAAAAAAACTCTCGCTGACCAACGGAGAAATATATGCCGGAGATGCCGTAAAAGATTTGAAAGACAGCCCCTCTTTCACATTCCTGTTCCAGACACCCATTCTTTGATAAGAGCGTATAAATCTTTATTGAAAATACATATTTAAAGGGCTGCACCGTACGGACAAAAGGGTGCAGTCCTTTTTTGCATACCTGTTTTTCACGTTATCCTTAAGCCTTTCTCATGATTTTTATGTATGTTTGTAGTCAAACTTCAAAGCTGCATATCCAATGGAACTATTAGTATATAAAGCCTCAGCCGGTTCGGGAAAGACCTTCACACTGGCTGTGGAATACATCAAACTTCTGATTATCAATCCCCGTGCCTACCGTCAGATACTTGCCGTAACCTTTACCAACAAAGCTACGGCGGAAATGAAAGAGCGCATTTTAACACAACTGTACGGCATTTGGAAGGAGGACCCTGCATCGGACGCTTATCTGAAACGCATCAAAGAGGATTTGAATCCCTCTCCCCCCCCTGACAAAGAACTGCGCCAACGGGCTGGAATGGCATTGCAATATATGCTGCACGATTACAGCCGTTTCCGTGTAGAGACAATCGATTCGTTTTTCCAGTCCGTCATGCGCAACCTTGCCCGCGAACTGGAACTCAGCCCAAACCTTAACATCGAACTGAATAACGCCGATGTGCTGAGTGACGCTGTCGACAGTATGATTGAAAAACTGACTCCCTCTTCGCCCGTACTTGCTTGGCTGTTGGATTACATCAATGAACGCATTGCCGATGACAAGCGTTGGAATGTCTCCAGTGAAGTCAAGAGTTTCGGACGGAATATCTTCGATGAAAGCTATATAGAACGTGGTGAAGGGCTTCGTCTCAAACTTCGTTCTCCAGAAACGATAAAACTCTATCGGAATGTGCTACGCGAAATGGAAACCGACGCATTGGAACAGATGAAAGGCTTCTACGACCAATTTGAAGGCGAGTTAGACGGTCACGCCCTCGTACCCGAAGACTTAAAAGGCGGTGCACGCAGCATAGGCAGCTATTTTCGTAAACTGCGTGACGGACGATTGACAGACAAGGATGTACTGAACGCTACCTTACAAAACAGCTTGGCAGATGCCAAGAACTGGGCAACAAAAACATCCTCCCGCAAGGATGAGATTATCCGTCTTGCGGAAACCAGCCTGATACCCTTGCTTCAAGATGCGGAAAGACTGCGTCCGCAGAAAAGCCGTACGATAAACAGTTGCCGTCTCTCGTTGCAACATCTCAACAAATTGCAGTTGCTCAATCATATTGATGAAGAAGTGCGCACACTGAACCGCGAACATAATCGGTTTCTGTTGTCAGACACCAACGCCCTGTTACACAAATTAGTGCACGAAGGCGATTCTTCTTTCGTATTCGAAAAAATAGGCGCCAACATCCGCAATGTTATGATAGACGAGTTTCAGGATACAAGCCGTATGCAATGGGATAATTTCCGGCTACTGTTGCTCGAAGGGCTGTCGCAGGGAGCAGACAGTCTGATTGTGGGTGATGTGAAACAGTCCATTTACCGCTGGCGCAACGGTGATTGGGGAATATTGAACAGCTTAGGAAGCAACCAATCCAAACCTCAATTCTGCGACACCAGTCCCCAACTCTCTTTTCCTTTCCCGGTGCGCGTGGAAACATTGAAGGTAAACCGCCGAAGTGAAACGAATGTCATCAATTTCAACAACTGTCTTTTTACCGCTGCGGTCGATTACCTGAACTCTTTGCACTTGGAAGAACTGAAAGAAGAATGCTTCCCGCTGAAACGCGCCTATGCCGATGTAATCCAAGAATCTCCTAAAACAGACAGCAAGGGTTATGTCAAAGTCTCTTTCATAGAGCCTGACAAAGAACAGAACTATACCCAAAAAACTTTATCCGCTATGGGCGAAGAAGTACAAAGGCTACTCTCGGAAGGTGTGAAACTAAATGATATTACCATTCTTGTACGCAAAAATAAAAACATACCGCCTATTGCGGACTATTTCGACAAAGAGTTACACCTTCCCGTTGTATCGGATGAAGCGTTCCGCTTGGATGCGTCTCTTGCCATCTGTATGCTGATAGATGCTCTACGCTATCTGTCGAATCCGGAAGAAAAGATAGCGAAAGCTTCGCTAATTACAAATTACAAATTACAAATTACAGGTGGAGATAAGGCAGAACCGGCAGACTGGCACGACATATTAACGGCTGATGCACGAACAGCACTCCCTGCAGAATTCGTCTCCCGTATGGATGAACTACGCCTGATGCCTCTATACGAGCTATTGGAAGAACTGTTTACACTATTCAACATGGGCGGCATCGAAAAGCAAGACGCTTATCTGTTCTCTTTCTTCGATGCAGTGACGGAATATCTGCAAAACAATTCCTCCGACCTCGATGGCTTTATCCGTTATTGGGACGAAACACTTTGCGCCAAGACAATCCCCAGCGGAGAAATGGACGGCATACGCATCTTCTCCATTCATAAGTCCAAAGGATTGGAATTCCATACCGTCCTCATCCCCTTCTGCGACTGGAAACTGGAGAATGAAACATATAACCAGCTCGTGTGGTGCACCGCCCCCGAACCACCTTACAACGCAATAGACCTTGTTCCCGTCAACTACTCTTCCACGATGGCGGAGTCTGTTTACCGTCAGGATTATCTTGACGAACGCTTACAATTATGGGTGGACAATCTAAATCTGCTTTACGTAGCATTTACCCGTGCCGGAAAAAACCTGATATTATGGAGCAAGAAAGACCAGAAAGGCACAATGGCAGAACTTCTTTCCGCCGCACTGCCTCAAGTTGCCCAAGCGGGTGAAGGCAGTTGGGATGAAGAAGAGAGCATTTATGAAAGTGGAGAGGTATATCCGTCGGAAGAAGAGAATGACAACAGCCAAGCCCTGAACAAGCTTGCACAGAAGCCCGTTAAACTTCCGGTGCATATGGAAAGTATGCGCCACGACATCGAGTTCCGCCAGTCCAACCGTTCCGCCGACTTCATAGCCGGAGTAGACGAAGCCAAGTCCAGCCGGCGTTTCATCAATCGGGGACGTCTGTTGCACACTTTATTCTCTGCCATCGAAACGGAAGAGGATATTGACGATGCCATCAGCCGTCTGGTATTCGAGGGTATCATAGGGCGCACCGAAAAAGAAGAGGAAATACGGGAACTGACCCTCAGGGCGTTCTCGCAACCGCAAATCAAGGATTGGTATTCGGGTAGTTGGCAGTTATTCAATGAATGCGACATTATTTGGCAGGAAAACGGAGAACTGCGCAACCGCCGTCCGGACCGCGTGATGATGCGTGGCGGAACAATCGTGGTTGTAGACTTCAAGTTCGGCAAACCCAATAAAAAATATAACAAACAGGTACAAGGATACATAGATTTACTCATCCGCATGGGGTATGATGCAAATACTATCAGCGGGTATCTGTGGTATGTAGAAGAAGAAATAATAGAGAAAGTATGAAAACGTTCCTTCAATTAGTAGCCCAAGACCTATATTCCAAAATAGGAAACGATCTGTCACGCACAGCTATCGTTTTTCCCAACAAACGCGCCAGCCTGTTCTTTAATGAATATCTGGCTGCCCAAAGCGATCGCCCGTTATGGTCTCCCGCATATGTCAACATCAGCGAACTGTTCCGCCAGCTTTCGCCCTTGAAACCGGGTGATCCTATCCGACTGGTGTGCGAGCTGTATAAAGTATTCCGTGAAGAGACTCATAGCGAAGAACCGTTGGATGACTTCTATTTTTGGGGAGAACTGCTTATCAGCGATTTCGATGACGTTGACAAAAACCTTGTAGATGCCGGCAAACTGTTCAGCAACCTGCAGGAGTTGAAGAATATCATGGACAGCTACGACTTCCTCGATAAAGAGCAGGAAGAAGCCATACAACAGTTCTTTCAAAACTTCTCCATCGACAAGCGCACGCAGCTCAAAGAGAAGTTTATCTCTCTTTGGGACAAGTTAGGAGATATTTACAGGAATTACCGGAAGAATCTCTCCGAACTGGGTATCGCTTATGAAGGTATGATGTACCGCCATGTCATAGAACAGCTTGACACAGACCGGTTGCGTTATGACCGCTACGTATTCGTCGGCTTCAATGTGCTGAATAAAGTAGAAACCCGCTTCTTCCGGCTTCTGCAAGATGCGGGAAAAGCCATGTTTTACTGGGATTATGACATATTCTACACCCGTCTGCCCCACGAACAGCAACCTCCATACATCCACGAGGCAGGCGAATTTATTCTGCGCAACTTAAAGCTGTTTCCCAACCAGCTGCCCGAAACAGCCTTTGACGTCTTGCGGCATCCCAAGAAAATCCGTTTCATCTCTGCTCCGACAGAAAATGCACAAGCCCGCTACCTGCCCAAATGGGTGCGTACTGTCATGAAAAACGACACCGAGACGAGTAAGGAGAAAGAAAACGCCATTGTATTGTGCAACGAATCACTGTTATTGCCCGTACTGCACTCTATCCCCCCGGAAGTGGAAAACGTCAATATAACTATGGGATTCCCATTGGCGCAGACACCTATATACAGTTACATCAACGCTCTTATGGAGTTGCAGACCACGGGATACCGCAGAGATACGGGACGCTATACATACGAAACAGTACTTGCCGTATTGAAACATCCCTATACCCGGCAACTGTCTACCATCTCCGAAGACTTGGAGAAACAACTCACTAAAAACAACCGCTTCTATCCTCTTCCATCGGAACTTAAGAAGGATGCTTTTCTTGAACAGATATTCACCCCGCAAAGCGGCATCTCTTCCATCTGCCGTTACCTCACCGAACTGCTGCGCGAGGTAGCCGTCGTTTACCGTCAGGAAAAGGACAAAGAAGATATTTTCAACCAACTTTACCGGGAATCACTATTCAAGAGCTACACTCTCGTCAACCGCTTGCTCAACTTGATAGAAAGTGACGGACTAAACTTGCAGACAGATACCCTGAAACGTCTGATGAACCGTCTGCTCACCTCGACAAACATCCCGTTTCATGGCGAGCCGGCTATCGGTATGCAAGTAATGGGAGTATTGGAAACGCGTAATCTTGACTTCCGCAACCTTATAATGCTGTCCCTTAATGAAGGCCAGCTTCCAAAATCCGGCGGCGACTCGTCTTTCATACCTTATAACCTGCGCAAGGCATTCGGTATGACTACCATTGAGCATAAGAACTCGGTATATGCCTATTATTTCTACCGCTTGATACAGCGTGCGGAAAATATCACCTTATTATATAATACGGCATCCGACGGCTTAAACCGAGGTGAAATGTCACGTTTCATGCTGCAGTTCCTTGTAGAGTCTCCACACGACATCTCACGCGAATATCTGGAAGCAGGACAATCTCCCCAACACAGCCGTGAGATAGAAATACGTAAAACAGATGAGGTATTGCTACGGATGTACAACACATACGACATCCGGCGACATCCGAATGCACTCTTTTCTCCTTCGGCACTCAACACCTACCTCGATTGCCGGTTAAAGTTCTACTACCGCTACGTTGTCGGGCTGAAAGCACCCGATGAGGTCAGTGCAGAAATTGACTCCGCTCTGTTCGGAACCATCTTCCACCGTTCTGCCGAACTGGTCTATCAAGACCTTACTGCCAATGGAAAGGAGATACGCAAGGAGGACTTGGAACAGCTGCTTCGCAATGACGTCAAACTGCAAACTTACGTAGATACCGCCTTCAAAGAAGAGCTTTTTCATGTACCCGCCAACGAACAGCCCGAGTATAACGGCACACAACTTGTCCACTCCCAAGTCATCGCATCCTATTTGCGGCAGCTGCTTCGCAATGACTTGCAGTATGCTCCTTTCCGCATGGAAGCCATGGAACAGAAAGTAACGGAAACCATCGAAGTAAATACCCCCTTAGGAATCCTGCCTTTAAATATTGGCGGAACGATAGACCGTATGGATAGTAAAAACGATACCCTGCGTATTGTGGACTATAAGACAGGCGGTACTCCCAAAACTCCCGAAAATATAGAACAACTGTTCACCCCTGCTGATAACCGCCCGAACTATATTTTCCAGACTTTCCTGTATGCCGCCATCATGTGCCGCAAGCAAACATTAAAAGTGGCTCCATCCCTGCTGTATATTCATCGTGCAGCGTCCGAAAGTTACTCGCCCGTTATAGAAATGGGTGCACCGCGCCAACCTAAAGTACCGGTCTATAATTTTGCATTTTATGAAGATGATTTTCGTGAACGGCTATTGACACTATTGCAGGAGATATACAATCCTGAAGAGCCTTTCACTCAAACAGAAGACACGAAAAAATGTGAATACTGCGACTTCAAAAGACTATGTAACAAGTAAAGCGATGGGAATGTGTCAAAACAAAAACTCGCTTACTGCTTGTTTCTTTTTAGGCGCGGATTACACGGATTTCACAGATTTTCTTTATTCTTTTTCCGTGAAATCCGTGTAATCCGTGCCTAAAAGAGATGTTCAAGTGTATTTTGACACACCCACACCACTTATCACCTTTTTCATTTATTTCTTCAACGGTATAGAGAAGTAGAATGTAGATCCTTCTCCCTTCTTGGATGTGAACCACAGCTTACCGCCATTCTTTACTACAAAGTCCTGACATAACAACAATCCCAATCCGGAACCTTCTTCGTTGTTTGTACCGAAAGTACTGAAATGCGTGTCGGTATGCAGCAATTTCTTCTGCCCCTCTTCGTCAATGCCGCAACCGCTATCCTTTACGCTGACTACTACCACATCTCCTTGTTCCTCCATTTTCACCAGTACTTCGGAATTCTCGTTACTGAATTTAATGGCATTGCTCAACAGATTGCGAATAACAGTTTTCAGCATATCAATATCGGCGCAGACGGGTAACTTCTCCGGCTTCTCTTCGCGAATGGTAATCTTCTTCAAACCGGCTACCATATTGAATACATCAATCACGCTGTCTACCACCTCCACTACATCAATATCCTGATAAACCACACTCAGACTGCCTATTTGACTTTTTGTCCATTTCAACAGATTATCCAGTAATGAGAATACATCTTCCGTTGTCTGGTTTGCCATTGTCAGCAGTTCGTACATTTCACTGCCAATCTTCTCAACAGGCAGATTAAGAATCAGCATATTCAGCACCATTTTGATAGAACCCATCGGAGAACGCAAGTCATGGGCTATTACAGAATACAGCTTGTCGCGTCCGGCAATGGTACGCTGCAACTCTTCCGTCTTCTTCAAAATAATGCGTTTGGCTGCCACCAATGAAATCTGGTGAGTTACACGAATTATCAATTCTTCCTTATTGAAAGGTTTGGATATAAAGTCATTAGCCCCTACTTGGAAACCCTTCACAATATCTGTCGTACTGTTCAGCGCAGTCAAAAAGATGATTGGAATATCTGCCGTGTCGGGATTGGACTTGAGACGCTGTGCGACCTCAAACCCGCTTAAATCCGGCATCATTACGTCCAGCAGCACCAAGTCCGGATGTTCTTTATCCACCTGCTCCAAAGCCTGCTGTCCGTTGTTTGCCGTAGCAATCGCAAACTTCTCATTTGTCAAGAGTACTTTCAACAACAATACGTTGGACATCACATCATCTACGATGAGGATTTTGTACTCAGAAGGATTTATTTCCATGTTCATCTTTATATTATATTTTTCCCGCTATTGATACTATATTTATTCAAGAACGATATCTACTGAAATATTCAATCATATGGCGTAACCCTTCTTCCAATTCAATAGTGGGCTGCCAATCCAATTTGTTTTTTGCCAACGTAATGTCCGGTCTTCGCTGCTTAGGATCATCGTTCGGCAATGGATTGAATATCAATTTCGACTTAGAACCTGTCAGCTTAATAACTTTTTCCGCCAAATCAAGAATAGAGAACTCGTTCGGGTTACCCAAATTGATCGGCCCCACAAATTCATCTTCCGTATTCATCATGCGTACCATTCCTTCTATCAAATCGTCCACATACTGGAAACTACGAGTTTGGGCACCTGAACCGTAAATCGTAATGTCCTCGTTCCGCAATGCCTGAACCACAAAATTAGAAACCACTCGCCCATCGTTAGGCAACATACGCGGACCATATGTATTAAAAATACGTATAATCTTAATGCGTATCCCGTTCTGGCGGTGATGATCCATAAAAAGCGTCTCGGCACAACGCTTGCCTTCATCATAGCAAGAGCGGATTCCGATTGGGTTTACATTCCCCCAATAACTTTCTACTTGAGGATGTACGACAGGATCACCATAGATTTCGCTGGTTGACGCCTGCATAATCTTTGCATTTGTCTTTTTCGCCAGCTCCAACATATTAATAGCTCCCAACACGGAAGTCTTTATAGTCTTTATCGCATCGTGCTGATAATGTATCGGAGATGCGGGGCAAGCCAAATTATAAATCTCATCGACCTCTGCCTTATAAGGAAACTCAACATCATGAAGTACAAACTCAAAATGGGAATTCCCTTTCAAATGCTCTATATTCTCCTCTGAACCGGTAAAAAGATTATCCAAGCATATTACCTTGTGACCGTCCTTAATCAACCGAGTACACAGATGGGAGCCTATAAAGCCGGCACCGCCGCTAACTAATATTTTTTTCATGCAGCACTATATTCTACGTCCGAAGACTATACAACCAGTTTATTCTGTTTATGTGCTGACAAATGTAGGCGATTTGGTTAAATTATGCAAGTTTGCAAAAGAATTATTTTGAATGTTAAGGAATATATTCCGGCTTATTATCAGGAATACTGAAATCTTTATTGGCAAATAAGTCCGCCAACCCTGAAATTTGCTTCAAACGAAGTAATTCGTCACGATCCATTCCTATATTTTTCATTATCCACTGATCGGACATCCCGGCATGATCCAATTCGGCAACAATGTTGCACATTAGTTCGATGTTATGCGTTCCGCGCGCACGATTATGGCGAATGGTGGATGCCATACGGTTAGACAGTTCCTTGTCTATCACTACAACCGGCAACAAACCGTTTTCACGCTGGTAAATCCGCTGGGAAGTCTTCAACACCTGATAACGATGGTATCCGTCCACTAAAATATAATTATCTTTCTCCTTATCATAATAGCAGACGCAAGGCATCGTAAAGCCGTCTTCCCAAATAGACAGTTCCAACAATTTCATTTCGGGCGGCGCCACTACATTCGGGTTGTAATCATTAGCTTGTATTTTCTCTATAGGAACTGCTTTCACACCATATACCGGACTCTTATCTACACTCATAACATCATATTTTTGAATTGTTCCATTATTTTGTCTCGTTTGTATATCTCTTCTTTTGTCAGTGCAAATCCCATGTACTTACACGCATGGTCATTCTTCAGGATGCAAATGCACATACGTTTATAGGTAGGTATTTCCCGGAATTCTGCAATATCAATATCGTCCAGATAATCCATACGGACGGGTTTCTTGTTTGTTTTGTAATTGGTATAGTTCACCACTTCGATAGGGATGCCTGCGTCTTGCAGTTTCTTGATAGTATTCTCGCTAAGGCACCCTCCTTTAGTTCGCCAGAATTCGATGCTGACAGTCAGCTTTTTCAAATAGTTGCGCCGGGCTTCTTCGGGTAACGTAGAGAGCAGGAATTGCATAAAACTCTTCCAAGTATACCCCTCAGGTATCCGTACACTCTGCCATCCCATGGCATGGGTTCCACCGTAAATACCCGTAAAATTCACGCCATTGACACGTCCTATCATCTTTCCCCAAGTATTAGGGTCTATCACTTTATACAACGCCAAACTTTCCTGTGCTTCGCAAAGGAACGGACTTGCCACACGCTGACGTTCTATATTGACTCCCGCCTTATAATACAAGTCGTATAAATGATTGTAATCGAAACCAAACTTTCCATTGGCCGTCCAAATGTCCGTCGTTTTCCAATCGTATATGGGGTACGCATTATATATGTCATTACCGATTTTAGAGGTCCACCTGTAATTATGGTACATTTGGTATTTGCGATTTAAATGGATGCTGCGCCAACGGTTAAAGCTCTCCTGCGTACGGATGCCTATAAGGAAACAAGTACGCACCGCATCTTTTCGCAAATGCAACCATTTGGCAAAATGCATTTGGTATTCGTAATCCCACATATTCTCCGTATAGAAAGGGAAAGCCTCCTTTGTATAGGCCCCCGGGGGCATCTGGCGTACCCAAAGCTCTTTCATATCCTCATCCCATGGCCGCCAATAGCTTTGATACATAGATGTACAGGTTGTAACTTTGAAAGGCACACATACCCGATAAACCTCTAAGATATCCTTATTGGCTTCTAATATACGATCTACATAGTCTATGGTTACGGTATACTGTATCTCATAGTCCATATGAAACACACATATCTTTCGCTTCAGGTTATTGCGCCGGATATAATCTATGCACAAGTTCAGCAGTACACCGCTATCCTTACCACCGGAAAAAGACACGCATATAGTATCAAACTCCCTAAAAATCAATCCCAAACGTTCCTGTGCAAGTTCGTATACATTTTTAGATGTGACCATAGTTATCTGTCTTTTTTCATTTTCACATAACGGGTCCAGACTTTCTCCTCCGAAAAGCCCAACTCTTTGAAAAGAGAGCAATGTTCCATGAAAGTAACCGAAGTCAATTCTTTACTCGAATCCGTTTCTGATATGACTTTTTCTAATAACAGTTTTAGTGTATCCTCATTATTACCTTCCACATAATAATTATTGATAACATACTCTTTCTTCTTTTCTTCTACCGGTATAAAACCTATAACGTTCTTTTTGTCTATTGCCACAAACCAGACAAAGTCTTCCGATGTGCGAAATGGATAGTTATAATTCTGTTTCAGTATTTCCGGATTCATCACCAATGGCGCCACGAGCTCGTACAGCCGTCTGTCTGTTCCTTGTAGTTGTGTAATCTGTATCATTGTAGTGTTGTCAGGCCAATTTTTCTTTTAATGTTCAAAGATAAATATTAAACTTTATAAAATGAGCGGCTTTTAAATAGATTTAAGAATTGAGCGTCTATTTGTCACAAATTATTCTATTTTTGAGAATACATCACAACTAACTGTCAATCAGATATATACAAACAACCTATCTCAGTATACGACTGAGACACCCTGAGTGTACGGCTGAAGCCCCCCTCTGTCTGATGTAAGTTTTTTAGGCAATAGATCTCGTACGCACTGAGAATAGGTGTATGCAACATTTATTCGAAATTTTCCACATTTTATCACTGTTTTCACCGACTTATTAAAGAATATTCATATATTTGCGCAGTTTTTAAAGAGTATTCCAAAGGTCTTTAAATTTATCCTATTTTTCCAGATTCTTTAAAAAGAATAAACCGCATAAACAAAACAATAATATCGATTATAAACAGTAAAAATTATGATGCTAAACACAAAAAAAAGACCGCTCATAGCTGCGGCTCTACTATTAACATCGTTAGGAATAACCACATCGTGCATCGATAATAGTTATGACTTAAACAAAGATATTGACATGACAGTCAATATAGGTGGCGAACATTTGGCAATTCCCGTAGGATATACGGAGAAAATAACGCTGGATAAAATCATTGAAATTGACGAAGGAGATGATTTGCAGGTATTGGAGAATGGAGAATACCATTTGCTGAAATCGGACAATATTGATGAGACAAATACATCGGTAAAGTTAGTGGACATAAATAAATCAGAGAATAATATTAGTCCAATTAGCATTATTAATGAAAATGAATTCCCTACAGATGTCGACTATACAGCAGAAAATGTAAAAAGTAACGGCTTCATTGATGCAACAGCCACAGAAATAGATCCGGCTGTAATAGAAATCGGTTCTTTGACAGCCATGGATGATGTAAACCTAACCTTGAAATTCAAGCTCGACGGTGCACTAAGCTATAATAAAGCTACAATTAAGACTATGGAAATTGCGTTCCCTGATTTTTTACAATTCAAAGAGCAACTTACCGACAATAAATATACTATAACCAATAAGGAAATTGATAAGAATAACGGTTTAGAGGTTGTATTGCATGTAACCGGATTTACATTTAGTGAACAATACGGTGAGGGGAAAAAAGTTGATGCCGGTACACTCTCGCTTCATGAAGCTGTAAATGTAGAAGCTACTGTTAACGTTACCGAAATCGATCTTTCAAAGAAAGCCTCTTTAAGTATCAAGCCGCAAATCACTCTGGACAAAATGACCGTAAACAGTATGCAAGGTACTGTAAAACCCGATATGAATGTAAAACCCACAGAAGTGGAATTAAGTAATTTACCGGATTTTTTACAAGATGACGATGTTCAACTGGATATTATCAATCCGATTTTCTCATTTAAAGCCAACAACCCCTTAAATACAAATATAGAACTGGATGGAGTTATGACTGGCTATAAGAATGGGACAGTTACTAAAAGCGTAAAAATAGGAAGCGGTAACGGTGGAGAGTCAATTATACTAAAACCAAGTGGACAAAACGAACAAACCATTTCTTTAACACGTATTGCAACCACAATAGAAGGGGTGACTAATGTTGTTGTACCCAATTTAAATGACATAATCGAAACTATCCCCGACAAAATAACCGTCGATTTGGAACCGGCTGTAAAATCCAATGACTATTATAATGTTGGCTTAGGGCAAGACTACATATTAAACAGTAGTTACGACATTGATGTTCCTCTGAGTTTCGGCAGCAATCTGAGAATTGTATACGAAGAGACCATTGACGACTTCGATCTCGACCTTGAAGATGTAGACATCAAAAAAGCGATTCTTTCAATAAACGCAGTCAACACCATTCCTTTAGCAATGGAAATCAAGAATGAGAACGTCAGCGCACTTGATGCGAATGGCAACGTGATAGAAGATATTGATGTAACCGTAGAAGGAACAATCACGGAAAGCAAAGATGGCAAAACTGAAGTTTCAAGCACGTTATCCATCAATCTCAACGCAACGGCAGAAGGTGCAATCAGCAAACTGGACGGTTTGAAGCTGAAAGTAACTGCTGTACCGGGACAAGCCACCGATGTTCAGTTATTAAGCTCACAGTGGATGCAACTGAAAGATATGAAGCTGAAAATACCTAATGGCATCAAAGTAGATTTGAATTAAGAAAAATATATTTCATGCGATACAAACTAAAGATTCAATAATCATATATAATGAAACGAATGAGAACAAATGTTTTAGCAATTATACTGTCCGGAGCAGTAGCGACACTTGCAATCAGTGACGCAATGGCACAGACACAGAACAGCCGTTCAACCTATTTTTTGGAAGGAAGCACTTACCGTCATGAACTCAATCCTGCCTTTATGGGCGAACGCGGTTATGTCAGCTTCCCCGGTTTGGGAAATCTTACAATCGGTGCACAGTCCACAGGTGGCGTAGGCGACTTTATCTTCAAGAAAGCCAATGGAGACCTCACCACCTTCATGAATGAAGAAGTCAGCAGCGCCGAATTCATGAAAGGACTGCCTAAAAGACTGAAAGTAGGCGTCAACATAGACGAGTCGATACTCTCCTTAGGTTTTCACGCTTGGGGCGGTTTCAACACATTAGGTATCTCCGTAAAGTCAAACACCAACTTCTTCATGCCCGATGAGCTCTTTAAGTTCATGAAGAACGGAGTAGCCAGCGAAACGGGAAGCAATTACAATGTGAAAAACCTGAATATCGTATCTACCAACTATGCGGAAATCGCTTTCGGCCATGCACGCGAAATCAATGAACGCCTGACAGTAGGCGCCAAAGTCAAGGCTCTCGTGGGATTGGCAAAAGCAACCATGCATATTGATGAGTTGAACATCCTCGCCTCTCAGGACAAATGGACTATCACTCCTAAGAATGCCGAACTCTATATGTCCGCCAAGGGTCTTATAATACCTACCAAAGGTGAAACCGGCAACTATCAGGAAGACGACTATACGCTGGATGCCGACGGAAACAGAACCCAAACATTGAAAGAAGGCACTGAAGGACAGATTTCGTATGATGATATGGATTTTGATACAGACAACCTCGGCCCCACAGGCTTCGGTATGGCTATTGATTTGGGAGCAACGTACAAGCTGAACGATGAATGGACATTCTCCGCCTCTCTGCTCGACCTCGGTTTCATATCTTGGAAGAATACAACTAAAGGAACAATGAGCAAGGACTTCACTTTCGACGGTTTCAGTGAAATCTCTGTAAAAGACGACGGAACTGATAGTAATCAAAAACTGGATACCCAAGTAGACGAATTGGTAGACGACCTTGCCGACCTCGCCAAATTTGACAAGGCAGGTGAAGGCATGAAACGTACCACCGCCCTCGCAGCCACCCTGCACTTGGGTGCACAATACACATTGCCCGCTTACGACCGTCTGAGCTTCGGTTTCCTCTCCACTACCCGTATGCAAGGTAAGCACTCATGGACAGAAGCCCGCGTTTCTGCCAATGTAGCTCCTCTCTCTTGGTTTGAAGCATCTGTAAACTATGCCTTGTCCAACTTCGGCTCCGATGCCGGTATCATGTTGAACTTCCACCCGCGCGGCTTCAACTTCTTCATCGGTGCAGACGTCCCCATGTGCAAATACGAACCGGCTTACTTCGCTCCTATCAGCCGTGCGCAAGTCAACGTAAACATGGGTATCAACTTCACTTTCGGACCCAAGCACAAGCGTAAATACAAAACGGTAGAAACTCAATCACTCTAAATTCATCAACTAAAACAAGAAGAATATGAAAAAAATATATTGTCTGCTGTTTGCCATGTTGCCACTGGCTGCATTTGCAGGTGAAGTAAAAGTCACCAAACCGGCATTGACTTTGGAGAACGATACGCTGACACTGGATTTCAAGTTCAATATGGAAGCCGTGAAAGTCAACAGTACTCAATCCTATGCATTTACTCCGGTACTGTTTGCCGGAAAGAAGTACAAAACCCTGCCGCCCGTTGTTGTAACCGGTAAGAAGAAATTCAAGATGCGCCATAAAGACCGCAAACTTGCCAAGAAAGGCTATTATGATGCACCTTATACCATAATTAAAGGAAAGTCTGCCGACCGCCAAAATTTGGTTAACTACACCGTATGTCTTCCTTATGAAGAATGGATGAACGAGGCGGATATGTGGATATTGCAGGAAGGCAGAAAAGACTGTCTGCTGGATTTACCCGAAATAAAGGTAATAGAACCGGTAGTTATCGTAGAAGAAGAGCCATTGCCACAGAAAGGGGCTATTTGCGAACCTTGTATGAGCATGGTGTCTTACCTTACTCCAACGGAAGAGCCTTTGAAAGTCCGTTCCGAACAAAACACCCTGTACATAGAATATGCAGTAGGCGGCACAGAATTCAAAGCTGATTTCAAGAACAACTCCACAGAGTTGCAAAAGCTGAAAGAAACTCTGAACCCGCTGACCGAAGGTGATTTGGTTACTTTCAAAGCTATCAACGTATGCGGATACGCTTCACCCGACGGCTCAGCCAAGACCAACGACCGCGTGGCTACAAAACGTGCCGACTCCTTCGCTCTTTATCTGAGAGGAAGCTATCACTTCCCTGACAGCATATTGAACGTAACTTCAGCCGGTGAAGATTGGGACAGCCTTATTAAGATGCTCGAAGAAGACAAACCTGCATATGCAGACAAGGCATTGGAAATCATCAACAAATACACCAACCTTGATGTACGTGAAGCCAGACTGAAGACCGGATTGGGAGCCACGACTTATCGCACCATGATAAACGAATATTATTCCCGTTTGCGCCGTCTGTCTATCTCCGTGGATTACGAAATACGTGAAGTCCGCAACTCCGAAGCGGCAACATTGATTTATACCAATCCCAAGATGCTGAACCTGCAGGAAATGTATGGTGTGGCCAAGAACTTCCAACCGGGCACAAAGGAATATAAGGAAGTTTATGAAATAGCCGCCACTAATTACCCTGCAGACATTGTGGCGAATATCAATGCCGCCTCCGCCAATATCGTTTACGGTGACTTTGACCGTGCCGGACAATACTTGGAAAGAGTAAAAGATGACCCTCGTGCATGGAACAACCTGGGAGTATTGGCATGGCTGTCCGGCGATACGGAAATCGCAAAGGAATGGTTTACCAAAGCCTTGACCGTAGAGCCTGAAAAAGCACAGGAAAACCTGAATAAGATGAAGTAACGTACATCTTGATATAACTCATAAGAGAGTTGCAATAGTGGGATTTTTCCCCTATATTGCAACTCTTTTAGTATAGATATAAGAAGACATGAAATACCTGATTCTATTCCTTACATTTGCCAAAATAGGAATGTTTACCATCGGTGGAGGATACGCCATGATACCACTTATTGAGCGAGAGATTGTAAACAAAAAATGGATGACTAAAAACGACTTTATGGAGATGTTCGCATTAACCCAGTCGCTACCGGGAGTGTTTGCGGTCAATATATCCATATTTGTCGGTTACAAACTGCACAAAGTAAAAGGCAGTTTGGTATGCGCTTTGGCTACCATACTACCGTCTTTCGTCATTATGATGCTGATAGCAATGTTCTTTGCCCGTTTTCAAGACAATCAAATTATGATACGCATCTTCAATGGCATTCGCCCGGCGGTGGTAGCCTTAATCGTATTTCCTTGCATTTCCGCAGTGCGTGCCTTGAAACTGAAATACTGGCAACTGGTGCTTCCCGCTATCGCAACATTGCTCATCTGGCAATGCGGACTGTCGCCTGTCTACATTGTTTTGGCAGGAATTGCCGGCGGGCTCATTTACACACTATGGTTAAAAGATAAACTTACAAAACTACAAGCATGATTTATTGGCAGCTAATCTTAGTATATCTAAAAATTGGAATGTTCGGATTCGGAGGTGGCTATGCCATGCTCTCATTAATCCAACACGAAGTAGTAGACCGCTATCACTGGCTCACACTCCAGCAATTTACCGACGTCGTAGCTATTTCACAGATGACACCGGGACCGATTGGTATCAACAGCGCCACATATGTAGGCTATACCGTTACTCAAAGCGCATGGGGAGCTGTTGCCGCCACCGTGGCTGTCTGCCTGCCTTCATTCATATTAGTACTGCTCATATCCTATTTCTTCGTGAAATGCAGAGACAACAAATACATCAAGGCTGCCATGTCGGGACTATTGCCAATGTCTGTTTCACTGATTGCCGCAGCCGCCTTGTTACTGATGAATAAAGAAAACTTCATTGACTACAAAAGCATTCTCATCTTTGCGGCTGCTTTCGGAGTGACTTGGAAGTGGAAGATACATCCTATCCTGCTGATAATACTTGCGGGAATAGCCGGATATATTCTATATTGACAGGTCTTTTACCGCACTTTTCCTGCGACAGACAGCATTTTGCGTGCATAGCACCAAACCACGCAATAAGCAGCCAACGGTACGATAAACGCTATCACCATTGTTGTATAATCGGCTACAAGCCCCATCAACAGAGGACCTACTACCCCGCCTACGGGAGACATCATCAAGAAAGAAGAAGCACGCTTGGTATGGTTGCCCAACCCTCTTAGAGAAAGAGCAAAAATAGTAGGAAACATTATAGCCTCGAAAGCATATCCGCAGAGCAACGCTATCAGTGACACCATACCGACATCAAGCAATACCGCCAAAGTAGTCACTACCGTTCCTGTAGCGCAAACCAACAACATTTTCTCTGCACGTACACGTCCCATAATCCAGCTACCCGCAAAACGTCCCAGCATAAACAAGCCCAATCCGCCAAACGAGAGTACCAGTGAAGCATCACGAGCATTCATCCAGCCCTGCTCTACTACATAATTGATAAAAAAGCTATTAATGGAAATTTCTCCTATTTCGTAGGCAAACAAAGCGAGCAGACCAAAGATAAAAAGTTTGTGTGACCACAGCCCTATCTGATGCCCTTCTTCATCCACCTCTATCCCATGCTCTATTTCGGGTAGCTTTATCCTTGAAAAAACCAGTGCTACTAACAATACAACTATCCCCATACCGACATAAGGCAGAGCCACATTACCCCCACTGCCATTCCCGTCTTCCGAAAACAAAAGCAACCCTGCCAATACAGGAGCGCAAATACATCCCAATCCGTTGAACGATTGTGCAAAATTCAAGCGGCTGGCAGCTGTCTCTTTTGCTCCCAATTCCGTAGCATAAGGATTGGCTGCAGTTTCCAAAAAAGTCAGTCCGCAACCAATGACAAAAAGAGCAAACAAAAACATATTGAACGACAGATAGTACTGTCCGGGAATAAACAATAACGACCCGATACCATACAGCAGTAATCCGAAAACCACCCCTCTGCGATACCCGAAACGGCTTATGAATAAGCCTGCAGGAATAGCCATAACAAAATATCCCATATACATCATTGCTTGGATAAAAGCCGAATGCGCTTTCGTAATATCCAGTAATTCTTGGAAATGTTTGTTCAGCACATCCAAAATGGCATGCGCAAATCCCCATAAAAAGAAGAGAGAAGTAATCAATATAAAAGGAACAAGATATTGTTCCCCCACCAACGGTATTCGTTTCTGTTTCATAATATCTTTTATCTGCCAATAAATGCGGCTGCAAAGATAAACAATAAAAACTTGTCCATAACCTATCCAATTTAAATAATTACCGCCCCCGGATACAGTTATCACAAAAGCATCACGAATAAGCCATATAGAGGCTATCTAAAGCCTTTTTTTTTGCAGAAACAACAAAAAAGCAAAGCTCTGAAATCCTTGAATTTCAGAGCTTTGCTTTAATTTGCTATTTGCTTTCGCGGTGCGTACGGGACTCGAACCCGTGACCCCATGCGTGACAGGCATGTATTCTAACCAACTGAACTAACGCACCAGAATTTCATTCTTTCATCGCTATCTCTCTCGATTGCGGTTGCAAAGGTAGGCGTTTTTTTTTAACCTGCAATAGCTTGAAAGAAAAAAAATCATCTTTTTTTTAACATTGGTTGATTATAAGAGATTTATGTTACCTTTGCATAGACAAAAAAAATAGAAATCATGAAAAATACCCCTATTGAACGTAAATTAATAGATGAAACTATCGAAGATTTTCATATTGCAGACTTTGCAAAAGCTACTATTCGCGAAGTAAAAGCTATCGCAGCTAAGGCAGAAGCTGATTCCGGTGTGGAATTTATAAAAATGGAAATGGGAGTTCCCGGACTGCCACCTTCGGCCGTAGGAGTAAAGGCGGAAATTGAATCTCTGCAAAAAGGGATAGCAAGCCTATATCCGGACATCAACGGTTTGCCGGCATTGAAAGAGGAAGCATCCCGCTTTATCAAAGCATTCATCAACGTAGATGTAGCGCCGGAAGGATGCGTACCGGTAACAGGCTCCATGCAGGGAACTTTTGCCTCATTCCTCACATGCAGCCAATGCGACGGGAAGAAAGATACCATCCTGTTCATCGACCCCGGTTTCCCCGTGCAAAAGCAACAATTAGTTGTAATGGGACAGAAATATGAAACCTTTGATGTGTACGATTACCGTGGTGACAAACTGAAAGAAAAGTTGGAAAGCTATCTCAAAAAAGGCAATATCTCCGCCATTGTTTACTCCAACCCGAATAATCCCAGCTGGATATGTCTGAAAGAAGAGGAACTCCGCATTATCGGTGAGCTTGCCACTCAATATGACGTAATTGTCTTGGAAGACCTTGCCTATTTCGCCATGGATTTCCGTCAGGACCTAAGCAAACCGTTCCAAGCGCCATACCAGCCTTCAGTAGCCCATTACACCGACCATTATGTCTTGCTCATATCCGGTTCCAAAGCATTCAGCTATGCAGGACAACGCATCGGAGTAAGTTGCATCTCGGACAAACTTTATCACCGGGCATATCCGGGACTGACACAACGCTATGGTGGCGGTACGTTCGGCACAGTGTTCATTCACCGCGTCCTGTACGCCCTTTCTTCCGGAACCAGCCACTCGGCGCAATATGCGCTTGCCGCCATGCTGAAAGCTGCCAATGAAGGCGAATACAACTTCTTGGACGAAGTAAAGATATATGGAGAACGCGCACGGCGATTGAAAGAGATTTTCCTGCGTCACGGTTTCCATCTGGTATACGACAACGACCTCGGAGACCCCGTAGCAGACGGATTCTACTTCACTATCGGCTATCCGGGCATGAGCAGCGGCGAGCTTGCCAAAGAGCTGATGTACTACGGCGTAAGCGCCATTTCACTGGTAACCACCGGAAGCCACCAAGAAGGATTACGCGCCTGCACCTCATTCATCCAAGACCATCAATATGCCCAGTTGGATGAACGTATGGCTATTTTTGCAGAAAACCATCCTATAAAATAGACCGTATATGCCTTTTACAGAGAATGAACGTTCAAAACCATGAAGACACTTCATTCTCTGTAAAACCTTAAAAACCCCAAGAAAGACACTTTTCTCGCAAAAAAGAGAAATATAATTTGCTCCTTTATAGAAAAATACTTAATTTGGGGGCATGTATATCAATACGGACATATTCAAAATAGAAACTAACCATATAGTTCCTACACGAGGAAAAGTTCTTATATCCGAACCTTTTTTGTGTGACCATATGTTCGGGCGAGCGGTTATTTTATTAGTAGACCATACACAAGACGGAACAATGGGATTGGTCATGAACAAACCGTTGCCTCTATTTTTGAATGATTTATTAAGCGAAATCGACTGCCGGGAAGATATTCCTATCTATAAAGGCGGTCCCATCAGCACCGACACCCTTTTCTATCTGCACACGCTGGATAACGTAGCAGACTCACTCCCGATAGCCAACGGATTCTATCTGAACGGCGATTTCACCGCCATCAAGCGATTTATGGCGGAAGGAAATTCTATAAAAGGAAAAATACGCTTCTTCCTCGGTTACTCCGGCTGGGAGCCCGGACAATTGAAGCAGGAGATAGAAGAAAATACCTGGCTGGTGGACAAAGCGGATATTCCCTCACTCATGGATGAAAAAGCCAGCAGAAGCCTATGGAAAGACGCGCTTGGCAAACTCGGCGGGAAATATGAAATGTGGTCACGCTTTCCGCAAATCCCCACCCTGAACTGACAGCAACCGACAAACCCGATTGCCGATTACCTTTTATCCGGTTCCGCACTCTCAGGACGAATACGCTGCATCAAAACAACATCCTTAAATTCGCCGCCTGTAAACCACCACTCTTTCAACAGTCCGCACTGCACAAACCCACAAGAGCCGAACAGACGCAGGCTCACGTCATTATCGGCAGCCACATGAACAATCAGTTGCTTCAGAAACAAAAAGCCAAAGGCATAATCACATAAAAGTTTCAAGGCATCGGAAGCATATCCATTCCCTTGATACTCCTTTCGCACCGCAATCCCCACCTCACCGCGGGAGTGCATCGGGGCAAAGTCCGTAACATCAATAGTACCCACCACGGCATCATCCTCGAGACGCACTATCATCATGCGAAGCTGACGGTCGGCAAACATATCGCATTGCGAGTTTTCCATGTATTGCTTCAGCACATACTTGGAATATGGCACAGAGAAGTTCGTGACATCCCACGTCTGCGGGTCATTCTCCATGGCATACATTATCTCCAAATCTTCCGGTTCCATGGCCCGGAGACGTACACGTTCACTTACAAAATAAGAAGGTTTCATTATTCTTTATCTATATGCAGTTCCTTACGCAAACGATTTTCACCCGGCAGGCAGAACAGCGACGCGGTCAGAGCAATCAAAGCGCAAAGCACTCCCTTATTGCTCAGCATCATATAATAAGTGAGAAATCCCGCCAATACCGGCACGGCAAGCAGAGCCAGACGCACTCCGCTCCACAGCGCGTACAAGCGCAGTGCATCCGTAATGGCAACAACATCTATTTTCTTAGCCAGCACCCACGAAAAAAGTTTCAGGGAAACGGGCACTAACGCAGCCGTAAGCAGAATCGTAACAGTCTCCGCAAAATACGTAGCGCGCACATCTCCCGCATAGGCGCCAACCCATTCTCCGCCCGTCTCTCCAAAAGCCACGAGGAATACGGGCAACATCCAGAAATATACAAACACCATCTTCGTGCGGGAAGCAACCCGCTTTATCTTTTCTTCCATACAATCATTTTTTTAAGTTATGTGTCATACCGCGCCCGTAAACGGAGTACGGTTCACAATGCTGCGTCCGAGCGTTACCTCGTCCGCATATTCCAGTTCGTCTCCCACAGAGATACCGCGCGCTATCACAGACAGCTTCACTCCCAACTTTTCCAGTTTGCGATAAATATAAAAGTTGGTCGTATCGCCTTCCATAGTAGTACTGAGGGCAAACACCACTTCCTTAATGCCACCCGCTGCCACCCGCTGCACCAGACTCTCTATTTCCAAGTCACCGGGGCCTATTCCGTCCATCGGCGAAATCACCCCGCCCAGCACATGATACAGTCCGCGGAATTGTTGCGTCGCTTCCACCGCCATCACATCACGTATGTTCTCCACCACGCAAATAACGGAAGAATCACGCTGAGGATTGGAGCAGATACGGCAAGTCTCCGTATCAGAAATATTATGGCACACCTTGCAGTACTTCACTTCATGCTTCAGCGTAACGATGGCATTGCCGAAAGCCTCCACCACCGCCGTATCCTGCCGCAGCAGATGAAGCACCAGCCTCATGGCAGTCTTCCGGCCCACACCCGGCAGTTTGGCAAACTCATTCACCGCTTTCTCCAGTAATATCGAGGGAAATTGTCCGTTCATACTTAAAGTTCTCCTATTGGCGGGCAAAGATAGAGAGAAATCCGCATTATGAACAAAGATTTTTGAAATAAGTGCTACCTTTGCAGGAAGAAACAAATTAAAAAACAGATAACAAAATGGAGATAACAAACGCTGAATTCGTCATCAGCAATACAGACGTAACCAAGTGCCCCGGCGGGACATTCCCCGAATACGCCTTCATCGGACGTTCCAACGTTGGAAAATCCAGCCTCATCAATATGCTGACAGGACGCAAGGGGCTTGCCATGACGTCCGCAACTCCGGGAAAAACCATGCTCATCAACCATTTCCTTATTAACAAGAGCTGGTATATCGTAGACCTTCCGGGCTACGGCTACGCCAAGCGCGGACAGAAAGGACAGGAGCAAATTCAGCGCATCATAGAAACCTACATCCTGCAACGCGAGCAAATGACCAACCTCTTTGTTCTCGTAGACAGCCGCCACGAGCCGCAAGCCATCGACCTTGCCTTCATAGAATGGCTGGGTGAAAACGGAGTGCCTTTTGCCATCGTTTTCACCAAAGCCGACAAGCTGAAAGGCGGCAGGATAAACAGCAACATCCGCCATTATTTGGAGAAACTGCACGAACAATGGGAAGAGCTTCCCCCCTACTTCGTCACGTCTTCCGAAAACCGTATGGGACGCGAAGAACTGTTGGGCTACATCGAACAAATCAACAAGGACATTAACTCCAAACTATAATTATTATAACCGAAATGAAAAGATTTGTTTTTTGGCACATATTCGTTGCCGCATTGCTAATGGCTTCCAATAGCCAAGCACAATCTCTGAAAGATTTATTAAACAAGGAGAACATCGAGAAAGTAGTAAGCACCGTAACCGGAAAAAGCACCGCCGGCATGGAAGGAACATGGGCATATACCGGTTCGGCCATTGAATTCGAATCGGACAACCTACTGCAAAAAGCAGGCGGTTCGGTAGCTGCCGGCGCTGCCGAAAGCAAGCTGAACGAGCAATTGGCAAAGGTGGGCATCAAAGAAGGACAAATGTCTTTCACCTTCAATGCAGACAGCACTTTCACAGCCAAAGTGGGTGCGAAAAGCATAAAAGGGACTTACTCCTACGACGCTTCCACACAGCATGCGAACCTGAAATTCATGAAGCTGATTCCGCTCAGCGCCAAAGTAAACTGTACATCCACCAGTATGGATTTGCTGTTCAATTCGGACAAACTATTAAAGCTGATTACCCTGATTTCCAGCAAGAGCAGCAATGCCACGCTTAAGACAATAGGCTCACTGGCAAACAGCTATGACGGCATGATGCTGGGCTTTGCCTTGAAAAAGGAATAAACACACCAATAGGGTTTTCGGATTGACCCGAATAACCCCTATAACGGAAAAACAAAAATCCCCGTAAGTATCATTACTTACGGGGATTTTTGCTTTTTTTTTAATAAACTTAAATAGGAAAAGAGCGGAAAACGAGACTCGAACTCGCGACCCTAACCTTGGCAAGGTTATGCTCTACCAACTGAGCTATTTCCGCAAATGATGCTCTTTTTACAAAGAGCGTGCCCAGAACAGGACTCGAACCTGCATGCCTCTCGACACACGCACCTGAAACGTGCGCGTCTACCAATTCCGCCACCTGGGCAATCATTAAATCAAAGAAAGAGCGGAAAACGAGACTCGAACTCGCGACCCTAACCTTGGCAAGGT
>ERZ773177.94-NODE-94-length-105109-cov-12.3713_pt1 | contig 105109 bp, 85 predicted proteins | sample MGYA00580534_ERZ773177 | MGnify/ENA primary metagenome ERZ773177 (study PRJEB29015, sample SAMEA2737872) | human gut metagenome | biome: human gut; feature: human-associated habitat; material: faeces | place: China | collected 2012 ...
ACATGGCAACAGTAGACGATAAGAAAATTATCTTTTCTATGGTAGGGCTGAACAAGACCATTCAGCAGAACAATAAGCAGGTGTTGAAGAACATCTACCTTTCGTTCTTTTATGGAGCGAAAATCGGTATCATCGGTCTGAACGGTTCGGGTAAATCGACCTTGCTGAAGATTATCGCCGGCTTGGATAAATCCTATCAGGGCGAAGTGGTGTTCTCGCCCGGATATTCGGTGGGATATTTGGCGCAGGAACCTTACCTTGATCCCACAAAGACCGTAAAAGAAGTGGTGATGGAAGGTGTACAGCCCATTGTGGATGCACTGACGGAGTACGAAGAAATTAACCGGAAGTTTGGTTTGCCCGAATATTATGAAGATCAGGATAAGATGGACAAACTCTTTACCCGGCAAGCTGAGTTGCAGGATATTATAGACGCTACAGATGCTTGGAATCTCGACAGTAAGCTGGAGCGTGCTATGGATGCACTCCGCTGCCCGCCCGAAGATCAGTCCGTAGAGCATCTTTCCGGTGGTGAACGTCGTCGTGTGGCACTTTGCCGCCTGTTGCTCCAGAAGCCTGACGTATTGCTTCTCGACGAGCCTACCAACCATCTCGATGCCGAATCTATCGACTGGCTGGAACAGCATTTGCAGCAGTACGAAGGTACGGTAATAGCCGTCACTCACGACCGTTATTTCCTTGACCACGTAGCAGGCTGGATTCTTGAACTTGACCGTGGTGAAGGCATTCCTTGGAAGGGCAACTATTCCAGCTGGTTGGAGCAGAAGACCAAACGCATGGAAATGGAAGAAAAGACCGCCAGCAAACGCCGCAAGACGCTGGAACGTGAGTTGGAATGGGTGCGTATGGCTCCTAAAGCCCGTCAGGCAAAAGGAAAGGCCCGTCTGAACTCTTATGATAAACTGTTGAATGAAGACGTCAAGGAGAAAGAAGAAAAACTCGAAATTTTCATCCCTAACGGTCCCCGTTTGGGTAACAAAGTTATTGAAGCCAAGCATGTGGCAAAGGCGTTCGGTGACAAACTCTTGTTTGATGATCTCAACTTCATGTTGCCGCCTAACGGCATTGTAGGTATTATCGGTCCTAACGGTGCAGGTAAAACGACTCTTTTCCGTCTCATTATGGGCTTGGAGACTCCCGACAGCGGTGAGTTTGAAGTAGGGGAGACTGTAAAAGTGGCTTACGTAGACCAGCAGCATAAGGATATAGACCCCAATAAGAGTGTCTATCAGGTGATTTCCGGTGGAAATGACCTCATTCGCATGGGTGGACGTGATATCAATGCGCGTGCCTATCTGTCACGCTTCAATTTCTCCGGCGCCGATCAGGAAAAACTTTGCGGCGTACTTTCCGGTGGTGAACGCAACCGACTTCACTTGGCTCTTTGCCTTAAAGAAGAAGGTAACGTGTTGCTTCTTGACGAGCCTACCAATGACATTGATGTCAATACGCTGCGTGCCCTCGAAGAAGGTCTTGAAGATTTTGCCGGATGTGCTGTGGTTATCAGTCACGACCGTTGGTTCCTCGATCGTATCTGTACGCACATCCTTGCGTTTGAAGGCGACTCTAATGTATTCTTCTTCGAAGGCTCATACTCGGAATATGAAGAAAATAAACTGAAACGTTTGGGTAGAGAAGAGCCTACACGTGTACGTTATAGAAAATTAATGAATGATTGATTTTAGCTTTTAATCTGAAAGCATATCTATTATATTTGTAGCAAAAAGAAAGCTCCGCAGGAAACTTGCGGGGCTTTTTTATTTAAAACATTTTCAGAATTGTTTATCAGCCTAAAAAAATGTAGCACAATCGTAATGAATATCTGATATATTAATACTATATTTGCAACTTAAGAGTATTTTTAAACTTTAATTAACACTATCTATTAACTAAAAGCAGAATTATGAGAAAAAGTCTAATTCAATTTCTGTTGGTTGCCATGTTGTCGGTGTTTACATCTGCAGTATGGGCTCAGACCACAGTGCATGGTCAGCTTGTCGACGCTGAAACCGGCGAACCTTTGGTAGGTGCTGCCGTTATGGTAGAAGGTACTACTCAAGGTTCGGTGACGGACATTGACGGCTATTTCAAGCAGAGCGTTGCTTCGAATGCCACATTGTTATTCAAGTATGTAGGTTACAAGGACCTGAAGAAGAAGATTACACAGAAGGGCGCTTCTGTAGAACTGGGAACTATCAAGATGGAACCCGATGCAGTGATGCTGGCGGACGTTACTATTACCTCTTCTGTTGCGGTAGCCCGCAAAACTCCGGTAGCGGTATCTACCGTAGATCCGGTATTTATTGAGGAAAAACTCGGTTCACAAGAGTTTCCCGAGATTTTGAAATCCACTCCGGGCGTATATACCACAAAAGACGGCGGTGGTTATGGTGATGCGCAGACCCGTATTCGTGGTTTCTCTAGCGAGAATGTAGCTATGATGATTAACGGTGTACCTATGAACGGAATGGAGAATCAGAAAGTATATTGGTCTAATTGGGCCGGTTTGTCGGACGTAACTCGCAGTATGCAGGTACAGCGTGGTCTGGGTGCAGCTAAAGTCTCAGTTCCGGCAGTGGGCGGTTCTATTAATATCGTTACTAAGAGCACGGAAGCCAAGAGAGGCGGATTCGTGTCGTATGGTATGGGTAATGATGGCTACAACAAGATACTTTTCAGCGTATCATCCGGTTTGTCCAAAGATGGCTGGGCATTCACTTTGTTGGGGGGTAAGACCTGGGGTGACGGATATATTCAAGGTACGGAGTTTGAGGGTTACAACTGGTTTGCCAGTATAGCCAAGCGTTTCAACGACAATCATCAATTGTCACTTACAGCATTCGGCGCTCCGCAGTGGCACAATCAACGTAGCAACCAAAATGGACTTACTATTAAAGAGTGGCAGCGTGTAAAACAATATATGGGTGAGGATAGTCCATACAAATATAATCCCACTTTCGGTTATAGAAACGGGCAAGTGTTCAACTCTTCCAGAAACTCATACCACAAGCCTCAGATTTCTCTGAACCACTTGTGGCAGATAGACCGTAAGTCCAGCTTAAGTACGGCACTATATGTATCTATCGGCCGTGGTAACGGTTATAGTGGTTCCGGTGATAATGCCAATCGTAGTAAATGGTATGGTGCAAGTAATGGTTTAGTGAACAACGATTTCCGCGAAATAGACGGAACATTTGCATATGACCAAGTGGAAGCCATGAATGCGGCAAGTACCACCGGTTCCAAAATGATTATGTCTAAAATGATGAACAATCATATGTGGTATGGATTGCTTTCTACTTATACAACTAAATTTGGTGAGAACTTCGATTTCTACGGAGGTATCGACTTGCGTTACTATAAGGGATTGCATCAGAATGTCATTACCGACCTCTTTGGCGGATCGTATTTTGTAGATGCTGATAATCGTAAATATGTGCGCGCCGAGAATAATGCAGCTGCTGCTGATCCCAACTACAAGAATCAGAAGCTCGGAGTAGGTGATGTGATATACCGCGATTATGACGGCTTTGTAATGTCCGAAGGCGTATTTGCACAGTTGGAGTACAACTACGACAAGTTGAGCGCATTCGTTTCCGGCGGACTTTCAAATACCAGCTACTGGCGCTACGACCGTATGTATTACGACAAGGCGCATGCTAAGTCCGATAAGAAACATTATCTGGGCGGAAACGTAAAGGGTGGTGTCAACTACAACCTCAATGAGTACAACAACGTTTACTTCAACGCAGGTTATATCAACCGTGCTCCGATGTTTGATACATCTTTCATTAACTCTCAGAAGTCACACGCACGTAACGGTGATGCCAAGAATGAGAAAGTAATCTCCTTCGAATTGGGCTACGGTTTCCGTTCAGGCTTCTTTACGGCCAATGTGAATGCTTATTATACCCGTTGGAAAGATAAAGCCCTCTATGATTCGGACACATATGATTATGAGAACGAAGAAGGTGTGAAAATAGAAGATCGCTGGACGTTGAATATGACCGGAGCCAATGCTAATCATATGGGTGTGGAACTTGATTTCGTTGCCAAACCTTTCCGTTGGCTCGATGTTACGGGTATGTTCTCATGGGGTGACTGGCGCTGGAACGGTAATGCGAAAGGTTTCTACTATAATGGAGCTGGCCAGATGCTTGCTGATTTGAAGAGCGGTGAAGTAGTTACCGATATGGCAAATGCAGAGCAGTACCGTGCCAACATCAAGATGGATAATATTCACGTAGGTGGTTCGGCACAGACTACAGCCGCATTGGGTGTAAATGTACGTCCTATGAAAGGTTTGCGTCTTAGTGTGGACTGGAACTTCTTTGCCCGCAACTATGCCGGTTACGATATTGATGCAGGACAAGCCGGTATGGGTAATGAATACGTAGTGACAGAGCCGTGGGAGATCCCTTCTTACAGCACTTTCGACTTGAGTGCTGGTTATTCCTTTGATTTTGGTAAGGTACGCGCTACTTTGAGCGGTAATGTCAACAACCTCTTCGATCAGGAATATATTGCTGATGCACGTGACGGTAGCAAGCACGATTGGGAAACTGCGACACGCGTACTTTACGGTTTTGGCCGTACCTATTCCGTACGTTTGAAATTCAATTTCTAAACCTTTAAGCATTATAATTATGAATAAAAAGTTAATATACAGTTTGTGTGCGGCTTCGTTCCTGATAACAGCCTGTGATTACAACGAAGATAACTTTCCCGGCTTTGACCAGGAACCCCTGACAGATGTTATCTATTATGAGGGAGATTTTACCGGAAAATATCCTACCGAAGGTTATTTTAGCATTGTGCAAGGTAATGAAGATGCAGGAAAGGAAACTATAGAAAAAGCATTGATCAGTATGCTTGAAGATACCTATCCGTATTGTGATAAGGGCTCGTCAGCGAAAATTAAGGTGAAAGTGGCGGACGTGATGCCCGAACAGATGGAAGAACCTGCATTTGATGACAAATATACTCTGCAAAAGGAAGATTATGATGCAATGGGTACGGGTAAAGGTCAGCCCGGAGAACATGACAATTTCAGTTCTACTGCTAAACCGAATGATTATCTGCCGGCTTTCTGTGCCACGAAATTTGCGGACAAGGCAGAGGGCATTGTGATGAAAGTGACGTATGTTTACTATAGTGGTAAGGCGGTGAATGAGTATAAGTTTTATAAAAAAGGTGCAAACAATGTGTGGAAAGAAGAACCCTTGTTCTACATTGCTGACAAGAACTATGAACTCACCAATGATGATTATGCCGCTATGGGAACTGAAACAGGCGAGCCTGGGGAGAGTAATACATTTACATCTGTTGCCCAAGCCAATAGTGTCCTGCCGATATTCTTGCAGAATAAATATGTGTATGTTGCTACAGCCGGTTTAACCGTGGAAATGACCTATAAAGTAGCAGGAGCCAAGAAAAGTGCTTTTTATCGTTATGATGGTTCTGCTTGGGGAGTATATAATCCCAAAGCATCTGTTGTTGTTTCCATCAGCGAACGCATTACAGTGATGAAGTTTGATGGTAAAGATTGGAAGCTCTCTAACCTTATCAGCCGCATAGAAAAAGTAAATGTGGGTAAACCTGAATATAAGAAGTTGGTAGAGTGGGTAAAAGCAAACAAGCCTGAATATATGAGTACGATGAATGAAACCTCCGAATATTATTTTGGAGCAGATTGTGATAAGAACAATAACATCAACAATAAGTATTCTACTTGGACGCAGTACTATAACGTAGACGGCTATTTGGATGGATTGGATGATGCCGAAATTCAGACCATTATGGACGAGCGTTTGGCAAAAGAAGCTTTCCCGCTTATCTTACTCCCTGATATGGTGACAAATCCCGACCCGGATACAAGTTATACAGTTATCTATAAAGTATATGGCGGACGTGGTAACGGCAATTATGCAATGTCATTCTATTATAATGCAGATGATAAAACATATATTTGGGATGAAATGACACCCGTTATGCAATAAAATAGTATAGTGATATTTTTAGAAATCTAAAAAAGAGGGGGGCTGTCCTATAAAAGGACAGTTCCCCTCTTTTTTTCAGTTTTTCTTTTTTCCCTTAAAGTACGAGTAGTTTACTTTTTGCATAAATTTGTAATTTTCTTGCAATTAGCAATTAAAAAGCACTATCTTTGAGCATCCTTCTTCCATTGAGGCAGTGGGAAAGTTTTTTTGGTTGAGAGTAATCCCAATGTTTTTTTGTAAACTGACGAGGTTCTCATTAATTAAAAAAATAATAAGCAATGGATAATAATCCTGTTTGCACCTGCCTTATCAAGCAGGATTTGGAAGAAGCCGACGATCCATATAAGTTTCTCGACGAAAATTACTCTGTCCCCGGTATTCTTGATAATCTGGATAAACTTTCCAAAAATGAATTACGTTGTGCTTGCTGCCTGTTTGGGGTAGCGCTCCAAAAAGCCTTAAGCAAGAAATAGTTTTGAGAAAAATGACTTTTTCGGAGCAGTAGAAAAACCGTGGGGAGTGGTATGAAACTGGAATCCAAGAATATTCCCAGTTTTTATATACATGATAATCCGTTTTGAAGTATATCAAAATGAATTATGATATACATCAAAACAGGTTTCTGCCGGCTGAATATTTCTTGCACAAGTAGTATTTATTTGAATACTTACGCTCAAATGAAGCCGCTGAGTCTTTTAATGCTAAAATAAAATTGTTCAGAGCCAATTTGCATGGAGTAGCTGGCGATTTACGGGGTGAGATACCCGCAGAACAGGTGAGGTATCTCTAATAATGGCTATAAGGCTCTGTAACGAACTGCGGCTACTTTTAATTATCTCTTAAATAATGTAGCATAAATGTAACGATTCTATATATTATTTTACTTATCTTTGCCTCTGTTTTGAGAAATATAACATTTTAAGAAGCTAATTTAGAAACAATTATGTTAAAAAGACTGAGAATTATTTTTACGCTGATGCTGGTTTTGGCAGCTGTGGGCGTAAGTGCACAATTTACTACCTCTTCAATGAGCGGTAAAGTAGAGGATATGCAAAAGGAACCGATTATCGGTGCTACTATCCAAGCTATCCATGAAGCATCTGGAACCCGCTATGGGGCTATAACCAACGTAGACGGACGCTTCTCCATTCAAGGTATGCGTACGGGTAAGTACACGGTTGAAGTTTCTTTCGTGGGTTATCAGTCTGTAAAAGTGACAGATGCTACTTTGCAACTGGGAGTGAACTATCCGCTGGATGTGTTTATGAAGGAGTCTTCCGAGCTGTTGGACGAGGTGGTTGTAATGGGAACTGCTTCCAAGTTTGCCGGCGTAAAAACGGGAGCCGCTACTAATGTCTCTAATGACCAAATGCAGTTGCTCCCTTCTATAGACCGTAGCTTGAGCGACTTTACACGTCTCTCTCCCTATTCGGGTGCAAACAATACGCTCTCCGGACGTGATGGACGTACCAATACTTTCACCATAGACGGTGCTAACCTGAACAATAATTTCGGACTTTCTTCTACCTTGCCCGGTGGCGGTAATCCTATATCTCTGGACGCTATTGAGGAGTTGCAGGTAGTGGTGGCGCCTTTCGATGTACGCCAGACAAACTTTGTGGGTGGCGGGGTGAACGCCATCACCAAATCGGGGACGAATGTCTTCAAAGGAAGTGCCTATACTTATCAAAAGAATGAAAAATTCCGTGGTAACAAAGTTGATGGTTATAACCTTGGTGAGCGTGAAGAGGAATCGAAAGAAGTATATGGTGTCACTTTCGGAGGACCGATTATCAAGAACAAATTATTCTTCTTTGTGAACGGTGAGTACGAAAATCAACCGCAACCTATCACTAAGTGGAAACTCTCTGCCGATGGCAAAGCAAATGCCGACCAGATGATTTCGCGTGTGACGCCCGCAGATATGAAAGAATTTGCTGACATTCTGCAGAACAGATACGGTTATAATCCTGGCTCTTACACTGACTACGATGGTGGTACCAAGAACTATAAGTTTTTGGGACGTATCGACTGGAATATTACTGATGCCCATAAGTTGAGCGTACGCTATAATTATACTACCAATACGCAGGATTTACCAGCCAACGGTACCTCTACCGTAGGTGATCGCGCTTCTTCCAACCGTATCTCTAAAGATGCCATGGCTTTCGTAAACAATTGTTATGCCATGGAGAATACCGTATGGTCACTGGCTGCCGAATTGAACAGCCGTTTCGGTAACAATCTGGCAAACCGTTTCCTGTTTACATATTCCAATATTGAGGATTTACGTACTTCAGAATCATCTCCCTTCCCTCATATTGATATTTGGGATGGTGCGGGAAATGCCTTTATGAGTGCCGGTTATGAGTTATTCTCTTGGAATAATGCCGTGAAGAATAATATTCTGAATATTCAGGATAACATTACTTGGACACTGGGGAGACACAAGATAATCGGTGGTTTCAACTTTGAATATCAGAAGGCTTCCAATAGCTTTATGCGCTATGGAACAGGATATTATAAATTTAAGTCTTTTGAAGACTTCAAGAATGGCGCAGCTCCTATTGCTTTTGGTTTGACATATGGTTATAATGGTGAAACAGAACCTCTTGCCGAAGTTTCTTTTGCCCAAAGTGCTCTTTATCTGCAAGATGAGTGGGATGTTACCGACCGATTTAAACTGACTTACGGTGTGCGTGCCGACTTGATGTCTTATCTTACTGACCTGCAAACTAACGAGGCATACAAAGCATTAGATTGGAAAGACCATTTCATCAGCAAGAACGATCCTAATTACGACAACTATAAGGCCCCTGTGATTGATACGGGTAAATGGCCGAAAGCTTCCGTGCTGTTTTCTCCGCGTGTGGGATTCAATTGGGATATTATCGGTGACCGCAGTCTGGTGCTTCGCGGTGGTACAGGTATCTTTACGGGACGTATTCCATTGGTGTTCTTAACGAATATGCCTACCAATGCAATGATGTTGCAGAATACGATTTCCATATCCAATGACAAACAAGGTCAGTTAACAGCTCTCCAGCAATATGCCGCCAAGAATAACGGTGCGTATCCGACGAATGTGAATGATATGATTGAAGTACTTGGCTTGCCTAAAACTACTCCTTATACGGATGCTAATACTCCCGTCAGCTACGCTACCGTAGCAGGTGTTGCCGACGACTTCAAACTTCCGCAGGTGTGGAAGAATTCATTGGCGATAGATTATCGTCTGCCGATTTCGTTCCCGTTAACGCTGACTTTCGAGGCTATGGTAAATAAGGACATCAACGCTGTCAGCATGGAAAATTATAACATCGTTAATGTAGGTAATCTGGAACGTTTTGCCGGTCCTGACAATCGCTATGATTATAAATCTTGGAGTGGAAAGAATGGTACGATACAGTCAGGTGTAACAAGTGGAGCCGTTGTTCTGAAGAATACCAGCAAGGGACACAGCTCTACCATTAACGCTATGGTAACTGCCCAGCCTGTCTCTGACTTGAACTTGATGTTCTCTTATACTCATACCGTGTCTAAGGAACTTACCGGTTTACCGGGTAATCAGGCTTATTCTTCTTGGCAGAATCTGTACAGTGTAGACGGTCCAAATGAAGTGGGGTTATCTAATTCTCAATATGTAACTCCTAATAAGGTAATTGCATCCGCTTCCTATCGTATCAAGGAAGGTAAGAACTTTGCAACCAATATCGGCTTGTATTATGCCGGTTATAATAGCGGTATGTTCAGTTACTACTATGCTAATGATATGAACGGTGATGGTGCAGCCTATGACTTGATGTACATTCCTAAGACAAAAGATGAACTGAATTTTATTGATGTAAATCTGAAAGACGGTTCTATCGTCACAGCCGAAACACAGCGCGACATTTTCTGGAATTTTGTTGAACAGGATGATTATCTGAGCAGCCATAAGGGTGAATATGCTAAAGCTTATGACGTGAAGATGCCTTGGGTTCATCGTTTCGACTTAAAAATAGCACAGGACTTTAAACTGAAAGTGGGTAAGTCTACGAATACGCTTCAGGTTTCTTTGGACATCTTGAATGTGGGCAACTTGCTGAATAATGCGTGGGGTGTAACGAAGACAAACTCTTCTTGCAACTATGGTAAACTGTTGAATTATCAAGGAAAGACCGCTGATAATCAACCTAAATATTCGCTGTATGCTTATGACGGAAGCAATAAGTACTACAAGAGTCCTACTTTGACTGAAAAGTCCACAACTTTCACTAATTACAACAACTCATCCAACTGCTGGCAGTTGCAGATTGGTGTACGTTATATCTTCAATTAAAGTGGATTCTGTTCTCCGAGATAGAAATCAGAGACATTGAACATAAAAGCAAGGGCTGCTTCGGGAAAACCGAGGCAGCCTTTACTTTTTTTGCTTAGTATTTTACCGTAAACACCACCGGATTGTGGTCGCTGCATAAATCCAAGTTGGGAGAGTAGTAGTTGATGCAGTCCAGCTCGGGTGAATGGAAAGCATAGTCGATGCGCAGCATACGTTTGCCATAGCGATAGGTATACATATAACCGCATCCGCCTGTCTTGAAGCCATCTTTGAGAAACTCGGACAGTTGGTAGTAGGTGTAGGAGGAAGGCAATGAGTTAAAGTCTCCACACACCAGCACGGGATGGGGGCTGGCGATGGCAAGGTGACAAATGCTGTCCGTTTGGGCTGCACGTTTCATGAAGTTCTCGTGCAGAGTTTCGGCTGCATTTTGTACGGCTTGCGCCTCGCGACGGGTATCATTGGTGGCAAGTTCGCGTTCCCATTTCCGACGGTTCTGGCTGACACTGGTGGTTTGCAGGTGGTTGTTAATAAGGCGGAGGGTGTCTGTACCCAAAACGACGTCGCACATCATACTGCAATTGGCGCTGTGGGGATAGGTGATGAAGCGTCCGCCCGCAAGCGGATAACGGCTGAATATCGCAATGGGAAGGATACCATGAATGGAGTCGTCTGCAGGAATAAGGGCGTACGGCCATTGGGAGAGGGCACGACGCAGGCTGTCTACCGTGAAGTGTTTGTTGTCGCCAAATTCCTGAAAACAGAGCACATCTACATACTGTTGTTGCATATACTTAGCTATTTCCTTGCAGGAATAGCCGGTAATTTCACCCCCGAAACTATGGACGTTGTAGGTGGCTATGGTGAGGTAATCGCCGGGTTTGCCTTTCTGATTTAGCGCCAGGGCAGTGGCGGGCACTTCATGGGTAGAGTTGAACTGGATAACTGCCGTCAGGTATTCCCAGTTGAAGAGGAAGGCTATCAGCGGGACGAACGCCCACTTCTTGCGTGCCAATGCCCAGCAAAGGGAAACTATCAGGCAGGACACCAGCAATACCGGCACGGCAAGACCTAATAATGGCATCATGGTGGAACTTTCCGGGTGGTAATGTCCGGAACGGGATGCTGCAATGGTGACAGCCGCCAACACGAAGGTGGCGGCTATCAGTATCAGTTGAAAGAGGCCTTTGACGGCGGCTTTTCCCATGGTAGATTTATGATTTATGGGGAACTATTTTATTACTGAGTTGATAGGCTTTCCGTCCATGAAGGCTTTTACATTATCCAGCATGATTTGCATGAGGCGTTCGCGTGCTGCGGCACTTGCCCAAGCTATGTGCGGGGTGATATAGCAATTCTTGGCAGTGAGCAAGGGGTTGTCTGCACGGGGTGGTTCTTGTGAGAGTACATCCAGTCCGGCGGCAAAGATAGTGCCGTTGTTCAAGGCATCGGCGAGGTCTTGTTCGTTGACGAGCGGTCCACGTCCGGTATTGATGAGAATGGCATTGGGCTTCATTTGCTTCAGACGGGCGGCATTAACCAGTTCGCGGGTGGAGTCTGTGAGAGGACAGTGCAGGCTGATGATGTCACAGTTGGCAAAGAGTTCGTCAAGCTCTGTTTTCTTGATTTCGGGAGGAAGCTGGAACGGTGATTTGGATGTGTACGCGTGTACCTCCATGCCAAAGCCGATGGCAATACGGGCGGTGTTGTAGCCTGTTTGCCCCAGACCGATAATACCGATTTTCTTGCCACGCAGTTCGATGAGCGGGGTGTCCCAGAAACAGAAGTCGGGGTTACTGCTCCATCGGCCTTTACGTACTTCGTCGGTGTAGTGCTGCACATGCTGCGCGATGTTGAGGATGTGTGCAAAGACCATTTGCGCAACGGAAGCAGTGCTGTATGCCGGAATATTGGTGACGATGATACCCCGTTCTTTGGCAGCTTCGGTATCGACAATGTTATATCCGGTGGCGAGCACTCCGATGTATTTCAGATTGGGCAGGGCGGCTATGGTTTCTGCGTTGAGCACAACTTTGTTTGTCAACAATATGTCTGCTCCGGCAGCGCGCTCCAGTACTTCGGAAGGGGCGGTACGGTCGTAAATGGTGCATTCTCCCAGACTTTTCAGTTCCTCCCAAGAGAGGTCTCCGGGATTGGCGGCATAGCCGTCTAATACTACAATGTTCATCTTTATGGTTATTAGTTATTAGTAATTGATGATTATTCCTTTTTCCCCCATAATGCTTGCATCCTTTCCTTATGTTTCTGTTCGGCGGGATTATCTTGAGGGTGCCAGATGCGGCGGTCTTTCAGATCGTCGGGCAGGAACTGCTGGCGGACGAAGTTGCCGGGATAATCATGGGCATATTTATAGTTGTCGCCGTAGCCGAGCTGTTTCATCAGCTTGGTAGGGGCGTTTCGCAGATGCAGGGGGACGGGCAGGTTACCTGTCTGTCGCACCAGTTCGAGGGCATCGTTGATGGCCATATAGGCAGAGTTGCTTTTGGGACTGGTGGCGAGGTAAATCGTGGTCTCTGCAAGTGGAATGCGTCCTTCGGGCCAGCCCACTTTCATAATGGTGTCGAAACAGGCATTGGCAAGTAACAAGGCGTTGGGGTTTGCCAGTCCGATGTCTTCGGAAGCGGATATGACGAGACGACGGGCTATGAAAGCGGGATCTTCACCACCTTCTACCATGCGTGCCAACCAGTAGATAGCTCCGTCAGGGTCACTGCCGCGGATGGACTTGATAAAGGCTGAGATGATGTCATAGTGCATCTCCCCGTCTTTGTCGTAGGCAAGGGGATTTTGCTGAAGACGGTCGGTCACCATTTCATCGGTGATGACTATGGGGTCTCCGGCTTCGGACTGTACAACGAGGTCGAGAATGTTGAGTAGTTTGCGGGCATCACCTCCACTGTAACGGAGCATAGCGGTAGTCTCCTTGAGCTCTATTTGCCGCTCTTTCAGTTGGACGTCCGTAGTTATGGCACGTTGGAGTAGTTCCGACAGGTCTTCTTTCTCCAGTGATTTCAGTACATAGAGCTGGCAACGGGAGAGTAACGGACGGATTACCTCAAATGAGGGGTTCTCGGTAGTAGCGCCTATCAACGTCACCGTTCCCTGCTCCACGGCGCCGAGCAGCGAGTCTTGCTGCGATTTGCTGAAACGGTGGATTTCATCGATGAACAGTATAGGGCTTGCCTGAGAGAAAAAACGGTTGCTCTTGGCACGGTCTATTACGTCGCGTACATCCTTTACACCGCTGGTTACAGCGCTGAGAGTGTAAAACGGTGTTTCCAGTTTGTTGGCTATAATCTGGGCAAGCGTTGTCTTGCCCACTCCTGGAGGACCCCACAGGATGAATGAGGAGATACGCCCTGCGTCAATCATCTTGCGCAGTACAGCTCCCGGTCCTACCAAGTGTTTCTGACCGATGTACTCGTCTAATGTCTTTGGCCGAAGCCGTTCTGCTAATGGTTGCATGACTGTATTGAATTATGAATTCATAATTCCTTAAAATATCATTAATATCATAAACCGTACTCCGCCTTTCTTTACCCCCGGTATGTCGGTGTAGGTGAGGCGGCGCACATATTCTATATGCAGTAACTTGAAGATGTTATAGATACCTACACTGGCTTCAACGTAAGGCGTGTGTCCCATAACGTGGCTGGTGGGCATACCGTCGCGCATGGGGAAAAGGAACAAATCGGGGTTGTTGCTTTTGTACGGGTTGTTTTTGTCTGTCAGTGTGCCCCACATACCGCGGATGCGGAACATCTCTCTCCACTTCAGTTTCTTGATGAGGGGGATGCGGTTGAAGAGCTTTCCGTTCATGTCGTAGCTGAGGGCGAGCGAGGCGTAGCGGTCGTTCAGGAACTCCATATTGTCGATGAGGTTGAACGATTCGTTATTTTGGGTAATGTATGAAAGGTTTGCCATCGGGAGGTTCAGCAACGGGAAGGGGACGGTGTTCCATTGCGCACCGGCGCGGGCGGTAACGTCCAGTTTACCCCACGAACCAAACCAAAAACGTTTGCGTATACTGGCTTCTGTAAGGTTGAAGTTGTATTCGCCTCCCAGCACGCCTTTCAAGCCTACGGTGTGTGAGAGGGTGAATGTAGGTGCATCCAGTGATACGGGTACGCGGCGTTGCTTGGTGTTGACAAACGTCTCACCGGGGGCATAGCGTAGGGTCAGCCCCATTTCGGTGGTGGTGATGTCGTGCACCAGAGTGTTCTTTTCGTCCCATTCGCCGGGGGTAGTGCCGTTGTTCTTCCAATATTGCAACATTCCGGCGGGTTGGTCGTTACGGTGGCGTGCCATAGCCTTGACAGAGAAACCGGATTGGGTTTCGAGTTCGTAGGTCAGGGTGGCGTCGCGCATATATGACATCTGGTCTACGGTGGTCCATTTCCAGCCGACGAACATATTGTCCTTGTCTGTTGCCAGGTATTTGTCCATAGGGGACATCACATCGTAGGTGTACTGGAAGGCGAGGTAGTGCTTGGGGAACTCCCAGAGGACGTACTCGCGTTTGTTGAAAGAGTAGGCAGCCTGTCCGGAGTAGAACCATTTTTTGTCACGCGTACCGTAGGCTCCATAGCCGCTGAAACTCCAGTGCGGATGCAGGTTACCGGTGGTCATACCACTGAGACGGAAACGGGTCCCGTTCACATAGTTACTGGTAATCATGGTGTTGATGGGGCCGAAGTCAAACTTGCTGGGATGCTTCTTGCTACCCGTTTCCACAAAATTCTCAATGAGCGCCTTTGCACCGAAGATGACATATTTGAAACCCGGTATCTGTTCGATGCGGTTCATGAATACGTCCATAGAACTTTCTTTCTTGGTGAGCGGCACTTGGCGTACTTTAGCCCAGTATTCGTCACTCTTGGCAAGCATATTGGCTTCTTTGATGACACTTCCTTTCAAACGGAAAAGACGGGGTTCTATCTCGTCGAATTTGTAGTCGCTGTACTTGGTGGTACGTTGCACTTCCAGACCTTGTATGCCTTTCATCAGGGCGAGTTCCACTGTCATGTCGTCGTCGGTGAGTACCCAATTGCTGTCGGGCAGTTGTTCAAACTGTTGCACGATGTCGAGGTTCTCCACGAAGTTGACGCCTGTCTTCTTGGGTAGGTTCATAATGGCCTTCTTTACGGCATAGGTGGAATCTTTCACTACATACAGGTGTCCGGTGAAACCGAAATCCTGTGAGTTCTGGGGCACAAAGGTGAGGTGCACGCACTCTTGCTTGTCCACCATAAGGGTGTCCATGAGGTAGAACTTGTAGAAGCTGATAGCTCCACGTCCGATAGGGCTGACAAAGCGACGTTGCAGCAGGCGGATGTCATCATCATAGATGTTGATATCAGAGAATACGTCAGTGAGAATAGTTCCCAGCATATCACCCGTATTGAAGAATTCTTCGATACCGTTGGAGTTCATACCTTCGATGATGGTCTTTTCGCTCTTGGGGCTTTTGCGGTAGATGGTCTTGGAAGCTGTCTCCTTGATGGAGATAGGCAGAATCATCTTATTGGTTTTGGGCGAGAGTTCCACTTGGTCTTTGAAGAAAGAGAATTTCTTGTAGATGCCTTTTTCCATTTTCTCCGGGGTGACATCGTTGATGGACATTTTCATCTTTTCGTACTTTTGGTACTGGTAGTAGTCGTTCTCTTCGAGTTTTAAGGCTTTCTTATTCTCGATGACTTTCTTCATGAACTCTACGGCAGGATTGTTCTTGCGCGAGTATTTCTCTTTTTTGGGCTTGACAACGACTTCGGAAAGCATCACGTCGGCAGGGGCCAGCTTTACGTTGAGCTCTTTTGTTCCGGGAGCGAATTTTACTTTCTTGGTGATGTAGCCAATGGCGGAGAAGGTCAGCTCGTTCCAGCCTTTACGGGTCTCTACCTGATATTCTCCGTCGGCATTGGAAATACTGCCTACGCCTTTTCCCTCGTACTGTACGGTGATGTACATCAGCGGCTCGTGGGTCAGAGAGTCCGTTATGACTCCTTTTATCTGTGCCGATGCTCCGGTAGAAGCGAATAGCAACAGTAGAAGAAACAGGGTTATACTGTATAATGGTTTCATATGTTTCATAATCAATTTGCAAAGTTAGCAATTTACTGTTAATCAAGAAGCAAATATTTTTTAAAGAATACTTAAGAGAAACCCGCTTTATCAGCCGCCACCTTATTTCCCTATCTCTCCTGTTTCTTCCCTCTTGTTTGTTAATATTGACAGGATAGAGCGTGATTTATATAGAATAGTGACAATCTTTCATACGTATGAAAAACAGATATGATATACATCAAAACGGACTTTGATGTATATCATAATTAATCCGCAAGGGTATCTGTCTCCTGCGGGATGATTTCCGAAATGGTTTTCCTATACCTTTTCTCCATTTATCAATGTCTGTACAATGCGTTCGGCTGTACGTCCGTCCCAGCGGTCAGGCAGAGTGGCGTGTTTCCATTCGCCGTGCAACAGTTTGTCGAGGGAGGCGGAAAGAGCGAAGGAGTTCTCTCCGACAAGTTCGTTGGTTCCGATGCGCCAAGTCTCGGGGTGTTCGGCATAAGTGTTGAGTGTGATGCAGGGTACGTCGAGGAAGGTGGCCTCTTCGGCTATGTTGCCGGAGTCGGTCACTATACCTTTAGCTTGGTTGATGAGGAAGCCGAAGTGCAGATAACTTTGGGGCGGGAGGATATGCAGGTGGGGCATATCAAGCCCCAGTGATTTGATGGCGCGCTCTACGTACGGGTGTATGGGGGCTACGATAGGCATATCGCCGGCTTTTTCTGCCAGCGTCTGCATCAGGGAGGAGAGTATGGCTTTCTTCTCCAACAGATCGTGGCGATTGAGGGTGAGCAATAGGTAATTGCCTTTGCGCAGTCCGAGGCTGGAAAACCAAAGCGGTTGTATCAGGCGGTGGCGGTTGTAACGAATGGTGTCGATGAGAATATTGCCTACGTAATGGATGTATTCCGGTATCATTCCCTCTTGATTGAGGTTTCGGTTAGCTATCATTCCGGCAGTGAAGAGATAGTCGGAAATGGCATCTACGATGGTGCGGTTTACCTCACGAGGCATATTCATGTCGAACGAACGCGTACCGGCAATGACGTGTGCCACTTTCAGTCCGCGCTTTTTGGCTACGATGGCACAGCTCATGGTGGCGGTCATGTCATCCACAACGAGTACTACTTGGGCGGGATGCTCGTTGAGCTCACGTTCGAAAGCGAGCATGATGGAGGCGGCTACCTGCGAGTGGTCGCGCCCGCTGATACCTAAATAGGCATCGGGTTTGCGCATGGCAAGGTCAGAGAAGAGCGAGGCATCCAGGGTGGTATCATCCTGAGGACCGGTGTAGACTATGCGATAGGAGATGTTTTTACCTGTCTCTCTGGCGGCGTCAATGGCACGGCAGAGGGGAGCAATTTTCATGAAGTTGGGACGTGCGCCCGATACGATGGTTATTTTCATTGCTGATATATAAATTGGTGGGACAAAAATACATTTTCTTAGGGAATTTATTTGTTACTTTGCAAAAAAAGAAATACTCTCATGCCAACATTTGTTCAGATACTCGACTTCATTGGTACGTTTGCATTTGCTATCAGCGGCATACGTCTGGCTTCGGCAAAGCGTTTCGACTGGTTCGGCGCATACGTGGTGGGCTTCGTTACGGCCATTGGCGGTGGTACGATACGTGACCTTCTGCTGGATGTCACCCCCGGCTGGATGACAGATCCCATTTATCTGATATGTACCGGACTCGCTTTGTTGTGGGTTATTTTTTTCGGGAAGCATCTTATTCATCTGCACAATACATTCTTTATCTTCGACACAATCGGCCTGGCGCTGTTTACGGTGGTGGGCGTGGGCAAGAGTTTGGCGTTGGGCTATCCGTTTTGGGTGGCAATCATCATGGGAAGCATCACCGGAGCGGCAGGCGGTGTGATAAGGGATGTCTTTATCAATGAAATCCCTCTTATTTTCCGCAAAGAGATATATGCGATGGCATGTGTAGTGGGGGGTACGGCCTATTGGATATGTGAACTGTTGGGTATGCACTCCTACGGTTGTCAGGTGATAGGCGGAATATCGGTATTCATTACCCGTATTTTGGCTGTGAAATATAAAATTTGCCTGCCTATACTTACGGGTAATGACGAAGAGGGAGAAGGGAAATAAAGCTGACTTTTCCAACCCTTTTTCTGTGTTTGTGTTTGCCTGAAATGACAATCCGCTTTCATTACAGGCAAATATTTTTTATAGGTCTACCTGCGTTTGTACTCTCCTTAGCCATATTTTTGTTTATCTTATGGTAATATTGTTATAAATTAGCGATAAAATTGTACTTTTTACCGGGTTACGTTACCTTTTGCTAACCTGAAAACTGTCAAAATAGGGGGTGAAATCTGTCAAGTGATAGTTTTCACCCTAAAGAATGCCCGTATTTCATCCCTCAAGACTTGGAAACTTCCGTATACTTGCAACCACTAAACCTAAACGATTATTAACCATAAAAAAAATTAGCAAAGTATGAACACTTACAGTTTTAGAAAAGATTTGCTTGCTGTGCAAGAAGAACTGCTTCGCTTTGCATACAAATTGACGGCCGATCGGGAAGAAGCGAATGATTTGTTGCAGGAGACCTCTCTTAAAGCCTTGGATAATGAGGACAAATACGAACCTGACACCAATTTTAAAGGTTGGATGTATACCATCATGCGTAACATCTTTATTAATAACTACCGAAAAATAGTGCGCGAACAGACTTTCGTCGATCAGACTGATAATCTGTATCATCTGAGTATGCCGCAGGATTCCGGTTTTGCAAGTACCGAAGGCGCTTACGACCTGAAGGAAATGCACCGCATTGTCAATTCATTGCCACGTGATTATAAAGTTCCTTTTTCCATGCACGTTTCCGGATTTAAATACCGTGAGATTGCCGAGCGCCTTGGATTACCCCTCGGAACGGTAAAGAGCCGCATCTTCTTCACCAGACAGAAGCTGCAGGAAGAATTGAAGGATTTTATTTAGTAAATTGAGAATTGAGAATTTAAAAATCCCAATTCTCAATTTACTAAATGATATAAAACATATCTTTTAAGTGAATTTTTATAGGATTATTTTGACTATATGATTTGTATATACCAAGTTAACCTGATGAACAAATAGTTAATAACCTATTGCAATGAAAAAAGAAATTAAATTCAGTCTTGTTTACCGCGATATGTGGCAGTCGTCCGGTAAATACCAGCCGCGAGTAGACCAGTTGGTGCGTATCGCACCGTTGATTATCGAAATGGGCTGTTTCGCACGTGTCGAGACTAATGGTGGTGCTTTCGAGCAAGTGAATCTTCTCTATGGTGAGAATCCGAACAAGGCCGTCCGTGCCTTTACCAAACCTTTCAATGATGCCGGCATACAGACCCATATGTTAGATAGAGGACTGAATGCATTGCGTATGTATCCCGTACCTGCCGATGTACGCCGGCTGATGTACAAAGTGAAACATGCGCAAGGTGTGGACATTACCCGCATTTTTTGCGGACTGAACGAAACACGCAACATCATCCCATCCATCCGCTATGCACTTGAAGCCGGCATGATACCGCAGGCAACACTCTGCATTACTCATTCGCCTGTACATACGGTGGAGTACTACACAGGTATTGCTGACCGGCTTATCGAAGCGGGGGCGCCCGAAATTTGCTTGAAGGACATGGCGGGCATCGGCCGTCCGGGTATGTTGGGAGAACTGACTAAGGCTATCAAAGAAAAACATCCTGACGTACTGATACAGTATCACGGGCATAGTGGTCCGGGGCTTTCAATGGCTTCTATTCTCGAAGTCTGTGAAAACGGAGCCGACATTATAGATGTAGCTATGGAACCTATGTCGTGGGGAAAGGTGCATCCGGATGTTATTTCAGTACAAGCCATGTTGCGTGATAAAGGCTTCCAAGTGCCCGACATCAATATGAAGGCTTACATGAAGGCACGTGCCATGACACAGGAATTTATCGACGATTTTCTCGGTTATTTTATGGACCCAACCAATAAGCATATGTCATCCCTGCTCTTGAAGTGCGGGCTGCCGGGTGGTATGATGGGGTCCATGATGGCTGATTTGAAAGGGGTGCATTCCGGCATCAACATGATATTGAAAGGAAAAAATCAACCGGAACTCAGTATAGATGACTTGTTGGTGATGCTCTTTGACGAAGTGGAATATGTATGGCCTAAATTGGGTTATCCGCCTTTGGTAACCCCCTTCAGCCAATACGTCAAGAATGTTGCGTTGATGAACGTGATGCAGCTGGTGAAAGGTGAAGAACGCTGGACGATGATTGATAACCATACTTGGGATATGATTTTGGGCAAAAGCGGACGTTTGCCGGGTGAACTGGCCTCTGAAATCATAGAACTTGCCAGGTCCAAAGGGTACGAGTTTGTTGATACGGATCCTCAGTCCAACTATCCGGACGCTCTGGATGAGTATCGTAAAGAAATGGATGAAAATGGTTGGGAATATGGTGATGATGAGGAGGAACTCTTTGAATTGGCCATGCACGATCGTCAGTATCGCGACTATAAGTCGGGTGCTGCCAAGAAGCGTTTCCGGGATGAACTGGAACGTGTTAAAGATGCGGCTATGGCAAAGAGCGGATATTCGGAAGAGGAGATAAGGAAGCTGAAACGCGCTAAAGCCGATCCTATCATAGCTCCATCCAAAGGACAGGTGCTTTGGGAAGTTTCTGTAGAAGGTCCGTCTGCAGCACCGTTTATCGGACGCAAGTATCAGCATGACGAGATATTCTGCTATCTCTCTACGCCGTGGGGTGAGTATGAAAAAGTAATGACCGGATTTACAGGTCGTGTTGTTGAAGTATGTGCTCAGCAAGGCGCTAACGTCAACAAGGGAGATGTTATAGCATATATCCAGCGAAGTGATATCTTTGCATAAAACAGGAAAAGTAGTGGTTAGCGGTTAGTACCTTGCGACATAATAGCGCAGTCTGCTAATCACTAGCCACTACTCGTAAATCACTATTTCAAGTATTTTTCTATCAGCCCTTTAAGCTTTTCCTGTGTATAGGGTTTTGTGAGGAATTCATTGCAACCGACATCAAAGGCCGCTTGTTTGTCTTGTTCGTAAGCATAGGCGGTGAGGGCGATTATGGGTGTCTTGGGCGAAAGCTCACGAATGATTTTTGTGGCATCTAACCCTCCGAGATTAGGCATTTTCATATCCATTAGAATCAATTCCGGATGTAGTTCCTCAAACATGGCTATGGCTTCCATGCCGTCTTTGGCGCGCTCCAAGTGGTATGACTTTCCTAAAATGGCCTTGACGAGGATGTAATTACTGTCTGTATCTTCGGCCACCAATATGGTCGGGGATTTGAGTTCTTCGGAAGCTTTTAATGTTGCGGGCTCTTGTACTCCTATGCTCTCTGCGTCAGAACCGGAGGGATTACTTCTCTGTTCCGTAGCGTCAGATACACCGGAATTATTTTCAGGTAGCTCGGATGATGTTTGCATTACTTCTTCTTTCTTTGTGGGTGAGGGTAAAGTAAAAATGAAAGTTGTCCCTTCTCCCATTTCCGAACTGACGGATATAGTGCCGCCCAGCCGCTCGATGATGGTTTTGCAGATGGATAATCCTAAACCTGTGCCTTGTGCAAAACTGTTCACCTTGACAAAACGTTCAAAAACCTTACTCAGCTTGTCTGCTTCAATGCCTATACCGGTGTCGCTAACGTGAAATTCTATTTCGTCTCCTTTGCGGCAATATCCGTAGCTGACACTACCGCTTGTAGTGAACTTAAAGGCATTGCCAATGAGATTGGATACTACTTGGAAAATGCGGTTCTTGTCTCCTTCGATAACAATATCCTCCTCAGAGGGCTCGTAGATGAGCTCCACTCCCAACGGGCAGCGGAATTTCAGCGCATCGTGTATTTCCTTGCAGAGCGGATGCAGACGGACGGGGGTGATGGTGAATTCTACCATACCTGCTTCTATCTTGGAGAGGTCCAGAATTTCATTAATCAGTTGCAGAAGCCTTTCGTTATTGGCTTCCACAATGTCGTAGTAATTTTTTCGTTCTTCGGCATCGGTGCTTTCGGCGATGATTCTGGAAAATCCTACAATGGCGTTGAGCGGAGTACGTATCTCGTGGCTCATATTGGCGAGGAAGGCGGACTTCAATTGGTCGGAGGTTTCCGCTTTTTCTTTGGCAACGAGGAGTTCGCGCTTCATTCGCTCCATTTCGGTGATGTCCCATTCAATACTCAATAGGATAGGGGGGAAGTCGTTGCTGTCAATGCGCATCTTTCGTTTATCCAAGAAGATGGACTTGCCGTTCTGGTCGTGTTCCTCGGCAATCCAGTGTTTTTCGATTCCGGTTCTGGCTATTTCGATGTCCTGTCTTCTCTTTTCTTGTGCAATGTCAAGGGGGTAGAAGTCAAAATCGTCCTTGCCCAATGCTTCTTTCATGGGGATATTGCGGTTGTATGATTCGCGGTTGCGGTATAGGTATCTGAAACCGTTTTCAATGTCTTTTACGACGATGCCGGCAGGTAGGTTTTCAATCGTCTTATCCAGGATTTGGCTGAATCGCTTGATTTGCTGTTCGTTTTTGATGCGTAGGGTAATGTCTCTGCCAAAGGCCCATAGAATGTCCTCTCCCTTGTCGCTGGTCACCCAGTAGGCATTCCCTTCCATAGCCAGGACTTCGGGGTGCAGAGGCAGGGGCTTTGGAAGAATAAATCCGTTATGTTCCTCTCCTTTATTTACGGAGGCTATGACTTTTTTCCACCCTTCTTCACCTTGAGGATATGCATCCAACTGACAGATATTTATCTGTGTGATGTCGTCTGTTATTCCGATATTATGATGCTGTCTGAAACGGCGATTGGCAAAAACGAGCATACCGTCCTCGTGAGCGGCAAATATGTCTTCCGCAGAGTTGTTGATGGCATGTGTCAGTAAATTGATGTCATTGCGTCGTTGCTGTATATCGGTAATGTTTTGTATATAGCCTTCCAATATAGTGCTTCCATTTTTGTGTATTTCACGTGAGAAAGTTTTCAGGCGGATATAGTATACTTGTTTTTGATAGTGAATACGATATTCCACGCTTTCTTCGAGGTTCCCTTGTAGGTTTCGTATCAGCCACTTGCCGAATACGTCACGGTCTTCGGGCAGGACGTATTCCATATATTCTCCAAGTTGTATCTCCTGCTTTTCTTCCGTACACATCACTCCGCTGTGTCCAGAGTAGCCAAAGCTGGTTTTGTTGGAGTCGTATCGCCACCTTCCGATAAGGGCGGCTTTCTGTATTTCGTTGAGTTCGTAGTTATTCTTCTCCAGTTTCAGTTTGCGCTGGCTTCGTTCTGTGATATCACGGTATTGGCAGAGCACCATATCTTCGTAGGGGCGCATGATACACTTGAAGAAGTAGGTTTTGTCGCCGATAGTCAGTTCATAATTCTGAATGGATATTTTTCTGTGTACAAGTACCTTCTCGAATTCAGGGCGGACCTGCCGATAGGTGGAAGGCGGCAATAATTGGAGGATATTCTTACCTTGTAACCGGTCTTCTTTCAGAAACCATAGATCGACGTTGTACACTGCGATGTCCACGCAGATGCCGTTTTTGTCCAGTAAGATCATGGTGTCTGATGTCAGTTTCAACAGCTTTTCGGCATTCTCTGCGTTTTTTAGGATGTTTTTCATAGTTCTCTTGTTTTATGCCCTTCGTGCTTTTTCCCAGGCACCGCCAGCTTGCCCCCGGCGTTTGCGCAGGTAGTTGAAGCCACGGATAACATTGACATTCATGAAAAGGAAATAATAAGGAACAAAGAGTATCTTATTTTTTATATGTTTTTTTGACAGGTAATAGCCCCAGCTTGCCATGAGGTAGAACAGCGTTTGCAGCAGCCAGATAGTGGCATAGAGTAGGGGGGAATCTGTCGTAAAAATAAGAATCGTATTGAGAGGGAGTAATAAAAACAATAAAATAGGAGCAAGAGACCAACGCAGTACGCGGTGGGAAATATATTGAAAACAAAATACACCGTAGCGTAGCGGATTGAGCAATGCGCGCAGACGCCATATGGATTGCAGTCCTCCGGCAGCGATACGTACTTTCCGTTTTTCTTCTTCGTGCATATCTGCCGAACCGTTTTCTGTGGCATAGGCATTGGCGCAATAGGCGATGGTATATCCACGCATCACGATGTGCAGGGAGAGGATGAAGTCATCCAGTAGCGTATCTGCAGGCATCTCCTCGAACAGTTCACGGCGAATGGCAAACAGTTCTCCGGCAGCTCCTACTGCCGAGTAAAGGCGGGAATCGAGTTTTTTGAGGGTGGATTCGTATTTCCAGTAAAGGCCTTCACCGCCGGATGCGGCATTGTCTTTGGTTTGTACGGCAATACGCTTTTCTCCGGCTACACAACCCACTTGGGGATTGGTGAATGCGTGTACAATCTCGCGTAACGCTTCGCGGTTGAGGTGCGTGTTGGCGTCGGTGAATACTACAAGCGGTGTGTTGACGAAGTGGATACCACGGTTCAGCGCAGCGGTTTTTCCTTGCCGTTGGGGTTGATGAAGCACGGTGGCTTGCGGCCAATGTGAGAGATGTTCGTTGGTGTGGTCGTCGCTTCCGTCCGTCACCCAAAGTATGTGCAGCTTGTTTGCCGGATAGTCCAAAGCAAGGCAGTTACGCATTTTCTCGTCTACGACATCTTCTTCGTTGTAGGCGGCAATGAACAGGGTCAGTTCGGGAAGCAAGTCATCTGCCGGCAGGGGCGGGATAATCGTTTTACGAAAACATTCCTTTAGCTTGACCAAGATATAAAGAATCATTCCATACCCTATATAGGTATAGAATACAATGAATAAACTTATCCAAAAGATAATAATGCAAGTCTTCATCCGTATTAGATTTCTAATATTTCTATGTCAGGGGTTCGGGATTAATGCCCAAAAATATAGATAATCTTTTGGAGGTGCAAGGAAAAAGAGGAATTTATTAACTACTCAAAACGCTTCTGTCATGTTGAAGTAGAACAGCGTTTGCTTATTTACTGTATTTTTGCCCAAGTCCAGACGCACATTCATACGTGGCTGCACTTCGATGCGCAGCCCTATGCCATAGTTGGGCAGCACACCTTCAATCTTGCCCATGGTGGGCCCCATGAATCCGCATCCTGTCCATGCTACGAATCCGATATGGTGCAACATACGCTTTATCCAGTTACTGCGGTCGGTGTTTATCATTTGGCGGTATTCAGCCATGACCACGTGTGAGGATTTGTCACGGTATTGTCCCATATAGTAGCCTCGCAGGTCGAAGGGCGTACCGGTCAGTGAATATTGGGTGAGGGGGACGTTGCCGAATACATTTTTGGTTTGCGCAGTCCATGCGAACACTTTGCGGTGGCCTACGGATTTGTATTGGCGGTAATCCAATTCCAAACGGTAGAAATTATTATCACTGCCGAAAGCTTTGCTGTACATCATACCTCGGAAATCCAAGTATATGCCTTTGTAGGCATTGGCGGGAATGTCTCGGCTGTCGTATGTCAAGAGGAAGCCCAGGCCGGAGTTGAAGTTTTTGTAGCCGTTGGCCGTACCACCGGCTGCTATGTAATCGGGTTCTTCGATGAGGTACTTGGCGGGTTCGGTTATTTTGTCGTAGTTGATGTCTACCTGCGGACCGGCAAAGACGTTGCTTTGGCCCAAGCGGAACAGAAACCAAGGATTGATTTGTATGCCACTGTAACGATATTTACTGGTACTGTCACTACGGACATAATTCTTATTCGTATTGTAACCTACACCGTAGAAGTTGTCTTCCGTATTTTTATAAACGAATTTTCCGAAGATACGAAAGCGGTCGCCTTTGAAGAAAAGTTGCGGTTTTACCATTATATTAACGCCACCTTTGAACATATAGGCTATGGACATAGGCAGTACCGAGCGTAGCTGTGTAGTGTCACTGGGGTTCATGCGGAAAGTCATTAACGCACTTCCGCCTATCAGTGCGCCGAAATCGGGTGTATAGCTTGGACCACCTAATATATTATAGTGGAAGTTTCTGCGAGCCACCCTTTGTTTGCGCAGTTCCTTTTTGGTCAATACGGGAGTAGTGTCGTTGGCCGTCGTAATGCTTGTTTCTTGTGCTGAAACAGTCGTAATTACCAGCAGCAGAGTAAATATACTCAGTATATATCTTTTCATATTGTACGAATGTGGTTGCAAAGAAAACTAATTTATTTGAATTGGTTTTGAGAAGAATAGATAATAAATCTAAAAGAGGACACTAAAATTATCAAAAAAGACACTACATTTGCTCTTTTATGATTCTATACGGAATGAAATTCCCGAAGCAAAACGTATATATTGATTAACATAACATATATTTTAAAATGAATAAACGTATTTTATCTGTAATTGTTTTCAGCACTGCACTGCTATCACTGCAGGCGCAGGATGGCAAAGGTGGGATAAGCCCCGCTATGCTCAACCAAATCCAGCAGAGTTATCGAGGAACGGCTTCCGACAAGGCACTACGCAATGCCATTGGCAATAACGACATCCGTAAATTGGCGCTCAACCAAGAGAATATGCAGGGCATGGACACTCATTTCTCTATTAAGGTAGACTCCAAAGGCATTACCGACCAAAAGTCCTCCGGTCGTTGTTGGCTCTTTACAGGGCTGAATGTAATGCGTGCCAAGACTCTTGCACAATATGGGTTCCAATCATTCGAGTTTTCGGAGATATATCCTTTCTTCTGGGACCAGTTGGAAAAATCCAATCTTTTTCTGCAAGGTATTATCGATACCGCCGAGAGCCCGCTGGAAGACCAAACCGTAGAATGGCTTCTGAAACACCCGCTAAGCGATGGAGGCACATTCACCGGAGTGGCGGATATTGTTTCTAAGTACGGTCTTGTACCCAAGTGTGCCATGCCGGAAACCAACAGTAGCGAGAATACAGCCCGTATGGCCAATCTTATCACTTTGAAACTGAAAGAGTATGCCCTCCAACTCCGCGACCTTGCTGCCAAAGGTGTCAAGCCTGCTGCTTTGGAGAAAGAGAAAACAGCTATGCTTGGTACTATCTACCGTATGCTGGTGCTGAATTTAGGTGTTCCGCCTACGGAGTTCGACTACGTGCGTACCGACGTTAAAGGCAATCCGGTGGAAACAGAGCATCACACTCCGATGTCTTTCCTTGAGAAGTACGGCGATAAACAATTGCTTACTAATTATGTGATGCTGATGAATGACCCCAGTCGTGAGTATTACAAATGTTATGAAATAGACTACGACCGCCATCGCTATGACGGCAAGAACTGGACTTATGTCAATCTGCCCGTAGAGGATATCAAGCAAATGGCTATCGCCTCATTGAAAGATAGTACCATGATGTATTTCTCTTGCGATGTCGGTAAGTTTCTGAACTCTGAACGTGGTTTGCTTGATGTGAAAAACTATGACTACGAGTCGCTCATGGGCACAACTTTCGGAATGGACAAGAAGCAACGTATTCAAACCTTCTCCAGCGGCTCTTCCCACGCCATGACCCTAATGGCAGTAGACTTGGATAAAGGAGGGAAACCTGTCAAATGGATGGTTGAAAATAGCTGGGGTGCTGACAGCGGATACAAAGGTCACCTTATTATGACGGACGACTGGTTCAATGAATATATGTTCCGTTTGGTAGTGGAGACCAAATACGTACCAGCCAAAATAATGGAACTTTTCAAACAAAAGCCTGTCCGTTTGCCTGCATGGGACCCGATGTTTGCGGAAGAGGAATAAAAGGTAGGAATTTCTCTTCGTGTTCGTTAACGAAAGGAATTACGGAAATTTCTCCGTAATTCCTTTCTTTTTTGCTCTTTATTCACATTCTTTTTTGCTACTTTTGCGGGCAAATTAATGAAACCATTATTTTATATAAACGCATGGCAAATGTAATTAAGTTACGCAAAGGCCTTGACATCAACCTGAAAGGCAAAGCTGCCGAAGAGTTTATGTCTGTGAAAGAGCCGGGATTCTACTCGTTGGTTCCCGATGATTTTACGGGTATCACTCCGAAAGTGGTGGTGAAGGAACAGGAGTATGTGATGGCCGGGGGACCCTTGTTTATCGACAAGAATCATCCTGAATTGAAATTTGTTTCGCCCGTAAGCGGCGTAGTGACAAGCGTGGAACGCGGTGCACGTCGTAAGGTGCTGAACATCGTGGTAGAAGCTGCCGCTGAGCAGGATTACGAGGAGTTCGGCAAGATGGATCCGTCCAAGATGAGCGCACAGGAAGTAAAGGAAGCATTGTTGCAAGCCGGTATGTTCGCTTTTATCCGCCAACGTCCGTACGATGTAATTGCTGATCCGACGGTAACTCCGAAAGCTATTTTCATTTCAGCTTTCGACAGCAATCCGTTGGCTCCCGATTTCGAATTCGCTTTGAAAGGCGAAGAGACAAACTTCCAGACAGGACTTGACGCTTTGGCCCGAATGGCGAAGACCTATTTGAACATCAGTGTAAAACAAAAGGCAGCCGCACTCGTGCAGGCAAAGAACGTTACCGTCACTGCATTTGACGGACCTAATCCGGCAGGTAACGTAGGGGTGCAAATCAATCACATCTCTCCCGTAGTGAAAGGTGAGACAGTATGGACTATCGGCGCGGAAGCCGTACTCTTTATCGGGCGTTTGATGAACACCGGTCGCGTAGACCTCACTCGCACCGTAGCCGTGACAGGCAGCGAAGTGCTGAAACCTGCATACTGCAAACTACAGGTAGGTGCATTGCTGACCAACGTCTTTAAGGGTAACGTAACCACCGATAAAGACCTGCGCTACATCAGCGGTAATGTACTGACGGGTAAGAAGGTTTCTCCCAACGGTTTCCTCGGCGCTTTTGACAGTCAGCTGACCGTAATCCCCGAAGGAGATGAAATTCACGAAATGTTGGGTTGGATTATGCCGCGTTTCAATCAGTTCAGTGTCAACCGCTCTTATTTCAGCTGGTTGATGGGCAAGAAAGAATATGTAATCGATGCCCGTATCAAGGGTGGCGAACGTCATATGATTATGTCCAACGAATACGACCGTGTGTTCCCCATGGACATCTTCCCCGAATATCTGTTGAAAGCTATCATTGCAGGAGATATCGACCGCATGGAAGCTTTGGGTATCTACGAAGTAGCTCCCGAAGACTTCGCGCTTTGCGAATTTGTATGCTCTTCCAAAGTCGAAGTTCAACGTATTGTTCGCGCCGGACTTGATATGCTTCGTGCCGAAATGGCGTAAAAATTAGGGATTAAAAATTAAGAATAAAAAAATGATAGTTGAAACATTGCGATATAAACTGTGGAGTGTATACAGCTCAGCCTATTTCTCAATTTTCAATTCTCAATTATCAATTTAATAAATGAAAGCGTTAAGAAATTATCTCGACAAGATAAAGCCGAACTTTGAAGAGGGCGGCAAATTCCACGCATTTCGTTCGGTGTTCGACGGCTTCGAGACATTCTTGTTCGTGCCCAACACCACTGCGAAATCGGGAACGCATATTCACGACTCCATTGACAGCAAACGCATCATGTCGATGGTGGTTATTGCGTTGATACCGGCACTGCTGTTCGGTATGTATAACGTAGGTTACCAGCATTTCCACGCTACCGGTGCTACCGGAAGCTTTATCGAAATGTTTGCTTACGGTTTCCTGGCAGTATTGCCTAAAATCATAGTATCTTATGTAGTGGGTCTGGGTATTGAGTTCGTTGTGGCTCAATGGAAGAAGGAAGAAATTCAGGAAGGTTTCTTGGTTTCGGGTATCTTGATTCCGATGATTGTGCCGGTAGACTGTCCGTTGTGGATTCTGGCGGTGGCCACTGCATTCTCCGTAATCTTTGCCAAGGAAGTATTTGGCGGTACGGGTATGAACGTGTTCAACGTTGCCCTGATTACGCGTGCCTTCCTGTTCTTCGCCTATCCTACGAAGATGTCCGGTGATGCCGTTTGGGTATCGGGCGACAGTATCTTCGGTCTGGGACAGTCGGTAGATGGTCTGACGGTAGCTACTCCGTTGGGTGCAGCCGCTACCTCGGGCGCCGTTCCGGAGTTCTCCTGGGACATGGTGACCGGCCTTATTCCGGGTTCTATCGGTGAGACAAGCGTTATCGCCATCGCTCTGGGTGCCATTCTGCTGTTGTGGACGGGCATTGCAAGCTGGAAAACGATGTTCTCCGTATTCGTAGGCGGTGCCTTCATGGCATGGGTGTTCAATGCAATCGGTCCCGACACTCCGATGGCACAGATGCCTTGGTACGAACACCTCGTGCTGGGCGGTTTCTGCTTCGGTGCCGTGTTCATGGCTACCGACCCCGTTACATCGGCACGTACAGAGACTGGTAAGTACATCTTCGGATTCCTGATTGGTGCCATGGCTATCATTATCCGTGTGCTCAATCCCGGTTACCCCGAAGGTATGATGCTTGCCATCCTGCTGATGAATATCTTCGCTCCGCTGATTGACTACTGTGTGGTACAGGGCAACATCAGCCGCCGCGAGAAACGTGCAACCGCTAAGTCTAACAATTAAAATACCGGAAAAAGAAATGAATACCAATAGTAATAGTTATACTATCATTTATGCTTCGGTAATGGTTGTTATCGTTGCATTTCTGCTGGCATTCGTAAGCTCTTCTCTGCGTGCTACCCAGAACAAGAACGTAGAGCTGGACACGAAGAAGCAAATTCTTGCCGCCCTTAATATCAAAGATGTGAAGGACGCTGATGCAGAATATAATAAGTACATTAAGGGCGATATGTTGATGACCGAGGACGGTACGCTGACCGAGAACACCGACGCATTTGCCACTGCTTACGAAAAGGAAGCTAAGGAAAACCACCGTTTGCACGTATTCGTTGCCGAGGTGGATGGAGAGACTAAATATGTATTCCCTGTTTACGGCGCAGGTCTTTGGGGGGCTATCTGGGGCTATGTTGCCCTGAACAGCGACAAGGATACCGTTTACGGCGTCTATTTCTCTCATGCCAGCGAGACTCCGGGTTTGGGTGCCGAAATTGCAACCGCCCAATTCCAGGGAGAATTCTCCGGCAAGAAAACACTGGAGAATGGTGAAATCGCCCTCGGCGTTGTGAAGAACGGAAAAGTAGAGAAGCCTGACTATCAGGTAGACGGTATTTCAGGCGGTACTATCACCTCTGTGGGTGTGGATGCCATGCTGAAAACTTGTCTGAACAGCTACAAGAACTTTTTAACTAATAATAATGAGGAGAAATAAGAATATGGGATCATTGTTTTCAAAAAAGAATAAAGAAGTATTCTCTACTCCGCTTGGATTGAACAACCCCGTCACCGTACAGGTGCTGGGTATCTGTTCTGCCTTGGCCGTTACCGCCAAGTTGGAACCGGCTATCGTAATGGGACTTTCCGTAACGGTGATTACGGCATTCTCCAATGTAGTGATTTCATTGTTGCGCAAGACTATCCCCAACCGTATCCGTATCATAGTTCAGTTGGTAGTGGTTGCAGCGTTGGTAACTATTGTAAGTGAGATTCTGAAGGCCTTTGCTTACGACGTAAGCGTGCAGCTTTCCGTATACGTAGGTTTGATTATCACAAACTGTATCCTCATGGGCCGCTTGGAAGCATTTGCCATGCAGAACGGTCCGTGGGAATCCTTCCTCGACGGTGTGGGCAATGGTTTGGGATATGCCAAAATTCTGGTTATCGTGGCTTTCTTCCGCGAGTTGCTGGGTTCGGGTACGTTGCTCGGTTTCAACATCCTTAATTACGAGCCTTTGCAGAAGATAGGTTATGTGAACAACGGTTTGATGCTGATGCCGCCTATGGCGCTGATTCTCTGTGCCTGCATCATCTGGTATCAACGTGCACGTCATAAAGAATTGCAGGAAAAGTAATATAAATGAAGAATGAAGAATGATGAATGAAGAATGGGTCGGTGCTGTGCGCTGTATGGAGATTCTTGATTCTTAACTCTTAGTTCTTAATTAAAAGAATTATGGAACATTTATTAAGTTTATTCGTCCGCTCCATTTTTGTGGACAATATGATATTTGCATTCTTCCTCGGTATGTGCTCTTATCTGGCCGTATCAAAGAATGTAAAGACAGCCGTAGGACTGGGTATCGCCGTAACTTTCGTGTTGGTGGTGACACTTCCGGTCAACTATTTGTTGCAAACGAAAGTGCTGGGTCCCAATGCCATTATTGAGGGCGTCGACCTCAGCTTTCTGAGTTTTATTCTTTTTATTGCCGTGATTGCCGCTATCGTTCAGTTGGTAGAGATGATTGTGGAACGTTTCAGCCCTTCGCTCTACGCTTCACTGGGTATCTTCTTGCCGTTGATTGCCGTGAACTGCGCCATCATGGGTGCATCACTTTTCATGCAGCAACGTATCAACGTAGGCGAGAGCGATCCGAAGTTCATCGGTGACGTTTGGGATTCTATCTCTTATGCACTGGGTTCGGGTATCGGCTGGTTGCTGGCTATCGTAGGTTTGGCTGCTATCCGCGAGAAGATGGCTTACTCTGATGTACCTGCCCCGCTGAAAGGCTTGGGCATCACCTTCATCACTGTAGGTCTGATGGCAATGGCATTCATGTGTTTCTCTGGTTTGAACATCTAAAAGAAAGGAATAAGACAATGGATATGAATATGATATTAGCAAGCATTGGAGTGTTCCTCGTGGTTGTTCTTCTGCTTGTGATTATTCTGTTGGTAGCCAAGCAATTCTTGGTTCCCTCAGGTAATGTGAAATTGACAATCAACGGCGACAAGGAATTGGAAGTCGCTTCCGGTTCGACGCTGCTGAATACACTGTCTGTAAACGGTGTGTTCCTCTCCTCCGCCTGTGGTGGTAAGGGTTCATGCGGACAGTGCAAATGTCAGGTTGTAGAAGGCGGCGGTGAGATTCTGCCTTCCGAAATACCTCACTTTAGCCGTAAGCAAATCCAAGACCATTGGCGTTTGGGTTGTCAAGTGAAGGTGAAAAGTGACATGGGAATTAAAATCGACGAATCTGTACTCGGTGTAAAAGAGTGGGAGTGCGAGGTTATTTCCAACAAGAACGTGGCTACGTTCATCAAGGAGTTTATCGTTGCGTTGCCTAAGGGTGAGCACATGGACTTCGTACCGGGTTCTTATGCACAGATTAAGATTCCTAAATACTCCATGGATTATGACAAGGACATCGACAAATCTCTTATCGGTGAAGAATATCTGCCTGCATGGGAGAAATTCGGTCTGTTGGGCTTGAAGTGCCGCAATGATGAAGAGACCATTCGTGCTTACTCCATGGCTAACTATCCTGCAGAGGGTGACCGCATCATGTTGACGGTACGTATTGCTACTCCACCGTTCAAACCGAAAGACCAAGGTCCGGGCTTCATGGATGTAATGCCGGGTATCGCATCATCTTACATCTTCACCTTGAAACCGGGTGACAAAGTTATCATGAGCGGTCCTTACGGAGACTTCCACCCGATTTTCGACTCCAAGAAAGAAATGATGTGGATTGGTGGTGGTGCCGGTATGGCTCCGTTGCGTGCACAGATTATGCACCTCACGAAGACGCTGCACACTACAGACCGCGTGATGAACTACTTCTACGGTGCACGTGCGCTGAACGAGGTGTTCTACTTGGAAGACTTCCTGCAGATAGAAAAGGATTTCCCCAACTTCAAGTTCCACCTTGCGCTGGACCGTCCGGATCCGGCAGCCGATGCAGCGGGCGTGAAGTATACTCCGGGTTTCGTTCACAACGTAATCTACGAGACTTACTTGAAAGACCACGAAGCTCCCGAAGACATCGAATACTATATGTGCGGTCCCGGCCCGATGTCCAAAGCCGTTGAGAAGATGCTCGACGACCTCGGCGTTCCGGCTCAGAACTTGATGTTCGATAACTTCGGCGGATAAGATGATGCGTTGTTAAGACACATAATAGTAAAATAGTGAAGAAACTCCGGTAGGGCTTTGGCTCTTGCCGGAGTTTTTTTATAACCATGTAGCGGGGCGCTTCGGATGATATGACTATTTGATGTACATCAAATCGAATTATCAAGCGTATCAAATAATATTATCAAGCCTATCAAACGGATTTCTTTTCTTATCTTTGCTCCATTAAATAAAAGGATGCTATGGAACAATCTGATATACTACGTAATTTACAAATAGAACAGCTCACTCCGATGCAGGAGGCTGCGCAGAATGCTTACCGGTTGGATAAAGACCTCGTTCTGTTGTCGCCCACAGGTTCGGGCAAGACACTGGCATTCTTGCTGCCGTTGGTGCAATCGCTTAAGGCAGACGTACAAGGCGTGCAGGCAGTAGTGCTTGTTCCTTCGCGTGAGCTTGCTTTGCAGATAGAAACTGTATTCAAGTCGATGAGTGTGCCTTTCAAGGCAATGAGTTGTTATGGCGGACGCCCTGCAATGGAGGAGCACCGCACGATGAAAGGTATTAATCCGGCTGTTATTATCGGTACTCCCGGTCGTATGAACGACCATTTGCGGAAGCAGAACTTTGATGCCCGTTCCGTCACTACGCTGGTGATAGATGAGTTTGACAAATGTCTTGAGTTCGGTTTCCACGATGAAATGGCGGAAGTTATCGGGCAGCTACCTGTTCTGAAGAAGCGTGTACTGCTTTCGGCTACGGATGCCGAGGAGATTCCGCTGTTTGCAGGAGTGGGAGGGGAAGTGTCCGACGGCGTTGCATCGTCGTCACGGGTCATTAAGCTGAACTTCCTTTCGGAAGAAACCGTTTCTGAACGCCTGAACTTACAGAAGGTGATTTCTCCCGACAAAGATAAACTGGAAACGTTGTATCGCCTGCTTTGTACGCTTGGCGACCATTCTACATTGGTGTTCGTGAACTATCGCGAAAGTGTGGAGCGCGTGGTCACCTACTTGAGGTCAAAGAAGTTTCCTTGTGACGCATTTCATGGAGGTATGGAACAGGACGACCGTGAACGGGCGCTTTACAAGTTCCGTAACGGCAGTTGCCCCGTCTTGGTATCTACTGACCTTGCCGCACGCGGGCTGGATATTCCGGGCATCGATAATGTGGTGCACTACCATATGCCTGTCAACGAAGAAGCCTTTACACATCGCAACGGACGTACGGCACGCTGGGAAGCACGCGGTTCATCTTTCCTTCTTCTCCACACGGAAGAACGCCTTCCGGACTATCTTCCGGAGGAAATTCCCGTATTCGAATTGCCGGAGCAAACTCCGAAGCCTGCCAAACCTCGCTGGACTACCTTATATATAGGTAAAGGCAAGAAGGATAAGTTGAACAAGGTGGATATCGTTGGATTCTTATATAAGAAAGGTGGACTGGTGCGCGAAGATGTGGGGCAGGTGGACGTAAAAGAACATTATGCTTTTGTGGCGGTTCGTCGCAGCAAAGTGAAGCAACTGCTTACGCTGCTGCGCGGTGAAAAGATAAAAGGCATGAAAACGCTGATAGAAGAAGCCCGGTAGCCTCATGTTATTAAGCATATAGGGCAATGTTATTAAGCATAAGGAGATGATTTGTTTCTGATAATTATGCACTTTCTTTTCAGTTTTCATTCTTAGTAGAAAGTTATTTCCGCTTCTATCTTTTAGTTTACCTTTTAATACCTTTTTTGGTAAGTATACATAACAGATTGGTGTATATTTCTTGTATATACCAATAAAAAGTAAGGTAAATACGCAATAAAGAAGGATTTTTATAAGGAAAGATTTGCAATACAGAAATAATTCCGTAATTTCGCCATGTCGTAAGACACAAAATGAACGAAATTGTATAACCAAAACAAACTTCAAATGAAAAAGCATAATTTCAATGCAGGACCTTCCATTCTTCCGCGTGAGGTGATAGAGGATACAGCGAAGGCTATTTTAGATTTCAATGGATCCGGTCTCTCTCTTATGGAGATTAGCCACCGTGCTAAGGACTTTCAGCCCGTAGTGGACGAAGCCGTAGCACTGTTCAAAGAACTACTTAACATTCCCGAAGGTTATTCGGTATTGTTCTTGGGCGGTGGTGCAAGTATGGAGTTCTGCATGGTTCCTTTCAATTTCCTCGAAAAGAAAGCTGCTTACCTCAACACCGGCGTGTGGGCTAAGAAGGCAATGAAAGAAGCCAAAGGTTTTGGCGAGGTTGTAGAAGTTGCCTCTTCTGCTGAAGCCACTTATACTTATATTCCGAAAGACTACACAGTACCTGCCGATGCGGATTATTTCCATATCACAACAAACAATACCATCTATGGTACGGAACTGAAAGAAGACTTGGATGTAAATGTACCTATGATTGCCGATATGTCATCTGATATTTTCTCTCGTCCTATCGACGTGTCTAAATACATCTGTATCTATGGCGGTGCACAGAAGAATCTGGCTCCTGCGGGCGTAACTTTCGTTATCGTGAAGAATGATGCGGTAGGTAAGGTGTCACGCTACATCCCGACCATGCTGAATTATCAGACCCACATTGACAGCGGCTCCATGTTCAATACTCCTCCAGTTGTTCCCATCTACACTGCATTGCAGACTTTGCGCTGGATTAAGGCTCAGGGCGGTGTGAAAGAAATGGAACGTCGCGCCATCGAAAAGGCAGATATGCTGTATGCTGAGATAGACCGCAACAAGATGTTTGTGGGTACTGCTGCCAAAGAAGACCGCTCTCGTATGAACATCTGTTTTGTAATGGCTCCCGAATACAAAGAATTTGAAGCCGACTTCCTGAAATTCGCAACCGAAAGAGGTATGGTAGGCATCAAGGGACACCGTTCTGTAGGTGGTTTCCGTGCATCTTGCTACAACGCTATGCCGAAAGAAAGCGTACAAGCCTTGATAGATTGTATGCAGGAATTTGAGAAACTTCATTAACAATATTATTTATTCACCACAGAGGGCGCAGGGTCCCACAGAGATTAAAATGAAAAGGAAAACTCTGTGAAACTCTGTGTGATTCTGTGGTGAATCTTTTTTAATACCATTAAATCATGAAAGTATTAGTTGCAACAGACAAACCGTTTGCAAAAGTTGCAGTAGACGGTATTCGCAAAGAAATTGAAGCAGCAGGTTATGAACTTGTTTTGCTGGAAAAATATGGTGATAAAGCAAAATTGCTGGAAGCTGTGAAGGATGCCAATGCTATTATTATCCGTAGCGACATCATTGATGCCGAGGTTTTAGATGCCGCCAAAGAATTGAAAATCGTGGTACGTGCCGGTGCCGGTTATGACAATGTGGACTTGGCAGCCGCCACTGCCCACAATGTATGTGTGATGAACACTCCGGGCCAAAACTCTAATGCCGTAGCCGAGTTGGCTTTCGGACTTATGGTAATGGCTGTCCGTAATATGTACAACGGTACTTCCGGTACGGAACTGATGGGTAAGAAGTTGGGTATTCATGCTTACGGTAATGTAGGCCGTAATGTGGCACGTATCGCCAAAGGTGTCGGTATGGACATTTACGCATTCGATGCTTTCTGTCCGAAAGAAGTTATTGAGAAAGACGGTGTAAAGGCTGTCGCTTCAGCCGAGGAGCTTTACTCTACTTGTGATGTCGTTTCCCTGCATATTCCAGCAACGGCAGAAACCAAAAACTCTATCAACTATGCTTTGGTGAACCAAATGCCGAAAGGCGGTTTGTTGGTAAATACTGCCCGTAAGGAGGTTATCAACGAAGCCGAACTGATTCAGCTCATGGAAGAACGTGCCGACTTGAAATATATGACTGACATTATGCCTGCGGCCAATGAGACTTTTGCCGCCAAGTTTGCCGGCCGTTATTTCTCTACACCGAAAAAGATGGGTGCACAGACTGCCGAAGCCAATATTAATGCAGGTATTGCCGCTGCCAAGCAGATTGTTGGTTTCCTGAAAGACGGTTGCGAGAAGTTCCGCGTTAATAAGTAAAATAGATTCTTTAATAATCTAATAACCATGGCTGTAATAAAACCTTTCAAGGGCGTTCGCCCTCCCCAAGACTTGGTGGAACAAGTTGCATCCCGTCCTTACGATGTATTGAATTCTGCCGAAGCTCGTGAAGAAGCGGAAGGAAACGAAAAATCCTTGTATCATATCATTAAGCCGGAAATAGATTTTCCTGTCGGTACGGACGAGCATGATGAGCGTGTTTATCGGAAAGCTGCCGAGAACTTCCAAATGTTCCAAGACAAAGGCTGGCTGGTGCAGGACGAGAAGGAAAACTATTACGTATATGCCCAAACCATGAACGGCAAGACGCAATTTGGTTTGGTGGTGGGTGCATACGTACCCGATTATATGAATGGTGTCATTAAGAAGCATGAGCTTACCCGTCGCGACAAGGAAGAAGACCGCATGAAACATGTGCGTGTGAACAATGCGAATATTGAGCCTGTATTCTTTGCCTATCCCGATAATGCTACATTGGATACTGTCATAGCTCGTTACACGGTTCAGAAGCCCGTTTACGACTTTATCGCTCCGGGTGACGGTTTCGGGCATACATTCTGGATTATCGACAAACAGGAAGATATTGATGTTATAACCAAAGAGTTTGCCAAGATGCCTGCGCTCTACATTGCAGACGGACACCACCGTAGCGCAGCAGCTGCTTTGGTTGGTGCGGAGAAGGCTAAGCAAAATCCTAATCATCGCGGAAACGAGGAATACAATTACTTTATGGCTGTTTGTTTCCCTGCCAATCAATTGACTATCATCGACTATAATCGTGTAGTGAAGGATTTGAACGGCATGACTCCCGGACAGTTCCTGACTGCCGTAGGCAAGAACTTCACGGTAGAAGAGAAAGGAACGGAAATCTACAAACCGGCGGGATTACATAATTTTTCTCTTTATTTGGACGGTAAGTGGTACAGCCTTACTGCCAAGCCGGGTACTTACAACGATAATGATCCTATCGGTGTGTTGGATGTTACTATTTCGTCTAATTTGATACTGGATGAAATTCTTGGCATTAAAGACCTCCGTTCCGACAAACGCATTGACTTTGTTGGCGGTATCCGTGGTTTGGGTGAATTGAAAAAACGAGTGGATAGCGGAGAGATGAAAGTAGCTTTGGCACTTTATCCTGTATCTATGAAACAATTGATGGACATAGCCGACACCGGTAATATCATGCCGCCCAAGACTACTTGGTTTGAACCGAAGTTACGTTCGGGACTGGTAATTCATAAACTGGACTAATCAAATATAATCTTGCAGAATGAATAGGAAACGGAGCATTGTATTATACAGTGCTCCGTTATTTTATATTGTCGTTTTCTTTCCTGTTATATAGAAAATGCTGACCTTTGCCGGAAAGGTCAGATTACGTGCGTAACGGCTTTTCAATGTAAGTCATGAAAACAGGATCGATATGAGCAAAAAAGAAGAATACAAGCTGAAGAACGAACAGTTTCTGCAAACTCTGCGTACTGAAGAAGGCGTAAAAGAATTAGGTGCCGGTGTGCTTTACCGTGTTTTGGAGAGCGGACAGGGTAATAACGCCACTCCTCGTTTAAATAGTATTGTGTCGGTGCATTATAAGGGAATGCTCATTAACGGCAGAGAGTTTGACAATTCATGGAAACGTAACTGTCCGGAAGCTTTTCGGCTGAACGAAGTAATTGACGGTTGGCAGATAGCTTTGCAGCAGATGCATGTGGGCGACCACTGGATGGTCTACATTCCTTATGCCGTGGGATACGGTACACGTACCAGCGGGCCTATTCCGGCTTTTTCCACGCTGGTATTTGAAGTGAAACTATTGGGTATTGCCTAAAGAAGATAGTAGTGGGGATGTTACGAAACGGAGACCTTACACAAGGCGGCATAACGGGTACACTGTTGCGTTTCACCTTGCCTATGATGGCGGGTTCGCTGCTGCAACAATGCTATAATATAGCCGATACGCTGATTGTAGGGCAGTGCATCGGTGCGGATGCGTTAGCGGCAGTAGGTTCGGCATATACGCTGATGGTTTTCCTTATTTCCGTTCTTCTCGGTTTGTCTATCGGTAGCGGTACGGTGTTTTCGTTGCACTACGGTGCGGGAAACAGTTTCGCTTTGCGTCGCAGTATTTTTGTTTCATTCGTGCTGATAGGAGCGGTTACATTTTTGCTGAATGTGGCTGTATTTGTATGGTTAGATCCAATTCTCCGTTTGCTGCAAGTGCCGCAGGACATCTATGGCATGATGTACAGCTATTTGTGGGTAATTTTTTGCGGCATCGCCTTTACATTTATCTATAATTTCTATGCGGCATTGCTGCGTGCGGTAGGAGATTCTGTAACTCCTCTTTGGTTTTTGGCTGTCTCTGTTGTAGTAAATATTGCTCTCGATTTGTTTTTTATCCTGCAATTGGATTGGGGCATCGAGGGAGCTGCGATAGCCACAGTGATAGCACAGGGAGCTGCTGCGGTAGGTATAATGCTCTATACCTGCAAGAAACGTCCGGAATTGCGGCTGCATCGCGAAGATATGTACTTTGACCGTTGCAGTCTGAAAGAGATAGTCTCTTTTTCCACACTGACCTGCGTACAGCAATCGGTCATGAATTTCGGTATTCTGATGATACAGGGATTGGTCAACAGCTTTGGTACAGCCGTCATGGCGGCTTTTGCTGCTGCTGTAAAAATAGACTCCTTTGCATATATGCCCGTGCAGGAGTTCGGAAATGCTTTTTCCACCTTCATCGCGCAGAATTTTGGGGCGAAACGTTACGAACGTATTCGCCGGGGTGTTCGCAGCGCGTTTTTTACTACGGTTATCTTTTCGCTGATAGTTTCCGTACTCGTTTTTGTCTTTGCAGAACCGTTGATGCTGATTTTCGTCCGTTCGGACGAGACGGAAATCCTTGCCACCGGAGTGGAATATCTGCGTATAGAGGGTGCGTTCTATTATGGCATCGGTATTCTCTTCTTACTCTACGGTTATTATCGTGCCATCCGCAAGCCGGGGATGTCGGTTGTGCTTACGGTAATTTCGTTAGGTACTCGTGTGATACTTTCCTATGCGCTTGCCGCCATTCCCTCCATTGGGGTAACAGGCATCTGGTGGTCTATCCCTATCGGTTGGCTGTTGGCGGATGCGGTAGGAGTACTGTATTATAAAATGAAGAATGAAAAATGAAGAATGAAGAATTTTGCTGCGCTGCACAAGTATGCCGCAAGGAAATTCTTCATTCTTCATTTTTCATTCTTCACTTAAAAGCGGTATCTTTGCGCCCGATTTTTAGAAAGAGATATTGCTATGACTAATGAACGTTTGAAAGGATTTACTTACGGAGCTATTGCCGCAGCCAGTTACGGAATGAATCCGTTGTTTGCATTACCCTTGTATGGGGCTGGGATGGATGTGGATTCTGTCTTGTTCTACCGTTATTTTTTTGCTATTGTGATGCTGGGCATTCTGATGAAAGTAAAGAAACAGTCCTTCGCTCTGAAAAAGACGGATATACTTCCGTTGGCGGTAATGGGATTACTGTTCTCTTTTTCTTCGTTTTTCCTGTTCGAGAGTTATAATTATATGGATGCGGGCATCGCGTCTACTATTTTATTTGTCTATCCGGTGATGGTGGCTATCATTATGGCGGTGTTCTTTCATGAGAAAGTCTCTTTTATTACGATGTTTTCCATTGCGCTGGCATTTACGGGCATCTCTTTGCTGTACGAGGGAGGAGACGGCAAGACATTGAATATGTTGGGGGTACTGTTTGTTATCCTGTCTTCACTGACGTATGCCATATATATAGTAGGGGTAAACCGTTCTTCCTTGAAGGACCTGCCTACGGCGAAGCTGACTTTTTATGCTTTGCTGTTCGGTATCATCATTTATGTGGTACGTTTGGATTTCTGTATGACCTTGCAGCCTGTTCCTTCTCCGGTGCTGTGGTTGAATGTTCTTTCATTGGCTTTGTTCCCCACTATCATTTCATTGATTATGATGACGCTTTCCATTCATAGCATAGGTTCTACGCCGGCTGCCATTTTGGGAGCGTTGGAACCTGTAACGGCCTTGTTTTTCGGTGTGGTGGTGTTCGGTGAGCAACTCACGCCGCGCATTATGCTTGGTGTACTGATGATATTAACTGCCGTGACATTGATAATTGCGGCAAAACCATTATTGGAACTGGCGAAGAGACACACCCGGCGCTAACGGGCGGCTACCGGATAATCCTGCATATTTGTTCTACGGTACGGCGGATATTCATTCGCGTAAATTCCGGTTGCATAGCTTTTTCCGGAGTGACGGGACTTGGAGTTATGGAGAATATCCCATGAAATCCGGCATGCGTAAGAATGTCCGTATCTTCTATGCCACCCGCTATCAGGATGACGGGAATGTTCAGTTTTCTTGCTTCCGTTAGTATGCCGTACGGTACTTTTCCCATAACTGTTTGTTTGTCCGATTTCCCCTCTCCGGTGATAATCAAATCGGCGGTTCTTATCTGTTCTGCAAAGTTCTGCGTTTCCAGCACGAGTTGTATGCCCGGCTTCAGTTCGGCATTAAGGAATGCCGACAGACTTCCGCCCATTCCGCCGGCTGCCCCTGCTCCGGGATAGGTAGATATGTCCTTTCCGGTGACCCGGAAGACGACGGCTGCCAGATGCCGCATATCTGCATCCAATGTTTCTATCATAGCTGCGTCGGCTCCTTTTTGCGGGGCATATACGTATGCCGCTCCATTCGTTCCGTAGAATGGGTTTTGTACATCGCAAGCAACGGTAAAGGTACATTTGGAGAGTAAGGGGTGGACGGACGAAGTGTCTATGGCATCAACTTCACTCATTATCTGCCCTCCATAACCCAAAGTATTTCCGGTTTTATCCAGAAAGCGGAATCCCAATGCTTGGAGCATTCCCAATCCGGCGTCATTTGTGGCGCTTCCGCCCAGACCGATGATAAAATGCCTGCATCCGCGGTCCAGCGCATCCCGTACCAGTTCGCCCGTTCCGAAGGTTGTTGTCAACATAGGGTTACGTTTTTCCGGGGAGACGAGTGGAAGTCCGCTGATAGCTGCCATCTCGATAAAAGCCGTCTGCCTGTCACCGGAAATGCCGTAACGGGCCTCGCGAAGTTCCATTAAAGGACCGTGAGCCTGTACGCTGATACCCTTTCCATGAGTAGCGGCAATTAGGACATCCAGCATGCCTTCGCCGCCGTCGGCTACTGGGATGCGGATAACTTCACATTCCGGCAATGCGGCGTGTAAGCCTTCGCCAGCCGCCGCTTCGGCCTCTGCAGATGTGAGACAACCTTTGAAAGAGTCTATGGCAAGAACCGCTTTTTTGATCGGGGGGGTATATATTTTCATAAGAGGATATTCTTTTTTTGTGGGAAGATGACTTCTTTCTTCTGCAAAGATAAAGTTTTTTGATAGCTATCAAAAGGCGGATAGCAAAAAGTATAGTATCTTTGCAACATGAGTGAAGATACGTATAAAACCATTGCCACCCCGTCCGAAGGAATTTATACCGAGAAGCGCAGTAAATTTATCGCTATCGCTTTGCCGGTACGTACGGTTGAAGAAGTAAAGGCGCATCTGGAAACTTATCAGAAGAAATACTATGATGCCCGCCATGTGTGTTATGCTTATATGCTGGGGCACGAGCGCAAGGATTTTCGTGCTAATGATAATGGAGAACCGTCCGGTACGGCAGGAAAACCTATCTTGGGGCAAATAAATTCGAACGAACTGACGGATATTCTGATTGTCGTAGTCCGCTATTTCGGCGGTATAAAGTTGGGTACGAGCGGGCTGATAGTAGCTTATAAGGCCGCCGCTGCCGAGGCTATCGCTGCTGCTACTGTTATTGAAAAGACAGTGGACGAAACGGTGACCGTTCTCTTTGAGTATCCTTTTATGAATGATGTAATGCGCATCGTGAAGGAAGAAGAACCGGAGATGCTGGAACAGTCGTATGATATGGACTGCCGTATGAAGCTCCGCATCCGTAAGTCGATGATGCCCAGGTTGAGGGTGCGTCTGGAGAAAGTGGAAACTTTACGTTTTGAGGAAGAGTAATAATAAAAAATAGAATTGATATGGCATTTGAAGCAACTAAGCGTGAATTGGGCGAACTTTATACATTCTTTCGTCTGTTGGCGGACGGAAAAGTTTTTCCGGGTACTCCGAACGCGCAGAGAGATGACAAAAAGTGTTGGCCTGTGGCGCTGATACAGAGAGAGGAGCATGACGGTACGCGCCGCTATTATATCGGGGAAGAGGATGTACGCATTGTCAGCGGTACGGTGGAAAAGGACGGTGCATTCACAGTATCGGCAGATAAAGAGGAACTTTTGTTCCCCCGTGCGGACTTTGGCGATGCGGCGGAAATCATACTCTATCTGTTGAGGAATGAGCAAGGTGAGGAAGTGGAAGTTTCCGAAGGGCTGGAAGCTTTTCTGGATGCTGTGAACATTTACGATTTGGAGTCCAAGACTGATGACCGTACAGACTTCTCCGTAGCTTTTTGGAGTGCAGACGCTCCGTTGACGGGATTCACTGTCCGTTGCCGTCTCAGCCGTATGAATCCTTTGCTGGATGGGGGACGCACAGCCAATCTGAAGTTGGAGCAGAGCGGCGTAAAGTTTGCCGTGCCCACTGTGAACAAAGTGAATGCCTTGCCTGAATCGCCTACGGAAGTTGCCGAACGTATGCTGATGATTGAACGGTTGGGCGGTGTATTGAAGTATTCCGACGTTGCTGACCGCGTGTTCCGTTGTAACCTGCTGATGATAGACCTTCACTTTCCCCGTATGCTTGCCGAAATGGTGCGTATCATGCACTTGGACGGTATCACCCGTGTTTCCGAACTGACGGAACGCATCAAGGAAATGAATCCCCTGAAGATAAAGGATGAATTGATAAACAAACACTGCTTCTACGAGTTTAAGATGAAACAGTTTTTGCTGGCGCTTGCACTGGGTATGCGTCCTGCAAAGATTTACAACGGTACGGACTCTGCCGTAGAAGGATTGTTGCTGGCTAATGGAGACGGTGAGGTGCTCTGTTATCATAAGTCCGACCGACAGGCTTTTGCCGACTTTCTTTACCGGAACACCCGTTTTGAAAAAGGTTCGGTGGATAAAGATAAATACGGCTTCTTGGAACGGGAGAACGGTGTGTACTACTTTAAGTTGAATGTAAAAATAGGGTTGCTGAAACGCTGACCCCAATCATAGAATTGTAAAAACAAACATACAATGTTGAACGAAGTATTAGAAAACATTAAGTTGCGCCGCAGTGTGCGCGTTTATACAGAACAACAGGTTTCCGCAGAAGATTTGAACCTTATACTGGAAGCGGCAACGTATGCCCCCAGCGGTATGAATTTCCAGACTTGGCATTTTACCGCCATTCAGGATGCAGCCATACTGACCGAACTGAATGAAAAGATAAAGGGTGCTTTTGCCAAGAGTGATGATGCCCGTATGCAGGAACGCGGACACAGTCAGACCTACTGCTGTTATTACCATGCCCCTACCTTGATTATCGTTTCCAATGAGCCCACTCGCTGGTGGGCATCTATGGACTGTGCATGTGCCTTGCAGAATATCTTTCTTGCCGCCAAATCTTTAGGCATCGGCTCTTGTTGGATTAATCAGGTGGGACAAACCTGTGATGACCCCGATGTGCGTGCTTTCCTTACCAAACTTGGTATTCCCGAGAATCACCGTGTGTACGGCTGTGCCGCTTTGGGCTATGCTCCTGAGAATGCTCCGGTGAAAGATAAGAAATTGGCAGAAGGCACGGTTACTGTAATCCGTGCCTAAAAAATCATCAGGTATGTTTTGACACCTTCTCTTGGTATTCTATTCAAAGCATCCGTAGCATGTGGGCAACAGTTTACGGTCCCCCAGTGTATTATCTACCCGCGCCACGTTCACCCAGAATTTGTTATCGCGAACACTTTCTATCGGATAGGCTGCTTTCTGCCGGGTATAACTGTGTTCCCATGTGTCTGCCACTACTTCATATTCGGGATGCGGAGCATTTATCAGCACATTGTCTGTCTTGTCCGCTTCGCCGTTCTTCACTTCCTGTATTTCTTGCCAGATAGTGAGCATTACGTGTACAAAGTTATCCAGTTCGGCAAGGCTTTCGCTTTCTGTCGGCTCTATCATTAATGTGCCGTGAACGGGGAAGGAGAGGGTAGGCGCGTGATAGCCGTAGTCCATAAGGCGTTTGGCAATATCGTTTTCGCTGATACCTGTTTCTTCGTGTACTTTGCGACACTCCAATATCATTTCGTGCCCTACGAAGCCGGTTGCTCCGCGATAAACGATGCCGTAGGTATCATTGAAACAAGTAGCCAGATAATTGGCATTCAGAATGGCTATCTTGGTGGCGCGTGTCAGTCCTTCGGAGCCCATCATGCGGATGTAGCCGTAGGTGATAGGCAGAATTCCCGCGCTGCCGAAAGGAGCTCCCGATACTTGGTTGGCAGCATTGCCGAACAGTTCGTGACCCGGCAAGAATGGAACCAAATGTTCGGCTACACAGATAGGGCCTACACCCGGTCCGCCGCCGCCATGAGGAGAGGCGAATGTTTTGTGCAGATTCAGGTGGCAGACATCCGCACCGATAAATCCGGGATTGGTCAAACCTACTTGGGCATTCATGTTGGCGCCGTCCATATAAACCTGTGCGCCACAGGCATGGATAATCTTGCAGATTTCCACGATTTCCGTTTCAAAGATGCCGTGAGTAGAGGGGTAGGTAATCATCAATGCGGCGAGGTCGGCCTTGTTCTCTTCGGCTTTGGCACGCAGGTCGGTCATGTCGACATTTCCTTGTTCATCGCAGGCGCAGGTAACTGTGGTGAAACCTGCCTGAACTGCCGAAGCGGGATTAGTGCCGTGGGCCGAAGCGGGTATCAGTACTTTGTTGCGGTGTCCTTGTCCGATGCTTTCCAGATAGGCACGGATTACGCGAAGCCCCGCATATTCTCCGGCAGCGCCGGAATTGGGTTGCAGGCTCACTCCGGCAAATCCGGTTATCACTTTCAGTTCTTCGCTGAGGTTATGTATCAGTTCGTGATACCCCTCTGCTTGGTCTTCGGGAACGAGCGGGTGCATACTCATGAATTCCGGACGGCTGAGCGGCAGCATTTCGGCGGCGGCATTTAACTTCATGGTGCATGAGCCGAGGGAAATCATGGAGTGTGCCAATGAGATGTCCTTGCGGTCCAACCGCTTGATGTAGCGCATCATTTCCGTTTCCGTATGGTATTTGTTGAATACCTCGTGCGTCAGGTAAGCGCTTTGACGCCGGAACACTTCCGGAATGGTGCAGCTGTCGGGGATGTCAGCGGCTTTGGTGTAGTCTTTGCCGGCTGCGATGCCGAAAATGGAAAGCAGTACGTTGACTGCAACCAAGTCCGTTGTTTCGTCAATGCTCATGCCTACATCTCCATTTTTGAAGTAGCGCAGGTTCACCTCTTTGCTCAGGGCAACGGTGCGGACTTGTTGTGCCGATACACCGTCGGGCAGTGCAAAGCGGAGCGTGTCGAAGTACCGGGAGTTCACTTGCCTGTATCCTAATTCATTGATTTCCTTTTCCAGATATGCGGCGATATTGTGAATGCGTTCTGCAATGGTGCGTATGCCTTCCGGTCCGTGATATACGGTATAGAAACCTGCCATTGTAGCCAGCAACGCCTGTGCGGTACAGATGTTGGAGGTAGCCTTCTCACGTTTGATGTGTTGCTCGCGGGTTTGCAATGCCATACGGTAACATAGCTTCCCGTATTTGTCTTTAGACCAGCCGATGATACGTCCCGGCATATTGCGCTTGTACTCGTCGCGTGTGGCGAAGTAGCCGGCAGACGGACCGCCATAGAACATCGGTGTGCCCAGTCGTTGGGTAGTTCCGAATACGATGTCAGCTCCCCATTCTCCCGGCGGAGTAAGCAGGGCAAGGCTCAGTATATCGGCGGCAACAGCTACTTTGCAGCCTGCAATATGTGCTTTCTCTACAAAAGAGCGGTAGTCTTCTATGTTTCCGTTGGCATCCGGATACTGCAATATGCAAGCGAAGACATCCGGGGTCAGTTCCAATTCATTGTATTTACCCGTCCGTATCTCGATGCCCTGCGGGATGGCGCGGGTGGTGATGACAGCCAGTGTTTGCGGGAATACGTTTTCGTCTACAAACACTACATTGGCCCCTGCTTTCTGCATATCGCGCGGACGCAGTGCATACATCATCGTAACGGCTTCGGCAGCGGCGGTTGCTTCATCCAACAGGGAACAGTTGGCAAGGGGCATACCGGTGAGGTCGCAAACGGCGGTTTGAAAATTCAGCAGAGCTTCCAGTCGTCCCTGCGACACTTCTGTCTGATAAGGCGTATAGGAAGTGTACCAAACGGGATTCTCGAATACATTGCGTTGGATTACGGCAGGCGTAATGGTGTTGTACCACCCCATGCCGATATAAGTAGTGTATAGTTTATTTTTAGCTGCCAGTTTCGCTATATGTTGTCCGTACTCATATTCGGTCATCGCTTCGGGCAGAGCCAGCGGCTCTTTAAGACGGATATTTGCAGGAATGGTTTTTTCAATCAGGTCGTCCAGACTTGCCACGCCGATTTTGCGGAGCATCTGTTCTTCATCCCTCTTGCTGATACCGATGTGACGGTTAGCCAACAGATCGTTTTTCATACGTATATATTATTTAAAGTTGTTATCTAAAGAACGGATTCTCCGCCTTTTCTATGCCGATAGTTGTAGGTGCTCCATGTCCCGGATAAACAATCGTTTCATTGGGGAGTATGAACAGGCGGCTGCATATATGTTCTATCAGTTCGTCGAAGTTACCCCCGGCAAGGTCGGCGCGGCCGATACTGCCTTGAAACAGTACATCGCCGGAGAACATACAATGGTCTGCCGCACAATAGTAGACCAAGCTGCCCGGTGAGTGTCCCGGTACATGGATGGCTTCCAGTTCCGTATTGCCGAAGGTGATGATGTCTCCGTCGTGCAGGTAAGTACCTAATGGCACGGGCGGTTCCTGCAACTGGAAACCGAACATACGGCTTTGCTTGGGTGCTTCGTCAATCCAGAACTCGTCGGCTTGGTTGGCTTCCGCTTTCAGTCCGAATTCTTTCAGCATGAAAGGATTTCCGAAGATGTGGTCCAGATGCAGATGCGTGTTCAGCAGATGTTTCACATTCAGCTCGTTGTTGATGATAAAGTTCTTTAAAGCCTGTTTCTCTTCTTCGTAGAAGCAACCGGGGTCGATGACTACGGCTTCGTTGGTTTCGTCCCACAGTACATAACAGTTCTCCGGGAACATATTAAATTCAAATCTCTTTATCTTCATAATGCTATATTTACTGTAATAAATTCTTCTTTCAGACTGTTACGTATACCGCTTTCTTTGTTTCGAAGAATTCCTCCTCGAAGAACTCCTTCAAGTCCCACATCGTAGTTTTGTTTTTGACGGGCATCGCTTCTTTCTCCAGTTCGCCGCCTTTCAGGCAGATAAGTCCGTTGGGCAGTGCATTCTGTTGTTTGGGGGAGATGTTCTTGCGGATAATTTTCAATAAGTCGGTAAGGGGCATTACGGCACGGCTCACAACGAAGTCGAACAGCTGTTTTTCTTCTTCGGCGCGTGCATGGCGGGTAGTTACGTTTTTCAGTCCGATGCTGTCGGCTATTTCGGTGGCAACACGCACTTTCTTACCGATACTGTCTACCAGATGAAACTGTACTTCGGGGAAAAGTATGGCCAACGGAATACCCGGGAATCCGCCTCCTGTACCCAAGTCCATGATTTTCGTACCCGGAGTGAAACGGACGACTTTGGCTATGCCCAAGGAATGGAGAACGTGGTGCTCGTACAAGTTCTCAATATCTTTACGTGAAATAACGTTTATTTTGGAGTTCCAGTCCGTATAGAGGTCGTAGAGTGCGGCAAATTGCCTTTTCTGTTCTTCTGTCAGGTCCGGAAAGTACTTTAGGATGAGTTCCATTACTAATACTAAGTTTTTAAGCTTTTGATTTTTTGGGGTTATGAGTTGCGCACTTCGTTCAGTGCCATAGTGTCGTCGCTCAGCAGATGTTGCATCATTTCGTACGGCAATGTTATCTTTACAGGTCCCATTACATAAGGAGCGATGTCATATACATTATAATAGAACGTGATGCCTTCTTTGCTCAGATAGAAGTTCTCGGTCGGTGTCAGGTCGCCGGTAGTGACGTAGCCCATGTCTTCCAGTTCCTGACGGGTGGCTACTTTGTTGTCGGCCATAAGCTGGTTCCACAGGAGGTCTGTTAGCTGCTCCTTGTAGTCGCCTACGAACAAATCGTCCAGACGGATAGGGGCCAATGTGCGCAGGTCGAAGTTGAGGAAAGTGGACATATAGATGCCGTGCGCGCCGCCGGTATATTCGTTGTAATCTATGCGGTAGACGAGCAGATGCCCGGTGTACAGTTGCACGTGGCTTTCTATACCTTTATAGTAAGAGTACCATGCACCCATATCTTCTGCATTTTCCTTGTCTTGTTCGTCTTTCTTGTACATCGGTTCCAAGTCTTTGCGGTAGTCGCTGACGTATTTTCCGGTGTATTGTTTTACGGCTTCTTCGGGACTCATATTCATATATTTCTCACCGAAGCAGGCAGAAAGGAAATAGGTGTTCAGGCTGTCCTTCATCTTCTCGTCGGAAGATTGGGAAGCATACGTAAGGTTGATGATGAGGTTGCATGCCGGTTTGGCGGTATCACCGAAAAGGTGGGCGGTTTCGTTCACTTGTATACTGTCGAACTCCAACGCTCCGGCGTTTTTGTTCATGATGTTACCGCAAGAAAAGAAAAAGCCGCTTGCCGCAAGCAGAAGGACAAGTAGGCTGACAGTTTGCTTTTTCATATTGAATTTTGTTTATAAATCAACATTTCAATCAGGAATCTTTATCGACAAATATAGAACTTATTAACGAACTCCACGCATAAAAAAGGAAAAATTAATTCCTGCAAACGGTTAAAACTTTCTATCTTTGCCGGCGTCTATGAAGAGGCTCCGTTACATACTCGCTATACTAATGTCCTCACTTATTATTGTAAGTGGGGCGGGAGTTTCTATTATCCATTATTGCTGTTCGGGATGCCAGACGGAGCAACGTTGCTGCACGTCCGGTTGTTCGAAATGCGAGAAAGCGCACCATTCATCACAGGAAACCTGCAAAGATACCGGTTGTACTACCTTCCACTATAAAGTGGATGTGATGAAGCATATACAAGGAGCGTCTTCGACAGTACCCGTCTGCACATTATACTGCGAGCAGTTGCCGCAGTTTGGTTGCCTGTTGCCGGAGGGACTGCCGGTGACTGAACCCCAAGTCTATTCACCGCCACACTATCGCAGTTCCAGGCATTATCTGGCGCTTTATTCCACACTTCTTATTTAGAGAGATATCCTTGCAGGAGAGTGTTTGTTCCCTGTCAGGGAACGGTCTGTTCCTTGCCGTGAAACTTGTTGTTCCCTACCTGGGAACGATAGGTTTCATCTCATGGAACAGACGGTTTCACCCCGTGGAACGAATCGTTTCACCTCATGGAATGAATGTTTTTAATTGTTTTATTGTGAAATTTCAAAATAAGAAAGAATCAGATATGAGATACATATGGTTAATATTGCTGTCTTTTCCTTTTATCACCTTGCAAGCACAGGTAAAGGGAATGGTAAAAGATAATCTTGGTGAACCGGTTGCCGGAGCCAACCTTTTTTGGATGGGGACGACGCAGGGGGTTACTACCTCTGCCGATGGAACTTTTTCCCTCGCAAAACCTGCCGGTAAGCATATGCTGGTGGTCAGTTTCATTGGTTTTGAGAACGATACGATACATGTGAACGGCCGTGATGAAGTGCTGGATATAGTGCTTCGCGATGGTGTGGAACTGAGCGAAGTCAATGTTGTCAGCCGCAGGCTTGGGACGATGAAGTTGCGCAGCAGTGTGATGAACGAGGACATGATAAGCAGTGCCGAACTTACACGCGCTGCCTGTTGCAACCTCGGGGAGAGTTTCGTGACCAATCCCTCGGTAGATGTGACCTATTCCGATGCCGCTACGGGAGCCAAGCAAATCAAACTGTTGGGGCTGTCAGGCACTTACGTACAAATGATGACGGAAAACATTCCCAATTTTCGCGGAGCGGCAGCTCCGTACGGATTAGGGTATGTGCCCGGTCCGTGGATGCAAAGCATACAGGTGAGCAAGGGTAGCGCATCCGTCAAAAACGGTTACGAGGCCATCACCGGGCAAATCAATGTGGAATTTAAGAAACCCCAGTTGCCCGAAGCCGACTGGTTGTCAGTCAATCTTTTCGGTAGTACCACCAATCGTTACGAAGCCAATGCGGATGCCACTGTGAAACTTTCCAAGCGTTGGAGTACTTCATTGCTGGCGCATTATGAAAACGAAACCAAAGCCCACGACAGCAACGATGACGGCTTTGCCGATATTCCTCAGGTGAAACAATACAACGTATGGAACCGTTGGGCATATATGGGCGACCGCTACGTATTTCAGGCAGGCATCAAAGCCTTGTCCGAAGACCGTAACAGCGGGCAGGTGAGCCATGAAGGCAATCATCCGGCCGACCCTTACAAAATATCCATCGGAACCGACCGTTACGAGGCTTTCACTAAAAACGCTTATATTTTCAATAAGGAGAAGAATACCAACCTTGCGCTTATCCTTTCCGGTTCTCTGCACAGGCAGGATGCCGTGTACGGACGCAAATTGTACGATGTAGACCAGCACAATGCCTATGCGTCCCTTTTGTTCGAGACGGAACTCGGCAAGCGTCACAGTCTGTCTACGGGACTGAGTTTCAACTACGATTCTTACAATCAGCATTATCGCCTGACGAATGATGCGGAGCAACCTCTTACGAGACAGTTCGTAAAGGAAACCGTTCCGGGGGCGTATGTGCAGTACACCTATAATCTGGATGATAAACTTATCCTGATGGGGGGTATCCGTGGCGACCATAGCAGCGAGTACGGTTATTTTGTCACTCCCCGTTTCCATGTAAAGTACAATCCCAATGAATATGTACATTTCCGTCTCTCTGCCGGAAAAGGCTATCGCACCAATCATGTCCTTGCCGAGAATAATTACCTTTTGGCAAGCAGCCGCCGGATGGATATTGCCCGGAACCTCAATCAGGATGAGGCGTGGAATTACGGAGCGAGCGCTTCCGCTTATATTCCCTTGTCCGGCAAAACGCTGAACCTGAATGCGGAATATTACTATACGGATTTCCTCAGGCAGGTAGTGGTGGATATGGATACCGATCCGCATGCCGTTCTGTTCTACAACCTCAACGGACGGTCGTACTCGCAGGTGTTCCAAGTGGAAGCCACCTATCCGTTCTTTCCGGGATTCACCCTTACGGCAGCCTATCGCTGGACGGATGCCAAGACTACTTACAACGGACAGTTGCGGGAAAAACCGCTTACCGGCAAATACAAAGGATTGCTTACCGCTTCGTATCAGACTCCGCTGGGTTTGTGGCAGTTCGATGCAACCTTGCAGTTGAACGGTGGCGGCCGTATGCCGACCCCTTACGAACTGGGAGACGGTACATGGTCGTGGGAACACCGCTACAATGGCTTTGAACAGCTAAGTGCGCAGGTCACCCGTTATTTCCGTAACTGGTCTGTCTATATCGGAGGGGAAAACCTTACCAACTTCAAGCAAAAGAACCCCATTATCGATGCTGCCAATCCTTGGGGAAGTAACTTTGATGCCACTATGGTATGGGGGCCTATGCATGGGGCAAAAGCATACATAGGTGTGCGTTTTAATATTCCGAGAGTATGATTTCTCAATTAATAACTAATTACTAAAATGCGTTTCAATATGAAAACAAGAAAGATTTTTATTGCCTTAGCAGTTGTATTGCTGAGTGCAACGACAGTTATAGCCAAAGACCTGCGTACCGCAGTGTTCAAAGTGTCACAAATGACGTGCGAGAACTGCGTGAAAAAGATAAACAGCAATATCCGTTTCGAGAAAGGGCTGAAAAAGTTCAACACGGACTTAAAGACGAAGACGGTGACTATCACTTACGACGCCGATAAGACCGATATTGAAAAACTGAAAGAAGGCTTCAGAAAGTTTCATTACGAAGCTGAGTTTGTGAAAGAGAGCAAACAGGAGGATAAGAAGTAATTGAACAAACGGCTCATTCCGGTTGTTGCTTTAGTGGATTCAGAGTAACAACCCCCTAAAAATATAACAGAATGAGCAATATATTGAAGAAGGTATGTTCTGCGCAGGAACTGCATTGCGCGGAGTATGCCGATAGTATGGAAAGATGCAACATGGAAGAACGTAACAGGCAGTACCGCAGCTTGAAGATACAGGCTGCCGGTGCATGGCTGTTGGCCGTTCCGTTGTTGCTGCTTTCCATATTCCGTAGTTATGTGCCTTATGGCGGCGAAATACAGATGTTGTTGGCTGCCACCGCATTGGTATTTTTGGGAACCTCTTTCTATACGGACTCTTGGAGACAGCTTCGTACAGGACGTACCACAATGGATACGCTTATTGTTTTCAGTGCTTCTGTGGCTTTCCTTTTCAGCGTGTTCAACACTTTCTTTCCGGATTATTGGTACGGTGTGGGACTTCAACCGCACGTCTATTACGAAGTGGCCGTTTTGACCGTTGCTGTGGGACTGACCGGAAAAATATTCCACTTCCTGCCTGAAGAACTGCATGATGAAAATCGAATTGCCAATATCATTTTTCCCGTTCTGACGGGAATGGCAATTGTCGTGTTTTTTATCTGGATATTGTTTGGCGGTGTGGAAGCTGTGCCGTATGCTCTCTATTCGGTTATCTCGATTTTTATAGTTGCTTGCCCGTGTGCGTTAGGATTGGTTACGCCTGTTGCCCTGATGCGTGGAATCGGCAAAGCGGCCAAGATGCACATCTGGATTAAAAACTCCCTTGTTTTGGAACGTTTGGACAAAACAAATGTGGTGGTTTTTGACAAGACCGGTACGCTAACCGAGGGGCATCCTACTGTCACGGCTTGGTTGTGGGCGCAGTATCAGGAAGAATATTTTAAAAGGGTATTGTTGGCTGTCGAAACGAATTCGTCCAATTCACTGGCAATGGCTATCACTGCCTCCTTGAAAGAAGAACAGGTAACGCCTGTCCGGTTGGATGGCTGTGAGATATTGAAAGGAAAGGGAATGAAAGCCGCCTATAAGGGTACGGAATATTGGGTAGGCAGTCATAAGCTGTTAAAGGATTATCAGGTCTACCTTTCCGATGTTCTGGGCGATATGTTGGTGGAATATGAATCCGAGGGCAACAGTATCGTTTACTTTGGACGGGAGGGAGAGTTGCTTGCCATAATCGCTGTTAAAGACCAGTTGAAGATTACCGCACTTGGAGTAGTGAAAGAACTCCGCGGACAAAATCTTGACATTTGTATGCTTACGGGCGACGGCGAACGTACTGCCTCGACCATAGCGGGAAAGTTAGGAATTATCAGCTATATGTCCGATGCTTTGCCAGACGATAAAGAAACCTTTATCCATGAACTCCGATTGCAGGGAAAGACGGTTGTCATGATAGGTGACGGCATCAACGATATACAGGCTTTGGCCTGTGCCGACGTAAGCATTGCTATGGGTGGAAATGCCGATGATGCGATAGCGGAAGAAGCTATGGTAGTGATGAAATCTTCTGATTTGCAATCGCTTCCTAAACTGTTTGACTTATCCCGCCATACACTTCGCCTGATGCGTCAAAACTCTTTTTGGGTGATAATCTATCATCTGATAGGCGTGGTGGTAGCTGCCGGCATCCTTTATCCTGTATATGACATATTGTTGACCCCTATGCTGGCTACAATAGCCATAGTGCTCTCCTGTGTGACGCTGGTGAGAGGTTAGGTCAGCTGTTTCTATACTCCAACGGACTCATGCCCATGTGTCTCTTGAAGTATTTTCCGAAAAACGAGGCGCTGGGGAAATTCAGCGAATAGGCTATTTCCTGAATAGTCATGTCGGTGGATTTCAGTTTGGCTTTTATGTCGATAATAACGACGTGCGCAATTATATCCAGTACATTTTTGCCTGTCACTTGTTTGATGGTGGTGCTGAGGTGCTGCAGAGATATACCCAGTTTCCCGGCATAAAACTGTGCGCGGCGTTCGGTGGTGTAGTTTTCGATGACCAGTTGTATGAACTCACGGCAGATTTCCTCTTTCCGGCTCTTCATCCTGTTTTGCGAGTCGGGACGGTTGCTGTATAGTTCATTGACGCCATAGAGTAGGGTGTCCAGCACATTTTGCGCCATTCGTGTTTTGGGCATATAGGGACCGGTGGAGACACGTGCCAGCAATGCGAAATAGTCTCTGAAATAGGATGCGACAGTCTCGTTGAGGGGTATAACAGGAGTTTCTATAATCTTGGAGTACGAACTCATGGTAGACTGGATTATGTTGACTCCGTTGAGACAATGTTCGGAAAATCCGGCGAATCCGATGCGTACTTTTTCTTTCTGTCCGTAGAACTGGATGATAGTGCCGGGGAGAAGCGTTACAAAGTCTCCTTGTTTGATTTCGGTATCCATTAAATTGATAGATACCGTAATGGAACCTTCGATACACAATGCGAAGATACATGCTTTCAGGCGGCATGATTGCTTGTATATGTTCAGAATGTCTTCTGTTACATCTGTCCATGCAATCAGGTCTACGGGGAGATCGACTTGGGGAAATTCCATAAGTGTTGTCGTTTTGGTCTGCGCAAAGTTACGCTTTTTTGTGGAAATGAGAAAAAGTAGTATATTTGTTTTATGAGATTGGAAATATCAGATTGGAAAACAGTTCCCTATGCCGAAGCATGGGACAGACAGACTGAGTGGTTTGATGCACTTGTACAAGCCAAACAGGCGGGGGAGGAGTATGTAAATCATATTGTGCTTTGTGAACATCCGCATGTATATACGCTGGGACGTAGCGGTAAGGAAGGCAATATGTTGCTGAGTGAAGAACAGCTTTGTGCGATAGGCGCTTCATTATACCATATAGACCGGGGCGGTGATATTACTTATCATGGTCCGGGGCAGCTTGTTTGTTATCCCATTTTGAATTTGGAAGAGTTCTCTTTGGGATTGAAAGAATATGTGCATTTACTGGAAGAAGCCGTAATCCGTGTTTGTGTTTCTTATGGGATAACTGCCGGTCGTATGGAGAAAGCTACCGGTGTGTGGCTGGATGGAGATTCTTCGCGCGCCCGTAAAATTTGTGCCATCGGTGTGCGCAGTAGTCACTACGTCACGATGCATGGTTTGGCATTCAATATCAATACGGATTTACGCTATTTCAGTTATATCAATCCTTGCGGATTTATAGATAAAGGAGTGACTTCGCTTCAAAAAGAGTTAGGACGGACAATGCCAATGGAGGAGGTGAAAGAGCGACTTTGCCATGAGCTGAAAGTTATGCTGTAAGATAAGCAAATTGAGAAATATTGTTAGTTAACATCATTCTTGTGATGATGTTAACTTTTTGTTTTGTAGTTAGTTAACTTGCTGTCTGCACGATGTTAACTTATTACTGCCAATGATGTTAACTTCATTAAAAACCTTCTTGATTTTGGTTCTGTGGGCATTAAAAAATAGTAGGAAAAAGACCTGAATAGTGTTTTTTAAACGTTCGTTTAATAAACGCAAAGATATGGTAGTTTTTTGTACTGGCAAAATGTTTGATAGAAAATCTTTGATTTTTATAGTCTTAGTATAAGATAAATACTTGTTAATGAAATAGTAACCTTTTCCAATAACCTCTGTTATTTTTTACGTTTTTCCACATAATTTCTACCCTGTACTGTTCGCATCTGAACACTGTTTATTAAACGAACGTCTAAAAAACTATTTTTGTTTTTAAGTTATTCGTTTACAGCTTTTTAAAAGAGCTTATTGATCACATAACTGTTTCAACGTTCTCTTTCTGTGATAGTGGGGAATTTTGGGATAATATGGATGCAGACTAAACTATTGGAAATAATTGCATTACATGAATTGATCGGAAGGTACTTCACAACCCCGGTGTCCCCAAAGAATATCCTTTTCACAAGACTTTATTTTATCCGAAATCTTACGATTCTTGTTTAGTAATGCTCCGTCAATTACATTGGTATGCTGTCCGCGTAACTTACAGCCGCGAATTATCTCTTAAAGACTATCTTGACAAGGAAGGTATAGAGAATTTCATTCCTATGCATTACGAATACATCGTAAGGAATGAACGTCGTGTTCGCAAGCTTGTTCCTGCCATACACAATTTGGTCTTTATCCGTTCCACTCGTGCTTGTATTGATGAAATCAAAAATAATTTTTCTTTGAATATCCCTATACGTTATATAATGAATAGGGAAACCCGCCAACCGGTTATTATTCCGGATGCACAGATGCGTAGTTTTATTTTAGTCGCAGGTACATATGATGAGGCTGTAATTTATGTGGAACCGGAGGAACTGAAATTGGTGAAAGGTACTAAAGTACGTATCACAGGCGGGATTTTCGAAGGGGCTATCGGTGAATTTGTCCGCCTTCGCCATGACCGTCGTGTGGTGGTAAACATAGAAGGTGTCATGGCAGTTGCCACTACATTTATCCACTCCTCGCTCGTAGAACCGATAGATAGTAACTGAAATATTTGTAACTCAATAACTTCTATATCTTAGATAAAATGAACGATCACGTTTCATCTTTGTACACCCTTGCCCATGAACTCTTGGACTTGGGGATGGACGGCAGTCCCATTTATAGCGATCACTTCGCCCGTTTGAATCGCGAAGTTTATGAACAAGCACTGAATTTGTACAACTCTCCGGAAGGCAGTACTCCGGAGGAGGAAGCCGAACTTTGTCTTTCTATTCTCGTAGCGTTGAACGCTACTTTTTATGACAACGGTCGCAAACAGCAATATATACAGCGCCTTCTCGACCGTTGCTGGGGGATTCTTGATAAACTTCCGGACTCGCTTTTGAAAGTTCGTCTTCTTACCCATTGCTATGGTGAGGTCTATGAGGAAGAACTGGCTAAGGAAGCCCATTCCATTATCAATACTTGGGACGCAACATCACTGACTTCCGAACAGGCTGAAATCATCAATGAATTGGAAAATCTGGAAGATAATCAATATCCTTTTGAGGTTATAGAATAACACCTTTACCCCCTTATCGCCCTATAGCCTTATCACTCTGTCACCTTATTATTCCATCACCCACGTGAACCTTTTCTTTATTATTCTAACCTTTTTGATATCGGCATTGATAGCCCGTATGCTGATTCCGCGTATCTTGCTGATATCCATGCGTAAGAAACTGTTCGACATTCCGGACGAGCGCAAGGTGCATAAGAAAGCCATTCCCCGTCTGGGTGGTGTTTCTTTCTTTCCGACCACCTTGTTTTCTTTCTGTCTTGTCTATACTTTCCGCCTGTTGTGCGGCGATAGTATTTCCACAGTCTATGCCGGCTATTTGTTGCCGGAGTTATTGCTGTTTGCTTGCGGCATGACCTTGCTTTACCTGACAGGTATTGCCGATGACCTTGTCGGTGTCCGTTACCGCCAGAAGTTTATTATCCAGATATTTTGTGCGGCCCTTTTTCCCTTATCGGGGCTTTGGATAAATGATTTGTACGGTTTGTTCGGCATACATGAAATATCCGCATATATAGGTATGCCTTTCACAGTTCTTACAGTTGTTTTCATAACCAATGCAATCAATCTGATAGACGGCATAGACGGTCTTGCTTCGGGTTTGAGCAGTGTGGCTTTATTGATATTCACTTTTCTTTTTATAGAGAAAGGGCTTTGGAGTTATGCCATGCTCGCTGCCGGCACTTTCGGTGTGCTTGTCCCGTTTTTTTATTACAACGTTTTCGGCAGCGCCGAGCGTGCCCGCAAGATATTTATGGGTGATACGGGAAGTCTGACCTTGGGCTATACGCTTAGTTTCCTTGCCATAAAGTACAGCCAGCTGAATCCTGATGTCATGCCTTATACCGAAGGCGCTTTCATCATTGCTTTCAGCACGCTGATAATTCCTTCTTTCGATGTCATTCGTGTGGTTTTGGTTCGTATTCGTGAAGGGCACAGCCCTTTTGAACCGGACAAGAATCATATTCACCATAAATTGCTGGCTATCGGTCTGTCACCGAGAAAGGCTATGCTGAGCTTGCTTTGTATGTCTTGTGCTTTCAGTGCAGCGAATATTCTGTTGATGCCTTATGTGAATAATACGGTGATGTTGATTGCCGATATTGTGATTTGGATAGGGCTGAATCTGTGGTGGGATTATTTGAGAGATAAAAAATAAAAGTCATATTTATGAATAGAAAAGACGAACTTAAACAACAAATTCTGGCTTTGACCAAAGAATATTATGCTGAAGTTCATGGGCACAAAAAGCCTTTTGACGCCGGCAAGAGTTTTGTGAATTATGGCGGTCGTTATTACGACCATGCCGAACTGGTCAATTTAGTTGATTCTTCCCTTGACTTTTGGCTGACTGCCGGACCATGGGCTCATAAATTTGAGAAGCGCTTTGCATCATGGCTGGGAGTTAAATACTGTTCTTTGACAAATTCAGGTTCTTCCGCCAATTTGTTGGCTTTTTCAGCACTGACATCGCCTTTGTTGGGTGAGCGGCAAATCAAGCGTGGTGATGAAGTGATTACCGTTGCTTGCGGCTTTCCTACTACTGTCACCCCCTGCATTCAGTATGGAGCTGTCCCGGTTTTTGTAGATGTCACTATTCCCGAATATAATATTGATGTGAGACAGTTGGAAGCCGCTTATTCCGAGAGAACAAAGGCGGTTATGATAGCCCACTCTTTGGGCAACCCCTTTAATCTGGCGGCTGTAAAGGCTTTTTGCGACAAGCATAACCTTTGGCTGGTAGAGGACAACTGCGATGCTTTAGGTTCTACTTATACAATCAATGGGGAAGAGAGAAAAACCGGTACGATCGGAGATATCGGTACCAGCAGTTTTTATCCTCCTCATCACATGACTATGGGAGAAGGCGGTGCTGTCTATACAAACAATCTCCAATTGCATAAGATTGTGAATTCATTCCGCGACTGGGGGCGCGACTGTTGGTGTGTAGGGGGTGTGGACAATACTTGCGGTTGCCGTTTTACCAAACAATTCGGTGAGCTTCCTTTGGGTTACGATCATAAATATGTCTATTCCCATTTCGGTTATAATTTGAAAGTGACTGATATGCAGGCTGCCATCGGTTGTGCGCAGCTGGATAAACTGGATGGAATTGTTGCAGCCCGCCGGAAGAATTTTTCTTATTTGAAACAAGGGCTTGAAGGTACTCGGGGTCTGATTCTTCCCGAAGCGCAGAAGAATTCAAATCCCAGCTGGTTCGGCTTTCTGCTTTCGGTAAAAGCAGATGCGGGATTCACCCGTAACGAGTTGTCCCAACATCTGGAAAACAAGAAGATACAGACCCGCAATCTCTTTGCCGGTAATTTGCTGAAACATCCGGCTTTTGACGGGATGCGTCGCTCCGGTGAGGGATTCCGTGTTGTCGGTAATTTGGACGGTACAGACTTTATCATGAACAACACACTCTGGATAGGTGTCTATCCGGGTATGACTCATGATATGCTTGATTATATGATAACCACTATTAAGGATTTTGTGAAATGAAAGCGGTAATACTTGCCGGTGGTCTCGGTACACGTCTGAGTGAAGCCACCAATCTGATTCCCAAGCCGATGGTAGAGATTGGCGGGAAACCTATCCTTTGGCATATCATGAAAACTTACAGCCATTATGGCATCACTGAATTTGTAATCTGTTGTGGCTACAAACAGTATGTCATTAAAGAATATTTTGCCAATTATTTCCGGCATAACAGTGACATGACTGTAGATTTGTCGAACAATACAACTACTATTCTTGACAATCATTCCGAGAATTGGAAAGTAACCATGGTAGATACCGGGCTGAACACCCAGACGGGCGGACGCATCAAGCGGGTTCAGAAATACATCGGCAATGAACGCTTTTTGCTGACCTATGGCGATGGCGTGACGGATTTGAATATTGCTGACACTCTTGCCGTACATGAGGCATCGGGGGCCGCTCTTTCGTTGACAGCCTATAAACCGGGAGGTAAATTCGGTGCTTTGCAGATAGATCTGAATACCGATAAGGTACTTTCTTTCCAGGAAAAGCCCGACGGCGACCGCAATTGGATTAATGCCGGTTATTTTGTCTGCGAACCGGAAGTGTTCGGTTACATACCGGATAATGACGATACATCCATATTCGAGCGCACCCCTCTGGAGCGGATAGCCAAAGACGGCAATATGCACGCCTATCGTCACACTGGTTTCTGGAAACCGATGGACACACTCCGTGACAATACGGAGTTGAATGAAATGTGGGATAAGGGGCAGGCTCCATGGAAAGTTTGGTAATGAACAGATGAAAATTCTTAAAACATTTGTCGGTTACAGATAAAATGTATTCCTTTGCTATATCTAAACGAGGAGAATACCCATGAAAGTTTCAGAACCTGCAGTTGCATACAATACCCCCTATCTTCAAGGTTTGAAGAACAGGCTGATTGCTTCCATCGATAGTACTACCGATGAAGGGAAGTTGCAGGAATGTCTTGAACTCCTGCACGAAGACACTATGCCTTGTTGCTTTACAGAAGAAGAATTGGACGAAGAAATCAGATTGTCTGAAGCAAGCGGCTTTGCTACTGACGAAGAAGTAGCAGCTATGTTTGCAAAATGGAAAATTTGAAGATAAAGTGGTATAAGCGTTCTCAGGACCAGTTTGATAAGATTGCTACATGGTATTCTTGTAATATGGGTGCTAAGGCTGCAATACATTTCTCCGAGGATGTTAGTAAAACTGCAGAAACTTTATCCCATTCTCCGCAAATAGGAATTTTAGAAGAAAGACGTAGTACTGACAAGATGAAGTATTACAGTATTTTGGTACATCCCAAATATCGTATTATCTATCGTTATACAAAAACGACTCTTTATATAGTAGCCTTTCATGCTACTATGATGAAATATAATTAATCATCCTATTGTAATTTATTCCATTCATTCATGATAGACATTTTCAATGCCTTCTATCATGGAAAGCGAGTACTTGTCACCGGTCATACCGGTTTCAAGGGAAGCTGGCTTTCCATTTGGTTACATGAGCTTGGCGCGGAAGTTATCGGTGTCGCACAAGACCCATTTACGGAACGTGATAACTTTGTGCTTTCCGGCATCGGAAGGAAAATCAAGGCGGATATCCGTGCTGATATCCGTGACGGTGAACGGATGAAAGAAATCTTCCGCCAATACCAGCCCGAAATAGTTTTCCATCTGGCAGCCCAGCCATTAGTACGCCTTAGTTATGACATTCCCGTCGAAACCTATCAGACTAATGTTATGGGGACTATTAATATTCTCGAAGCTATCCGTGCTACAGACAGTGTAAAGGTGGGCGTGATGATAACCACTGACAAGTGCTACGAGAATAAGGAACAAATCTGGGGCTATCGTGAGAACGAGCCTATGGGCGGTTATGACCCTTATTCTTCTTCAAAAGGAGCGGCGGAAATTGCCATCGCTTCGTGGCGCAGAAGTTTCTTCAACCCTGAAGAGTACAGGAAGCACGGCAAGAGTATTGCCAGTGTAAGAGCCGGGAATGTAATAGGCGGTGGCGACTGGGCACTGGATCGTATTATCCCGGATTGTATCAAGTCTTTGGAAGCAGGCAAGCCGATAGAAATTCGCAGCCCCCAGTCAATTCGTCCCTGGCAGCATGTGCTGGAGCCTCTCAGCGGTTATATGCTTCTTGCACAGAAGATGTGGGACGAGCCTACAAAATATTGTGATGGCTGGAACTTCGGTCCAAGGGCGGAAAGTATTTCTACGGTTTGGGATGTGGCAACAAAAGTTATAGAGCATTATGGCAGTGGTGAGTTGAAAGATTTGTCCAATCCTGATGCATTACACGAGGCAAAACTGTTGATGCTGGATATCAGTAAGGCGAAATTCCGGTTGGGATGGGAGCCGAGGATGGATATAGAGCAAACGGTGGCACTGACAGTGGATTGGTATACGGGGTATAAGGAAAAGAAAGTACATGATTTATGCTTGGAGCAAATCCAAGAATATATTAGTCTTGGCATTTAAGATGAAGACAATATTATTAACCGGCGGAAACGGCTTTATTGGACGTAATATACGTGAGAGTTTCTTGATGGAGAAATATAATATACTGTTTCCTTCAAGCCGCGAGTTGAATCTTTCCGATGAGAATAGCGTAGATGATTATTTTAAACAACATACTGTTGATATAGTTATTCATGCAGCTGTGAAACCTTGTCATCGCAATGCAAAGGATTTATCCAATCTTTTTTATACGAACACCCGCATGTTTTTTAATCTGGAGCGGCATAAACATGAGTATGAAAAGATGTTGGTATTGGGCTCTGGTGCTATTTATGATATGCGGTATTATCGTCCTAAGATGAGTGAGGAAGAGTGGACGGCTTATATTCCCTCGGATGAGCATGGATATTGTAAATATGTATGTGAGAAGGTAATAGAAAACAGTGCGAATATATATGATCTGCGCATTTTTGGAATTTATGGAAAATATGAGGATTATGCCATTCGCTTTATCTCCAATGCCATATGTAAGACTTTGTTTGATCTTCCCATAACCATCAAGCAGAATAGAAATTTTGATTATCTGTATGTAAATGACTTAATGCTTGTTTTGGATTGGTTTATCGAAAATACTCCTCAATATCATTCATATAATATCACTCCTGATCTATCTATTTCTTTGTTAGACTTGGCTTTGATAGTTAAAGACATCTCTGGTAAGGATTTGCCTATACACATACATCAGGACGGGTTAGGCTTGGAATATAGTGGTGATAATGCAAGATTGAAAAATGAATATATAGATTTACGATATACTTCCATATATGCCGGAGTGAAAGAACTTTATTCTTGGTATGAAAGCCATATGGAACAGTTGGATAGGAACCTTTTATTAACCGATAAATAATTATGATTAAAGTTAGTGATTTCATTTTTAAGCATCTGGTAGATGCTTATCAGATTCAGCATTGTTTTTTAGTCACAGGAGGCGGTGCCATGCACCTAAATGATTCAATCGGTCGTACACAGGGCTTGACCTATATTTGCAATCATCACGAGCAGGCTTCGGCTATCGCCGCCGAAGGATACTATAGGGCAAGCGGTCGTTTATGCGTCACAAATGTCACGACAGGTCCCGGCGGAACTAATGCCGTAACGGGAGTTCTCGGACAGTGGCTTGATTCCATTCCTGCCTTGTATATATCCGGTCAGATAAAACAAAGTACCATGAAAGGCTCTTACCCGGAACTTCCTCTTCGTCAATTGGGAGATCAGGAGGCTGATATCGTCAGTATCGTAAGGCCTATTACCAAATATGCTATTACCGTAACCAATGCTTTGGATATCAAATACGAACTTGATAAAGCGATAACAATAGCCCTTACCGGACGTCCCGGTCCTGTATGGATTGATGTTCCTCTGGATATTCAGGGAGCTATGATCGATGAAAATAAACTGAAAGAGTTTGATTCGGCGGAATTGGTAGATACGGTAAATCATATATTAGTAGACCGACAAATAGAGGAACTGATAGCGAAAATTCAAAAGGCGAAAAGTCCTGTCATATATGTGGGAAACGGTGTGCGCTTGGCTAATTGTACGGATGAATTTATCAGTGTGGCAGAAAAAATGCAGATACCTGTTGTTACGGCAATCAGCGGTTCGGATATTATTTGGCATGATCATCCGTTGTATTTCGGAAAACCGGGCATCTGTGGTGACCGTATCGGTAACATTATGGTTCAGAATGCCGATTTGCTGATAATTCTAGGTACTCGTCTGAGCATCCGCCAAGTAGGCTATGCTTATGAACTTTTAGCGCCAAAAGCGTATAAAGTTATGGTGGATATTGACCGTGCCGAACAGCAGAAACCGACATTGAGCATTAATCTGCCTATTCATGCGGATTTGTCGGAATTCATTGATAAGTTATCCGTTCGATTGGATAGCCTGACTTTGCCTGATTTTTCCGGTTGGCGACAATGGGGTAGGGAGATAGAGCACGCACTTCCATCCCTTTCCGATGATAATCCCTCCATTCCGGGTTATGTCAGTTCTTATGTCTTTGCAAATGAACTGTTCAAGCAATTAAGAGGTGGCGATGTGGTGGTAACGGGTAATGGTACTGCCTATACCTCTACCTATCAGGCAATGAAAGTAAAGAAAGGAGTCCGGGTTTTTGCCAATCAAGGGTGTGCTGCCATGGGATATGATTTGCCTGCCGCCATCGGTGCATTGACAGCCAATCATCAAGGGCGTACGATTTTAGTTACGGGCGATGGCAGCCTGCAGATGAATATTCAGGAACTTCAAACGCTTGTGACATACAAAATGCCGTTAAAGATATTCGTACTTGAAAATGAGGGTTACTTAGCCATCAAGACGACACAGAAATCGTTTTTCGGTGGTTACTTTACAGGTAGTAATCCTGCAAGTGGTGTGGTTTGCCCGAATTTGAAAAAGATAGCAAAAGCCTACGGCATACCTTATGTGAGTATCAGTGAGGAAGGACAAGTGCTAACGGACACTATTACTGATGTATTGGATCATCCGGGCAGTATGATTTGTGAAATTCATATGCATCCGGAGCAGACCTTGTTCCCGAAATCGGCTTCTTTTATGGGCGAGGATGGCAAGATGACTTCTGCTCCATTGGAGAAGATGGCACCGTTTATGCCGGATGATTTACAATTGAAATGTATATATTCTCCCATAAGAAATTTATGAGTTTTCTAAAAACACTTGCCTCAAAATTAGGAATAGACAAATCTATTTTCTTCACTTCTTTGGCAAGAATTGTTCAGGCTGTAGGCGGAGTCATTTCCATATTGTTTGTAGCCCGTTATCTCACGGAAATAGAACAAGGATTTTATTATACTTTTGGAAGTATTGTTGCCATTCAAGTATTTTTTGAACTGGGACTGAATGGAATTATTACTCAATATGTAGCTCATGAAACGGCGCATCTGAAATGGAAAACCTCCACCGAACTGGCGGGCGAACATAAATACTTGTCTCGTTTGTCGTCTTTGCTGCATTTCTGCATCAAGTGGTACTTATGTTTTGCGGGGGTGTTATTGGTAACTTTAATAATCGTAGGATTTGTTTTCTTCGGTAAATACGGATTGGATGACAGTGTTACGTGGAAGCTTCCCTGGATTTTGCTTGCGGCAGGTACGGCTTTGAATTTGCTGTTGGCTCCCGCCCTTGCCTTTATAGAGGGATTAGGCAAGGTTGAAGAAGTGGCAAAAGTGCGCTTGTATCAGCAATGTTGCAGTCTTTTGATTGTATGGGGCGGTTTGATATTGGGAGCTAAATTGTATGTTTCCGGTCTTAACTTACTTGTCATCATCGTATTGGTTGCAGCTATATTGTTCTTCAGCGATTTCAGAAAATTATTGCTGAGTATCTGGAACGTATCTTTAACGGAGAAAGTAAATTATCGTAAAGAGATATTTCCTTACCAGTGGAAGATAGCTTTGAGTTGGATAAGTGGATATTTCATTTTCCAATTGTTCAATCCAGTGCTGTTTGCTACGGAAGGAGCAGTTGTTGCTGGACAAATGGGAATGACATTGGCTGCATTGAATGGCATACAGGCATTATCCTTGAGTTGGATGACAACCAAAGTACCATTGTACTCTGGTTTGATAGCCCAAAAGAAATATCCGAAATTGGATACTATTTTCAATCGTACTTTGAAGCAGTCTGTTTTTATCAACGGTATGTTGCTTGTATTGATGTTTATTGTGGTTGGGGCTGTTCGTCATTGGCATATCGTCATAGGCAATAAGGATTTAGGTAACCGCTTTTTGCCCTACATACCTATGCTTTTGATGATGATTCCGTTATTTATTAATCAATTCGTAAGCTCCTGGGCAATCTATTTACGCTGCCATAAGCAAGAACCATTTTTGATAAATTCTATTTGTGCGGGCATTACCTGCTGTCTTTCTACTATCGTGTTAGGTAAATGGTTTGGGGTGTTGGGAGTGACAGGTGGTTATTGTTTAATTACTGTCGCTTTATTGCCGTGGGGTTATTGGATTTATAGAACGAAAAAATATGAATGGCATGGAAAATAAACGACCTTTATTGTCAATTTGTATTCCTACTTATAATAGGGCTGAGATACTGGATAAAACACTTTTTTTACTTTTTTCAAATCCTGATTTCAATGTTGATGAAATAGAGGTGGTAGTATCAGATAATTGTTCTACTGATCATACAAAACAAATTGTAAATAAATATCCTTTTGTTAAATATTTCTGTAATGAAAAAAATGTACGGGATGCAAATTTTTCATACGCATTACAGCGTGGTTCTGGAGAATATTTAAAATTACTAAATGATACAGTGCGATTTCCTTCAGGAAGTTTAAAGTTTATACTTGATACAATAAAAAAAAATATATCAACTAAAGATGCGTTACTTTTTTATGAAAGAAGAAGTAACTCTCAAGTAGAAATAGTGAATTGTGATACTCTTAATCAATTTATAGCATATACATCTTTTTATACAACTTGGATTAGTAATTTTGGATTATGGCGACAAGATTTGTACATAATAAAAGATATTGCATTATGTGATACATTGTTATTGCAAGTAGCTTGGTCTTATAAACTAGCACAAGTAAAATCTGTGAAGATTTATTTTGGACATTATTTTATTGTATTCCCTGTTGCAGTTACGAAAAAAAGCGGCTATAATGTTTTTGAAATATTTATTAAGAATTATTTAGGTTTTAGTCGAAGATATTTGAAACAAGGGACAATATCTTATTGGACTTTTGAAAAAAATAAATTTGTTTTATTTTACAGATTTATAGCAATTAGGGTAATATGGTTGATGTTCCATTCTAAGAATATAATTTATTTTAATAATCAAGGCTCTTGGAAAATCATTTTGAAAGAATATAGCTATTGTCCTTATTTTTGGATAATAATATTATGTGGTTCTTTATGGTATCTGTTCAAAAAGGATAAATAAAAATGATTATTACGATATTGTGTATTTTTATAATAATCACTTTGTTTTGTTTAGTAGGTTTTTCCAATAATAGTAAAACATCTTTGGCTCTTTTTGGGACATTGTGTTTAATTCTTATTGCTTTTACAGGACTGCGTGATGGTACAAAAGTTACCGATTATGAAAGTTATACAATTCTTTTTGAAACGGGCGGTGATTATATAGAACCTACATTTGTGCTTTTAAGATATGTGGCTAAATTTTTGTTACGTGGTGATGTAGTGGTCTTAATGTGTTTATATGCACTGTTAGCTATTCCATTGAAATTTCGGGCGATTCAATCTTATTCGGAATTTATTTTTTTAAGCCTTTTGATTTGGATTGGAAATTTGTATTTGCAACAAGATTTTACACAGGTTCGTGCTTCAGTTGCAACAGGTATATTTTTATTTTCATTAAATAGTTTATATAATCATAATAGAAAATATTGGGTATATGTAATCGTAGCTTGCTTGTTTCATATTTCATCATTGTTAATGATACCTTTATGGCTCATATCTCCTTATAAAATAAAAAAGCAGATGTGGATAGGTCTATTGATAATATCTTATATTATGGCATTATATAAAATAGATTTTATTGACTTAATAGGTTTAATTCCAATAGAACATATTCAAAGTAAATTTGAAATGTATAAATCTTTCCAAGAATTTGGGGATTATTCGGCAAATATTTTTAGTTTATTGCATTTGTCCAGAATTATCTTATGGGGACTTTTACTTTGGAAGTCGGATTTAATTTTCTTGAAGAATAGATATGTTTATTTGTTACTGAAAATAATGGCATTATCACTTGTCGCTTTACCTTTATTTTCACTTAATATAGCTGCAGCATTACGTATTATGGAATATTATGGCATTGTTGAAATAATATTATTTCCAATGTTATTGTATACTATAAAGCCAACTTTTGTTTCAAAGGTTATTCTTGTATGCTTTGCTTCGATGGCAATTTATATGCGTATATTTATATCGGAACTGATAAAAGTATAAATCAAATGTTTTCACCTACTATCTTAATTGTAATTGTTCTTTATAAAAACAAAATAGCTAACTCTGTATCATATCAAATTATTAAAGAACAGTGTAATTCAAATTGTAAAATATTTATTTATGATAACTCTCCTGTCATAGATTCGGATTTTATTAAATATCCGATAGTTTATATACACGATCATTCTAATGGAGGATTAGGCAAGGCTTATAATAGTGCAGCACAATATGCCAAAGAAAATGGCATTGATTGGTTATTAATTTTAGATCAAGATACAAAGTTACTAAGTGGTTTTCTTGAAAATTACATTCAAACTATAAAAAAACATCCTGAAATTTCAATACTTGCTCCACAAGTTAAATTACCTGACGGTACATTATTATCTCCACATTGTAGGAAGCGAAAATTAAAAAAAATGGTATCAGATGCTTTTTATCCTATGAATGTTTATTTCTTGATAAATAGTGGACTTTGTATTCGTACTAGTGCTTTTTTACAAGTAAAGGGGTATAATGAGGATGTATGGTTGGATTTTTCAGATATACAATTTACTCGAAAATTATCACATTCAGGAATAAAAAAATTCTTTTTACTTTCTAGTGAGTGCATACAGAATTTTTCAAATAACGAATTAGATGTCAATGTGTTAAAACGACGTTTTGATATATACATAGAATGTGCTGGAAAATGTGAATATTTTGATTTTCCGGATTGGCTTTTTAGACAACATAGTATATTACGCCATACTATGGCATTATCATTAAGAACCATGTCGTGCTATTTTATCAAATGTTATTTTACTAAATATCTTTTCAAATAGCTGTTTTGTTATGATTTCTGTATGTGTTGCTACCTTTAATGGAGAAAAGTACATTCGAGAACAATTGACATCTATATTATTACAGTTGTCGGCTGATGATGAAGTTGTTGTTTCTGATGACTCATCAACAGACAACACTCTTGATATTATAAATGAATTACAAGATAAACGGATAAGAGTTTTACATCATCAAAAGGAAAAATATCGTTATCCATTTGACTATACCACTCATAATATAGAAAATGCAATAAATCATAGTCGAGGAGATATTATTTTCTTAGCAGACCAAGATGATGTGTGGCTTCCTGATAAAGTTAAGATTATTATGTCTTACTTGGAACAATTTGATTTAGTGCTATCGGATTGCTTTGTGGTTGATTCTGATTTAATGATACAGCATCCTTCTTATTTTGCCTTGTTAGACTCCAAACAAGGAATATTGCATAATATTATAAAGAACTCGTATTTGGGTTGTTGTATGGCTTTTAGAAGGAAAATTGTAGAATATGCTTTGCCCTTTCCTAAATCAATGGTCGCCCACGATATTTGGCTTGGTTTAATTGCGGAGATGAGGGGGGATGTTTATTATCTTAAAACACCTACACTATTATACAGGCGTCATTCTCTGAATGTTTCAAGTAGTTCAGGACGTAGTCCTTATGATTTAAGATTTAAAATAATTTATAGGATGAAAATACTATGGTGTTTATTAAAGAAAAAATATTTAATGAGTTAGTATTATGAAAATTCTACATATAGCTAAATTCTATTATCCTGTTGATGGAGGAATTGAAAGTACAAGTAAGTATATAGTGGACTCCCTGCCTCAGTTTGAACATCAAGTTGTATGCTTCAATACAAGAAATAATACAGAAATAGACTACGTAAATACTATAAAAGTAACACGGGTGGCCACATTAGGAAAAATAGCCAGTCAACCTATTTCTATATCATATTATCGAAGATTGAAGACGATTTTGAAAGAATACTCTCCAGATATTATTCATCTTCATTATCCTAATCCGTTGATCGCATTTTTTCTGGTACTATTAATGCCACGAAACGTACATCTTGTTGTGCATTGGCATTCTGATATTGTTGAACAGAATTTTTTGTATCAATTTGTAAAAGGTATAGAAAGAAAATTACTTGATAGGGCTAATCTGATATTGACTACTAGTCCGAATTATGGAATCGCATCCAAACCATTGGGTAGATATATGGCTAAAATAAAAGTTCTTCCAAGTGCAATTGAACCCTCTTTATTTATGTTGGATGAAGGTGAAGCAGAGAATGTTGATGCAGTGAAGAAAAAATATCAAAATAAAAAAATAGTATTTTTTGTAGGAAGGCATGTTAAGTATAAAGGCATTGTTCATTTGTTGGAAGCAGAACGGTTTATAACATCCGATTGTGTCTTTGTCATAGCAGGGAATGGTCCTTTGACGGATGATTTGAAGAGAACATACTTGTCTGAAAGAATAAAATGGTTAGGACGAATCAATCAAGACGAATTGAAGTGTTGCTTTTATGCCGCCGATGTGTTTGCTTTTCCCTCTCTTACAAAGAATGAGGCTTTTGGCTTGGTATTGGCGGAAGCGATGTATTGTTATTGTCCGACAGTGACTTTTACGATTGCAGGGTCGGGCGTCAATTGGGTAAGTTTAAATGGAGAGACCGGCATTGAAGTCAAAAATGGCAATAGCAGACTATTGGCAGATGCGATAGATTCATTGTTAACGGATGATTCAATGAGAAATCAATATGCTCAAAATGCACGAAGAAGAGTTTTAAAATATTTTGTAATGGACGAAATAAAAAAAGAGCTTACAAAAATATATACAGATTTAATGAATAACGTTTAATTAATATATAATGATACTTTATCGTAGCAAAGCCCCTTTCCGGTTAGGTATTGCCGGTGGAGGGACTGACGTATCTCCCTATTCTGATTTATATGGTGGAGCTATACTGAATGTAACCGTGAATCTCTATTCGTATGCCTCCATTAGACCACTAAATAATGGAAAAATTATTTTTCGCCATATTAATGAAAATATTGTGGAAGAACTTGACGCGGTCGGTGAGCTGCCTTTGGAAGGAAAACTACTTTTGCAAAGGGGAATATATAATTCAATAGTTAAGAAATACAACAAAGGGGAGCCTCTGTCTTTTGAACTGACAACATATATGGATGTTCCTTCAGGCTCGGGATTAGGGACTTCTTCCACGGTTGCTGTATCTATAATTGGGAGTTTTAAGGAATGGTTGAAACTTCCATTGGGCGAATATGATATAGCTCAATATGCCTATGATATAGAACGTAAGGATTTATGTATGATGGGAGGTAAGCAAGACCAATATGCGGCTACTTTTGGCGGGGTCAACTTTATGGAATTTTATGCGGATGACAAAGTGATAGTAAATCCCTTACGTATTAATGTGGAAGTTTTAAATGAATGGGGACATAATACGCTTTTGTATTTTACGGATACCCGTCGAAAATCAGCCAAGATTATAGAAGAACAAGTTGCCGATGTGGTAGCAAAAAAAGAATCTTCTATTGAAGCTATGCATAAGGTGAAGAGTGAGGCATATCGGATTAAGAACCTATTACTTAAAAATGAATTAGGGCAATTAGGAATTGCTCTGAATGATAGCTGGATGTATAAAAAGCAAATGGCTAAATCCATCTCTACTTCGGAAATAGATGAAATTTATGACACGGCAATATCGCATGGCGCTTTGGGTGGAAAAATATCCGGTGCCGGTGGTGGTGGCTTTATGTTTTTCTATTGCCCCGACATTGTAAAATACAAGGTTGCTAAAGTCTTGGAAGAGAAATATAATGGTAAGATATATAATGTGGAATTTGTAGAAAAAGGATTAACGACATGGACAATCAAAGATTAATAGAAGTTCGCATACAAGAGCATTTGCAATCAATAAGCCTGTTACAAACAAATAAAGAATTGTTGGAAGAATTATCACAAATTTCAGCTATAATTATTGAATGTTTTCAAAATGGTGGTAAAGTGTATTTTTGTGGTAATGGTGGAAGCGCAGCGGATGCACAACATTTAGCAGCAGAATTTTCAGGGCGCTTTTATATTGATCGTCGTGGATTGCCAGCAGAGGCTTTGCATTGTAATACTTCTTATTTAACCGCAGTTGCCAATGATTATTCATACGATGTGATATATTCCCGTTTGATAGCAGGAATGGGATGCAAAGGCGATATCTTGATAGGGATTTCAACTTCTGGTAATTCCCAAAACATAATTAATGCTTTTGAAGTGTGTAAAGAAAAAGGGGTAAGTACAATAGCTTTAACAGGGCATTCCGGTGGTAAAATGGGTGAAATGGCTGATTATAGTCTTATTGTGCCATCCGATGATACTCCAAGAATCCAAGAAGCCCATATTATGTTGGGACATATTATTTGTGAGATAGTTGAAGCTGCGATTTTTGATAACTAATCAGAAATATAATAATGAAAGTCGTAATAATAGCTGGCGGACAGGGAACCCGTATAGCATCTGTTAATAGTGAGATTCCTAAGGCTATGATACCTGTTAATGGTAAACCTGTGTTGGAATACCAAGTTGAACTTGCCAAAAGATATGGTTTTACAGATTTTATATTTGTAATAGGATATTTAGGTGAGGTTATCAAGGACTATTTTGGTAATGGCGCTAAATGGGGAGTTACTATTACATATTATATTGAGCAATACCCTTTAGGGACAGCTGGTGCTATGCCTGAAATTGCTCATTTATTAAAAGAGGATTTTTTTATGTTTTATGGAGATACAATAATGGATGTTGCTTTAGATGAAATGTTGAGATTTCATCAAGAACATCATTCTGAAGCGACATTGTTTGTACATCCTAACGATCACCCTTATGATTCAGATATTGTAGAAATAAACAAAGATAATAGATTGGTTCAGTTACATATTAAACCTCATCCTGAAGGATTTATCAGTCGTAATTTGGTAAATGCTTCTTTGTTCATACTTTCTCCTCGTATAATTGATTATGTTCCTAAGGGTCAGAAAGCAAATTTTGAGAAACATGTATTTCCTAAATGTTTGGCTGAAGGTATGCCTATGTATGGTTATGTTTCTGCTGAATATATAAAAGATATGGGCACTCCAGACCGCTATGAAAAAGTTTGTCGGGATGTAATTAATGGTAAGGTAACTCGTTTGAATAAAAAATATCCTCGTGCGGCAGTCTTTTTGGATAGAGATGGAGTGATAAACAAAGAAGTAAAGTTCCTGCACAGAGTGGAACAATTGGAACTGATACCGGGTGTGGCAGAGGCAATTCGTTTAATAAATCAGAAAGGATATCTTGCCATTGTTGTAACCAATCAACCGGTGATAGCCCGTAATATGTGTACACTCGAAGAATTGGAGACTATACATGCTACATTGGAGACCCTGTTGGGCAAAGAACATGCTTATCTGGATGCTATTTATTATTGTCCTCATCATCCGGACAGTGGTTATCCTGAAGAACGTAAAGAATATAAAATTGTTTGTGGTTGTCGGAAACCTAAACCTGGAATGATATTACAAGCTGCAAGGGAATGGAATCTTGATTTATCGCAGTCTTATATGATAGGAGATAGTACAAATGATATAATGGCGGGAGAAAGTGCTGGAATAAAAATGAACTTTTTGATAGAGCAGAATAGAGGTAATGCTTTATTAGATTGTATAAATAATTTTTTGTGTACTGGCTGAATATAAATATTAAGGTGTAAAATGGATATTGATTTTAGGGAATATGTTAAGATTGAACGGTCAGGATGGAAGTAATTTATCTAAAATATACCCTTTCTTAAATTTTTCTGCTTCTTAATTACCATAGTCAAAAACAGGACTAAAGTGTATAATAAATTCAGTGAATGTTTACTGTATGTAAAGTGGCACTTTAGGATGCTAATATAGAGCTTTAGCAACGTAGAGTAGAACTTTTGCTTGACAACCTGCCACCTTAGTTGCATAACTTTTCTTTTACGCCCACGCGCGCAGGAAGAGAAAACTATCAAAAAAAAGTAAACGTCATACGTGTATATTCCTACACGCATACGTGAAAGAAAAGTTATGCAACTAAGGTGGCAGGTTGTCAAAAGGAGTGCAATACGGCGAAAACATACAAAATGCACTTAATGTAGTATTTATAATTGGAAGGAACTTTTATGAGTATGATGGATTATAAAGCGATTGATACGCAGAAAATCAGAAATTATATAGACGCTGTGGATGCAGTGGTGACGGTGGACGATATTATTCGGAATGCCAATGCCGACAAGTTACGGGTGTATCCTGCACTGTTTGAATTGGAACAGGAAGGGTACATCGAAGTGACGGAGCGGGAAGAGCTTGGTGCACCCTCTGTCGTTCGCAGACGGAAGGATTAGATGACAGGTAACAGCGGTTATCTTGTTTTAGGCGCAGCCGGAATCGCTTAGTTTAGTGATTCCGGCTGTTTTTATATGGCTAATATATTGATTTTAGGAAAAAGAATATTACCTTTGTAAACAAAAGAAATAGGTATCATGTCTGCAAATGAATATATACAACAATTCTCTCCACATCTGTTTTGGGATGTACGCAAAGAAGATATTGACTTTGACGTACATGCACAATATGTGATAAAAAGGGTTTTGGAATATGGTTTATTGAACGATTGGAACCTCATTAAAGCATATTATGGTTTACCTCAAATTGTAGAAATCGTAAAGGAATTAAGATGCTTGGAACCCCGTGCATTGGCATATATTGCTGCGATTTCGAAAACTCCTAAAAAAAGTTCAGATGTTATACTTGGAAACAGTTGAATCCTCAACTTTGGAACTCCTGAAAAAAATGCAAAAATTGCCGGTACTTAATAATACTAGATTGGTAGGGGGGGACTGCGCTCGCTTTGCAATTAGGACATCGTAAATCTATTGATTTGGATTTTTTTGGTACAATAGACTGTGAGGTTTAGTTTCTGAGAGAATCAATAGCGGAAATCGCTTCATTGACCATATTAAAGGAATCTCCTCATATTCATAAGAAGAAATCTTAAACTTTTATGCTGCCAAATATAATGACGGTTCTGTTTTCATGGCAATGAAAAGTATGGTCTATTTTGATGATGCAGAGGTAGAACCGATGCCTGATATGTTTGTAAATCAGTCATGGGAACAGGTGAAAGAATATATACTATCGAAGATTTCCTGACTTTTTTTCCCTTTCTACAGGAAAAACTTATTAACTTTGCGGGTCACTTTTGGAAACAATAAAAAAATAATGATATGAATATCTCTTATAATTGGTTGAAAGAGTATGTCGATTTCGATTTGACACCGGATGAAGTTGCTGCGGCACTGACCTCCATCGGACTGGAAACGGGAAGTGTGGAAGAGGTGCAAACCATTAAAGGCGGACTGGAAGGACTGGTCATCGGCGAAGTGCTGACATGCGAAGCTCATCCTAACTCAGACCATATGCACGTCACTACGGTGAATCTGGGACAAGGTGAACCTGTGCAGATTGTATGCGGCGCTCCGAATGTAGCTGCCGGACAGAAAGTGGTAGTAGCCACGTTGGGTACAAAACTGTATGACGGTGACGAATGCTTTACCATCAAGAAATCAAAACTTCGTGGAGTGGAATCTGTCGGCATGATTTGTGCTGAGGATGAAATCGGTATCGGTACGGACCACGCGGGCATCATCGTATTGCCGGAAACTGCTGTTCCGGGTACGCTTGCCAAGGATTACTATAACATCAAGAGCGATTACGTGCTGGAAGTGGACATCACTCCCAACCGTGCCGATGCTTGCTCACATTATGGGGTGGCACGCGACTTGTATGCCTACTTGATACAGAACGGTAAGCAGGCTGCCTTGAAGAAACCTTCGGTAGACGCTTTTGCGGTAGAAAATCACGACTTGGATATTAAAGTAACTGTAGAGAACAGCGAGGCATGTCCCCGATATGCCGGCGTTACGGTGAAAGGGGTTACAGTGAAAGAAAGCCCCGAATGGTTGCAGAACAAGTTGCGTATTATCGGCCTGCGTCCTATCAATAATGTGGTGGATATTACCAACTATATCGTCCATGCTTTCGGCCAGCCGCTGCACTGCTTCGATGCAGATAAGATTAAAGGCGGTGAGGTGATTGTAAAGACCATGCCGGAAGGTACTCCGTTTGTAACTCTTGATGGCGTGGAACGTAAATTGAACGAACGCGACCTGATGATTTGCAACAAGGAAGAGGCGATGTGTATTGCCGGTGTATTCGGCGGTCTGGATTCCGGTTCTACGGAAACCACCAAGGATGTGTTCCTTGAAAGTGCTTACTTCCATCCCACATGGGTACGCAAGACAGCCCGTCGTCATGGATTGAACACAGATGCTTCTTTCCGTTTTGAAAGAGGTATTGACCCGAATGCCACTATTTACTGCCTGAAGCAGGCTGCTTTGATGGTAAAGGAACTTGCCGGAGGTACCATTTCTTCTGAAATAAAAGATGTGTGCGCCGCTCCTGCCAAGGATTTCCGTGTGGAACTTGCCTATGAGAAAGTGAACTCACTGATTGGCAAAGTTATTCCGGTGGATACCATCAAGAGCATCGTGACAAGTCTGGAAATGAAGATTGTAGACGAGACAGCCGAAGGGCTTACACTGGATATTCCTCCTTACCGTGTGGACGTGCAGCGCGATTGCGATGTAATAGAGGATATTCTGCGTATCTACGGATATAATAATGTGGAGATTCCGACTACCTTGAAGTCTTGTCTGACTACCAAGGGTGAATATGATAAATCCAACAAACTGCAAAACCTGGTTGCCGAGCAGCTGGTGGGCTGTGGTTTCAATGAGATTCTGAACAACTCGTTGACGCGTGCCGCTTACTATGACAACTTGGAGTCTTATCCGTCGAAGAATCTGGTAATGTTGCTGAATCCGTTGAGTGCAGACTTGAATGCCATGCGTCAGACACTGCTTTTCGGTGGATTGGAAAGCATCTCGCACAACGCCAACCGTAAGAATGCAGACCTGAAATTCTTTGAATTCGGTAATTGTTATCACTTCAACGAGGAAAAGAAGAATCCGGAGAAAGTGCTTGCCGCTTATTCCGAAGACTATCATCTTGGTTTGTGGGTGACTGGCAAGAGGGTGGCCAACTCATGGGCTCATCCGGACGAGAACAGCTCGGTATATGAGCTGAAGGCATACGTTGAGAATGTCTTTGCCAGATTGGGGCTGCACATGCATGATTTGGTTGTCGGCAATCTGACTGATGACATCTATGCTGCCGGTTTATCCGTACAGACAAGGGGTGGAAAGCGGTTGGCTACTTTCGGTATTGTAACAAAGAAGCTGCTGAAGGCATTCGATATTGACAACGAGGTTTACTATGCCGATTTCAACTGGAAAGAATTGCTGAAGGCCATCCGCAATGTGAAGGTGAGCTATACGGAAATCTCCAAGTTCCCTGCCGTGAAACGCGACTTGGCGTTACTGCTCGACAAGAAAGTGCAATTTGCGGAAATCGAGAAGATTGCCTACGAGACGGAGAAAAAGCTGCTGAAGGAGGTTTCTCTCTTCGACGTTTATGAGGGTAAGAATCTGGAAGCCGGTAAGAAGAGTTACGCGGTGAGCTTCCTGCTGCAGGATGAGAATGCCACGTTGAACGATAAGCAGATTGACAAGATTATGTCCAAACTAGTGAAGAACCTGGAGGACAAGTTGAATGCCAAGCTGCGTTGATTCATTATTCAGAATTTATAATTCATAATTTAAAATACAGTTCCAATGGGAAGAGCGTTTGAATATAGAAAAGCTGCCAAATTGAAAAGATGGGGTCATATGGCTAAGACCTTTACAAGACTGGGTAAACAAATTGCTATTGCAGTGAAAGCCGGAGGGCCTGAGCCGGAAAACAATCCGACATTGCGTTCCGTTATCGCTACTTGTAAGCGTGAAAACATGCCGAAGGATAACATTGAACGCGCTATCAAAAACGCAATGGGTAAAGACCAGAGTGACTACAAGAGCATGACTTATGAAGGATACGGACCTCATGGTGTAGCTGTATTCGTTGATACTTTGACCGACAATCCCACTCGTACAGTGGCGGATGTACGCAGCGTATTCAACAAGTTTGGCGGAAACTTGGGTACAATGGGCTCATTGGCTTTCTTGTTCGACCATAAATGTGTGTTTACTTTCAAGAAGAAAGACGGAATGGATATGGAAGAGTTCATTCTTGATATGATTGACTTCGACATTGACGAAGATTATGAAGAGGATGAAGAAGAAGGCACAATCACCATCTATGGCGACCCGAAAAGCTATGCAGCTATCCAGAAACACTTGGAAGAAGGTGGATTTGAGGACGTCGGCGGTGAATTTACCTATATCGCAAATGACTTGAAGGATGTTGAGCCGGAACATCGTGAAACTATCGATAAAATGGTGGAACGTCTGGAAGAGTTTGACGATGTACAGACGGTTTATACCAATATGAAGCCGGAAGAAAGCGAAGAATAATGACTTATACTTACAAGACTAAAGGCACGTGCAGTAGTAATATCGAACTTGAAGTGGAAGACGGAATCGTAAAGGATATCGCATTCTGGGGTGGCTGTAACGGCAATCTGCAGGGGCTGTCCCGCTTGGTTACCGGAATGCCGGTAAGTGAGGTGATTTCCCGTTTGGAAGGTATCCGCTGTGGCGGACGTCCCACTTCTTGTCCCGACCAGCTTTGTAAAGCGTTGCACGAAATGGGATATTAAATCTGCTTTGATTAAAAAAGGGGGAATTTTTAAAAGAGGGGTGTCAAAACGAATTTCAGCTATCATTCTGTCATTCAGAACGGAGTGAAGAATCTCTTCTCCTTACATAATAAGAGAGAAGATTCTTTGTCACAAGTTCCTCTGAATGAAAGAATGATACCTGAATTCATTTTAGTGCATCCCTTTTTGATTTTGAACCAAGTTATAGTGTATTTGTTTTTTATTTGAGTACTTTTATACTCCCAAATAAAAACAACACAATGAAGAATATTTTTAAAGACTTACAACGGAAAGACCACAAACGTTATCTGGGTGGTTTGGACGTATTCAGATATATCGGTCCGGGACTGTTGGTTACGGTAGGTTTTATTGATCCGGGAAACTGGGCGTCAAATTTTGCAGCAGGTTCGGAATTCGGTTATTCACTGTTGTGGGTAGTGACCCTTTCCACCATTATGCTGATAATCTTGCAGCATAATGTGGCCCACTTGGGCATCGTCACCGGATTGTGTTTGTCGGAAGCTGCCACGCAGTACACTCCCAAATGGGTATCGCGCCCTATACTGGGAACGGCTGTGCTGGCTTCCATATCTACCTCTCTGGCTGAAATATTAGGTGGAGCCATTGCACTGCAAATGTTGCTGGATATCCCGATTGTGTGGGGTTCGGTGCTGACTACGGTTTTCGTTTCGGTAATGCTTTTCACTAACTCCTACAAGAAGATTGAAAGAGCTATCATTGCATTTGTGTCCGTTATAGGACTTTCATTCATCTACGAGCTTTTTCTCGTCAAGATTGATTGGCATATGGCTGTACAGGGCTGGGTGACTCCTTCGTTTCCGGAAGGGAGTATGCTCATCATTATGAGCGTACTTGGTGCTGTGGTGATGCCTCATAATCTGTTTCTCCACTCGGAAGTGATACAGAGCCATGAGTACAATAAGCAGGATGATGCTTCTATCCGTAAAGTATTGAAGTATGAATTATTTGATACGTTGTTCTCCATGGTTGTGGGGTGGGCCATTAACAGTGCAATGATATTGCTGGCGGCTGCCACTTTCTTTAAGAGCGGAATTCAGGTAGAAGAATTGCAGCAGGCAAAATCATTGTTGGACCCGTTGCTGGGAAGTAGCGCTGCGATAGTATTTGCGTTGGCTTTGCTGATGGCGGGCATATCTTCGACGATTACGAGCGGCATGGCGGCAGGTTCCATTTTTGCCGGCATATTCGGTGAATCATATCACATTAAGGACAGTCACTCGCAGGTGGGAGTAATTCTTTCTTTGGGTATTGCCTTATTATTGATTTTCTTTATCGGTGACCCGTTTAAAGGATTACTGATTTCTCAAATGATATTAAGCATACAGCTACCGTTTACCGTATTCTTGCAAGTGAGCCTTACTTCATCCCGTAAAGTAATGGGACCATACGTAAACAGTAAGTGGAGCACATTTGTACTCTATACGATTGCAGCTATTGTGACAATATTGAATATAATGTTATTAATATCAAGCTTATAATGAAACATTCCCTGTTAAACGAAAGGTTCGTAACGATAGAATCTATAGCCTATTCTTTTGCGGATACATTTCTGGGAGAAATGTTGGTTGCTTCTACGTCTAAAGGCGTGTGTTATATGGCATTCGTAACCGGAAGCAGAGATGCTGCATTGGCCGAGATGACAAGCCGGTTTCCCGGAACTTGCTTTGAAGAACATACGGACGAGTATCAGCGCAAGGCCTTGAATGCTTTGTCTGCGGATAAGGATAATAGGGATGTTGTGCCTTTGCACTTGAAAGGGACTGATTTTCAGTTGCGTGTGTGGCAGGAACTGCTAAAAATACCTTTCGGTGAAACGGCTACGTACAGTGAGATTGCTGCCGCACTACAATCTCCCAAAGCGTGTCGGGCCGTAGGTTCGGCTATCGGTTGGAATCCTGTTTCCGTTTTGATTCCCTGTCATCGGGTGCTACGTACGGATGGTGCTCTTGGTGGTTATCATTGGGGATTGGAACGTAAAATTCAATTGTTGGAGTGGGAGAAGCAGCATAAAGTAACTGAATAGATAAACTCAAAACAGACAGACATGAAGATTATAACTTACAATGTAAACGGTTTGCGCGCTGCCGTGGCCAAGGGGCTTCCCGAATGGTTGGCGAGTGAGCTGCCGGATGTGTTGTGCTTGCAGGAAACCAAACTGCAGCCGGAACAATACCCTGCAGAAGCGCTTGATGCATTGGGCTACAAGCATTATCTGTATTCCGCCCAAAAGAAGGGATATAGCGGAGTCGCTATCTTGACTAAACGTGAACCGGACCATGTGGAATATGGTATGGGTATTGAAGAGTACGATAATGAAGGGCGGTTTATCCGTGCCGATTATGGCGATATGTCCATTGTGAGTGTTTATCATCCTTCGGGAACAAGCGGTGACGAGCGTCAGGCCTTTAAAATGGTGTGGCTGGAGAAGTTCCGGCAATATGTGGTAGAGTTGCAACACACCCGTCCCAAGCTGATTCTCTGCGGTGATTATAATATCTGCCATGAAGCAATAGATATTCACGATCCTGTTCGTAATGCCACAAACAGTGGTTTCTTGCCTGAAGAAAGAGAGTGGATGACCCGCTTTCTGAATGAAGGATTTATAGATACTTTCCGCCAGCTGCACCCTGACAAACAGGAATATACATGGTGGAGTTACCGTTTTAATTCGCGGGCAAAGAATAAAGGCTGGCGTATAGATTATTGCATGGTGAATGAGCCGGTACGTCCGATGCTGAAAGAAGCGCGTATTCTGAACGATGCGGTACATTCGGACCATTGCCCTATGATGTTGGAGATTACAGATTAAGATAATAAGATGATGAAAGACAGGATAGAGAAAGCCGTTGAGTTGTTTAAGAGCGGCTATAACTGTTCGCAATCGGTAGTAGCTGCCTTTGCTGATATGTACGGTTTTACGGAAGAGCAATCTTTGCGTATGTCCGCCTCTTTTGGCGGCGGTATCGGGCGGATGCGTCAGACTTGTGGTGCTGCCTGCGGTATGTTCTTGTTGGCGGGATTGGAAAAAGGCGCCGTAGACGGTAAAGACCGTGAGGGAAAAGCCGCTAACTATGCATTGGTACAGGAACTTGCTGAAGAATTCAAGAAACGTAACGGTTCGATGATTTGCGCCGAATTACTGGGGCTGAAAAAGCCGGAGGAGTCCTCCGTTCCCGAAGCCCGTACGGAACAGTATTATGCCAAACGTCCCTGTGCTAAAATGGTAGAAGGAGCTGCGACAATATGGGCTGAGTACTTGGAAAAACAGCAAAAATAAGATGATTTTAGCCGTTTTTATAACAGGAATATGAAAAAAAATAGAGTTAACGTGTTATATAACATAAAAATAGCTATCTTTGCCGCTGAAATAAAATCTGATTTCTTCTTGATGGAAACGGATTTTTAAGCATGTCTAACTAAAAATAAAGAGAAAATGTTAAAAGAAAAAGCTGGTGAAACTGCAGGAAAAATTTGGAATGCACTGAATGAAACTGAAGGTTTAACTGCTAAACAAATCAAGAAAGCCACAAAATTGGTAGATAAAGATTTGTTCTTGGGTCTTGGCTGGTTATTGAGGGAAGACAAGATTTCTACTCAAGAAGTTGAAGGCGAACTGTTTGTAAAGCTGAACTAAGAAAGAGATTGGAATGTTATAAAAAATGCGTTGATACATTTGATATGTTATCAACGCATTTTTTTTTGTCTTCTCCTTTTTGTATCTTTGCACACCAAAATTTTAGAAACGAATGAAAAAGAATATACGTAACTTTTGCATCATAGCCCATATCGATCATGGTAAGTCAACTTTGGCCGACCGTCTGTTGGAGTTCACCAATACTATCCAAGTAACTGAAGGACAGATGCTGGATGATATGGATTTGGAAAAGGAGAGAGGTATCACCATTAAGAGCCATGCTATCCAGATGGAGTATATGTACAAGGGCGAGAAGTATATTCTGAACTTGATTGATACTCCGGGACACGTGGACTTTTCCTACGAGGTGTCCCGTTCCATTGCTGCCTGTGAAGGCGCGTTGCTTATTGTAGACGCTTCACAGGGCGTGCAGGCACAGACCATCTCTAATCTTTATATGGCCATTGAGCACGATTTGGAGATTATTCCGGTAATCAATAAATGTGATATGGCAAGTGCCATGCCCGAAGAGGTAGAGGATGAAATCGTGGAATTGCTCGGCTGCAAGCGTGAAGAGATAATCCGTGCTTCCGGTAAGACGGGAATGGGTGTTGAGGAAATTCTTGCGGCAGTTGTCGAGCGTATTCCTCATCCCGAAGGTGATGAAGAGGCACCCTTGCAGGCTTTGATATTCGACTCCGTATTCAATTCTTTCCGCGGTATTATAGCCTATTTCAAGATTGTGAACGGTGTGATACGTAAAGGAGATAAAGTGAAGTTCTTCAATACGGGCAAGGAATACGATGCGGATGAGATAGGTGTGCTGAAGATGGATATGGTTGCCCGTCAGGAACTGCGTACGGGCGATGTAGGCTATATTATTTCGGGCATTAAGACTTCCAAAGAAGTAAAAGTGGGCGATACGATTACACATATAGCCCGTCCGTGTAAGGAAGCGATTGCCGGTTTTGAAGAAGTGAAACCAATGGTTTTTGCCGGTGTATATCCCATTGAGGCGGAAGACTTTGAGGACTTGCGCTCTTCTTTGGAAAAACTGCAACTGAATGATGCTTCACTGACTTTCCAGCCTGAATCTTCATTAGCTTTAGGCTTTGGCTTCCGTTGCGGATTTCTGGGATTGCTCCACATGGAGATTGTACAGGAACGTTTGGATCGTGAATTTGATATGAATGTGATTACCACTGTGCCGAACGTATCATACAATATCTACGACAAGCAAGGACACATGACCGAGGTGCACAACCCCGGCAGTATGCCCGATCCTACTCTGATAGACCGCATTGAAGAACCTTATATCCGTGCGTCCGTGATTACCACCACGGATTATATCGGTCCGATTATGACACTTTGTCTGGGCAAGCGCGGCGAGCTGGTGAAACAGGAGTATATTTCCGGTAATCGTGTGGAGATATATTATGATATGCCGCTGGGTGAAATCGTTATAGACTTTTACGATAAGCTGAAAAGTATTTCCAAAGGATATGCTTCTTTCGATTATCATGCAAACGGTTTTCGTCCCTCCAAACTGGTGAAGCTGGATATCCTCTTGAATGGCGAACCGGTGGATGCCCTTTCTACCTTGACGCACTTTGACAATGCATACGAACTGGGACGCCGTATGTGTGAGAAGCTGAAAGATCTGATTCCGAGACAACAGTTTGATATCGCCATTCAGGCGGCTATCGGTGCCAAGATTATTTCCCGCGAGACAATAAAGGCTGTTCGCAAGGACGTTACGGCTAAATGTTATGGCGGTGACGTGAGCCGTAAACGAAAATTGCTTGAGAAACAGAAGCGGGGTAAGAAAAGAATGAAACAGATTGGTAATGTAGAAGTGCCACAGAAAGCGTTCTTGGCTGTGCTGAAATTGGATTAGTTGCTAAAATCTCCTCTTTTAATTATCAAGAGAAGAGATTCTTCACTACGTTCAGAATGACAGAGTGATAGGGCTTTTACGTTTTGACACAACCTCTTTCCCGGAGAATGATGAAACCTTAAATCAAATATTTATGATAATTCTACGTACTGTGAAAAACATTTCATCGCTGAATATAGTGGCGAGCATTCTTTTATTTCTGACTGCTATCTTGGCTGCTGTTGTAGCCAACTCGTCTTTATCGCCGATATATCAGGATTTTTTGCTTCAAGAGCTTCATTTGCGTATCGGGAACTTCAATCTGCTTTCTCATGGCGGGCATCCGTTGAAGATGATAGAGTTCATAAACGACTGCCTGATGACTGTTTTCTTTTTGGCAGTGGGATTGGAGATAAAGCGTGAGTTGTTGGTCGGTGAATTGTCCTCTGTCCGAAAGGCGGCTTTGCCTTTCATTGCAGCATGCGGCGGTATGCTGGTTCCGGTTATCATCTATTCGCTTCTTGTAATTTCCGGTACTCCCGAAACGCGTGGTATGGCTATTCCCATGGCTACGGATATTGCTTTTTCTTTGGGAGTACTCAGCTTGCTGGGCAAGCGTGTTCCGTTGAGTCTGAAGATATTTCTAACGGCATTCGCTGTGGTGGATGATATTGGCGGAATATTGGTTATCGCGCTGTTTTATAGTGCTGACGTGGCATACGGATATTTGATAGTAGCGGCTGTTTTATATGTATTTCTTTACTATATGGGTAAGTTAGGAGTGACGCAGAAGATATTCTTTTTGTTCTTCGGTATAATTATCTGGTATTTGTTTTTGCAATCGGGCATACATAGCACAATCTCAGGTGTGATACTGGCATTTGTGATACCGGCGCGTCCCCGTCTGGATGCAGGTAAATATATCAAGCGCATTCGTGATATTATAGGAGAGTTTCCGGTTTCCAAATCAGATAATATCGTGCTGACTAATGCACAGATTGCTACGTTGAAACAAGTGGAACAGGCATCCGATTATGTTATTAGTCCGTTGCAGTCATTGGAAGACAATCTGCATGGAACTGTGAACTTTGTAATTTTGCCGCTGTTTGCTTTTGCCAATGCCGGTGTGGTGTTCAGCGGTAGCGGAAATATTGTGGGAGATGTAAGTGTGGCTGTGGCTGCCGGTTTGCTTTTAGGTAAATTCCTGGGCATATATCTGTTTACGTGGCTGGCGATAAAAAGCGGTTTGGCCTTGATGCCTGCGGGGATGAACTGGAGGAATATAGCCGGTGTTTCCTTGCTGGGCGGTATCGGCTTTACCGTATCTTTGTTCATTGCCAATCTTTCGTTTGCGGGCGAGTATCCGGAATTACTGAATCAGGCGAAGTTCGGTGTACTTCTGGGAACGATACTTGCCGGAATATCGGGCTATGTGGTATTGAATAAGGTGCTGCCGAGGGAAAAGTAAGAATATCTTCCCTTTCGGACAGCGTTCTTCATCTTTCAGAACATAGGTCTTTTTAAGGTTATTATCAGGCCTTTATTTTTCGTCTTCTTGTTCTGTATCTTCTTGTGCTTCTTCTTTGGGGAGCAGTCTTGCCGAGATGCGTTTCTTCGGAGTGAGGCTCATGTCTTTCAGCATTTCTGCTTGGCGGACTACGCTTCCATTGCCTTCGGACAGTTGGTTAAGCGCCTTGTCGTAGTCTTTTTGCAAGGCTGCCATGCGGTCGCCGAGGGTGAGGAAGGTGTCGGTGAAACCCACAATCTTTTCGTACAGGGCCGTACCGCGCTTGATGATGGCCTGTACGTTTTTCACTTGGTTTTCCCGTTTCCACAGGTCGAGTGAAAGACGCAGGGCGCTGATGAGGTTAGTGGGGCTCATAAGTACGACTTTCTTGTTGTAGGCATACTCCCAAAGATTGGCGTCGCTTTGTATGGCAAGCAGGTAAGCGCCTTCTGTGGGGATGAACATCATAACGAAGTCCGGCGACTTGATGTCGTAGTGCGAATAGTCTTTCAGGCTGAGTTCGTCAATGTGGTTGCGTACAGATTGCAAATGCGCTTTGAGCCAGCGCATCTGTTCTTCGCGGTCTTCGGCGGATGTATAGGCGGCGTAGGCGGTGAGGGAAACTTTGGAGTCTATTATCATCTCTCGTTCGTCGGGATACTTGATGAGGATGTCCGGTTGCATCTTCTGGCCGCTTTCTTCGCTGACAATCACTTCACCGCGTTCGTCTTTGAGAAACTCCTGACGGAAATAGTGTTCGCCCTCAATCAGACCGGATGCTTGCAACAGACGTTCCAAAATCATTTCGCCCCAGTTGCCTTGCATCTTGGAGTCACCTTTCAAGGCGCGTGTCAGGTTGTTGGCGTCTTCACTGAGGCGGTTATTTAACTCCACCAGTTCCTTGATGCGCTCTCCCAGTGAAAAGCGCTCTTTGGCTTCGGTGCTGTATACTTGCTCTACCTTTTCCTTGAAGTCTTTTATTTTTTCGTCCAGCGGTCGCAGAAGATTGCCTAAATGCTCGGCATTCAGCTTGGTGAAATCTTCTGTCTTGCTTTGAAAAATGCGGTTTGAAAGGTTTTCAAACTCGGTATTCATACGCTTATGCAGGGCTTCGGCTTCTTCTTTTTGTTGTGCGAGACGTTGTTCCCATTGCCGTTGTTGTTCGGTGATGCGTTCTCCGAAAGAACGTTCCTGTTCGGCAAGGCGTTCGTTGAAGCTGTGTGCCTGTTCGGAAATACGCTCGGCAAACAGCCGCTCTTGTGCGCTAAGGCGTTCCGCAGCTTGGCGGCCGGCTTCCTGCAAGCGTTCCTCTGCAATGGAACGTTCGCGGATGATGCGCTCTTCGGCAGTACGGTTCAGTAAAGCTTCACGTTCTCCGGCGGCTTCTACTTGTGTTTTTAGGGCAGCGGCTTTTCTGCCGGCTATCAGATAGCCGATGATGGCTCCTGCGATAATCCCAACGAGTAATAGTGTGATATTCATAATTGTGTTTATTGTGTCAGTATCTCGTTCCCGTCTTCGGTAATAAGAATCATGCTTTCCCATTGGGCGGAAGGCAGACCATCGTCCGTGCATACAGTCCAACCGTCGGCTTCGTCAATAAAAACCTCGTATGTGCCCATATTAATCATCGGTTCGATAGTGAACGTCATGCCCGGTACTATCAGCATACCTGTACCGCGTTTGCCGAAGTGTTCTACATCCGGTTCTTCGTGGAACTTGATGCCCACGCCATGCCCACAGAGGTCGCGTACTACACTGTAACCGTTCTTTTCGGCATGCTCCTGAATGGCAGCGCCCACATCGCCCAATCGTGCCCAAGGCTGCGCGGTTTGTATGCCGATGTCACGGCACTCTTTGGTAACCTGCACCAAACGTTGCATTTCGGGACGGACATCTCCAATCATATACATACGGGATGCGTCGGAGAAATATCCTTTATATATGGTAGATACATCCACATTTACAATATCTCCGCTGCGCAGAAACTCTTTCGTACTGGGGATGCCATGACACACTACATCATTGATGCTGACACATACGCTCTTCGGAAATCCCTCATATTGAAAAGGAGCGGGGATGGCATCGTGGTCTGTCGTGAAACAATATACCATGTGGTCTATCTCTGCGGTGGACATCCCTTCGCGGATATTTTCTGAAATATAATTGAGCAATGCAGTATTTATTTTTGCACTTTCGCGTATGCCTGCCAGTTGTTCTTCCGTACGCAGCAAATGACGTGACGGTAATTTGTATCCCTCTCTCTTATAATATTGAATCTTAGCTTCTACTTCGTCGGAATAGTTTTTAGGAGCAAACCGGACTCCTTTCACGAACTTCTTCATTATTGCATATTTTATAAACGATGTGCAAAAATACGAATAATTTGGGTGCGAGTATTTATAATGTTTGAATAATTAGAAACCAATCTGTACTTTAATGATATGCGGACAATAAAATGGGGATGTGCCAAAATGTAAAAGCCCTATCATTCAGTCATTCAGAGGAGCTTGCGACGAAGAATCTCCTCTCTTATGTATGCAGAGAAGAGATTCTTCACTGCGTTCAGAATGACAGAATGATAGGGCTTTTACATTTTGACACCCCTTGGGTATATAAATGTCTTGCGCGAATTAGAATTCGTAGTGGAAACCGAATGAAAGGTCTTCGCTTGTAAAGTTGAAACCATAGCCGCTGTCTGTAGCCATATAATCGTCTCTGTAGCCCAAAAAGCCGCATTTGGCAACTAAACTGAACTTGTTATTCAGCTTAACGGCGATACCCGGTTTGAAACCGAGTTCAAAGCCGTTTACAGAATCACTTCCTTTTATCTTTTGAGTAGAGAAGCCGAAACCGCCGTCAACGAACAGACGGACAACCTTGTTTTCATAATATGAGTAACGTGCATATGGGGCGAGGCCGAAAGCATTGTATTTACCTTCGTCCAATTTGCTGTGTGCAAATGTCAACACACCTCCAACTGCCCATTTCTCGTTCAGGTTGTAACCAACTTCCGGGTTCAGTGCAAAAATCGTTGCATCGATATCTTCACTGTGCCACCAAGTTACACTTCCGCCAACATACACTTGTGCTTTTACTGATAAAGCAGTCATTGCTACAAATAATAAGATTACAAATTTTTTCATTTTCCTTTTACCTTTTAGTTATACAAATTGTTATCGAATTATAATAAGAACGTGTCCGAACTCTGAATGACAGGATAGTTAAGCTCTTATTGACGCGTTCTTTTTCGGTACGCAAAAATATAGGTTATATTCATATTGTACAAATTTTTAGTTACTTTTTTATAAAATAAGTACTTTTGAGACATACAATGTATTACTTTTGCAGCGGTAAAAAGTTTGTTTTATAGGTTGTATTTTTTCAGATGAAGAAGAGTCTTATTGCGTTAGCATTCGGTACGTTGGGATTGGGGATTGCCGAATTTACAATGATGGGGATTTTGCCCTATGTTGCCCAAGATTTGAATATCAGTATCCCGGTTGCGGGACATTTTATTTCTGCCTACGCGCTGGGTGTTTGTGCCGGCGCTCCTATGCTGATTTTGGCACGTAAACGTCCGTTGAAACATATCTTGTTGGTATTGATGGCTTTGATGCTGGTAGGAAACCTGGGTGCTGCAATGGCTCCCGATTACTGGTTGCTACTGGCTGCACGTTTCATTTCGGGATTGCCGCATGGGGCATATTTCGGAGTTGCTTCCATTGTGGCTGGCAAGTTGGCGGACGAGGGGAAAAGTTCTGAAGCCGTATCCATTATGATAGCGGGCATGACAGTTGCCAACCTGTTCGGTGTACCGTTGGGCACTTCTTTGAGCCATATGCTCTCTTGGCGGGTTACATTCTTGCTGGTAGGTTGTTGGGGGTTGATAGTTCTTTATTATATATGGCGGTGGGTCCCGGCGGTGGAGGGATTGAAAGATACCGGCTTCAAAGGACAATTCCGCTTCTTGAAGACACCGGCTCCCTGGCTGATATTGGGAGCGACGGCTTTGGGTAACGGTGGTGTTTTTTGTTGGTATAGTTACATTACGCCATTGCTGACCAATGTCTCGGGCTTTAGTGCGGAAAGCGTGACGGCGTTAATGGTTTTGGCAGGCTTTGGCATGGTGGTCGGCAATCTGGTGAGTGGCCGGCTTTCGGATAAATATACTCCGGGCAAGGTGGGGACGATAGTACAGGGTATGATTTGCATTGTACTGTTGATGATATTCTTTCTGTCTCCCAATCCATGGTGTTCAGCTATATTGATGGCGCTTTGTACGGCGGGATTGTTTGCTGTTTCAAGCCCCGAACAGGTTTTGATTATTCGTGTGGCTCCCGGTGGAGAAATGCTGGGCGGTGCTTGTGTGCAAATGGCTTTCAACTTGGGCAATGCCATCGGAGCGTATGTGGGTGGCTTGGCTCTTAGTGGCGGATATCGCTATCCGGCATTGGCAGGCGTACCTTTTGCATTGACTGGTTTTATCTTATTCTTAATCTTCTACAAGAAATTTCAGGCGAAGTATTAAGCGTTTCAATATTTTTATGTATGTTTGCCTATAAATATTAACTAAACTTGATAATCATGAAGATTTTAAATTTTGCGAAAATAATGCTGTTGTGTGTAATGACTATGGGACTGGCTTCGTGCGGGGATGACAATTATTATACTACAATAGAGAACAGCGATGAGAAACTCTGCGGGAAAACTTGGACTGAGAAATATGAAACCGAAGACGGAACTTGTACTTATCAGCTACAATTTGAGAATAAAAATAATCTGACTTCAAAAGAAGTGATTAAAGTTGTCAACGGTTCGGAAACAAAGACTACGGAAAGAATGTTTACTTGGAAATGGGCCGATAACTCAAAGGAAACTTTAATCTTGATTTTCCCTGCCAATGAAGTGAAATATTTTGAGAATGTATGGGTACGTGATCATTATCTTTCAGGAAAACTGGATGGTGAAGTAGTTACGCTGACGGATTTGACATTGCTTAAATAAAAAGTTATGATGAAATATATAAAGGTTTTCTTTCTCTGTATGCTAGTCGTGGGATTAAGTTCCTGTGATACGGATGATGATATCGAATATTGGTTGTCTGGTACTTGGAATGGTACAGTAGGGAGTAGAGATGCTTCCTTTATATTTAATGAGAATCGAAGTGGCAGTTTCCGTATAGAAGGCGGAGATTATGGAGATTTTCGTTGGTATTTTGAAGATGAGGAATATTGGGATGCGCCTTCCGGTACCATTATTTTAGACTTTGGAGCCAATGATAAAGCTTGCATAGCAGGGTCTTGGGCTGATAGAGCATCTTTATCAGGTTGGTATTATGAGTATTATGAAGATTACTTGGATGGCTTTGAAGGTAGAACTTTAGTCTTGCGCAGAGTGGGATTTTAATATTCTGATTATTAATATAATACTGTCATTCAGAGCGAAGCGAAGAATCTATTCTCACATAAATTAGAGAATGGATTCTTCGCTTCGCTCTGAATGACAGTATTATATATGTTATAAGCTTTATCTTGAGATAACTTTTAGCTTATACCTTTTCTATTTCTTTAGAAACAACTTCTTGAACTCCCCCGGATACGGTGTTTCAAACTGCATCAACTCTCCGGTTACAGGGTGATAGAAGCAAAGCTTGAAGGCATGTAATGCCAACCGCCCGATAGGATTGATTTCTTCCAGCCCATACCGTCCGTCACCGATAATGGGGTGTCCCAAATCCTGCATATGCACACGAATCTGGTTCTTGCGTCCTGTTTCCAAGTTCAGCTCTACGAGTGAGAACCCGTTGGCGCGTTTAATGGTGCGGTAGTGGGTGATAGCTTCCTTGCCGCCATCGTCCGTAGGATTGGAATATACATAAAGTTTGCGGTCGGTAAGCCAAGACCTTACCATGCCGGCATTGTTTTCCATTTCCCCTGCAACAACAGCTACATAGCGTCTGTCAGTCACAATGTTATGCCAGTTGTCGCGCAAGGTATTTTGCGTCTTTTCGTCTTTGGCAAACATCATCAGTCCCGAAGTATCACGGTCCAGACGATGAACTATGTACACACGGTGTTGTCTGCCCGACCGCTGAACATATTCGTTCAATATAGTATAAGCTGTACGCTCTTTCTGCCTTTCCGTATTGACAGACAGCAGACCTTGCATCTTTTCGACAACAATGATATAGGCATCTTCATACACAATTTTCAGCAGTTTGTTGCTAAATTCTTTACGCCCCTTTTCGCGGCTGATTTGTACCTTCATGCCCGGCTTCAGAGGGAAGTTGTACTGTGTGGTGATGACACTGTCCACATACACGATGCGCTTGCTCAATAATGATTTTAACTTGGTACGGCTGGCATCCGGCATTTTGGCGGCCAGAAATTCCATTAGTTCCATTGGCGCATTTACCATATAGTCCGTATATTGTGTGCGGGCTTTTGCCATATTTCTTTCTTTTGCCACGAGGATAATTATTTGTAATTAATGATTGGTTTCATTTCTGAGTTCAAGCAGTACCACGTTCTCCACATGATGGGTATGCGGGAACATATCTACCGGCTGTACGGCTTTTACTTTGTATTTCACATCAAGCAACTGCAAGTCCCTTGCCTGAGTGGCCGGGTTGCAGCTGACGTACACAATGCGTTTCGGCTCTGCAAACAAGATAACATCCACCACATCCTGATGCATACCTGCACGGGGAGGGTCGGTGATGATTACATCCGGACGCCCGTATTCGTTAATGAAATCCTGCGTTAGCATATCCTTCATATCACCGGCAAAGAATAATGTGTTCTTGATGCCGTTGATTTCCGCATTGACCTTGGCATCTTCAATGGCTTCGGGCACGTATTCAATTCCGATAACCTGACGCGCCTGTTTGGATACGAAATTGGCGATGGTTCCCGTACCGGTATAAAGGTCGTATACCAGTTCGTTGCCGGTGAGCCCTGCAAAATTGCGGGCTACTTTGTACAGATTGTATGCCTGTTCGGAATTGGTCTGATAGAAAGACTTCGGACCTACTTTGAAACGCAGACCTTCCATTTCCTCAAAAATGTGGTCTTTGCCTTTGAACGTATGTACGTCAAGGTCGGTAATGGTGTCGTTGCATTTATTATTAATAATATATAGTAAAGACGTAATTTCGGGGAAAGTATCCGCTACGTACTGCAACAACTGTTTGAACAACGCCATTTCCTCGTCTTTCTCAATCTTGCAGATGAGAATAACCATTAGTTCGCCGGTGCTGGAAGTACGCACAATCATATTGCGCAGCATTCCTTCCTGTGTGCGCAGGTTGATGAACGAATAGTTGTGTTCGTAGGCATAGTCGCGTACCGCATTGCGGATGCGGTTGGATATATCATCCTGCAACCAGCATTTCTCTATGGCCAAAACCTTATCGAACGCATTGGGAATATGGAAACCCACTGCATTCATTTGTTCGTACACCACATTTTGCCGTACTTCTTCTGTTGTCAGCCAGCGTTTGTTGGAAAAAGTGAATTCAAGTTTATTCCGATAGAACTCGGTTTTCTCGGATCCGAGTATCGGTGATATTTCCGGAAGTTCTATTTTCCCGATACGGGTAAGGTTGTCCGTTACTTGTTTTTGCTTGTATTTTATTTGTTCTGAATAGGGGAGCACTTGCCACTTGCAACCGCCGCATACACCGTAATGTTGGCAAAATGGGACAGCTCTTACCGGCGAGTATTGGTGGAACTTCACCGCTTCCGCTTCAGCATAATGATGCTTTTTTCTCTTAATTTGCAGGTCTACTATGTCACCCGGAACGACATATGGTACGAAAATTACCAAATCATTGACTTTTGCGATGGCTTTTCCTTCGGCAGCCACATCCGTAATTTCCACCTTCTCTAAGAGGGGGAGTTCTTTTCTCTTTCTTGCCACTTTTACACCAGTATAATAAATTCTGTGGCAAAAATAGGTATTTTTTCGGGATTTCTCTCTATGAATTGAAATATTAAATATTGCAATGTCGAAATTGCATTTTGCATTAAAGTTTTTTCTCAAAAAGTTTTCTAGTCTGTGAAATATACTTAGATTTGCGAACAGAAAAATGAAAAATCACAATCAAAAACTTTAAATTTATATTATGGACAAAAAAAGAGTTTATACCTTTGGTAACGGCCGGGCAGAAGGAAAAGCCGGCATGAGAAACCTTTTGGGGGGTAAGGGCGCTAACTTGGCAGAGATGAACCTTATCGGAGTTCCGGTTCCTCCGGGCTTTACAATTACGACTGAAGTTTGTACAGAATATTATGAAATGGGGCAGGACAAGGTCGTTGCCTTGTTGAAGCAGGAAGTGGAAAATGCCATTGCACACGTAGAAACGCTGATGCGTTCCAAATTTGGTGACGTGGAAAACCCGTTGTTGGTTTCCGTACGTTCGGGTGCGCGTGCTTCCATGCCGGGTATGATGGATACTATTCTTAACCTCGGTTTGAACGACGAAGTGGTAGAAGGTCTGATTCGCAAGACAGGCAATGCCCGCTTTGCATGGGACTCATACCGTCGTTTTGTACAGATGTACGGTGATGTGGTGCTGGGCATGAAACCGGTGAACAAAGAAGATGTTGACCCCTTCGAAGCCATTATAGAAGATGTGAAACATGCGAAAGGCGTGAAACTGGATAACGAACTGGAAGTGGAAGACCTCAAGGAACTTGTCAAGAGATTCAAGGCTGCCGTTAAGGAACAGACAGGAAAAGACTTCCCGACTTGTGCATACGAACAGCTGTGGGGAGCTATCTGCGCCGTATTCAATTCATGGATGAACGAACGTGCCATTCTTTATCGTAAGATGGAAGGAATTCCTGATGAGTGGGGTACAGCCGTTAGTGTTCAGGCAATGGTGTTCGGTAATATGGGTGACACTTCGGCTACGGGAGTTTGCTTCAGCCGTGACGCCGCTACGGGCGAAGACCTTTTCAACGGAGAATACTTGATTAATGCACAAGGTGAAGATGTTGTAGCTGGTATCCGCACTCCGCAGCAGATTACCATTATCGGTTCCAAACGTTGGGCTGAACTTGCCGGCGTAAGCGAAGAAGAGCGTGCAGCCAAATATCCTTCCATGGAAGAAGCCATGCCCGAAATTTATAAGGAACTGGATGCTTTGCAGACTAAACTGGAAAACCACTATAAAGATATGCAGGATATGGAGTTTACCGTGCAAGAAGGTAAACTCTGGTTCCTCCAGACACGTAACGGTAAACGTACCGGCGCGGCTATGGTGAAGATTGCCACAGATCTGTTGCATCAAGGCATGATTGATGAAAAGACAGCTTTGTTGCGTTGCGAACCTAACAAACTGGACGAATTGCTCCATCCCGTATTCGATAAAGCCGCTTTGAAGCAGGCTAAAGTTCTCACTCGCGGTCTTCCGGCTTCTCCGGGTGCGGCTTGCGGTCAGATTGTATTCTTTGCGGACGATGCTGCCGAATGGCATGCTGCGGGTAAACGTGTGGTAATGGTACGTATCGAAACTTCTCCGGAAGACTTGGCGGGTATGGCCGTTGCCGAAGGTATTCTGACTGCGCGTGGCGGTATGACTTCGCACGCGGCTGTTGTGGCACGCGGCATGGGTAAGTGTTGCGTATCCGGAGCCGGAGCGTTGAACATCGATTATAAAACCCGTACAATAGAAGTGGACGGCATTACTTTGAAAGAAGGCGACTTCATTTCCTTGAACGGCAGTACAGGTGAGGTTTACAAAGGAAAAGTAGAAACGAAGGCAGCCGAGCTTTCCGGTGATTTTGCCGAATTGATGCAGTTGGCTGACAAATATACGAAGCTTCAGGTACGTACCAATGCGGATACTCCGCACGACGCGCAGGTGGCACGTAATTTCGGAGCGGTTGGTATCGGTCTTTGCCGTACGGAACATATGTTCTTCGAGGGTGAAAAAATCAAAGCCATGCGCGAGATGATTCTGGCAGAAAATGCAGAAGGACGCCGCAAGGCATTGGCTAAGATTTTGTCGTACCAGCAGGCAGACTTCAAGGGTATCTTCAAAGCTATGGCAGGTTGTCCGGTGACTGTTCGTTTGCTCGATCCGCCTTTGCACGAATTCGTTCCCCACGATTTGAAGGGACAACAGGAAATGGCAGATACTATGGGCGTAAGCTTGCAGTACATCCAGCAGCGTGTAGAAGCTCTTTGCGAACATAATCCGATGTTGGGCCACCGTGGTTGCCGTTTGGGTAATACTTATCCGGAAATCACTCAGATGCAGACCCGTGCCATCCTCGGTGCGGCTTTGGAACTGAAGAAAGAAGGCGTTGAGACACATCCTGAAATCATGGTTCCGCTGACGGGTATCCTGTACGAGTTCAAGCAGCAAGAAGAAGTTATCCGTGCCGAAGCAGCCAAACTGTTTGCCGAAGTAGGTGACAGCATCGAGTTCAAAGTAGGTACAATGATTGAAATTCCGCGTGCAGCTCTTACAGCCGACCGCATCGCCTCTTCTGCAGAGTTCTTCTCATTCGGTACGAATGACTTGACGCAGATGACTTTCGGTTACTCACGCGACGATATTGCTTCTTTCCTGCCGATTTATCTGGAAAAGAAGATTCTGAAAGTAGACCCGTTCCAAGTGCTCGACCAGAATGGAGTAGGACAGTTGGTACGTATGGCTACCGAAAAGGGCCGAGCTATCCGTCCGGACTTGAAGTGCGGTATTTGCGGTGAACATGGCGGTGAGCCTTCATCTGTCAAATTCTGCCACAAGGTAGGTTTGAATTACGTCAGTTGTTCTCCATTCCGCGTGCCCATAGCAAGGCTTGCGGCGGCACAGGCGGCAATAGAAGACTAAGCAATGAAGCAGACGCCGTAAGGCGGACTGAATAAGATAGTTAGGGGTCGTAGTCTCATTTTTATGGGATTACGACCTCTTTCGTTTGCAAAAATATGCGTTGTGCGGTCTGATAATTGTATTTTCTTTTCTATATTTGTATGCGCATACATTTGCATTCTTATATACAAACAAAATATACAAACGAATTTGCTATGAAACCGATATTTGCTGCAATTCTTGCAGATTTAGGGAGTGACTTCTATCAGAAAAATGAAATATTGGTAATCTGCCTTGCAGTGATAGTTCTTTTACTCTTGCTTATCATGATTATTGTCTCTATCAGTAAATCAAAAAGTGTGAAGACTTTAAGGCGCATGAATGAAGTTGCGGAAGAGAGCCGTCAGTTGCAAAATGCGTTTATAGCCAATATGACCCATGAGATACGTACTCCTCTGAATGCGATTGTCGGTTTTACCACTGTTCTTGCCGAAACCGATAATTTGGGCAAAGAAGAGCGTATGGAGTTTCTGAAAGAGATTAATGAGAACAAAGACGTCTTGCTGCAACTGGTGAATGATTTGCTGGACTATTCTAAGATTGAAGCCAACACAATGGAATATAATGATGGTGAGGTGGATGTGAACGCATTGATTCAGGAGACTTGTATTGTGGAAAATACGCATACCCGTTCTTCCTGTATTCAGGCGGAGTTTGTGGAAAAGCTACCCCAATGCCGTTTGATGATTGACCGGGTACGCTTCAGGCAGGTAATCGGTAACTTGATACGGAATGCACTGAAGTTTACCGAGCAAGGTAGTGTAAAAGTAGGTTGCAGAAGACTGAGCAACCGGAACTTCTACTTCTATGTGGCCGATACGGGATGCGGCATTGACGAGGAAGGCCGTCGTGCCATCTTTGAGCGTTTTGTAAAGATGAACTACAATATTCGCGGAACGGGGTTGGGACTCTCCATCAGCAAGTCCATAGTGGAACATTATGGGGGCGGCATCGGCGTGGAGTCCAAGAAAGGCGAAGGTTCCACTTTCTATTTCACCTTGCCTGCCACACTTGAGTATAGGGAATACGGCAAGTTTTGACCGGCTCTATTCCTGTCCGGCATATAGATATATTAAGAAAAGGGGGATGTGTCATTACGAATTTAAGCTATCACCCTGTCATTCAGAACGAAGTGAAGAATCTCTTCTCCTTACATATGAGAGAAGAGATTCTTCGTCGCAAGCTCCTCTGAATGACAGAGTGATAGCTTAAATTCGTTTTAACATATCCCCTTCAACAGGGTTTTATAAGGGGTTGCTTATTTCATTCGCTTTCCTACCGCATCCCAGTCCACTATACTCCAGAGGGCGTTGACGTGGTCGGCGCGTTTGTTTTGATAATCAAGGTAGTAAGCGTGTTCCCAAACGTCGAAGCCCAGTAGCGGGGTCAGCCCCGAACGTACGGGATTACTTCCGTTCGCTTCTTTGGTGATATGCAGCTTCCCGTTCTTATCTACCGACAACCATGCCCAGCCCGAGCCGAATAACCCGACTGATGCTGCATTAAATTCTTTCTTGAAGTTTTCGAAGCTGCCGAAATCACGTTTGATAGCTTCCGCCAGTTTACCGGCGGGTTCGCTTTGAGACGGCTTCGGAGAGAATTGCAGGAAGTATAATGTATGGTTCAGCACTTGTCCGGCATTATTGAATATGGCACCGTCGGGTGCGGTAGCTACGATAGTGACCAAATCTTTGTTTTCATACTCCGTACCCGGAACAAGGTTGTTCAGATTGTTCACGTACGTTTGTAGATGTTTACCATAATGGTAATCTATTGTTTGCTGACTGATTACAGGTTCCAGCGCATTGTTTGCGTAAGGAAGTTTTGGCATTTCATGTGTCATAATCATTATCATTAAAGACATTAATAACGTATTCATAAGTTCAATTATTTAGTTTTGAAACTTTACTATACTAACGTGATAACCCATGGAATTGTTCGCTGGTGTCCGAACCTTTTTTTATCTTTGTACCCAAACTTTACCCGTTAGATGATTAGGAATATGTCCGATTACATACAAGAACTGAATGAGGGACAGCGTGCTGCGGTGCTCTATAACGAAGGCCCGTCACTGGTGATAGCCGGTGCAGGTTCGGGAAAAACCCGTGTGCTGACCTACAAGATAGCCTATCTGCTGGAGAACGATTACCAGCCGTGGAACATTCTTGCACTTACCTTTACCAATAAGGCGGCACGTGAAATGAAAGAGCGCATCGCCCGGCAAGTAGGCATAGAGCGTGCCCGTCATCTTTGGATGGGAACGTTCCACTCCATATTCTTGCGCATCCTGCATGCGGAAGCCGCGCAGATAGGATTTACCCCGAAATTCACCATTTACGATACGGCGGACAGCAAAAGCCTGCTGCGCTCTATCATCAAGGAAATGGGGCTGGATGAAAAGGTGTACAAGCCGGGCATGGTGCAATCCCGTATCTCCAATGCCAAGAACCACTTAGTGTCTCCTGCGGGCTATGCCAACAACAAGGAAGCCTACGAAGGCGACTGCGCCGCCAAAGTGCCCGCCCTGCGCGATATTTACCGCCGCTATTGGGAACGTTGCCGACAGGCGGATGCTATGGACTTCGATGATTTGCTGTTCTATACTTTCCTGCTTTTCCGCGACCATCCGGAGGTGCTTGCCCGCTATCAGTCGCAGTTTCGCTATATCTTGGTGGATGAGTATCAAGACACCAACTTTGCCCAGCACAGCATTGTGCTCCAGTTGGCGAAAGAACACCAGCACGTCTGTGTGGTGGGCGATGATGCGCAAAGCATCTATTCCTTCCGGGGGGCGGACATTGACAACATCCTGTATTTTACAAAAATATACCCGGGCACGAAGGTCTTTAAACTGGAGCAAAACTACCGTTCCACGCAAACGATTGTATCTGCCGCCAACAGCCTGATAGAGAAGAACCAGCGGCAGATTCGCAAGGAAGTCTTTTCGGAAAAGGAGAGGGGAGAGGCTATCGGGGTGTATCAGGCATACAGTGATGTGGAAGAGGGCGATATTGTAATCAACAAGATAGCCGAATTGCGCCGGCAGGAGAATTATGCTTATTCCGACTTTGCCATACTCTATCGCACCAACGCGCAAAGCCGTGTCTTCGAGGAAGCCATGCGCAAGCGCAGTATGCCGTATCGCATTTACGGCGGACTGTCTTTCTATCAGCGCAAGGAAATAAAAGACGTAATCGCCTATTTCCGCCTGACGGTCAATCCGAATGATGAAGAGGCTTTCAAGCGTATCATCAACTATCCGGCACGCGGGATAGGCGACACTACCGTAGGAAAAATCACCGCTGCCGCCACTGACAACAACGTAAGCCTGTGGACCGTACTCTGCGAACCGCTGACTTACGGAGTGAACATAAATAAAGGTACAGCGGGCAAACTGCAAGGCTTTCGCAACTTGATGGCGGGCTTTATAGAGAGCGTTGCCGAGAAAAACGCCTACGAACTCGGTGCGGAGATAATCCGTCAGTCAGGCATCATCAATGATGTTTGCCAAGACAATTCTCCCGAAAATCTCAGCCGCAAGGAGAATATCGAAGAGCTTGCAAACGGTATGGGCGACTTCTGCGCCCAACGGCAGGAAGAGGGCAATACAAACATTACGCTGAGCGACTTCCTTTCGGAAGTCTCCTTGCTGACCGACCAAGACTCGGACAAGGACGGAGACGACGAAAAGATAACCCTGATGACCGTGCATTCCGCCAAAGGACTGGAATTTAAGAATGTCTTTGTGGTAGGCATGGAAGAAGAACTGTTTCCCAGCGGTATGGCGGGAGACTCTCCGAGGGCGCTGGAAGAAGAACGCCGCCTGTTCTACGTAGCCATAACCCGTGCGGAAGACCATTGTTTCCTTACTTATGCCAAGAGCCGCTATCGTTATGGAAAGATGGAGTTTGGAAATCCCAGCCGCTTTCTGAAAGATATAGATGTGCGTTTCCTCAAATTGCCGCAGGATGCGGGATTGAGCCGCAGAATAGACGAGACTGCCACGTCTTTCCGCCGGGAGAACAGAGAGGATTTCTCTTCCGGCATGATGTACGGAAAACGTGAGGAAAAAGCTCGTCCCCGGCAGGAAATCATTGCCCCCACCGTTCCCCGCAACTTAAAACGGGTGACGCCTTCTATGGGAACAGCTTCCGCCGCATCCCATTCATCGGCCGCCGCAGGAGGAAGTGCGGTGCAACCGGGGCAACTTATCGAGCATGAACGTTTCGGCTTGGGTGAAGTGATGAAAGTGGAAGGCGAGGGTGATAATGCCAAAGCCACCATTCGCTTTAAAAATGCGGGCGACAAGCAACTTCTTTTGCGTTTCGCACGTTTCAAGATTATAGGACAATAAATATACTTTACAGTTTGAGGAACTGTCCCGAATCGCGGAATTCGTTCTACTAAATTGTTTTCGGCGATTTACTAAAAGAGGGAGGACGATTTAGTAAATCTTGCCCGAAGTTTTAGTAAATCGTCGGAGACTTTTGGGAAAGGCGCTGATTAGGGTTTCCTCAAATTATTTATGAGTGATAAAAAAGATATACAATAATGATGACAGACAAAGATTTCGGCCTTTTCCCTTCTCCTTGCTATATCATGGAAGAAGAACTGTTGAGGAAGAACCTCACACTGATAAAGAGCGTTGCCGACCGGGCGGGAGTAGAGATTATTCTTGCTTTCAAGTCCTTTGCCATGTGGCGCTCGTTTCCCATATTCCGTGAGTATGTAGAGCATTCTACGGCGAGTTCCGTTTACGAGGCGCGCTTGGCGTTGGAAGAATTCGGCAGCAAGGCGCATACGTATTCTCCGGCATATACGGAAGCCGACTTTCCGGAAATCATGCGGTGCAGTAGCCATATTACATTCAATTCGTCGGCTCAGTTCCAACGTTTCTATCCCATGGTTCAGGCGGACGGACAGGGCATATCCTGCGGCATACGCATCAATCCGGAGTATTCCGAAGTAGAGACGGAACTGTATAATCCTTGTGCTCCCGGCACTCGTTTCGGCGTAATGGCCGAACAACTTCCCGATGCGCTGCCGCAAGGTATCGACGGATTTCACTGCCACTGCCATTGCGAGTCGTCCTCGTACGAACTGGAACGCACGTTGGAGCATCTGGAAGCGAAGTTCTCCCGCTGGTTTCCGCAAATAAAGTGGTTGAATCTGGGCGGCGGGCATCTGATGACGCGCAAGGACTACGATGTAGAACATCTGGTTAGTCTGCTACGCGGACTGAAAGAGCGTTATCCCCATTTGCGTATTATCTTGGAGCCCGGCTCTGCGTTTACTTGGCAGACGGGAGTGCTGACTTCCGAAGTAGTGGATATTGTAGAGAATCGCGGCATCCGTACCGCCATCCTGAATGTCAGCTTCACCTGCCATATGCCCGACTGCCTGGAGATGCCTTACCAGCCTGCCGTCCGGGGTGCTGAAATGGGGGATGGCGGCCCGTACGTCTACCGTTTGGGCGGCAATTCTTGCTTGAGCGGCGACTACATGGGCTTGTGGAGCTTCGACCATGAACTGCAAATCGGCGAAAGAATCATTTTTGAAGATATGATACATTATACGATGGTGAAGACAAATATGTTCAACGGAATTCATCATCCCGCCATCGCCATGTGGACAAAAGAGGGGAAAGCTGATGTGTTCAAGCAATTTTCTTACGAAGATTATCGTGACCGAATGAGTTGATAATCAAAAGTCTGCTTTCACATTGGACGGAATGTTCAATTTTATGTGTGAAAAAAGTGCGTAGAATGTTTGCAGGTTTAAGGAAAATATCTACCTTTGCAACCGCAAACGCGGAAATAGCTCAGTTGGTAGAGCATAACCTTGCCAAGGTTAGGGTCGCGAGTTCGAGTCTCGTTTTCCGCTCTT